>JAESFG010000193.1_pt1 | contig 177163 bp, 143 predicted proteins | sample 9269371 | NCBI WGS metagenome assembly JAESFG01 (sample SAMN14506227, study PRJNA617093) | algae metagenome | isolation source: Aetokthonos hydrillicola CCALA 1050 (B3-Florida) and co-occurring... | place: USA: South Carolina | collected 2013-01-01 | reverse complement strand
AATCGGAGTAAGTGTACCTCAGCAAATCTTTGCTCTTGGCGCAGCTATCTACACATTCAATACAACTGGTAACGCTGCTCTAGCTAATTCAGTACTTACCACTCAGTACAACAGATCTTATGCCAGCGAAATTGATTTTGGCTTTTAGTGACTAATTAAGGTCACTAACACTTATAAGCACTTAGCTAAACAAGAACTTTGCAATTTTTTAAGGAGTAAAAAACCATGCAAGCTATCGAAAACAACACCTTGTTCACCGAAATCTCTGCAGAAGAATCAGCTATCGTTAGTGGTGGCGAAGCTATCAAAATCGGAGTAAGTGTACCTCAGCAAATCTTTGCTCTTGGCGCAGCTATCTACACATTCAATACAACTGGTAACGCTGCTCTAGCTAATTCAGTACTTACCACTCAGTACAACAGATCTTATGCCAGCAAAATTGATTTTGGCTTTTAATGACTAATTAAGGTCACTAACACAAAATCTCTTTTGAGCGTGAAGCCCAATAAATTTGAAGAATCCTTCTAAATTTATTGGGCTTCCCTAGTAGAGCTTGAAAAATAATTTAGTAAAATATTCACTAAGATAGTCGAGCATATTTCAATGCTTTCGCCTTTGGATATTTTATCGTATTCTGAAAATTATTCAACAAACAATCAACGGAGAAGAAAAATGTCATCCAATGATAAAAGTCTGCTCTTTACACAACTAACAACTGAAGAAGCTGCTGTTGTTTGTGGGGGGGAGGCAGCTGTGGTTAAAGTTAACTCTGATGGCAGCATAGAAGTTAAAACTATTACTCGAGAAGTAGCGACTGTAGATTCTCCTGCCTCTTCTGAAGACCCCTCATCGAAGGGGAACAGTGGTTACACAGGACTAATTCTAAGTCCACTGCGCTTTGGTAGAAGCAGCCTCTGGCGATGGTTATAAAATTCCAATGTTTTTTGTAAATTTTCATGTCCTCAAATAGCTTTTGAGTAAATTTGGTTCCATTTACTATATAGTGGATTTATTTTCATTTTCATGAGAACCGAGTCACAAAGTATGCAAGTTATCGACAAGCAAGAACTATTCACTGAAATAACAGATGAGGAATCTGCTATTATCAAAGGCGGTGATTCAATCCAATTTGGAGTAAGTGAGGCACAGATTATTTTTGCTCTCGGCGCGTACACATATACTTTGCTCCTGACTGGCAACAAAGAGCTTGCTAACTCAGTGCTAATAACGCAATGGAACAGAGCTTTCACAAGCAACGTCGAAAAATCTTTTGCTCAAACAACAACAAGAAGGCATTTTAGAAGCTTGCCAATTTAACTTTCAGATTAAGATCTGTAATACCCAACAAGTTTTCAATGGCAACACCTAGATGTTGGCCCTACTTTCTTACTATCGTTAGATCAAATCTGAAACCGTATTTTTATATCAGTCCGCGTGTGTGGGCTTTGCTCCCGCACCTGCGTGCTTAAATCATATGAATTATTCTCTGTTGAGATTTATAAGAAGACTGTTAAGCGTAGTTTAAGTAAGACATGTAGAAAACTTAAAACATGTTTTGCCGTCACCAGCACAAAAAGTATAAGAAAAATTTATCACCATAAGGCAAAATAATCATATATTCATTTTTTTTGTAGATTTTTCCCTAAAAAATATGTATGCTCAAGTAAGTTTGTAAAAATACTGTAAAGTAAATACAGTAGGGGAAAGTTTATTCCTAATATCAGGGCGTCTCATTTACTAAACGGGAGAGAACTCTTGTTCTACAGTTTTCCCCCAAAATTGTGTTGCTTATTGAACACCAATTGAGAATTTACTATCGTATGAGGCTATAAGTAAGTTGTCAAAAATAATACCGACTATGTATTAATGTATTTTTAGGAAATTGAGATGGCTTAATAATGTAACTATTGTTTCCAGGTTTGGTAATAAGATTGTCATAAAGCTTTAGTGCAATACTATTTCGCTTTTCTTAGAGTATGGATCGGATAATCTTATGTATTTGCATTGACTTAGCACAAACCTCTAGAGAATAGGTGCTTTACTACTGTTAAGTAACAGGGAAATCGGGACAAGCATTTCTTTATGAAATACGCTAGCGTTTTACAATACAGTGAAGAAGATTGCGGTGCTGCTTGTCTAGCTTCGATCGCCAAACATTATGGACGTACTTTCACCCTAAATCATATTCGAGAGGTGGTAGGCACGGGACAATTAGGCACAACTTTATTAGGGTTGAAGCGGGGAGCAGAAACACTGGGGTTTAATGCTCGTCCAGTGAGGACTTCACCAGAAGTGTTAAATCGAATGAATGAAGCACCTCTGCCAGCAATTATTCACTGGAAAGGTCACCACTGGGTTGTTTTATACGGCAAGAAAGGCAAAAAATGCGTTGTTGCTGATCCTGCAGTGGGAATCCGTTATCTCTCTAAACAGGACTTAGCAGAAGCTTGGACGGATTGGTTGATGCTTTTGATAGAACCAGATCCAGTTCGCTTTTTTCAACAGGAAAGTGACAGCATTCCTGGTTTTTGGCGTTTTCTTCAGAGAGTTTGGATTTTTCGGGGAATTTTAGCTCAAGCATTGCCCTTAAATATAATCTTAGGGTTACTGTCTTTAGCTTCGCCGTTTCTGTTGCAACTTCTCACGGATGATGTGTTAGTGCGTGGTGATACTAAGCTGCTCACTACGGTAGCGATCGCTGTGATAGCGATGAATCTCATCTCTAGCAGCCTTTCCTGGGTTCAGTCTAACTTAATAGCACACTTCGCACAACGTCTACAATTAGGACTAGTCCTAGAATTCGGACGACAAATTTTAAGATTACCTCTTGCTTATTATGAAGCTCGTCGCAGTGGAGAAATCGTTAGCCGTTTGCGTGATATTGACCAGATTAATCAACTAGTCGCTCAAGTTGTTATCTCGCTACCGTCAAAATTCTTTATTGCGGTAATTTCATTTGCCATAATGGTTTTTTATAGCTGGAAATTAACCGTAGTAGCAATATTAGTTGCTGTGGTTATGACACTATCAACAATAGTCTTCCAGCCCACCTTGCAGCAAAAAACTCGTGAACTTTTAGTTCAAGAAGCAGAAACGCAAGGTGTTTTAGTAGAAACCTTTAAAGGAGCACTGACCCTAAAAAGTACCACTGCAGCACCGCAGTTTTGGGAAGAATTTCAAAGCCGGTTTGGTCAGCTTGCTAACCTAACACTGCGTACGATTCAGATTAGCATTATCAATAATACTTTCTCTAGTTTTATTTCTGCTGTTGGAAGCATCGCTCTGCTCTGGTTTGGGGGTAATTTGGTTATCAATCCCGCAGAGAATTTGAGTATTGGGCAGTTGTTAGCGTTCAATTCGATGAACGGTAATTTCGTAGGCTTAATCAGCACTGTCATTAGTTTTGTCGACCAATTTACGCGAGTCAGAACTGCAACCCAACGTTTAACAGAAGTCATAGATGCTACCCCTGAAAATGAAGGCGATGGAAAAAGACCGTTTGCTCAAATTGCAGGAGACGCTGACATTGTATGTAACAAAGTTAACTTTCACTACGCGGGTCGGCTTGATTTGCTAGACGACTTCACATTGACAATTCCAGGTGGTAAAGTCATTGCCCTAATTGGTAAATCTGGTTGTGGTAAGAGTACCTTAGCTAAAGTCATTGCAGGTTTATATCCACTGCAATCAGGCAATATTCGTATTGGACTTTATAACCTAGATGACCTTGCTCTCGATTGTCTCAGACAACAGGTGATTTTAGTTCCCCAAGATGCTCACTTTTGGAGTCGTTCCATTATAGAAAACTTTCGTTTAGGAACACCCCAATTGACTTTTGAGCAAATTGTGCTGGCGTGTCAAATAGCTCAAGCAGATGAGTTTATCAGTAAACTCCCTGACAAATATCAAACTATATTAGGAGAATTTGGTGCAAATATTTCTGGTGGACAACGCCAAAGACTAGCAATAGCACGTGCTATTGCTACTGATCCGGCAATCTTGATTTTGGACGAATCCACATCTGGGCTTGACCCAGTTAGTGAGACTATTGTACTAGATCAACTATTTGCTCATCGTCGTGGGAAAACCACGATTTTGATTACTCATAGACCGAAAGTCATTAATCGGGCTGATTGGATCATATTACTGGATCAGGGAAAATTAAAACTTCAAGGTTCTCTACAAGATTTACGCTCAAAACCAGGAGACCATTTAGATTTTTTAATTCCGTGAGATTCTTAGTTGTTAGTGAACCAAAGCAGTAGCAACTGGTGAGTTCAACGAACAGTATGTGAGAGTGAATATTCGACCGTGCTGTATGTAAAGTTAACCCGGTTTATCGTTGGGCGTTAGAGTGTTACCCGTAAGGTGTTATCCTGTAGGGTCATGAGTGGTTAGTTGCTAGTTATGAAGTGCTTACTAACTACTAATTGTAGAAACAAGAGTTCTTGAGTTTTTCGTTCTGCTCAAACCACTTACAACTAACAACTAATAACGAACAACTAACAAATTACTAACCAACAATTATGGTTTATACCGAACGGCAAAGATTTCTACCCTCTGTCCAAAGTGACGAATTTCTGCCTCCTGTTAGTCCTTGGACATCCTTAGCAGGTGTGTTTCTCCTTGGAAGTGTAGGTGCTGCTTTCAGCCTTGCTTCATCCGTAAAATACAATGTGACAGTCAAGGGTGGAGCTAGCGTCCGTCCTGTTGGAAACCTCAAAATAGTCCAACCAGAATTTGACGGAACAGTAAAACAGATTCTTGTTAAAGAAAATCAAAAAGTTAAAGAGGGAGATCCGATTGTTCGGCTCGATGACGAGCAATTGCAAATCAAACAGAGTCAGACAAAAGGGAATATTGAGCAGAGTCAGTTACAGCTAATTCAACTCTACGCCCAAATAAGAAGTTTAGATGTTCAGATTCTTGCTCAAAGAAAAGTCATAGAACAGACAGTTTCCACCGCAAAAGTAGATTTGGCTCGTAATCTACGAGATTACCAAGAAAAGCAAGTTACAACGACAAGCGACTCACTAGCAGCTATTGCAAGCTTGCAAAAAACAGAGACGGATTTACAAAAAGCGAAAGCGGATTTAGACTTTGCTAAAGTCGATAGAGAGCGCTATCGACAGCTTTCAGAAACCGGAGCAGTTGGTAAGCGCGATTACGAGCAAAGAAAATTAACTGTTGCGCAAGCACAATCAGTAGTTGAGGGTCAACTAAAAGCTATTGAAATTGCAAGAAGTAAAGTTCAAGCAACTAAAGCCGCTCTCAATCCTACAGAAGCAATGGTTAAGATAGCACAAGAAAATATTAAGAAAGAAATCGCTTCAGGTGAAGCGGCTATTGCTACTTTGAACAAAGAAAAACAATCTTTACTTCAAAGACGAGCTGAAATACAAAGCCAAATCAATCAATCTCAAAAAGAACTTCAACAAATTAATAAACAGATTAAACATAGTGTTATTCGTGCTACTAGCGACGGTACGATTCTTAAATTAAATATATATAACTCTGGTCAAGTTGTACATTCTAGCGATGCTATTGCCCAAATTGTTCCTTATGATGCACCTTTAGTCATTAAAACAATGGTTTCTACTGCTGATATTAAAAAAGTTAATGTTGACCAAAAGGTGCAGATCCGAGTTGATGCTTGTCCTTACCCAGATTATGGAACTCTCAACGGCGTCGTCAAAGCAATTTCTCCAGATGCTATCACATCTCAAACAAGTAGTTCAGGTGCAGGAGTAGCTAGTTCCGCAGCACCTACTCCTAGCTACTTTGAAGTGACAGTGCAACCAGAGAAATTTGACTTTGGACATGGTGAACATCAATGCCATCTCCAAGCTGGGATGGCCGCTACATCTGATATTATTTCGAGGGAAGAAACTCCTATGCAATTTTTATTAAGAAGGGCAAGAATAATAACAGATTTGTAAGCGGTTATCTATCAAATTTCAGTAAATTTTACAGGGTGGTTCTAGCTCAAAAGCTAGATAGAATTAGGGAAAGTTTATAGTTATCAATTTTTTCTCGTGAAAGAGAAAAGCATGACTTAGTGGTGCGCTGTGATCTACCAATTTTCTATACAAATTATCGTTTTGATGGTCTACATCATGCTCCTTATGTGGTCACTCAGATCTCATAACAAGACTCAGCAAGCATTGCAATGGTGGTTTTTTAGGCAGTCTTTTAAACTCTTCTTGGAAGCTGAGAAAATTAGGGACGGATTATTACAAGAATCTTTTACTATCCGTCGCAACTTGGAGTTATTACCAGTAGATAATCTTGAATTATCAGTTAACAAAACTCAGGAGTGTTTAACAAAAACTAATAACTTTCATCAATCTTTAGCTCAACTGAGCGATCGCTTGTGTCCCGCATACCTTGAAGATAGCTTGCCTTTAGCAATTGAAAGTTTATTAGAATCTTGGCTTGTATCTCATCCTGATTTCTATGTTCATATAGATATGCCAAAACATTGGCGAAATGAACGAGCCGAAAACAGTTTGATAGTTTTAACGGCTTTAGAAGAGTTACTGAGAATCACTTTGCCCGAGGTTTTAACACAAATATCCATTTATATTAGTTTGAAGGAGCTAGGAAATGTTGGTCAGATGGTAGTGAAAGTTACTTATCCTGATACATCTACTTTCAGTTTTTATTCTAACTTACCTGAACTAGGATATCTCTATGAAAGTTTTCGATTTTTAACGTCAGGAAAATGCTTTTGTCGTAGTAAAAACATAACTGCAGCTTGGTATTTTCGCTGGTAATCACTGTATAAATTAGCAATGTAGTTAAACACAAGCTCATTTGTTTTTTAAATAATTGTATAATTAAATACTCATTTATGAAGAGGCTTGATAATGAGACAAGCTTTATCAGCTAACGCATTGCTGAAAATTTTGGTAATTGATGATCATGAATCGGTCCTGAGTGGAACAATTGACGTGCTGAGAAAAGAGTATCCAGATGCTGAATTTATCACGACTCTGACAGCAAAGACTGCTCTAAATCAATTGACTAACTCACAACCGGATCTTGTTGTAATGGATCTTTCCATTCCAGAAAGTCTAGGGTTGATAGCACGACCTAATATAGGGCTTCAACTGCTTAGAACTTTGATGAAAGATTATCCTCATCTCAATCTTGTTGTTCAAAGCGCTCATGTCAGAACACTGGTGCGAATTAGACCGGAAATTGATGCTCACAAAGGAGGCTTTACAGTCGCCGATAAAAGTCTTACGAGTAAGGAAATGTTGACTAGAGTTAATTGGTCATTACAAGGATTGACTCATACAAAAGACATTAAAGGCATTCACTCGGGATTAGAAGTTCGACCAGAGTGGCTCCAAGTACTAACTCTTGCATTTGGTGAAGGATTACAAGATAAAGCAATTGCAGAGCGAATGTGTGTATCTGAAAGAATGGTGCGCCATTATTGGAGTAAGCTACAAGATGCTTTAGAAGTTTACCCCGAAGAGGGGAAAAATATCAGAATCCAAACACAAATGAGAGCTAGAGAAGAAGGATTAATTGATTAATTCTTGGTAGTTATTAAAAACTAGCAATTAACAATTAGTAACCAGAAAATGACTCAGATTGTTACTTTGGAAAAAATCAAGGAGACAATTGCTAATTGGCGCGTAGGTGTACTACCAGGCATTATAGTTATTGCACTAGTGATTATCCTGCGCTCTATAGGTTCAATGCAATTCTTAGAGTGGCAGGCTTTCGACAGTTTCCTTGGTTTACGCCTCCAAGAACCTATTGAAGAACGTGTTTTAATTGTTGGGATTAATGAAAATGATATTCGGTCTGTAGGAGTGTATCCAATTCCAGATAAAGAGATTGCATTCATACTCAAAAAAATTCACTCCCTAGAGCCAAGAGTTATTGGTGTGGATATTTTTAAGGATTTACCGGTTGAGCCTGGTCATACGGAGTTACTTTCCACCTTTAAGGAAATAAACAATTTAATTGCTATTGAAAAAGTTTTACCAGAAACAATAGCTCCACCACCGGTATTGCCCTCTGAACGAGTCTGTTTTGCAGACCAAGTTATAGATAGTGATGGGAAATTGAGACGTAGCTTATTGTTAGTAAAATTTTTACCTGAAACATACAAAACATCCTTATCTCTATGTTTAGCAAAAGCTTATCTAAGTCATGAAAATATTAGTTTAGAAACCGGTTTTCAAGATACCGGTGCCATTAGGTTTGGAAATACTGAGTTACCTCGGTTTGTGCCCAACTTTGGTGGGTATGTCCACACGGATGCAGGAGGAGTCCAAATTCTGCTCAATTTTCGCAGTGGTCGAGAACGATTTAGGATGGTCACCCTGGGCGATATCAAAACAGGAAATTTCGATCCTAGTTGGATACGCGATCGCATTGTTATAATTGGCATGACAGCCCCTAGTGTTAAAGACTTTATCACGACTTCCGCAATTACATCTACCAAACCAGCACCAGGGCGAGTTTACGGGGTGGAAATTCAAGCTCATGCTGTTAGCCAAATTATCAGTGCTGTACTTAATTCTAGACCGTTACTAAAAACTTGGTCTGAATTTTCGGAGTATTTATGGATAATTGGCTGGGGTGTACTAGGTATTAATTTTGCTTGCCTGAGAAAATCTCCGTTTGTCAACTTTTTATCTGTTGGCATTGCTAGCACATTTTTAATACTTATAAGTTATGTACTCCTGACTTTGGGTTTGTGGGTTCCAGTAATACCAACACTACTTGTTTTCGTCTTAAACGGCGTAGGACTTATGGCTTTATATCAATATGACCAAGTTTTACAGTCTAAAATTAACTCCCGCCAAGCGATCATTGAACGCACGTTTGAAATGATTCATAATGGACCCTTGCAAACCCTCGCTAAAACGTTGAAGTATGTCCGAGAGAGGAACTTGCCGACAAATGAGTTGTTATCAGAACTGGAAAAAGAGCTTGAAAAACTCAATTATGAATTACGAGGCGTTTACGAATTTTTACAAGCAGAACCTCTAATTCAAGATAATAGCCTTTACTTAGGAAGAGGGCTAGAACTCGATTTACGCGACCCGATCCAAGAAGTTTTGTATCAAGTTTATCTATATACCTTACAGCGGGATTTTCCCTGCTTCAAAACTATCAAGATCAAAATTCGTTCATTTGATCCCATAGATGATCAGTACTTGAACCTTGAACAAAAACAGGGACTTTGTCGATTTTTGGAGGAAGCTTTGTGCAACGTTGGAAAACACGCTATTGGCGTTACCCGCCTTGAAGTGTCTTGCAAACAAAAAGAAGGTTTTTACACTCTCAGCATTTTAGATAACGGCTCAGGAATTAATTCCTCCAGAGAAGGTCAAGGAACACAGCAATTTAAAAACATAGCCAAACAGCTTAACGGAAATTTTCGACGATTTTCCCTTTCTCCTCACGGTACTCTTTGTGAGTTATCTTGGCCCGTACCAAAGTATTGGTGGTAGTGATTCGTATACAATTCTCTTACTAAGAGCATTTTTCAACCTAGAAAGGAATACAATATGAGTGGCAGACAACAAAGCGGAAACAATGGGGACGCTAGCAAGAGTGAACCATTAGATGAATACATCCCATTGGGAGGCGGTGACTATATGGAAAAAAGTTCCGGTAATCCGGTTGGTAAAGAGGAAATTGTACCAGAAGATAAATCCGAAAAAGGTAATGGATCTAGGGATTCAAAACCTACATCTTAAAAAAAGGTTTTTACTGGGCTTATTAGCGCTACAATGAGTAATGGTTTAAAATATGCGCTTGTTAGCGAGCTTTCTCTAATCGAGACTCGCTATCTTAAAACTTGTATTTTTGCTACCCATTTTTAACTTAAATTTAAGCACTATTGTTTATTGGCAAATAGTGGATGATATTGCCCGATACGATTCGGATAACCACTCTTCACTTATCTTGTGGTCTGGGAAAAGACGAGATTTCTCACTTTCGCCTTTCTCTCTCCCGAACGGTATTGACTTATTACCCTCATATAGTCTGAGTTTATAGAGGTTTTATGGAAGCGTTTATGGAAGAGGATATCAAACGATACCAAATAATTAAATCTCTTAATGAGTTACCTGTTAGAAAAATTTATGCACGTCCAATGCACATAAGGACTTATTGGAGGAAGGACAATGATTTCTTCGTCGAAAAAATTATATTAACTGTGGGTAAAGCCCTAAAAGAGTCGGAAATAGAAGATGCTAAGTCTCGGCACAATAACATAGAAGAATACTTTGGGCTAACTCAAAAAGAACTGTTTAGTGTATTAATCGAACTTTACGGGGGTCAGCAAGGGTATTATGTCGTCGATTTAAAGAATCGCCAGTACTTCCATTGTAAAAATTATGAGGATATGGAAGTCAAACTCGAAGAATTAGGCTGCAAGCCTGTGGAGTATTGACTGGGAATTGGGCATTGGGCATTGGGAATTGGGCATTGGGAATTGGGCATAAGGTTTAGGAGTAAAAAAGGCTTATTCGAGCATTATTTTATTTATCTTTAAAGATTTACCGATATATTTCTTTTCCTCTGCCCCGTGCCCAATGCCCCATGCCCCATACCTATTGCCCAACCATTCTGCAGAAATGATAGTATTATCCTAAATGGTTAAGAATGTGTGCTACGTGTTGTATAACAATATATAGCAGGTGTACCTTATGGGAAACAACCGGAATGACCTTTATCTCTGTACTACTTGAAATAAAATGCAGATAACATTTTTAGGGACAAGTTCCGGTGTACCTACGCGATCGCGTAATGTTTCAAGTGTAGCCTTGAGACTACCCCAACGTGCTCAAATGTGGTTGTTTGACTGTGGCGAGGGTACTCAGCATCAAATTATCCGGAGCGATCTCAAAATCAGCCAACTCTCTCGAATTTTTATCACTCACATGCATGGTGACCATATCTTTGGCTTAATGGGTTTACTAGCCAGTTGTGGTTTAGCTGGGAATGTAGAACGTATTGATATTTACGGTCCACCAGGCTTAAATGACTACCTACAATCAGCCTCACGTTACTCTCATACCCACTTTTCTTACCCTCTCAAAGTTCACAGTATTCGTCCAGGGGTGATTTACGAAGACGATGAATTTACGGTCACCTGTGGTCTTTTGCATCATCGCATTACCGCTTTTGGTTACCGAGTAGCTGAAAAAGATCGAGCAGGACGCTTTGACGTAGAAAAAGCTCAAGCACTGCAAATTCCTGCTGGTCGGATTTATGGTCAACTTAAACGCGGTGAAACCGTCACTCTATCCGATGGACGAGTCATTCGCGGTGCTGATCTGTGTGGGCCAACGGAAATTGGACGTAAGATTGCTTATTGTACAGATACGGTTTATTGTGATGGTGCAGTTGAATTAGCAACCGATGCAGATGTACTAATTCATGAAGCCACCTTTGCCCACCAAGATGCGGATATGGCTTTTCAAAGATTGCATTCCACAACCACTATGGCAGCGCAAACAGCTTTAGCGGGGGGAGCTCATCGCTTAATTATGACTCATTTCAGTCCTCGCTATACTCCAGGAAATCCTCTGGAGTTCAAAGATCTCCTTGACGAGGCTCGCGCTATTTTCCCTAATACAGATATGGCTTATGATTTCATGAACTATGAAGTCCCAAGGCGTCGAGAAAAACAGTTATCAGTGAACAGTTATCAGTGAACAGTTATCAATTAACACCGCAAGATACACCTAAGTGATAACTGAGCCTGTGACTGGAGAGTTTTTGTGAAATTTACAAAATCTTTAATTTAAAGGTTCATGATCATCGAATTTTGCATAGAGTTGTAAATTTTTGTTAAGTAAACAAATACACATTGATTTATTTATAAATGTATATATTTGATAGCTCTATGCTTTTTGTGGGCAGTTTTATTATACAAGGTTGCTGGATTCTTACACCTATGGTTATGAATAAGATACAAAAACTTTGATAGTAACTATTTAACCAATGAGCCCAGATAATTGAACTATGAGTCTTGACATACACATTGGTATACAAAGCATTCGGTCGTAGCATGTCAATGTGTATATCGAGATATTTATATACAAAAAGTTTGATAAACTTAGAGACTGTAATCAGGTATCATACCGAAAATTACTAAAGTATCAGCTAAATTTATAACCAGAACCAAAAGCGTTAAAAATATTGTATAAAAAATTTCTTAATGTACTATAAAACCAAAAGTATATATAGTAAAGATTGATTGAGAGGGTTGACTATCCTAATCTTGTCACTTTAGCTTGGGATGAATCACGAAGAATCTCGTCAGAAAGATTCTTACTTTTGGTGGTTGTCCTCTAGAAAAAAGTCAATTATGGATTTATGTCTAACTCTTGAATTCTTTAAGAAACTCCACTTTGAACACAAGGCTAAAAATGTCTCCTTTTTTACTCAATTTTAGAGAAGAGTGAGTAAAAGAAGCCATAGGCTCGTAGCCAATCAGGCTTTGTGTTTGCGAGAAAATTTTTAATGGCTAGACTTTTTCAAGGAAGAAGAACCTAGATGAATACAAAGAAAATATTAGCTTTTGCGCAAGTCTAGTCATAACCAAATTATTTATCAAAGAAGTTTTCTCCAAATCTTGTAAATTGTTCGATATTAGAGGATTTTGAAAGTGGCTGATACTAGTCTAGAACATGGTTCCAAGCAAGGTCGATTGATTGTTTTGTCACCACACAGCACTATTAATATCAGACAAGCCTTTACAATTGTGCATCGTAGGCGCTTCCTCATCTTGGGTGTCTCCTGTGCAGTCATATCTGTGGGTACTTTTTTGGCGTTAACTACAAAACCAACGTACCAAAGTTCTATGCAGATACTAGTGAGTTCTCACTCTAATAAAGGTGTAGACAGTACGTCTCAAAAAAACAATGTCAAAATCATGGACTACACCCAGCTAATGGTCAGTTCTATGATGATAGAGAAGGCTGTGGATTTGCTCCGTTCTAGCTATCCAAATATTACAGTAGAAGAGATTAAAGGAAAGAACGGTAAACAAAAATATCTCGTTATCAAAAAAATAGAGGAACACAGAGAAGCTAATCAACTTCTCAGTCAATTACTTGATGTTTCTTTTAAAGGAAATGATCCACTTAAAACCCAAAAAGTACTTCAAGTTTTGGAGAAAGTTTATATTGACCATAACACAGAACAACAAAAAGAACGTTTAGCAAAAGGTCTTTCTTTATTTAACGATCAACTGCCTAAAATTAAAAATCAGCTGATTCAATCTGAAAAGAATTTGCAGCAGTTCCGTCAGAAAAATAATTTACTTGATCCAGAAAAACAAGGTAAACTTCTTCTACAATCTCTTGCTGATACTAGAAAACAACTACGAGTCGTTCGCGCACAAATCCAAGACGCAAAAGCACGCAACAATTATTTACATAAACAACTAACTTCCCTGCACCAAAAAACAGTCGTTTCCTCTGTTGCCAATCAGTCAAAAAATGTCCAAACACTACTCGATGAAATTCATCACACTGAAGAAGCTTTAGCTCAAGAAAGACAACGTTATACAGACGACTCACCAGTAGTAAAAACATTGCTACAAAAACACGAGAGCCAAATGGCAGTGTTGCGTGAAGACGTTGGGCGATCTTCCAAGGGCAGTGGTAGTGCTGACTCCCTTGGACAGTCTCCGCAAACGTTGCTGCCAGCTAAAGCTGTTGAGGAAACATCAGGTAAGCCATCTCCCTTAACGAATTCGTCCGCTAACCTTTCTGAAGGTAACCAGCAAGGTGGCGAAAGGTTGATGACCACTCCCATAGATAAAGTTTCCAAAGTAGTTGAACGACGAAATGTAGGATCGTCTAAAATTCAAGTTTCTTTTACTACGCAAGTGCCTTCAAATAATTTATCACCTTCTGGAACCGAGAATATTGCAATGACGCAAGTCCAGATAGCAGGGGTTAACCAAAAGATGGTAGAAGATTTAATTGATGTACAAAAAACTGAAACAGGACTAACTGCTAATGAAAAAAGTTTAGTTGAGTCAGAGCAACAAATTAATTCTGAGCTTAGCAAATACCAAAACCTAATGGCACAGTATAAGCGCCTACTACCAGAAGTGGAAACTAATCGTAAAACACTTGAAAAACTTATAGCCGCGCAACATTCTTTGGCACTCAAAATTGCTGAAGAAAACTTGAATTTGGAAGTGTTAGAACAACCACAGCCAGGAATTTCCCTAGGAAGTAACAGATTATTATTTTTATTTGGGGGGATACTCCTTGCACCAGTGTTAGGTATTGCAGCAGGTTTACTACGTGAATTTTCAGATGATACGATTCATTCTCCACAGGATTTGCGCAACCTGATAAATGTACGCTTACTAGGAACAGTACCAAAACTTCCACTGCCGCTAAAGAAAAGGAAATTTTTCAGCCTTCCTCGTGGAGCGCAAACCTCACCGTCAAAATCGTTAAAAGTTACTTCTAACGATAACTTCCTTGATATCTACAATTTTTTACCTGCTCATGAAACGCTAGATATAGCATTTCAAAATATTCAAAATGTCCAATCTGCAGATTCATATAAATCTTTAATGTTAACTTCAGCCCTAGCAGGTGAAGGTAAGTCAACTTTAATCCTAGGATTGGCGCTGAGTGCAACACATATGAATAGACGGGTACTGATTGTTGATGCTAACTTGCGCAAGCCAAACCTGCACAAAATTTTAGAAATTCCTAATGAATGGGGGTTATCTCTGTTATTGATCGATGAAACATTAAGTAACTTCAGAGACTATATCCAGCCTATTCACCCTTCTATTGACGTTTTAACTGCTGGACCGGTAGCTGAAGATCCGGTAATGGTACTAAGTTCTTCTCGGATGCAACAATTAGTCAATTTGTTTAAGCAAACCTATGATTTAGTACTGATAGATACTTCTTCTATTCTAGATACTGTAGATGCTAGACTTGTCGCCAGCACATGTGATGCAATTGCGATGGTTGCTCGCCTAGGTAAGTTAACCCAAGCTAAACTAACTCAAGCAACAGAGATTTTTAGCGATAGTAAGTTAAATTTAATTGGCATTATCGCAAATGAAGTTAGCTTAAACCAAAAGAAGCCCCACATCTGACCCCGTTCGCGTAGCGTCTCGCAGAGAAGGGGCAGTGTGGGATGAATTTTGGGGCAGTGACGAAACCACCCCCAGTCGAGGTTGACTACCACTCAACCAGGATGCGGGGTGGTTGATAGCGGAGCTCTCTTCGAGTCATCGAGCGTCGGAGTTGCCATGCTCTGGAACGGGTAGCCGATCAATATAATCCTCGATAATTTGGGTCATTGTTTTGTCTTTTTTTTGAGCGTATAACCGTAACTTATCTAACCTACGCGCACTCATCCTAATATTTAATGTTTTTTCTTTCATGATAGCAGTACAACGCCAGTACGCTTATGCTATCATAAACGACTGATGGTAAAGCCTAAATCGCTAACCACATACCGCACCTTGAAAACTGAAGATATGGGGTTTCACCGGGAAGTAAATGGATGAGTGCGAACTACCTCCGGTGTGTAAAATCTTCAAGGGAAATAGGTAGTCGGGAAGTGCTTGTCATTCAAGGGTCGGGCGGGGCACGTTCCTGACCTTAAACAGCAGGACTGGGAAAGGCAACCGAGTACCAGGAATGAAGTTCTGCGAGTTCTGCGCAAGCTAGCTACCGCGTCTAAAAACGGTGTTGATGGGACGGCAGAAGCCCACACTCACTGCTTGCAGGAGAGTGGGAGTGTCACTAATTCTTAACGCAGCCAGTGATATGGGTGTGGGATCACCCCAATAAAATACCCACTCCGCGACAATTTATGAACGGCTATTCAGCAGCCTTTCAAACTGTCGTGAGATTCTCACTCCCCTATATTATTTTTGTGAGACAACAGCAACATTTGTTCAAAGACTTTTGAAAGAGTCGTTTGAAAACGCTGTTTATGCTTGAGTTTTAAAAAAGGTCGGACTATTTGGGAAACTATACCACGCCCATTTCTGTCATCTATGACTTTAATTGTACGTAGAGTATTAAGCTGTAATTCTTTTATTACCATCAATTCAGAAATCCCAGTTGCAGCTACACCGCTTTCAACAGCTGCTTTTGTCATCTCGCCACTATTAAACACTAAAATCACATTCAGTTCACTAAGATCAATTCCTAAAGACAGCAAAGCTTCCTCAAACCTTTGCTGTGTACCCGATCCCGGCTCTCTCATCACCCAAGGCGTTTCAGTCAATTCTGTGACGGAAATTTCTAGACGCTCGTACCAAGGATGGGATTTACCAACAACAACTTGTAAGCGATCGCTCCCCACAACTTCTTGTTCTAAACAACCTTGAAGCGTTGGTTTAACATCTCCTTCTATCAAACCCAAATCAAATTGTCCTGTTGCTGTACCGACACAAATCTCTTCCGTATTGGCGAGAGTACAGTTAATCTGAATACCAGGGTATTCGCGCTTAAACTCACTAATCTTACCAGGAAGCCAATAATTTCCAATAGTCAGGCTTGAACCTAATTTCAATTCCCCCCTTTGCAGATTGTTTAATTCCCTTAGTCCACGCTCAGTTAAAGTGACATGGTCAAGAATTTTGTGTGCCTCTACTTGTAGTAACTTTCCAGCTTCAGTGATCTCAATATGACGACCAATCCGATGGAAAAGTTTTACTCCATATTCTTGCTCTAAGCTTTGAATCGCCGCGCTAACAGCGGGCTGAGTAATGTAGAGCATCTCCGCTGCACGCGTAAAGTGCAGATGTTCCGCTACAGCTATGAAAATTCGTAGCTGCTCAAGCGTCATCCCTGCCATTTGAAGTATCCCTAAAACTAAGTGTTAAATTATTTATCAATCGTATTTATTATTTTGACAAAAAATTGTCACATTCTTTTGTTTTTTAATGGCCCTATTAACGATGAATTGCCTCGCATCCATTAACCTATTTGATTACGAAAAGCTAGCCACTGAGCATTTATCTCAAATGGCACTTGATTACTACAACAGTGGTGCTGGAGATGAGATAACGTTACGGGACAATCGTGCTGCTTTTGAGCGGGTCAAACTTAGACCTCACGTGCTAGTTGATGTAAGCGTTCGTAACCTTACGACAAAGGTATTAGGACAGTCTCTCCAACTACCTTTGCTGATCGCTCCTATGGCATTCCAATGTCTTGCTCATCCAGAGGGAGAACTTGCTACAGCTTCAGCTGCATCTAAGGCAGGTGCAGGTATGGTGCTTAGTACAATGGCGACAAAAAGCATGGAGGAGGTTGCAACAGTATGTCATAAGACAAAATCTCCCGCTCCGCAATGGTTTCAGCTTTATATACACAAAGACAGAGGAATAACCCGCGCTTTGGTAGAAAAAGCTTGTGCGACTGGTTACAAAGCACTGTGTTTAACTGTGGATGCACCAGTTCTAGGACGCCGGGAACGAGACAAGCGTAACCAATTTACTTTACCGTCAGGTTTAGAGTTGGCTAATCTTGTTAGTATATCAGAATTAAATATTCCCATACAACAGGGAGAATCTGGTCTTTTTACATATTTTGTCGAGCAGCTAGACCCCACATTAACTTGGCGGGATCTAGATTGGTTACAATCTTTGTCTTCTTTACCTTTAGTGGTTAAAGGAATTTTACGTGGTGATGATGCAGCGCGTGCAGTAGAATACGGAGCAAAGGCAATTATTGTTTCTAATCATGGTGGTCGTCAGCTAGATGGTGCGATCGCCAGTCTTGATGCTCTAGAGGACGTAGTAAACGCTGTAGATAATCAGGCTGAAGTGATGGTAGATGGAGGTATTCGTCGAGGCGTTGATATTCTCAAAGCACTAGCTCTGGGAGCAAAAGCTGTACTTATCGGGCGTCCTATATTATGGGGCTTAGCTGTCGGGGGAGAAGCAGGCGTCGCTCATGTCATTGAAATTTTACGAGATGAGCTAGATATTGCTATGGCGCTAAGTGGTTGTACGAGTGTAGATCAAATTGATCCTAGCTTGATAGTCGAGGGGAAAGAGGAATGGGGGAGTGGAGGATGGGGAGTAGGGGGTTAAAATTCCACAAGCGCACATTTGTCTTCACTTTACTCGTGATAGCTGCAATAGGATTTATCTGGTGCATTCACTTATTAAAACCACCATCGGAGGATTTTTGTACTGGTGAAGGATATTTGCCTTCTAACTCTCCTCTTGAAACGATTCATGCTATCAAAGTTGTTATTGAACCGTGGCTAGGTGAACACCAAGTTTACGGAATTTTTCAGATTGATAGCCATAAATCCCCTCCTGGTCATCCGGTTATACTCACAGTTGTGGGAGCAGGAAAATACTGTGAAACGACAAATCCTATTGGTCAACATTTTCAAGGAATAGATGCTGCTCCTGGTTACTACTTAACGAAACACTACGTTAGGACTCGTTCAGTCTTGTGGAGCGCTATCCACGGATTGTTAAATAAATTACAACAACCACAAAACTGGACACTAACTTACGCAAAGTGAACGCAATTAACCACCGCCTTGTATATCTAGCTGTCCATATACGTTGATATTGAATGTAAATTCAATATTGATATAATTTTGGGCATATGCTGTGGGTAAAGGCCCAAACGGTGCGGCTCGTTTGATAGCATTAAACGCTGCTTGATCTGTACCGCTGAATCCAGAGGGTTGTATAAGCGCCAGATTGCTTATTGCACCTGAGCGATCAACAGTGAACCGAACCACTGTTTTCCGGGAAGAATCAGTGAATTCAGGTATCCACTGCTTCCTGACTCGAGCTTGCAAGTGAGATAGGTAAGTTGCCAGACCTGTATCTTTACGCGCATCGATACCCGATTCACTTTGATTGAATCGGTTGGAATTAGGCACCGACGCCAAAGAATTTCCTCCCAAATCACGAGTAGATACACTTACAGGACCACCTAATCGACTTGCTGCACCTGATTTTGAAGATGGGTGAACTTGAGATTGCGATCGCGAAGAAGTCCTAGTCTCAAGTGGTGAAGTTGTAGGTTTTGTGGCGACTCGTGTCTTATTACCATTATGAGCCAAAGGTTTTGGATCTGTAGTTGTAGATGTGTTGGCTGTTTGAGAAGGTTTCAGTTTTGGTGGTGTACTTGTATGTATAGCTTCAGCTTGCTCAGGTTTAATTGCTGTGGTGTTAGGTGCAGCTACAATTTTTTGTGGTTTTGTGATTGGTGCTGTTGTGGGTTCAACTGAGGGTTTTGGTTTGGACGGTGTAGCTTCAGTTTGTTGAGGTTTGGTTAATGTAGTGGTAGGTGCAACTGCAATTTTCCGAAGCTTTGAGATGAGTTGTGTTTTTGAAGGTTCAGCTGATGGTTTCGGGGTTAGTGGTGTGGTATCTGGTGTAGCTTCGGTTTCTTGAGGTTTGGTTGGTGTAGTGGTAGGTGCGGTGGCTATTTTCCGTAGCTTTGAAATTAGTTGTGTTGTTGTAGGTTCAACCGAGGGTTCCGGGTTTGGTGGTACCGCTGTTTCTGGAGATTTGGGTGGTGTAGTGGTAGATGCAGGGGCAATTTTCCTCAGTTTTGTGATTGGCAGTGCTGTGGGTTTAACTGAGAGTTTAGGGTTTGGCAGTATAGTATTTGGTCTAACTGCTGTTTGGACGGTTTTGCGCGGTGTTGCGGTACTTGGTGCAATTGCTGCCTGCGATTTTTGGGGGGGAGTTGGTTGTTTTAGCTCTGGTGGTGATCCTTGTGCTGATCGAGATCCTGATGGCTTGAGCGATGATGTTCCTCCTGATCTAGCAACAGAAAGAGGCTTTGTAGGATCTGCTTTCCCACCTGCAACAGAATCTTTGGTAGCTCGCCGTGAGGTTTCTGGAGGTGTTGTTGTTTGATTAGGAGGAACTTCAACATACTCGATTGGTATGGAGTCGCCAAGTTTTTGCTCACGTGCGAAAGTTCTAAGCCAATATATGCTTCCTAGAAAGATGATAAAGTGCAGCAGCAAGGAGGCAACCACGCCAAAGACCAAATCTTCAGAACGGTTATATCTGTAGGACTCAAGTATATGAGACTTAGTCATTTTTTAGTGCGTTCTAGACAGCAGCTTCAAAAGTCTATCAACAGTTTGACATTTCCAAACCCTTGCAACTCACATTCCGCAGGTTAAATTCAAATTTCTTCGCTACAGGGTTTAGCTTATGATCAATGGTGAAGTTTGGTTCCATTTGCCAGAAAATACAAAACTTTCCAAGCTTTTGCGATTACGCGGCGATCGCTCTCGTTCAAGATATTTTTCAGTTAGGGTTTCGGGGTTGCCTAAATAACCTAATGCGATCGCTGCCACCGGCTCATAAACCTGAGGAATGTTGTATACTTCTTTAGCCCTAGGTACATTAAATCCTGCCATTTGGTGGATAAATAACCCCAATGACGTTGCTTGTATCGCTAATTGAGCAGAAGCAGCCCCCACATCATGAAGAGCGTGGCGATTTTCTACACCATTCCGCTCAAAATTAAGCTTTGCTACCGATAACATTAATACTGGGGCATTTTTTGCCCAGGGCTGGTTGCCTTCCGCTAGGCAGCTTAATAGAAGATCAAATTCAGCCTGATTATCTCTCGTAGCTACTATATAACTCCACGGTTGCTCATTATACGAAGAAGCAGCCCACCTTGCAGCTTCTAAAACACTGAGTAATTTTTCTTGCTCAACAAGCCGTTCTGAAAAAGCTAGAGGACTCCAGCGTTTTGATATTAAATCGTGAACAGGGTACTGAGTATCAGCTGATTTATTTACAACTGAATGATCAACATTGTGCATTTGACAGTTAATGTAAAGTTATTTTTCCTTTAATTAAGGATAAAGATGGCTGATGTGCTTATCCTCTAGCTAAGGATTGAAATTGCTAGATAGCTACCTTTTAGATAAACTTTTAAGTACTCCCAGAAAACCTAAGAGCCCTATTTTCAAAATCTATATTATTTCATAATCTATATTATGTATTATCTGTTGCCTACTCACAAAAACTCTGGTGCAGTACCTTGTGTAGCGTAATCAGTAAGGCTTGCGTCGTGAAGGGTTTAGGCAAAAATTCTTGTATGCTAAGATTGATTTTGTGAGTATTAGACCAATTTGGCATAAGCCCACTCATAGCAATAATTTGTATTTTCGGGTTAATACGTTGCAATGTAAGAATTGTGGTATAACCATCTATACCTGGCATCATAAGATCAATTAACACTAAATTAATATCATCTTTGCATTGAGTATAGAGTGAAAATGCTTGAACACCATCATTAGCAGTTAAAACTCTATAGTTATGTTTTAAGAGTGTAGTTTTAGTAATTTCACAGATTGTAGCCTCATCATCTACGACCAAAATGAGTTCACCATTACCGTTTGGTAGTTCTCCATCTGCTGTGCTTTGGGGTTCAGTCAATTGACCACTTGGCAGATATACTTTAAACGAGCTACCTTTTCCTAACTCACTATAAACATTTACAAAACCGTTATGATTTTTAATAATACCTATTGCAGTGGAAAGACCTAAACCAGTTCCTTTACCTAGATCTTTCGTAGTGAAAAAAGGGTCAAATATTCGGTCTATAATTTCCGGTGCAATGCCAGTTCCTGTATCAGTAATAGTAAGCAAAATGTAGGGACCTACCTCAGCATCAACATGCATACGAGCATAGCTTTCATCAACCCAAAAGTTCTCGGCACTGATGGTTAATAGACCACCATCTGGCATAGCATCGCGAGCATTTACTACTAAATTCATCAACACCTGATGTAGTTGAGTCGCATCTGCAAAAACAGTCCAAAGATCGGGTTCTATATTAGTTTGAGTTTCAATAGATTTTGGGAAGGTTCTTTGAGCAACTTGTGCTACGTCAGAAAGTAAATGCCTAACTTGAACAATAGTGCGACTGACTGCTACTCCTCGACGAGTAAATGATAGAAGTTGCTTGACTAAATCAGCACCTCGCTTTGCACTACCTTCGAGCATCTTCAGTAGTTCCTGAGTACTCTCATCAAGTGTAGGTAACTTGAGAGGGAGTAGTTGAGCAACAGCCAAAATAGGAGTGAGGATATTGTTAAAATCATGTGCAATGCCTGAAGCCAGAGTGCCGAGGCTCTCCAGACGTTGGGCACTAAGAAACTGTGCTTCAAGTTGTTTTTTCTCAGTAATATCAGTGCTGACAGTCAGAATTGATTTTGGATTACTTGACTCATCGCGCACAATAGTCGAGCGACTTAAGACAATGACATCTTTACCACTTTTTGTGATTTGCTGCAACTCACCCTGCCACTTAGCTTCTTTGGTCAACATTGCTTGCATGACTTCAAATGCAGCTAAAGGTTGCTCATATCGGTATAAAAGATCAGTTACATCTCTGCCAATGACTTCTGCTGCTTCCCATCCATACAAACGCTCAGCACCCTTGTTCCAGAATAATATATGGTACTCCAAGTCTTGAACAAAAATAGCATCAGTGGCAACATCTAACAAAGCAGCTTGTTCGCGGATTTGTTGCTCTGCTTCCTGTAAAGCCTTTTCTGCAATATGCCGTTTATGCCGTTCCTGCGCCTCACGCATCTCGCGTTCTACGGCCGGAACCAAACGCGCAAGATTGCCTTTAATCAAGTAATCGTGGGCTCCAGCTTTCATTGCAGCAACTGCAGTGTCTTCACCAATTGTACCGGAAATGATAATGAAGGGTAAATCTAAGTTTTGGCTTTGCAAAACTTTAAGAGCTTCCAATGCACTAAAAGCAGGTAGACTGTAATCTGCAATCACGATATCCCACAGGTGTTCGTCGAGAGCTGCCAGCATAGTGTCTGGGGTATCGACTCGAACATAGTCTACAGTGTAGCCTCCACGACTTAGTTCCCGCAGAGTCAAGAAAGTATCATCTTCAGAATCTTCAACAATCAAAACACGGAGATGAAAGTGCATCTAGGCTACCTCACTAAATAGGTGGTGGTTCGTTCATCAGTAACCAGTACATCCCCAATTGCCGGATTGCTTCGCTAAATTGGATAAAATCGACTGGTTTACGAATGTAACTGTTACACCCCAAGTTGTAACTATTTAACATATCTTGTTCTTCGCTGGATGTAGTTAGAATCACTACTGGCAGCAGTCTAGTGCGTTCGTCTCCTCGTAAGCGACGCAATACTTCAATTCCATCAACACGGGGCAATTTTAGATCTAACAAAATCACTGAAGGCTTAGCACTGATATTTCGACCAGCATAAGTTCCAGTCCCAAACAGATAATCTAGAGCTTCTACACCGTCATGAGCGACTACGATCTCATTGATAATTTTGTTGCGCCTAAGAGCTCGAATAGCCAAAGCTTCATCATCAGGATTATCCTCCACGATCAAAATCATTTTGTTGCTCAAGATCATCCCCTTGCCTCCTCTGCTACTAATGTAAAATAAAAAGTAGCTCCTCGTTCCACAGATCCTTCTGCCCACACTCGACCGCCATGGCGATGGACGATTCGTTGCACTGTAGCTAGTCCAATACCATTACCTGGAAATTCATGCATCCCGTGCAAACGCTGAAAAGGTCCAAATAATTTGTTGGCATAAGTCATATCAAAGCCTGCGCCATCATCACGAACAAAGTATACTGGAATATCCGTTTCGGTATTGGTTGCACCAAACTCAATTCGTGCTTGGGCGTGTTTTGATGTAAATTTCCAAGCATTATTTAGCAAGTTCACCAATAACACTCGCAACAGGCGGATATCCCCTTGAGCTAGGAGTCCTGCTTGGATGACAAAGTCTACACGCCGCTCTGGCTGACTATGCTGGAATTCATTACAGATGCTGCTAGCTAACAAACTCAGATCTACAGGTTCCAATTGTATATCGCTGCGTGTTACCCGAGATAGATTCAGTAGGTCATCGATTAATTGTCCCATCCGTTGGGAGGCTCCTCGAATTCTCCGGAGGTAGTCCTGCCCCATAGCATCTAACACATCATAGTAGTCTTCTAGCAAAGCTTGGCTAAAACCGTCAATACTTCGTAAAGGAGCACGCAAGTCATGAGAGATAGAGTAGCTAAAGGCTTCTAACTCTTTGTTCACTGCTTGTAGTTCAATGATTGTTCGTTGTAGCCCCTGATTTAGAGATTTGACTTCCTGCTCAGCCTGTAAACGTTCTAGTACTTCAGCCTGTAACTCAGCTAAGAGTTCTGCATGTTGAAGAGCTACCCCCAGATGGCTAGCAATTTGGCTGACGAATTCAATTTCTATGGGCTGCCATTCTCGGGGAGCGTGACACTGGTGAATACAAAGTAATCCCCAAAGCTTTTGACCTTGCAAAAGTGGTACTACGAGATTAGCTCGAACCTGAAATTGCGACAAAACTCTAATATGACAATCACTTAAACCATAACTATATATATCTGCAACTGCCTGAACACGACCCTGTTGATAATAAATTGCAAACTGCTCTCCAAAGCAGTGATCGTGAACTTTTTGCCCCATAGCTGGTCTAAAAGCTGGATCTACGTCTTCAGACACAAATTCCCCATCATCCGCGCCTGAATCTGGATAGAAGCGAAACATCCCCACTCTATCTGCCTGCAATAGTTGGCGAACTTCCGTAGCTGTAGCTTTAAAAATTTTTTCTAAATCTAGGGGCTCCCTCAGGCGAGTAATTACACGGAACAGCGTTTTCTGCTGCTCGACTTGAAAATGCGCTTGATTTCTTTGTTTTTCTAAATGTTGGAGTTCGCCTGCTAATATCTGTTGAATTTCTTCAAATGCCGCTTCATTTCGACATAAACCCCGCAGCTTTACCAAGATCTCTGGATTCATAAAAACTTTTAGCTATATAGCGGATTACATCTTGATGCAGAATACAACATCTTTCAAAAGCTAACAACTGTTTGCCTCTTGGCTCTATATGTTTAAATCAAGCAATGTGAGTGTTACGTAGCAAAGGGTTCGCACACAAGTGCTTTAGTTCTTTTGAACAATTAAATCGATATTAAGTATTATGTGGCATAAATTCTTTGAGAACATAATATTCATGAAATTTTAAGCTGTTGAAGTTATGATAGTGTATGGCTGCTAATATTGCCGACACTGTTGTTATCCGTAGGAATTGTATATTTTATTTTCTAGAACTGCCTAAGTGTCCTTGTGTCGTGGGGATTAGATATCCCCGTGTTCTCTTCAGATGACGCTTAGTTTTCGACAGATTAAACTGTAAATAATATTACATCAGGTTACTTGTAGCAATGGTTACTTTTTCTCTATCTTAGCATACTTAAACACAGATAAAATCTAAATTCTAGATCAAAAACCAATTATGTCAGCTTATCAATCTAGTTGCGGTGAAACCGCCGATTTGATTATTGGTGTTGGCAATAAACAAAACCGTGACTTGCAGTACAATACTGCTCCTGTGGGTGCTCTTGCCAAACAAAAAGGAACTATATCTACCTTTCTTGCTCCTCTAACTCAGGATACATTTAAACAGGTTGTGGCGGAAGTTGAGCAAAAGTTAAAAATTGTAAATCAAACTCTATCCATGCTCGATTCCCAAGGGTTTGAAACAATCCTTCAAGAAATGTTGCATTCCATAACCTTAAAAACTGGGGAGTTATTAGGTGCAGATCGAACAACAATATTTTTATTAGATGAAGAAAAGAAAGAACTTTGGTCGATTCTGGCTGAAGGGGAAGGCGATCGCTCTCTAGAAATTCGCATTCCAGCAGATAAAGGTATTGCTGGTGAAGTTGCCAGCGATAAGAAAGTTATTAATATTCCCTTTGATTTTTACACAGATCCACGCTCAGTCTTTGCTCAACAACAAGAACAAATAACTGGGTATCGCACTTACACAATGTTAGCGTTGCCACTGTTAAACGAACAAGGACAATTAGTCGCAGTGGTTCAATTACTGAATAAATTAAAACGCCCTGACATTCCAGAAGCTCCTATTTCAGAACGTATTGATCCTCGAGGCTTTACTAGCACTGATGAAGAATTATTTCAAGAATTTGCTCCTTCTATCAGGCTGATACTAGAGTCGTCACGCTCTTTCTATGTAGCAACTCAAAAACAAAGAGCAGCAGCAGCGCTCATGAAAGCGATCAAGTCTTTGAGTCAGAGCAGCCTCGATCTAGAAGAAACACTCAAGCGAGTCATGGATGAGGCAAAAGAATTGATGAATGCCGATCGCAGTACTTTATGGTTGTTAGATCCTGATGCAGATGAGTTGTGGACAAAAATCACTCAAGACGATGGCTCAACTAAGGAATTGCGTGTACCAGTAGGCAGAGGTTTTGCAGGTATTGTCGCTGCATCTGGCAAAAGGCTCAACATTCCCTTCGATCTCTATGAGCATCCAGATTCGGATACAGCAAAAAAAATGGATATAGCTAATGGCTATCGTACCTGTAGCTTACTCTGTATGCCTGTATTCAATGCCGATCGCCAATTGATTGGTGTGACACAGTTAGTAAACAAAAAGAAACCTGGTGATTTTCCTATTTATGACCCCAGTTTATGGCCAAAAGCTCCTGAATGTTTTCAGGCTAGTTTTGACCGCAATGACGAGGAGTTCATGGAGGCGTTTAATATTCAAGCAGGTGTAGCGTTGCAAAACGCTAAGTTGTTCGCGACTGTTAAACAGCAAGAACAAATGCAACGAGATATTCTCCGGAGTCTCTCAAACGGCGTCATTTCTACTAATAAAAGTGGACAGATTATAGCCGCTAATGAAAGCGCCAAACGCTTGCTTGGTTTGGAAGCAGAAGAACGTTTAGAAGGTAAATTAATCACTGATATTATCAGCATTAAAGAAAGCGATTTTAGCAAGTGGTGTCAAGCTGCTTTGAATGCAGCCGAGTCAAAATATCGCGAGCAGTACTATCCTGATCGCACTCTTGTCTCAACTAGAGAAAAGCACCGCAGTGTTAATTTATCAATTAACACAATCGCCGATGCTAGTGATCAGCAGCAAGTGCGTGGAGCGTTGGTAGTGATGGATGATATCAGCGACCAAAAACGCCTCAAGAGTACAATGTATCGTTATATGACCCAGGAGTTAGCGGAAGAATTATTGAAATTGGATGACGCTAAACTAGGGGGCGATCGCAAAGAAGTTTCGATTTTATTCTCTGATATCCGTGGCTACACCACTTTAACAGAAAACCTAGAAGCGGAAGAAGTGGTCAGTATGCTCAACGAATATTTTGAATCAATGGTAGAAGCTGTCTTTAAATATAAAGGCACTCTCGACAAGTACATTGGTGATGCCATCATGGCTGTGTATGGCTCCCCCTTAGCCTTACAAGAACACGCTTGGATGGCTGTGCAAACATCATTAGAGATGCGCGATCGCTTAAAAGAATTTAATGCACGTCGTTATGCAGATCACAAACCAAGAATTAACATAGGTATAGGGATCAACTCAGATACAGTCATTAGCGGAAATATTGGCTCTAGCAAGCGAATGGAATTCACCGCTATTGGCGACGGTGTTAATCTTGGCTCCCGCCTAGAAAGCATCAGTAAACAGTACGGCTGCGATATTATTATGAGTCATAATACTTATCAACCTTGTAAAGATTTTATTTGGGCTAGAGAACTAGATTACATTCGCGTTAAAGGTAGAAACGAGCCAGTCGCTATATATGAACTTCTGGGTTTGCGTTCCGACTCCATTAGTAGCGACAAACAGCAGGTGGTTGAGCACTATCATAAAGGGCGTCAGTATTATCAAAATCGCCAGTTCACCTTTGCCAAAAGTGAGTTCGCTAAAGTTTTAGAAATCAATCCAAACGATCAAGCAGCAACATTGCATCTGCGTCGTTGTCAACACTGGCTACAACAGCCACCATCTGAGGCGGATTGGAACGATGGGGTTTGGACGTTTAAAGATAAATAATGGGAATGGGGCATAGGGCAGGGTGTGGGGTGTGGGGTGTAGGGGAGGAAAAAATGCCTAAGCAGTACTAATTCCTTGCAGCTAGCAATTGACCTAGATAATTCTGCTCCTCTGCTCTCTCGCTCCCCTGCTCCCTGCCCCCTTCCCTTGCGAGTATTTTTCGTTAATGATAAAGATAGGATTAGGAGTGTGGCACCGCTAGTTTCCTCTGGGGCGCTACGCGCGATGCGAAAGTCAAAAATCAAAAGCCAAAAGAATTGTATTCCTGGCTGTTGCTCCATCTAAAAGACGTAGTATTCTTGCAATTTTTCGTTTTCCATAAATGAATTGGGGCTCGTGTCCCTGTTTATTTTTTTTTGGAATTTTGAATTTTGACTAGAGGCTAAGCGACACTCACTATCGATTACCAACCAACCATTACAATGGTATAATTCGTTACTCAGGGTTACCGAGCTATGAAACTGTCTCTCAAAGTAGTTGAAATCCTCTCACCTGAAGAACTTCGTCGTACCGTAACTCGTCTTGCTTCTCAAATTATAGAAAAGACTCGTGATTTATCTGACCTAGTGCTAATAGGGCTTCATACAAGGGGTGTGCCATTAGCGGAATTACTAGCGCGTCACATTCAAGCGCTTGAAGGTGTCCCAATAGATGTGGGAGCGTTAGATATTACATTTTATAGAGACGACCTTGACAAAATTGGATTGCGTACTCCTGCAAAAACTGATATTCCTTTTGACCTTACAGGGAAAACAGTGGTTATTGTAGATGATGTCATTTTCAAGGGTCGTACAATCCGTGCTGCTTTAAATGCGGTAAACGAATATGGTAGACCAGAAACAATTCGTTTGGCTGTGTTGGTAGACAGAGGACATCGTGAATTACCAATTCATCCAGATTTTATTGGTAAGAAACTTCCCACTGCTAAAGACGAGATTGTCAAGGTTTACTTACAAGAGCTAGACGGAAGAGATGCAGTGGAGTTAATTGGCGATTGAAAATGGGCATAGAGCAAGTGGGCATGGGGAAGAAATATTTTCATCCCCTAGTCGTAGGTGTCTTGAAAATAGGTGACAGCTACTACTCGTTGTTATAGCAAGTTCCCCTGCTCAGGGGGCTAAGAGCGGTTGGGTGTGTTCACAATAACTCTCTCTCATCAGACATCTTAGCTATACCTATCAGCACAATAAATCATCAGAAGGTTGCTGAATCGGTTACAATTTGTTACAAAAATACAAAGAACTTCTATAGAGAGTAGCCAAAACCAACATGTTAGGCGGACTTACTGGTTTTACAGATCCCAAAAGCACAGACTGGGGAGAGCGAATGCTCAACACAGTCGCTAGCCAAACGATTCGCCACCTGTTTACCAAAAGCGAGTCAGTGGAAGTCTCTGTTCGCTGCTTTCCTTCTAGCAAACTCTTGCAAGGGAGCATCGACAGCTTCAAAATGAATGGTCGTGGCTTGGTTATCCGCAAAGATTTTGCAGCCGAGGAAATTTCTATAGAAACCGATGCTGTTGCTATTGACTTTGGCTCCGTTCTAAGCGGAAAACTGCGCCTAAAACAACCAACCCAAGCAGTTGCTCAAGTGATTTTAACAGAAGCAGGGATCAATCAATCCTTTAAAGCTGAATTGGTTAGAAAGCGCTTGGAAAACTTGACCATACCAGCCTTGACAGAGATATCTGGTGGTCAACCAGTTACCTTTAGTGATGTGCAGGTGCAGCTATTACCTAAAAATCAGCAACGGATTTCTGCAAAAGCAGATTTAAATAATGGCGAACTCGTACCCATAACTATGACCTTAACTATAGGTATTGAGAAGCGTCGCCGCGTTTCATTTAAAAACCCTGAAATTGAACTTGATCAAGTCCCAGAATCACAACGGGATATTTCTCAAAAGTTAAGCTTAGCACTAGCAGAAATTTTAGATAACATGGTAGATTTAGATCGATTTGACCTTGATGGAGTAAAAATGCGGCTAAACCGCTTAGAAACGGATGGTCAAAGGTTGATATTTAGCGGTTATGCCGAGATAGAACGTATACCACAAAATCCTTAGATAAAGGAGATGTCTCGTGTCACTGAGAACTTCACCGCAGCAGTTGCAACGCGAGTTAGGGGTTGTAGGTGCAACTGTGATGGGTTTGGGTTCAATTATTGGTACTGGAGTGTTTGTCAGTATTGGCATAGCTGCTGGGATCGCTGGTAATGCAGTGGTCCTAGCTGTTGTTGTTGGCGCACTAGTAGCAACTTGTAACGGGCTAAACAGTGCGCAACTGGCTGCTAGTCATCCTGTCAGTGGTGGTTCTTATGAGTACGGTTATCGGTATCTGAATTCTTGGCTTGGCTTCACAGCAGGATGGATGTTTTTGCTTGCTAAAACTGCCTCAGCTGCCACGGCGGCTTTGGGTTTTGCTGGCTACTTACTGAATGCTATGGGTTTGAGAGGAAGCTCTTTGCTCATTCCTTTGGCTTTAGCGTCTGTTGTCATCCTAACGGGAATTGTTTTAAGTGGAATTCGTCGTTCTAATGTCGCCAATATTTTGATTGTATCTGTATCTGTACTATCTTTGATTTTTTTTATTGGGGCAGGAACTCCGTTTGTTTTAGCATCTGGTGCTGAACACTTCACACCTTTTTTTAAAAGCTCTATCGGCTCAGTATTTCATGCCAGCGCTTTGATGTTTGTCGCGTATACTGGTTATGGTCGCATTGCTACTTTAGGAGAAGAAGCTAAGGAACCGCGCAAAACTATTCCAAAAGCGATTATTATTACAATGATATTGACCATGCTGCTGTATGTAGTAGTAGCAGTGGTTGCCGTAGGCTCAGTAGGGGCAGAAGTTCTTGGCGAGTCAGTATCATTAGGACAAGCTGCGCCTTTAGAAGTTGTAGTTCGAAGGCTTGGTGTTTTAGGAGGATCCCAAATATTAGCAGTTGGCGCGATCGCTGCCATGTTAGGAGTGCTGCTAAACTTAATTTTGGGCTTATCTCGTGTATTGCTGGCGATGGGACGACGCCACGATATGCCAAGAATTTTTGCTCTTGTAAATGAATCACAAACTACCCCAGTACCAGCTACCATCGCGATAGGCATTGCGATCGCTGTTTTAGTTTTGATTGGTAATGTCAAAACGACTTGGTCATTCAGTGCCTTTACTGTTTTGATTTATTACGCAATTACTAACTTAGCTGCATTTTGTTTACCACCCAATGAAAGGCTTTACCCTAAATGGGTATCATTGGTTGGTTTATTAGCCTGCCTATTTCTTGCCTTTTGGGTAGAACCGTTTATTTGGCACCTAGGTTTAGCGCTGATTGCTGCAGGCTTGATTTGGCATATCGTTGCTAATAAATTGGTGAACGAGTAATATTATAAGATTTTCTTATACAAGAGAGCGTTTTTCTAATTCGAGTTGTATGCGATCGCCTGCTTTCGGCTCAATAACTTCTGTCGACAGGTTTCTATCTGCAAGTAATGTACGAAATTCCTCAATGCTTCCCTTCGGCTGAAGTACAGAAGGTAACAAACCTTCAGAAACCACTTCACCACCAACAGCTGTTGGTAACATCACTTGAGGCTTCAACCACTGAGCTACTTCCAAAGCATTTTTCCCACCCTTAATAATTGATCCAATCACAGGTAAAGCTAGATCTGTAAGTGGGGTGATAATAACATCTACTGGCGCGGCTTCCTTCAGTTCCGGAGAATGATTTCCGTGAGGTTCATAGTAGATCTTAAAGTTGCTATTTAACTCAGTGAAAAGATAACCATTCTCTACCAAATCGAGACCAACCAGAGATCCGCGAGTCGCCTTAATTGCTAGACTCTCATTTAAAGTGAAACTTTCACCATGACTGAGTGCTGTTACCTGAGTATAACCTAACTCTTTTACTACCTTGGCAGCATTAGGAGAAGCTACAACCGGGATTGCTTTGTCAAGCTGTTTAAGCGTCTCTGGGTGAGAGTGATCTTCTAATCCTTGAGATAGTACAATTAAGTCAACATTTTGTGGTATTGGATGTTCTTCTGTATGAGTTGCCTTGAACAACCAATCCCAATTATTAAAGGTTAACGTACCAACTAACCAAGGGTCAAGGAGTATCCGTTGACCTCCGATTTCAATCAGCCAACTATTAGTGTTTAACCAAGTTAAATGCATAACCACCCACCCAAGAAATTATTGGTTCGTCGTTGCGCAGTAAGCGCCTGCGGCTTCCCCGTAAAACCCTGCGGGCATAGCTGCGCGACGCGCAAAGCGTCTCCGAAGGAGAAGGGGTAAGCACTCTTCTCAATTTATTTTACAAAAAATAGGGTGTTGGGTGTAGCGGGTACCTCCTCTGAACAACCCTGTACCCTTACCAGGCGGTTTTGTCGTGAAAAATGGATCAAAAAGCTTTGATTTGACTCTTTCGGTAATTCCTAACCCATTATCTGCGATCAAGATTAAAACTTTGTCGTTGATTAATTAAGGTCAATTAATAGATTACGAGTACTATAAATAGTTTTCCCATTAGGCTGGTAATATTCAGTAGGTCACAAACATTTTTCGCGCACAAATACAAGGGCGAACGCCTAACGGCGTTCGCCCCTACGTAATTTCTAGGATCTCAATCTAACGTCCAACGCCTACGTATTGGAAGCCAGCGCGTGCCATCATTTCAGGATCGAGGAAGTTACGACCATCAATTATGACTGGATGGCTCATTAATTGTGCCATTTTGGTATAGTCCAAATGGCTAAACTGTTGCCATTCGGTTACAAGTACCAAAGCATCACATCCGTCAGCAAGTCTTTCAGCATCGGTTTCAACTAACACACCAGAAAGTCCGTGACGCATTCCAGTTTGAGAAACAATAGGATCGTATGCTTTTACTTTAGCTCCCAAACGGTTCAATTGCTCAATCAAGTTAAGTGCTGGTGCATCGCGCATATCATCAGTATCAGGCTTGAAGGTTAAGCCTAACAATCCTACGGTTTTTCCTTTGAGAATTTTCAGAACTTGTTGAAGTTTTTCAACAGCAATCAAGCGCTGACGTTCATTGACGCTAACAGCAGCTTTGAGTAATTGAGCTTCATAACCGTAGTCATCAGCAGTGTGAATGAGTGCGGAAACATCCTTGGGAAAGCAAGAACCACCCCAACCGATACCAGCATTTAAGAATTTGTTACCAATACGCGAGTCTAACCCAATACCTTTTGCGACTTGACAAACGTCAGCACCGACGCGATCGCAAATGTTAGCAACTTCGTTAATAAAACTAATCTTAGTTGCTAAAAAGGCATTAGCAGCATATTTAATCATCTCTGCCGAACTCAAGTCTGTAACTAGTACTGGCACTGGTGGCAAAGATGGATTGTCAGCGTACTTACGCTCTACAATTGGAGCATATAACTCTTGCATCATTTCGAGCGCTTTAGGACTATTGCCCCCTATTACGATCCTATCGGGGTTAAAGGTATCGTAAACTGCAGAACCTTCCCGTAAAAACTCTGGGTTGCTTACTACATCAAACTTACCTGCAATCTCAGGTAGTTTTTCTTCAACTGATCCACCACCTGAGGTTACCAGTGTTTTCTGACGTTCAGCAATGCCATCCAAAACAATCATCCGCACCCAGTCGCCTGAGCCGATTGGCACTGTAGATTTGTTGACAATAACCTTGTATCCACCATTTAAATGACTACCAATACTCCTAGCTACAGCTTCAACATAACGAGTATCACTTTCACCAGTTGGTAAAGGCGGTGTTCCCACAGCAATGAATAAAATCTCACCGTGTTCAACTCCTCCAGCAATATCCGTGGTAAACTGGATTTTCCCAGAACTAATGGCAGACTGGATAATCTCTGAAAGGCCAGGCTCAAAAATCGGTGATTGCCCAGACTTCATGATCTTGACTTTTTCTTCGTTATTATCAACACAAATCACGTCGTGTCCGATGTGCGCCAAGCAAGCACCTGTAACCAGACCAACGTAACCAGTACCAATCACGCAAACTCGCATTTTGTTCAATTCCTCGTTTCTTTGGGGTTAGTTTTCGATTTTTTTTAGTTGTTAATAGGACAACTACAACTATTAACCTATTTATTTAACCGAGAGCGAAAATCTTCTATAGTCAGTTTTAACCCCTCTTGCAACGGAACGGTAGGTTCCCAATTTAGCCAGGTTTTTGCTTTGGTAATATCAGGGCGACGACGACGCGGATCGTCAGAAGGTAATGGCTCAAACTTGATTTTTGCGTCAGGATTCACTAAATTTTGAACATTTTGCGCTAACTCTAATATTGTATATTCATCGGGGTTTCCTAAATTTACTGGCCCAATGTACTCGCCATTCATCAGCCGCATCAGTCCTTCTACCAAGTCTGACACGTAACAAAAACTACGAGTTTGAGATCCGTCTCCATAAACTGTTAAAGGAATACCTCGTAACGCCTGAACGACAAAGTTGCTGACTACCCGACCATCATTTTCTAACATTCGTGGGCCATAAGTATTAAATATTCTCGCCACGCGAATATCAACTTTATTTTGCCTGTAATAATCAAATGCTAGTGTTTCCGCAATTCTTTTACCTTCATCGTAGCATGATCTTATACCAATAGGATTGACGTTACCCCAATATTCTTCACTTTGGGGGTGAACTTCTGGATCACCGTACACTTCACTAGTTGAAGCCAGTAAAAAACGTGCTTTCACTCGCTTAGCCAAGCCGAGCATATTCAGTGTGCCCATCACACTGGTTTTAACGGTTTTAACTGGGTTGTGCTGATAATGTACTGGGGAAGCAGGACAAGCTAAATGGTAAATCTGATCAACCTCTAAGCGTATAGGTTCAGTGATGTCATGGCGGATCAATTCAAAATAAGGATAATCTGTCCATTTAAGGATGTTACGTTTATGACCAGTATAGAAGTTATCCAAACAAATAACCTCATGTTTTTCAGCTATCAGTCGCTCAATTAGATGTGAACCAATAAACCCAGCTCCGCCCGTCACCAATATTCTCATAATGTCTCAGTTCGTTAACAGATAATTATCATTGCAAAATGTATTCTACTTTTCTTTAGAATACCCAGTTTTTCCATGAAAACACAGAAACAAATCAAGGTTTTTAAGGAGTTTCGTTAGGAAAAGAGCAAATCGTTTGGAGGTACAATTTTTTTATGTTTATTTTTACTAAGATTACAGAATTCCCTTAGAAAATTAACAAACATTGCCTGTCTACAGTAACGGTTTGGATAATAATTTACCAAATCTTCAAGAATATAAAGTTTTTTAGCTTATGGAACAAATTTGAAGGAAACGATAGGATAACCTAAATAGTTTACGTACCATGTTCTTATGGTCACACTACCTCAGCCGAGAGCGCTCTGATTGTTTCAAGAGTTTGGTAGTTCTCCTCATTTCACCAATTGTCTTACATAGATTAATGATACAAGCACATGTTTTGGGAAGACTAAAAATAAAAAGCCTCAAGGATTCATCTGTATGGGTAGTAAAAGAGTCAGTATAAGCGGTTATCAAGTTGCCGAACAACTTTACGATGGTTCCAAAACTGTAGTTTATCGTGCTTATCGAGACAAAGATCGACAAACAGTTGTTATCAAGCTGCTAAAAAATCCTTATCCTAGCTTTAGTGAACTACTCCAGTTTCGTAATCAATACACTATTGCCAAAAACCTCGACTCCTCAGTTATTACCCAAATGTATAGCTTAGAACCATATCAAAATGGCTATGCCTTGGTAATGGAGGACTTTGGAGGGATTTCCCTCAGTCAATGGATGGAGGGAGAGAATAATAGAACGATCGGCGAAAACCCACAAAACATGAAGGAGTTTTTGCTGTTAGCGATCGCCCTGTGCAACACATTAGATATACTAATTCGTCACCGCATTATTCATAAAGATATTAAACCCGCTAACATTTTAATTAATCCAAAAACTAAACAAGTAAAATTAATTGACTTTAGTATAGCCTCTTTGCTACCACGGGAAACCCAAGTGCTGATGAGTCCAAATGTGTTAGAAGGGACTCTAGGCTACTTGTCACCAGAACAAACAGGGAGGATGAATCGAGGCATCGACTACCGAACAGATTTTTATTCTTTAGGTGTAACTTTTTACGAATTACTAACAGGAGAGTTACCCTTTCAATCTAACGATCCGATGGAGTTGGTGCATAGTCATATTGCTAAACAACCCCCGCAAGTTCACGATATTAATCCAGCAATTGCCCCTATAATTTCTTCTATTGTCGGCAAATTAATGGCAAAAAATGCCGAAGACCGCTACCAAAGTGCAATAGGACTAAAATTTGATTTAGAAACTTGTCTAGCTCAACTGAACAAAAACGGCAAAATAGAGGATTTCGAAATTGGGCAACGAGATGTGAGCGATCGCTTTCTCATCCCCGAAAAACTCTACGGTAGAGAAGCAGAAGTTGAAATCCTGCTGACAGCATTTGACCGAGTCGCTAATAAAAACACAGAACTCATGCTTGTAGCAGGTTTTTCCGGGATTGGAAAAACAGCAATTGTTAACGAAGTTCATAAACCCATTGTTGCAGCTAGGGGCTACTTCATCAAAGGTAAATTTGACCAATTTAATCGAAATATTCCTTTTTCAGCTTTTGTGCAAGCGTTTCGAAACTTAATGGGGCAATTGCTTTCTGAAACTGATACCCAACTAGAAATTTGGAAAGCTAAAATTCTTGAAGCGTTGGGCGACAATGGGCAGGTGATTGTTGAAGTTATTCCAGAACTCGAACAAATTATCGGGCAACAACCTCCAGCACCTGAACTTTCTGGAATGGCAGCACAGAATCGATTTAATTTATTATTTCAAAAGTTTACTCAAGTACTGACAACAAAAGAACATCCTTTAGTAATTTTCCTGGATGATTTGCAATGGGCAGATTTAGCATCGCTTAAGTTAATGCAACTGCTGATGAGTGAGTCAAGTACTGGGTATTTGTTGCTAATTGGTGCTTACCGTGATAACGAGGTGTCTGCTGCTCATCCCCTAATACTAACACTAGAGGAAATTGGCAAAACCAATGCTATCATTAACACAATCACACTATCCCCACTTAGTGAAGAAAGTTTAAATCAACTGATTGCTGATACCCTCAGTTGTTCAGCAACAATAGCTCAACCACTGACTCAACAGATTTATCAAAAAACTAAGGGTAACCCATTTTTCAGCACACAGTTCCTCAAGGCATTGTATGAGGATGGACTAATTCAGTTTGATTTTGATACAGGAGTTTGGCAGTGTGATATTGCTGCGGTGAAAGCATTAGCTTTAACGAATGATGTTGTTGAGTTTATGGCATTGCAGCTGCAGAAGCTACCAACAGCAACACAAAATGTATTGAAATTAGCTGCGTGTATTGGTAACCAATTTAATCTGGCTACGTTGGCAGTCATTTGTGAGCAATCCGAAACTGAAGCTGCAACAGTATTATGGAAAGGCTTACAAGAAGGGTTAATCTTGCCTCAAACTGAGGTTTACAAGTTTTATGTAGGACGGGAAACACAGCATAACATCGTCCCAGAGCAAGTTGTGACCTACAAATTTTTGCATGATCGGGTTCAGCAAGCTGCTTACTCGTTGATTCCTGATCATCAAAAGCAAGCCGTACATCTAAAAATTGGGCGTTTATTATTAGAGAACATTCCCGCCGATCAATGGGAAGAGCAAATTTTTGAGATCGTCAATCAAATCAACTTAGGACGAGAACTGCTGACGACAGAGGCTGAATTTTGGCAACTTGCACAATTAAATTTACGTGCGGGACAAAAGGCAAAGCTTTCTTGTGCCTATAACGCAGCGCGGGAATACTTGATCATTGGAATGGAAATGCTGCCAAACCAGGCTTGGACAAAAGATTATAGCCTAACCTTCGCGCTGTATCGAGAACGGGCAGAGGTGGAGTATTTATGTAGCGAATTTGATCAAGCAGAGAGCCTTTATCCCATTGCTCTGGCAAATGCTCAAACACTGCTTGATCAAGTAACAATCTACCTGATTCAAATGAATCAGTATCAAATTCAAGGACGTTACGCCGAAGCAGTGGAAGTACAGCGCACCAGTTTATCACTGTTAGGTTGGGAAATGGATCTTGAGCCAAGTTCTTTAAAAAACATGCTGGATGAAGAACTGCAAGCAGTGGCTGATTATCTGGTTGATCGCAATGTAAAAGATCTGCTTTATCTACCCCACATGCAAGATTCCCAAAAGAGAGCCATGATGAAAATCTTGCAGGCAATGTTTTATGCAGGGTACTTGATTGGTAATCAAACTCTAGCTAGCCTGACTGTTGTTAAAATGACAACCCTTTCTTTACAAGATGGTAATGATGAGTTTTCACCTTTTGGTTACGTAGGCTATGGCTTGGTTGCTGGTGGGTTAGGGAACTACGAAATCGGTGGACAGTTTGGTGAAATGGCGGTAAAACTTTCAGAGCAGTTTGACAATAACTATATTAAGTGCCAAACCAATTTTCTTTTTGCTGCCGACGTTCACAACTGGTGCCGTCCTATTCAGGAATCAGAGCGCTATTACGATAACGCCTATCGCTTTGGTTTAGAATCAGGAGACTGGGTTACAATTGGCTACTTAATTATCCAAAGTGGTTCTGATCGCCTCACTTCTGGTAAAGATTTACATGATCTCTACGAAATTTGCCAAGCCCATTTAGCGTTTCTCAAACAGGTGAAAAACTATGACATCATCGATCTATTGCATGCGGGTGTTATTCAGCCATTACTCCATTTAATGGGTTTAGCGACTTTCGATGATGAACACTTCAGCGAAACTGAGTATCTAGAGAAATACCCCAATATGGGTTATTACCAGGCGTGGTTTTACTACCCTAAAATACGCAGTGCATACTGGTTTGATGAACGCAGCGAATGGAAAAATTTGATTGACAAGCTAGAGATTATAGAAACGTATGTTCCCAGCCACAGCAAAGTTCCTGAAACGAACTTTTATGTGGCTTTAATGCATTTAGCATTATGTGACACAGCAATAGAATCAGAACGAGAACATCATTTACAACAAGCCCAAGTTATAGAAGAGAAGCTACAATGTTGGGCAAAAAGCTGTCCAGAAAACATTCTGCAAAAGTTACGCCTTGTCCAAGCAGAGAAAGCTCGAGTTTTGGGTCAGCGTTTAGAGACAATGGATCTCTATGATGAGGCGATCGCGATCGCGACTAAACATAAATATATCAATAATCAAGCTCTTGCTAATGAGTTAGCAGCGAAGTATTACCTGAAAATAGGGAAAGAAAAAGTCGCTCAACCATACATGGAAGAAGCTTACTCTTGTTACACCCGCTGGGGTGCAAAAGCCAAAGCCGATGACTTAGAAAAACGGTATCTCGAACTTCTCGCTCCCATTCTACAAGTACAACAAGATCGCTCCCATTTCAACAAAATACGTTTTTCTACTGTCGATTCATCTTTAGTTCTTCATCAAACCATCCAAACAAGTATTACTAATAGTAGTCTTTCGGAAGCGCTTGACTTTGCTACTGTTCTCAAAGCTTCACAAGCCTTATCCAGTGAAATTCAATTAGAACACTTGCTTTGTACTTTAATGAAAGTGGTGATAGAGAATGCTGGAGCGAAGACAGCTACCCTAGTGCTGCTCAAAGATCGTCAACTCTTCGTTGAGGCTATAGCTAGCACAGATGATGGTATTAATTTGATATCTGCACCATTAGAAAGTAGCGAAACGGTCCCTATCACTGTGGTAAACTATGTTAAACGCACGTTAAAGACTATTGTGCTGCATGATGCCACAGTACAAAAAGATTTTATTGGCGACCCATATCTAATGCAGAAACAACCCAAGAGTGTATTGTGTGCGCCAATTGTGCATCAAGGTCAATTCATGGGCTTGCTGTATCTGGAAAATTCGTTAACAATTGGCGTATTTACCAATTCTCGCTTAGAGGTCATTCATCTATTATGCGCCCAAGCTGGTATATCGCTAGAAAACGCCCGACTTTATCAAAAAGCCCAGAGTTATGGACAACAATTAGAGCGATCGCTCGATGAACTCAAGCAAGCCCAACTACAACTCGTGCAAAACGAAAAAATGGCAACCTTGGGTAATTTAGTCGCGGGGGTAGCACACGAAATTAACAACCCCATTGGATTTATTCAGGGTAGCGTAACTAATACTGAGCAATATATCCAAGATTTACTAGTTCATCTTCAATTGTATCAACAACATTATCCTACACCAGTACCTGAAATCAGGGAACACGCACAAGATATCGACCTAGAATTTTTGACTGCTGATTTCCAAAAACTAATAAACTCCATGAAAATAGCATCACGGAGGATTACAGCGATTAGCGATAGCCTAAGAACCTTCTCGAGAGCCGACGCTGTTGAAAAAGTTGCTTGTAACATTCACGAAGGAATTGACAGTACGCTGTTGATTTTGAAGTATCGCCTCAAAGCTTCCGACAAACGTCCCGCGATTGAGGTGATCAGAGATTACAACGAATTACCACTTGTCAATTGCTTTTTGGGTCAGCTGAATCAAGTATTTATGAATATACTCGCAAATGCGATTGATGCAATAGATATAGCGAGCGCTGGACAAACATTCGCCGAATTAGAAGCCAAGCGTTACCAGATTAAGATTAGCACAGAAGTCTCTAACGACGAGCAAACAATAATCGTTCGGATCGGAGATAATGGCCCAGGAATGCCAAAGTCGATTAAAGATCGAATTTTTGACCATCTCTTCACCACCAAAGATGTTGGTAAAGGAACAGGAATAGGATTAGCGATCGCCCGCCAGATTGTCGAAGAAACACACGCTGGTAAGTTAATTTGCAACTCTGTCCTTGGTGAAGGAACAGAGTTTGTGATCAAATTACCCGTTTTAGATAATTCCCTGTGACATTGTGGCTGTCGAAGTCACCCCAGATGGCAGAAGAACAGTGTGAGTGCGATGGGGTTCACCAAGCATAATAATAGAGCAAGTGAGTTGTCTCACTAACTGGTTTGTGACATCACTAATGGCTAAACCTCCAGGACTGGTACGATTACGTGTAAAAGGTAATACTACCAAGTCATATAATCTTGCTGCCTGCAAAATCGCCTGAGCTATATTTTCATGGGTTATAATCTGGACTTCTGGTGGATTTGGCGAACCTAATTTAGACACCAACAGGGAGAGTTGAGATTGCTTATGAGCAATTTTAGCTGGGCTAGTGCGCCGCTCACATACATTTAGTAAGGTCACCTGAGCTTGATTTGCGTCTGCTACAATTTGGGCAAATTGTACAGGCTGTAATGATGGAGCCAATAAGTTTTCTACAGGTACTAAAATGCGCTGAATTTTTTTCGGCGATTCCACAAGACGCATTACCGCAACTGGGCAATGGGAGCCCCATAAAACACTATCAATTACATTACCAAATAAACGAGCTTTCAATCCTGTACGGTTACCCCAACCCATAACAATTAAATTAGCTCTTTGTTCTCTAGAAGCTCTACTAATTGCTGGAGCAAAGGCATCATCAATTCGGAGTAATGGCTGTGCTTCCACACCTAAGACTTGACTTAAAGCTGTAGCTTTTGCCAATAGACGCTCACTTCGTTGTACGGAAGCATCTAACTGGGGTGCATCCATATGAGCGAAAGCAGTAGCAACTGCTAGAGGAATGATCTTACCATTTCCTTGCCGTGCTAGCAATGCCGCCATTTCAATTAAATACTGCTGCGTTTGCGGATTGTAAACAGGTACTACTATTGTAAAAGGGCTGTTTCTTTTTTCTTGGTTTTGGTGGTGAAGAGAGGTTGTTGGCTTTTGAACCTTTTGCGGTGTTGAACTTAAACCCACAGCTACTTTACCAGTAATCAACGGGCCCAAAGCAGATGTTACGACTATTAAGAAAATAGCACTGTCTAATACGGATAAATTGAGTATCCCTGCTCGATACCCAACTAAAGTCGCTGCTAAAGTTACACCTGCTTGAGGTATTGACAAAGACCATATTGTTAGCGTTTCTTGCCAGTTGTAGCGATAAAATAATTTTGTTAAAAAAGCCGCTATAAATTTGCTTGTTACTAACCCAATTAAAATTAACAATGTTAAGTTAAGCGTACCAAAGCTTTTTAAGAATATCGGCAGATTAACTAACAAGCCAACGTTAACAAAGAAAATAGGAATGAACAGCACGTTGCCAACAAAAAGTATCTTCTCTTTGACTGGTCCATCTCCAAGAACTTCGTTGACTGCTAAACCTGCTAAGAAAGCTCCAACAATTTTTTGTACGCCGATAAATTGAGCGCCTACAGATGCGAGAAATACGGAGAGTAACACAAACAAAAACTGGTTTCCTTGGTCATCCCCTGATCTGCGGAAAAATTGTTTACCCAACCAATCAAAACCAATAAGAATAAAGAGAGCGTAGATAATTAACGAATTTAGTAAGGTGACGACTTGCCAAACGCCTAATTTATTCGTATGGATAGCCACACATACTGTTAATATCAGTAGTACGCTGGCATCAGTCAAAATTGAAGCCCCAATCGTCATATTAACAGCTTCGTTGCTAACTACTGCCAAACGAGTGAGAATCGGGTATGCTAGGAGCGTGTAAGAAGCAAACAAAGAGCCGACCAGAATTGCTGCATTCCAGTTAAAACCAAAAATCCTCACTACAGTAGCTCCCACGAAAAGGGGAACTAGGAAGGTAAAGCTACCAAACGCTAAAGATCGATTTTTATTTCGGCGAAACTGTACTAAGTCTACTTCTAGACCTGCCACAAATATCAAGTAAACTAGCCCAATGTCTGACAGTAGAGTCATCAAAGGCGATGCTGTTTGCAATAAATTCCACCCATGAGGACCAAGCACTATCCCCGATGCAAGCAAACCGAATATTCCTGGCAAGCGTAGACGCTCAAACAGGATGGGTACAATTAATATGACTAGTAATAGAATAGCGAAGGGAACAATTGGTTCCTTGCCAAGAACTTGGGAAGTAGGTTCTAAAGCAAGAAATTGTGATATCAGTTCCATAGGTAGGACTGGCAAAGGCTATGGTATGGCTGCGATTACCCAAGACAATCGCTTTTATCAATACAAATTCAAAAGCTACCCTGAGCAAAAGATCAAAAGTCTTACTTAAGTTACATAAATTCTGGTCACAAAGCTAACTACCTATGGGTGGATTTGACTTAAGATGAACCGTAAGCGGTCATAGTCATCTTTTAATAAGATACTTAGGGTTCGTCCAGCTTTTATTAACCACTGTCGGTCAGCTTTACGTAATTGATACACCTCTCTAATAGCTGCTGCGGTTAAAGACTCCACTGGTATACCTTTGACAGAAAGTAGTGTTTGTAAAAAATCTAACTCTTCGGTAAATCGAATGATCGCTTCTGGTTCACATCGATAAACCGCTTGATGAATTTGCGGGGGACGGGGTGGCAGATATTGATACACCCGTTGTTTAGAGATTATAGCATCTCTAGACTGCTCAAAACCAACAATTACGGAACGGAATTGTGTTTTCAGCATAGAAAATATTTGAGGTTGTTCTTCTCGCAAATCCTGCAATGACAAGCCAAGAGCTACTGCCCTATGTACAGAATCTATGGGCATTGTAGTTGCATGATATACTACAGCATAAACTTGATTTTTTGACTCTTCATCTACAGAACAAACCCAGCTGCCAAATGGTGGCATAACAGGGAAACTCAAGTCTTCTGTTTCCAAACACTGAGCTAGAAATTCACAAGTTGCGGTTTCAATGACCTCGCCAATATGGTCAGGGTGGCGATCGCGACGGTTAAACTGTGGTAGAGGAAGGCGCATGGTAGGGTAAATGGGCATGGGGCATAGGGCATAGGGCATGGGATCTCTTGAGCAGGGAAAGCAGGGGAGCAGAGGAGGCAGAGGAGCAGAGGAGCAGGGGAAGAATTGAATGAAGTCCTCTATTCCCAGTACACAATCCCCAATCCCCAGTACCTAGTACCTAGTACCTATACCCAATGCCCTCTGCCCCATGCCCCATGCCCATTTATGTTTTATTTCCCTTTTTTACGACCGGCTGTAGTTTCTACAAGTTCTAGCTCTGACAGGCGAAAGGTAATTAATTTATCCCAGTTACCACCTTCAAACAGTACAGCTACTTTACCATCACTCACCCGTTGCACGAGTCCTTCAAAGCGATAGTAGGTATCTGCTGGATTCTTGACGCGAACAGTTGCTCCAGGTAGGATCATCGTTTTTAACTTTTAGGTTTCCTCTTACTAGCTTAATACTTGTTATTGGGGATTGGGTACTGGGGATTGGGGATTGGGGATTGGGGATTGGGGCATGGGGCATGGGGCATGGGGCATGGGGCATGGGTACTGGGGATTGGGGATTGGGTACTGGGAATAGAGGGCTTCATTCAATGCTTCCCCTGCTTCCCCTGCTTCCCCTGCTTCCCCTGCTTCCCCTGCTCCCTGCTAAGAGCTCCCTACTCCTTCTTCAATACTTCTGCCTCTGGCGACAATTTGCCACAGCTTCTACGATTCCGATAGAAATGAAGTTTGTCAGCATTGCTGAACGACCATAGCTTAACCAAGGCAGGGGAATGCCTGCAACAGGAGCTAAGCCAACGGTCATACCGATATTAACAACCATCTGAAATACGATCATGGATAAAACGCCAATAGCTAATAAAGAGCCAAAGTTGTCTTTGGCTGTTTGGGCTATATGCAATAAGCGCTGACAAATCATCCAAAAGACCAACAGTACTACCAAACAACCGACAAAACCGAATTCTTCTCCTACAGCTGAGAAAATGAAATCTGTGTGCTGTTCTGGAACGAAATTCAGTTGAGTCATGGGACCTTTGTTCAAACCCCATCCCCACAGTTCACCAGCACCGATAGCGATACGAGATTGGATTTGGTGGTAAGCGGAACCGAGAGGATCTGCGTTGGGGTTCATAAAAGAAGTGAGTCGGTCTTTTTGATAATCCTTTAACACATGATTCCAAGCAAACAGTCCTAGTTCACCACCTAGCACATTAAGAGTCAAAGCACCTAAACCGCTAAGCGCAAATCGACGCCAAGGTAAAGTGCTTAAACCAACCAAACCCATAGCAATTGACCATACTAATCCTAAAGGGCCAAAAGTGAGGTCTCGGGTAAAAGATATTGGGAAAGGCCAAGGTATACTAAACAGAATTGCTGCCACAGCTGGAGAAATCATCAGTATCAACCAACCAGGATTAGCATTTGCCCAATATAACATTCCTAAAAAGATTGCACCAAATACTAACGATGTTGCTAGATCTGGTTGCAAAAACACTAATCCCCAAGGAACAGCAGTGATCGCTAAGGTTCTGAAAACGCTATTCAGATGAGAAGCAGTGCGTTTATGTAATAAAGCTGCTAGCGTAATAATTAAGCCTACTTTGGCAAATTCAGATGGTTGCACTGGAATACCAGCTATGTTTATCCATCGCTGCGCCCCTTTGGCACTATGGCCAGCTATCATCACGGCCAGTAAACTAATATTAATAATTGCGTACGTTACCCAGTGCCATTGCAGCAGATTTTCATAGCGGATGCGAGCTATCACAAGCGCTATAGCCAAACCAATGCCACCCATTATCCAGTGCCACCGCCAGTCTGATAATTCCTGGTTCAATTCGGTACTACGAATCATAATACCGCCAAATATAGTCAGAGCAATTGGCAAGCTAAGTAACAACCAGTCTACTTGCTGCCAAGGTTTCACCCAATATAAAGAGCGAATTTTGGGAATTGAGCGTTTTAATAACATTATTATGCGGTTTTAGACTTGTTTCAAGATAGTGCAGCGACTGACACTTTGCCTGCAATAGCAAGGGCGATCGCATGCAGAGCTTTTGCACTAGCTGAATCGGGTTCAGCAATCACTATCGGGACACCGTTATCACCACCGATCCTCGTGGAAATTTCTAACGGTACACACCCTAATAAAGGTATTCCCAATTCCTTAGCAGTTTTCTCTCCTCCTCCAGAACCAAAGATGTCATATTGCTTAGAAGGCATATCTGGCGGAATAAAATAGCTCATATTTTCTACTATTCCCAATATCGGCACGTTCATTTGCTGAAACATCCGCAATCCCTTACGAGAATCTAACAACGCAACGTTTTGCGGTGTAGTAACTATGACTACCCCTGCCATTGGCACTGCTTGTGTTAACGTTAATTGAGCATCTCCTGTTCCTGGTGGCATATCCACAATTAAATAATCAAGTTCCCCCCATTCAACTTGATAGAGAAATTGACGAATCACTCCATTGAGCATAGGACCACGCCAAATCACCGGCTGATCTCGGTCAATCAAAAAGCCCATTGAAACTAATTTGACACCATGATTAAATGCAGGCTCTAGAACTTCACCTTTTTGTGTTGAGTACACTGCAAGCTGAGCTTGACTAAGTCCTAACATTGTGGGGTCATTAGGACCATAAATATCAGCATCCAGTAACCCAACCTTTGCCCCCGTTTGCGCTAGAGCAACTGATACGTTGACAGCAACTGTACTTTTTCCTACACCCCCTTTACCACTAGAAACTGCTATGATGTTCTTTACTCCAGCAATACCCATACGGTCAGGTAAGCTTTTTTGTTGAGGTGTTTCTGCTGTTACCTCTATAGATACAGTATTAACTCCTGGCAGTTTTTTGACAGCTTTTTCGCAATCTTCAACGATAAATTCACGTAATGGACAGGCAGGTGTTGTCAATACTAAAGTGAAGCTAACCTTGCCATCGTCAATTTTTATATTGCGAATCATGTTTAGTTCTACTAAACTTTTGCGAAGCTCTGGATCTTGCACTGGTCGCAGCACTTCTAAAACTGACTGCGAATCTAGGACATCATACATAGTTTTTTTTCACCTTTTCTAACGAAATAAATATTAACAAGGGATTGGGGCAATGGGCATGGGGCATGGGGCATGGGGCATGGGGCATCGGGAATAGTAAGAATAAGAAGAGTGAAACTAATTTTCTTATTCTCCCCCTGCTCCCTACTCCCTCCTATGCTCTAAAAATCCCAACAACTGTCCTTAAGAGATTTTCTCTTTCCAGAAACTGCTTGTAGCGCGGTTTTCTCGACTGCATCGACCAAAGCTCGTGCTACCCGATCCGCATAGGGACGAGAGAAAGACCAGATCAAAGGTGACAACCACCCACGTAATGTTACAGAATAAGATAAACAAGTGCCACATACCGTTGACTCTACTCGGTAAGTCACTCTTTCTTCTACACCAGGAATTGGCATAACTCTGATACTTAGGACTTCTCTGGGATTAACACGTTCTACAAAGATACGTATGGGAATTGGCGACAAGCGTGTTACAGCTAGGTAAATCAATCCGGGTTTAGGTACTAATCCGCGAGGTAGGTTAGTACTCTTTAGTAGTGGATGCCAGGAAACATCAGCAATATCAACCACCTGTTGCCAAAGTTCATCTACAGAAGCACAACTAATCTCTCGATACGTCCGCACCAGAGAAACGCACAACCAACGACGTTTGCGGTGGATGAATTTGGACAACCAAGCTCGCATTTTCCTAATCCTCCTCGCTATAACTTTTTTGGAAACTCTGGCATAATCAATTTCTGTATCAAACTGTCTCAAATATGCCCTTTGTATGGCAACTTACTATTTAATAAAAGAACTCGGGGGTAGCCAGTGCGCTGGCTCCTACTGTCTTTTGAATTCTGGCTCCTGCTTTAAAAAGTTTTTTCCAAGGGGGTTTTAACATTGGTCTAGAGGAATATTATAATTATCAGTCTGGGATGCAGACCTGTATTTCATCCTAAACCCCTAAGCTGGAGGATTTTCAGCATTTTGGGAATTTTTTACCAAAAAGTTGAAAAAAGTCAATCAGTATTAAACCTTATACCGATTTGAGGGAGAATAGCTTTAGTCATACTCATCGCTCACCACAAATTGGGCTACCAAGATGTAGCAAGGTTAACAAAAACTCTCGCTGACCTCAAATTCAGGATTCAAAACTTGGTTTTCAACTCTGAATTTTGAATTCTCCTATACCCCCAAACCTTTAGTCAACCAATCTGTTGGGGGAACGCACTGGCTTGCTGGTAAAACCCAGAATTGTAGCGAGTGTAGTTTGCTTTTAGGCAGCGCATGAGCACCTTTGATCAAATTAAATTTGCAATTGAAAAATTTTGAGACTTTCACTTTAGGTTCTTGAACTTATGTTGACCAACTCCCAAACCAAAACAGTACCAGCATCTTCTTCATCTTTGCCTCCATCTGACGCAAAAAACAGAGTTAGTCAGTTTATGAAGCGCTTGCAAGACCAAATTACTCAAAAGTTGGCAGATTTGGATGGTGTTGGGAATTTTAGAGAAGACACGTGGGAGCGTCCAGAAGGAGGTGGAGGGCGATCGCGCATTTTGTGTGAAGGAGCAATATTTGAACAAGCTGGTGTCAATTTTTCAGAAGTTTGGGGTTCTCATTTACCACCTTCAATTTTAACCCAACGCCCAGAGGCTGCAGGACACGGCTTTTATGCCACAGGAACTTCAATGGTGCTACATCCTCGTAACCCTTATGTACCAACAGTTCACCTAAATTATCGATACTTTGAAGCAGGACCAGTTTGGTGGTTTGGTGGTGGTGCTGATTTAACCCCCTACTACCCTTTTGCCGAAGATGCTTCACATTTTCATAAAACTTTCAAGCAAGCTTGTGATACTCATCATCCAGACTATTATCCAGTGTTTAAGCGCTGGTGTGATGAATATTTTTACCTCAAACATCGAGGAGAAACCCGAGGTGTAGGGGGTTTATTTTTTGATTACCAAGATGGTCAAGGTTCCTTGTATCGTGGTCCCCATCCAGATAAAGACGCAGCTATTTACAGCAACAAAGTTGGAACTCCTTCACAACGTAGTTGGGAAGATTTATTTGCTTTTGTGCAAGGCTGTGGTGATGCTTTTTTACCGGCGTACGTACCAATTGTAGAACGGCGGCATAAACTTGAGTATGGCGATCGCCAAAGGAATTTTCAACTCTACCGTCGGGGAAGATACGTAGAATTCAACTTAGTTTATGACCGAGGCACAATTTTTGGTTTACAAACCAACGGACGCACTGAATCAATTTTGATGTCACTACCACCTTTGGTACGTTGGGAATACGGCTACAATCCAGAACCAAATTCCCCAGAAGCTGAGTTATACACAACCTTCCTTAAGCCGCAAGATTGGGTAAATTGGAGGTAGTTAGGAGTATGGGGCATGGGGCATGGGGCATGGGGCATGGGGCATGGGGCATGGGGCGGAGGAGAAGAACTATATCGATCAATTGTTAGCTGAAATGAACTCAGGTATTTTTTTTCCTCCCCTGCTCAAGAGCTCCCCTGCCCCCTACACCCTACACCCTACACCCTTCTCCGTATGTTCATCATACACAGAACTTTTTTCTGTGAGTTATAGTACTAAAGTAAATACTTATAAAACAAGACTGTTATACTATCAGGAACTAAACAATTAGTGGATTTTGTAAAGTACAATAGGGAGGCTTAGTGATCAAGATCGATCAAAAAACTTATACAACTCAAGACGGAAATACTGTTATCGTTTTGACACCAACAGGCCGTCTGGATATTACCACCGCTTGGCTATTTCGTCTCAAGCTGCAAGAATGTATTTCCAAGGTCAGTCAGCATCTCGTCGTGAATCTCGGTCAGGTCAATTTTATTGATAGTTCTGGTCTCACTTCCTTGGTAGCAGGAATGCGGGATGCTGATAAAGTCAAGGGAAGTTTTCGTATATGTAGCGTCCATCCGGAAGCCAAACTCGTGTTTGAAGTGACCATGATGGATACAGTCTTTGAAATCTTTGAAACTGAAGAGGAAGCGTTAGAAGGTGTACCTCGTAGTATCGCCAGCTAAGGATTAAAAATTTTTAATTCTACTGACGCTTGGTGTAACGATATGGACCCAAAATTGCTCCCCAAGTTGGTTTTCCTGTTTCTGAGTCGATTCCTTTATCGTAGCTAAGAAATTCATCTTTGTTAGCTTCAAATGAAAGTGCAACTTCGACAGTATTGCCAAGATAAGTAAAGCAGCAACGAGTTTCGGGTGGTGGGCTAGCCGTAAAGTGATAACTTTGATCGGCCAGCGTCCGCTGTTTAACATTGAGAACGCAACCAGGTAGTATATCTATTTGGTCATCTGTCAAGTTATCTAGTAAAGCAGGGTTACGACCAGCACCACTTAGTGCTGTTGGGTCTTTAAGCATGTAGTATTGTACTAACAGAGATCCATCAGGGTTATTCCCTTCCATCAGCCGCATAATTCTCTGTCGATAAGGTCGTTCTAGGTTAACAATATTAGCTTGCTCAGCAAACAGGGTAATGCTATCTTGTGCTAATAATGCTACTGGTCTATGCCACAAACGTAGATGAACATACCAAACAGGCTCAGCAAGAGCTTGTTGTCGATTATCAAATTCACCGCTGAGATAATCCGCTAGGGCAAGTAGCTGTGGCGAGGAGCGCATATGTTGACTTGTTCAGTATACAACTAGAATTGTAATGATTTTTTTAGCATACTGACTAGGGAGAAGTGTTATGATGTCACGATTGGGGCTTTTATCAAAAAATTTGGGTTTAAAACCCTGTCCTTTTAGGACGGCTTTGTGTTAGAATTTGAACATGTCAGTACAAGACATTTAAATAAAACCTACTCCCGGACTGGGAGGAAGTATACGCCCAAAACACTGTAAGGAGACATCAGTACGCCTTAAAGGCAAACGTATTGAGCCGCGCGTACCTGTGAAAACAGGATATTAAGACGCTTTAGGTCTTAAGAATCTCCGTCTCTTTAGAGCGGAGAGTGTCAAAGTTATTCTATTGTCTAGGACAAATATAAACTTGGCAAAGTTGCCCAGAAGCGAGAAAATAAACATACGTTGCCCTGTAAATTTTATTTGTGAATAACGTCCGTACAGTCTCTGATACAAAGCGAACTTTCTACACTCTACACACCCGTCCTATAAATACGATTTATCGTCGGGTTGTCGAGGAGTTGATGGTGGAGATGCACCTGCTGTCAGTAAATGCTGATTTTAGTTATAATCCGATTTATGCCTTGGGTGTTGTTACCGCTTTTGAACGTTTCATGCAAGGCTACCAGCCAGAACGAGAAAAGGACTCCATTTTTATTGCCCTTCTCCAAGCAATACAAGAAGATCCACAACTTTATAAGCAGGACGCTCAACGCTTGCAAGATTTAGCTCAAGGCTTACCATCGAGCCAATTAATTGCTTGGTTGAGCCAAACAAATCCCTTAGAACAAGATAGTGACTTCCAGTTTTCACTAGCTTCAATTGCTAAAAATCCTAATTTCAAATATAACCGCTTATTTGCAATAGGTATATTTTCTTTGTTGGATCTGTCAGATCCAGAATTAGTCAAAGATGAAAAGCAACGCAATGAAGCACTAAAAACTATTGCTGCTGGCTTACATTTATCGGATGACAAGCTCAATAAAGATTTAGAATTATACCGTTCTAACTTAGATAAAATGGCGCAAGCAATGGTAGTCATGGCTGATATTTTATCAGCTGATCGTAAAAAACGCGAAAAGCGTGGTCAACAATCAACCACCAAAGTTACTCCACCAACTACTAATGAATAGTTAGTTATTAATTGTTAGTCAACTGACTAACAATTAATTCTAATACTAGTACAGCGCCGCAGAAATAAGTAGACCATTTGAAATAGCCAAAAACCTTGATTTATAACACTTTTGATTTTTGAACGCCAGATGCTTCAAGCCGGGAAACCCATAAGGGCGCACTGGCTCCTTTTGACTTCCGTGTAGCGGCGCTAGGTTCCTAAAAAACCATAAATAAGACTACTGATCATAGATAATGTAAAGGCACCTAAAACAGCGCTCCAAAGACCAAAGCGTAAGTTAAAGCCTTCCACTAAAGATGCTGCAAGTCCAAAGGACACAACGGTAATAATAAAGGTAAAAAAACCAGATAACAAATCAACTATAACAATATTGAATGTTGCAAATGTCCAATGCAAAATTGGTCTGACTACTGTTGTTACTATTCCAAAAATAGCTGACGAAGTAAAGGCTTTGTCAGGAGTATCAATCTCCACTCCTATTAGCGGAAATTTGCTGATAATGTACAAGCTAATTGCTGTTCCCACCCAAACAATAAAAATGGTCCTAAGATCCATTGCAACAACCCTTGATATTTAAATGGCTACTGGCAACAAGAAATTGCTCTATCTAGCTTTATTAATATTTGTAAAATACCAGAATTTTGTTGCTACTTAATGTTCATTGTGTGTACTTTTAAGTCTGACGGAATAAAAAGATGAATGAAGGGAACAAATGAATCAAAAAATTTTAATTGATTTGTCCCTATTCGACTTTTTCATTACCTACTTGTGTAGGAGTTTTCCCGGCAAACGCCTCTACTCTTTTATCTGTTTGGAATTGTCATCATCTCGTTTTTCTGGGTGCGACAGGTTGTGTCGGTTGTACAGGATATGTGCCCGGATTAATTGAATTAATCCCTTGTTGCCCAGTTTGGTATTGATCGGAGGGTAAGGGAATTTGAGGTAGGACAGGTTGGGTGTTTGGTACGGAACCAAATCCTGAAGTACTAGGATTGTTTGGTAAGTAAGGAGAAGCAGGTTGTTGTGAATTAGTTGGTTTTTGTGAGGAGGTAGGTATAATCCCTAAAGAAACGCGATCGCCCCCCACTTGTCGTAGCAAATCCAGCATCTCAATGACATCGTTGTATGTTGCTGATCGAGACGCATTTAACACTAAAATTCCTTTGGGGTTTTTTCTAACATAATTCTCTAAAACTATCTTCAAATCTTCCCTTTTCACTGGCTGTTTCTCTACATAGGTTTGACCAATGGCATCAATAGTTACAGGTAATATCTGTTGCTTTGTCTGTGACATGACACTGCTATTAGATATTGAACCAGTCTTAGCTGTAGGTAAATCAACATTTATTGCTTGCTGACGAGTAAACTGCAAAGAAGCCAAAATAAAAAATGACAGGATACAAAAAACGACATCAATTAAGGGAATAATTTGAACTTGAGTTTCTTCAAGTGGAGTGTGTAGATTAACTTTCATATGTCAAAATCTCACAAATTAGGAGTTAAATTCTTGAGTATCTTTTGGTTCTGATAAATCAGATTCAGGGGGAATGGCTGTTACAGGTTCTGAGGGAATACCTGTTACAGTTTCTGAGAATTTATTTTTCACTTTCTTACGAGGTGGGCTGGTGTAAGGTCTCGATTCCTGTATATCACTATTGTTAAGATCTGGGGGAAACTGTAAATACAGTATTTCCAACTCATTTCCAGCTTTGCGAAAAACTTTAACTTGATTGACAACAAAGGCTTGAAATAGCCGGTAGAATATGAGACTAACGATAGCGATCGCTAACCCCATTGCAGTACTATACAAAGCTTCCCCAATACCAGTAGTTACTCCAGCGGTTGATTCTGTTCCCAAGTCCCCAATCCGAATAGATTCCAAAGCCTTGATTAAACCCCAAACCGTACCAAACAATCCCAGCAAAGGAGCAACAGCAATCACAAGTTCCAAAACTTTTTCACCCCGTCGCATTTGTGCCAGTTCAGTTTCTGCTGTAGACTCTAATGCTAAACGGAAGAGTTCGGGAGTACTTTTTGGTAAGCTTAAGGGAGCATAAAGAAATCTACCTATAGGTTGATCTGTTGCTCGTCTAGCAATCTCCGTAGCTGTTAGCCAATTATCTTGGGCTGCATCCAACACACGGTCAACTATTTCCTTTTCTTGGGTTAAAATTCGTAACCAGAACCATAGACGCTCTAGAACGACACTTAAACATAAAACTGAGAAGAAAAGTAACAACCAGATGACTGGTCCAACTTTCTGAAAGATAACTAAAATATCCACTGTTTTAAGTTTCCTCCGTTCATTCCTTGATAACTATTTCAAAGCATTTTAATAAACTTCATACTAAAGATGAATAGACAATTTCCATACCTGTTGAATTTCTTAGGAATATGGCTATTCCGATAGCCTAGCGGTAGCATCTACCAGATAAACTAGGACGGTTATTCCCCCAGGAATTTTATGACATAATTTGACACAATCAAAGATAACTAGAGGTTAAACTTATGAAATTTTCACTCCAATCCGTTTATTCTTGGTATCGTAATTTACTTCGCAATCCCAAATACCGTTGGTGGGTAATTCTAGGAACGCTACTTTATTTTGTTAGCCCACTTGATATTGCTCCAGATTTTCTACCTATTGTGGGAGAGCTGGACGACGTATTTTTATTAACGTTGTTAGTTTCCGAAGTCTCCCAGCTTGTGATCGAAGGCTTCAAAGCACGTCAAGTTAATAATGTGGTTGACTCGGAAGCATCTACGACGGCTGAGAGTACTACCTCTACTGCAAACACTATCGATGTTGATGCTGTCTCTGTCAAGTAGTCTCAATAAAGAAAAATAACCCTCTCCTTATGCCGTTTGTAAACGACGACGCTTAATTAAGTAAGGAGGGGGTATTTTTTATGAAACAGAATTCAGAATTCAGGAGACAGGAGTCAGAATAAATACTGGGTTAAAACCTCGTTGATTTTCGACGAGGGAGGAGTTGAAACTTTTCTTAAAATACCACCCATAAAGGGATGGCGTATTCTGATTCCTGAATTCTGTCTCCTGACTCCTTTTTATGATTTATTGAGGAAAGGCGAATTATGAAGTGTCATTTTGTATGATTAAGCGTCGAATCATTGGCTTGCTACCCGCAGGTGGACAAGCAAAAAGGATTTCACCTTTACCTGTGAGTAAAGAGCTATATCCTGTTGGGTTTCATTCTTTTGGTGATAAAAGTGATTTGCGCCCAAAAGTTGTTTGCCACTATTTGCTAGAAAAAATGCAACTAGCAGGCATTGAGCAGGCGTATTTTATACTTCGTCCTGGAAAGTGGGATATCCCGTCATATTTTGGAGATGGGACAATGCTTTCTATGAGTTTAGGCTATCTGATCATGGGTTTGCCTTATGGTGTACCTTTTACCTTAGATCAGGCTTATCCCTTCGTTCAAGATGCAGTGGTAGCTTTTGGTTTTCCTGATATTCTATTTCAGCCTGACGATGCTTTTGTAAAGCTACTTGAACGCCAACAAAAAAGCAATGCTGATGTCGTTTTGGGATTATTCCCCACAGAACAGCCTCATAAAGCAGGTATGGTTGATTTTGACGCTTCTGGTAAAGTCCACTTGGTAATCGAAAAACCTAACCAGTCAGATTTACGTTATATGTGGGCTATTGCAGTTTGGACACCTGCTTTTACTCAGTTTTTGCATGACTATATTTCCAGTCTCAAAGCTAGCAAAAATTTATCAAAGCTACCAGAAATACCTATTGGCAATATAATTCAAGCTGGTATTGATCAAGGTTTTCATGTAGAAGCAGAAGCATTTCCCAATGGTAGTTATTTAGATATTGGGACACCCAATGATTTAGCTAAAGCACTGAGAAAATTTACAACTTTGGTAGATGAAGAAAAGTTGTGAAGGCGATCCTAATGCACAGCACAAATTGTCTGTGATTTGATGAAATTTATAGGAAAATAATATGAAAGTTAGCAAAAGCGAAAAAACGGGCAAAGTGACTACCACAATCACCATTACTAACCAAATTGACCAGATTTTAGCAGAAAGAGGATTTATTCCAACAGATCAAATACGTTCAATTACTTTACACGATGTTTTAGTTGACACAGGGGCGACAAGGCTATGCTTACCGAAAAATATTATTCTTGATTTGGGATTACCGTTTCAAGGAGAAGTGGACGTTAAAATAGCCACAGGATTGCATAAAGCTCGTATTTTTAAAATGTTAAATATTTCAGTTGAAGGAAGAGAAGGGATATTTAATTGTATTGAATTACCAGAAGATTCAGATCCTTTATTAGGATTAATCCCTTTAGAAGATTTAGGATTAGAACCTGATTTACAAAATCAGAAATTACGAGTTTTACCAATGGAAGGAAAAGATACATATTTAATGGTTTTGTAATTGCTATGCATTATTGCGACTAAACAATTCCACAGATGAATCTTGGCTTGTGAGTTCTTGGTGTTAAACTGCTGGAATTTCAGTGGTTTGCTGAAAACGGGTTAAGAACCTAAATGCCTTCAAAACATGACTTGCACACTCTGTAGGAGAGGTGTTGTAAAACGATCTCCACGCACTTGCTTTATCCTCATCATAGCGATCGCCTCTTTCCCGATGACGTTCTAACCATGCTAAGCGTACAGCATGACCAATTAACACATCTAACACTATATACGCTTCAATTTGCAGGTTAGGGTTATTTGACGCGATCGCCGCCAATTCCATTAATGTTTCAATACAAACTTGCCGGTACTCTGGAGCCTCTATTTTATTCAGCAAATGCTCAACTTTTAGTGCAAAATTCTTTTCCCCGGCTGTCATTTCCGACAGCATCCTCTCACTATCTAAACGGTTACGTCTTTCTAGCTTATCACCAATCACTACACCTTTGCAATGCTTCAAAAGCTGCCAAACCTGCTGGAAAAAATCTTTTGGTACACGCCCGGTAGCTCCCTCTGCTTCGCGAAACCGCCGCCAACCACCAAGAGGAACGTCGATTTCTTCACCCACAGGTTGTATCACCCAAGCAATATCGCTTTCTTTTTGCTTAACGCGCAGTGATTCCTGCTGGCGTAAAAGGTTACTCATACCAGCATACTCAACCAATACCTGACGCAAACGCATTTTCACCTCAAAAGGAGAGAGTTGCATCAAATGTTCATAACCTTCATCTTGAGTAACATTCAACTCTCTTGCTAATTTGCTGGTGATTAATAAGATCAGATACCCAACTCTCAGTGTCAATAGTCCTTTAAATAATTCTGGCTCTGACTGAATCAAAGTGCTCAGATAAATCAGGATCTCTTGAGTTAAGACGCGATCGCGTATATCCTCACCACAAAAATGATTTATTTTTTCTACAATTTCATTGTGTGACATTGGTACAGTAATTAGGGATGCTTCACTGTAAGCCTTACCCACAGCAATTTGCTTACCCCGTACCAAAATCATCGTAACTACATCTGATAAGCCAATATCAACCATCTGCCTTAAACCAGCAGCACGACGTACAACCGCCCAAAGATTTAGCTTACCTGCTCTAGTATATACTTCATCTAACAAATCTCCTACCGTTACAGGACACCGTGAGCCTCCAAAACCTGTATCAAACTGAAGTCCTTGTAAACGAGTTAAAGTTTGCAACAACTCGATTTGTTCATAGAGATTTTCCGATGAACGTAAATAAGAAAGCAATAAATTTAAGTTAGTTTCACATTCCATCTGAAATTCTTGAGTATGCCCTAACTGCCAGTTTTTCTCTGGATCATTAAATAGGTAACAGCAATCAGGTGCAGCATCTTTAACAGATGATTGAGAAAATTCAAAATCGTGGAGAAAATCGATCCGTTGTGTTGCGGATGTTAACATCAACTGGTTTACGCGTCCTAATTTTACCCGTACACTATTACAAACTCCTTCCTTAAGTTCTTGTATTAGCGCCAACAAAGCTTCGCTCCCTGTTTCCCACATCGTGTGAGTCAACATTAAAGTTAGAGTTGGGCGTCCCAAATCACTCCAATATTTTTGAATATAAGCAAGTTCACTTCTAAACTGATCGATCAGGAAATGATCATCCAGGGTTAAATAGAACTGCTGAAGATCAGAAAACGAAGGCAAAAACACTATTATTTCATCACGAATGCGAAAAATTCTTGATGTTGTTAAACTGCGCAGACGCCGTACAGGACGTCCAGTTAAACCTAGCTTGTCGTTGCGCCCAATTTGAGTAAATACAGATGAAAGTTCAACAGCTTTACGTACTTGAATTGGTTCCACTTGTTTAGGAGTTTGCGTTTCAATTCCGTAAACTTCTAATGCCATCTGTAAATCTTCATCTTCTGCCAATAAAGCAATTTGTACCAATGCTTCCCGAGTTTTCCCTATACATAAGTGTCTTCCTAAAGGGTCAATATCTCCAACTGCAAGTAACCCTTCACTTAGCATTTCACCCAGAAGATAAAGACTTTGCGCCCATACCAAAGGCACATTTTCGTTAGGTAGACGTGGCTGACTTTGAGGATTTAATTTTTCGGCGTCTATGTTTTCTTTTGGCACATAATAAAGTTCTGGCAGCAACCGTAAACCATCCCGCTCTACAATTAGACACTGTAAGCGCTCTTTGTAGCGTGATACTTGCTCTTGTTTACCACAAAACAACCCATCTAGGAACAAGTAGGTAAAAAACAATGGCCATTCGCATTCGATATGCTCAAATTGTTTGAGTTCTAGTGGTTCGTAGTGTAAGCGGTTAGAGTCTTCTAAAACTGTTTGATGTCCATCCCGTAAGAAGCGTTTACAACCGTATTTTCCTTCAAGTTTGTTGATGATGTCGTTAAGGGTGCGTTCGTGCAGTTGTATATCTTCCACCGCAAAAGCTGGAAAAGTAATTACGCTTAATAGCGCTGCATCAATTTCTTTTGAGGCTGATTCTCGTGGTAATAGTGACTCTAGTGTAATCCTGGCACGGGCGATCTCGTCTGGCAAGACATGAATCACTGATGCTTGACTACCACGTACACCAAATAAATCCAGTCCTTTAATAGCTTCCATCGCAGCTTTTGCCATTCCTACAGAACTGGCGTTTAATTCTGCGTTTCCATGATTAATTTTGTTACCCCGTTCCCAAATGCCGTAGTCTGGTGTGCGGTAAGCTCGTCCGATATAGTACACCAGATTTTGAACAAAACTAACTTCATCAGGAGTATATACTATATGCAATCCCGAAGCAGTCATTTGCGCTAGCATTAGCAAAAATATAGATGTAGCGTCGAGTTGCAAATGACCCCATTCATCATCGCCTACAACGATATCGCCAGTAGCAGTGTTATACTTGGCGTGCAAAGCATCTAGTGGGCATTGAGTGTGCTTGAAGCGCTCAACTTTATAAGCCTGTCGCATCATAGCAAATAGCAACCCTCGCATTAGCTTAACAACACTGTGTTCTAGCTCGTAGGTGCGTCCCTTGTCTTCATCAACCTTGCGATATGCTAGTGCTAAACCCCAAACTGCTAAAATACTGTAAACATTATCACGCACCCAAGCATCTCTATAATCACCATGAGCTGTTACTGCGGTACTTGCAGGTAGCAAGCCAGTAATCGGGTTCTGACGATAAATAATAATTGTCTTGATTTGCTGATAGTAGTAGTCAAGACGTGTTTGAACTTGGGTTGCGGTTTTCATCAAAAACCTCGTATTTTTTAAACACACCAATTCCGATGGGAGGTGCGTGGAGTCGTCACTCACTTGGTGCTTTTTCAGGTATTCTGAGAATATACTCTAAAAGAAAGATTTTTTCAAATTTTTATTATCCATAAGGGTTAATACCGGTGTTGTATTTCCTAAGATGGATATAGAAACCCAACTAAAATTAGATGCCAGTGCCCCTTGCTGTATATCAGTATTAGATTGTTTTAACAACAGGAAGACCTTGTCAAAGGCCAGAAATTTTTCCTAGATACTATATATTTGCCTGTTAGGGGGTACAAAGTTATGTATTCTTATACAACAGTTCTTTGAATCTCTCGAAAAGATCGGTGGTGTGTGGGCAAATAATTTAACCTTGCTCATTTTGAAAGCAAGTTAGGTTGTACGCTTGACATTGTTGGCAACAGTAGTAAAATCTACTCAATCAACAGGCATCAGGGCAATAGGAAAATAACTTGTGAGGAATATAGCCACTTCCTCACGCTTGTACTAGGCATCTACCGGAACGGTGCGTCCCGGGTTATTATTATAACTTAGCGATGCCATTGATTGGTAATCGATGTTGAATTTCTGAGATTTTATGGACCAAAGTCCACAAGACGGTAGTACCAACCTCCTCTAAGCTCGTGAGCTTGTCTCCCCAGCTTAGGGGAGATCATAGGAGGTTTTATGCTTACGCAGGATGTTTGCAATTCATTTATAGACATTGCCGATCTAAACCAATTGAAGTGGAATTTGAATCGGTTACAACCAGTTGATGCAGCAGAATATATTACACGCGCACCCCAACAAAAACGCGCAATCACATTCCGTCTGCTCAATAAAAACCAGGCAATAGATGTCTTTGAACATCTTCCATCAGAGGTACAAAAAGAGCTAATAAGCTCTTTACATGATGTTCAAGTAGCACAAATTGTAGAGGCGATGAGTGCTCATGAACGGGCAGAATTGTTCGATGAACTGCCGCCTGGAGTCGTAAAATGGCTTTTGCAAGAACTTAGCCCAGAACAACGACAAGCAACCGCAACAATTCTTGGTTACCCGGAAGGCACTGCTGGGCGGTTGATGACTACAGAATATGTCTGGTTACGAGAGGGATTGACGGTAGGAGAGGCGTTACGAAAAATCCGCCGTCAGGACGAAGATAAAGAAACGATCTACTACGCTTACGTCACAGATAATAAGCGTCGGCTAGTTAGTACTGTCTCATTGCGTCAGTTGCTGTTTACTATTCCCGATGCAAAAATCAGAGATATTGCTAGCGATCGCGTTGTCAAAGTCAGAACCGACACTCCCCAAGAAGAAGTGGTTCGGCTTATGAAGCGCTACGACTTAATAGCTATCCCAGTTGTTGATAGGGAAGAGCGACTCGTGGGTATTATCACAATAGATGATGTGGTAGATATTGTTGAGGAGCAAGCAACAGAAGAAATTCAAAAACTCGTAGGTGTAAGTGGTGGTGATGAAGCAGCTTTGTCTCCTTCAGGAATCACGATTCGCAAGCGTTTACCGTGGCTACTAGGTATTATGTTGCTTTATATCGGAGCATCAAGTGCGATCGCTCCGTTTCAGTCAACAATTTCAATGGTGCCTGTGCTAGCTGTGATCATGCCTCTTTTCTCTAACACAGGTGGTACTGTTGGGATTCAAGCTTTAACCGTGACAATCCGCGGATTGGGTGTGGGAGAAGTAACACCTAAAGATACTCTTCAGATTCTTCGTAAGGAGCTGACGGCTGGTTTGGGAACAGCCTTAGCATTAGGCTTTACTATGATCATGCTTTCTCTAATTTGGGCACCTCCTTCAGAACGTTGGGTAGCATTAGTCGCAGGAACGGTAATGGCAACAAATACTCTTGTAGCTGTTACACTAGGAACTCTACTACCAATGGGTTTAAAACGACTAAAGCTAGATCCAGCGATGATGAGTGGTCCATTAGTGACAACGATGCTAGATGCCATTGGATTTATGATCTTCCTATCAATGATCTCTATGGCTTTAAATGTCTTCCATCTAAAACATTGAGCAAGAAGTCAGAACTCAGAACTCAGGAGTCAGAATTCAGAAGTCAGAATTCAGAAGTCAGAATTCAGAAGTCAGGAGGAGCCAGTTCTGCAGGCTGTGCACTGAGCTTGTCGAAGTGATGATTTCCCTACGTAGGAATCTGGCGTTGTGGGGTGTAGGGAACTTAAGAATGGATATTGATGAATTCAAACCTACCATTGACTGTAGACTGCTAACTCTAGGATTTAGCGAGGCTCGCCTCCTCCTACTTACAGAGATCATGGGCTGATTCTGACTCCTGACTTCTGACTTCTGACTTCTGACTTCTGACTCCTGAATTCTCTTTAAATTCCTACCTCAGTGTCCCTAACCGCTGGCAAAACAGGTGGTATCATTTCCTGTGCATATCCTGAAAAAAATAGTAGAGATGCTACCACGCTTCTCGTTGTGAAAAGTTAATAACCATTTATGCCTACTACTACCTGGACTCGTCACCACATTCTTTCCCTAGCTGACTTCACTACTACTGAATACAATGCTGTTTTACAAACTGCTGCTAGCTTTCAGGAAGTGTTGTCGCGACGGACAAAGAAAGTGCCTACTTTACAAGGACAGGTGGTGGCGAATTTATTTTTTGAACCCTCTACTCGCACTCGTAGCAGCTTTGAACTAGCAGCTAAGCGACTCTCAGCAGATACGCTAAATTTTGCCTCCTCTACATCCTCAATGACAAAAGGAGAAACTATTCTCGATACGGCGAAAACTTATTTAGCTATGGGAACTGATATCATGGTGATTCGCCATCGAGAAGCAGGAGTACCTGGCGCGATCGCCCAAGAAATGGATCGTCTAGGTGTACGAGTTGGTGTCCTCAATGCTGGAGATGGACTCCATGAACATCCTTCTCAAGCGCTACTAGACTTATTTACTATTTGTACTCTTATTGATCCAAATTATCCTCATCTTGAACTTTTGAAGGATAAAAAAATTGCCATTGTTGGAGATATTTTACACTCAAGGGTAGCCAGATCAAATATTTGGAGTTTAACAGCAAGTGGTGCGCAAGTTCATCTAGCTGCACCACCAACTTTATTACCTAAGTTATTTGCAGATTATGGTAAAGATAGACCAGGTAAACTGTTTCTACATTGGAAACTAGAGCCAGCTTTGGAAGACGCTGATTTTGTTATGAGCTTGCGCTTGCAAAAAGAGCGCATGACTACCCACTTATTACCTTCTTTACGAGAATATCATCAATTGTTTGGCCTTACACGCTCTAAACTACGACTGTGCAAGCCAGATGTAAAACTTTTACATCCTGGTCCTGTGAACCGTGGTGTTGAAATCAGCTCGGATTTAATGGATGATCCCGAAATGAGTCTCATCCAAACCCAAGTAACCAGTGGTGTCGCCGTACGTATGGCTTTATTGTATCTGATCGGTAGTGGAAAAGTGTAGGGCTAATTTCTGACCCTACACCCGCCCCAAAGGGGCATGTAAAAAGCTACTCCCCAGTAATAGAAAGTTCATTAACCCAGATGTGAGGACATACTCCACCAGGAGTTAACTTCGCTTCTTTTTCAACAAGAATGATCGATTTCAGGAGTTCTAAGAAATCCCCGGCAACTGTTGCTGATTCAATGCTTGTTTTAACACCGTCATTCACAAGCCAACCATCAAATGGCAAAGAGAAAGATCCTTGTAAAGATTTTACTCCTGCATGGAGAGCTTGCAAATCATCAATAAAAATGACATTCTTCGCGGTTTCCAAGCTTAATTCTTGTTCACCAGGTGCGCTAGCGAAGACGTGATAAAAGTTGGGACTAACACTTACTTTTGCTCCAATATTAGCATTCCCTGTAGGTTTGCTATTCAGTCTTTTAGCAGTACCAGCACTGTGAAGAAAACCTGTCAAAATGCCGTTTTCAATAAGTGAAACTTGGCGAGTAGGAGTTCCTTCTCCATCAAAAGCTTCTGCTCCTAGATTAGCTGGATGTAGTGCATCATCATATACAGAAAGTAAAGGAGAAGCAATTTGCTTTCCTATATCGTCTGGAGTGGAGAGACTTTGTTTATCGAGAATATTTTGAGCATTGAACAAGTTGGAAAAAGCTCCTAGGAGACTTAAAAAAGCTTCTGGGGAAAAAACAACTTGATATTTACCACTCTGAATTTTTTGATAGTTTAAGTGACTAATAGTTTTGTCTACTGTTTCTTTGATACAACCATTAATGTCTAATTCATCTAGACTTCGGCTGATTCTAAAAGCACCAGCACCTCGAGGTTTTTTTCCCTCTTCCTCTGTTTTACTGTATAAAGAAATCTGTGAGAAAGAGTGAGATTCAGTTCTCATTGCACCATCGCTATTGAGATAGAACTTATCACGGTTGCTCTGTCCCAAACCGTTATAAGGAACTCCTTTAATAGCCAAATGTGCTGCAAGAATTTCTTTTTCAGCAGATAATAAACTGTCTATAAGTTCTGAAACAGGTGCTTGCTTTACTTTTTCGTGGTGTGTTTGTTCCAAGGGAAGAGTTGCTTCTGGACTAAAATCAGGAACATTTTCCTTTACACCAAAGAAACTTGCTTCATAAGCTGTTTTCAAAGCCAATTCAAGTCCCCTAGGATCTACATCTGTTGTGGTGGTGACACCCATGGTGTTGTCTTCATTCCAAACCCGGACGATAACACCAGAAAGACTAGAGGCTTTCACTTGTTTAGGCTCACCTTGATCTACTTGGACACTGGTTTGATCTACTGTTGAACCATAAACATCAAATTTTTTTATGCCAAGCTTATCTGCGCTTTCCCTGGCATGATTTGCAATACTATCGATATTCGCCATAGTTAATTTTAGATTCTGGATTTGAGAATTAGATTTTAACCGAAGCCTCCCTTTCGGAGTGCAAAAAAGACGGTAGTGGGAGCATCTTGCTCCCTACTTTATGACTGAAGCCTGGATCTTAGTCCCTACTTTACTACTGAAGCGGGCAAGATGCCCGCACTACAAAATAAAATCAGAGAGATTCTGAATTCTGACTCCTGAATTCTGAATTCTGAATTCTGACTCCCTCTTCAACGTCCGCCTATGGTAATTTCATCAACTTTAATGTGGGGTTGTCCTACTGTAGTGTAGATACTTCCACTAACGGAGCCACAGAAACCTGGTGCTAATGACAGATCTTGGGAGCACATGGAAATTCTATTCATAATTTCCTTTGCTTCACCGATTAGGATAGCTCCTTTAAGTGGCTTGGTGATTTTACCATTTTCAATTAAATAAGCTTCATCTACACCAAAGTTAAATTGACCTGTAGCTCCAACACTACCACCACCCATCTTTTTACAGTAGATCCCTTTGTCAATCGAGGCAAATAAATCCTCAACACTGTAATCACCAGTAGCAATGTATGTATTGCGCATACGGCTAGCAGCGGGAAAGGTATAACTTTGACGCCTTCCACTACCAGTTCTGGGGTTTCCTGTACGTAAGGAACCGGCTCTATCTGCTAAAAAGTTCTTTAAAACGCCTTTTTCAATTAATAGCGTTCTTTGGGCTGGCATTCCTTCATCATCCATATCAATAGTTCCGAAGGCATTTTCCGAGCGCCCTTCATCCCAAGCAGTGAGGCTTTCATGGGCGATTTTTTCGCCTTTTTTATCGGCAAAAGGAGTTGTTTTGCGTTCAATTTGAGTGGTTTCTAGCAAGTGACCACATGCTTCATGGAAAATTACTCCACCAAAGTGATTTGCCATGATGATCGGGTAAGTACCAGATTCTACGTAATCAGCGTAAAGCATTTTTCCTGCGGACTCAGCAATTTGTTCTGCTGCTTGTTCGTAATCCCAAGTTTTCAGGAAGTTAGGATCGCTGGTGAGCCCAGCACGTTCACCTATAGAAGCGCGATTTGCTCCGTCAGCACACAAAATATTAAATCCTACCGATTGAGTGAGGCGAATATCACGGGCAAAAGTACCATCACTAGCAGCCACTAAGATTTCTTGCCAGTCACGGAAATAGGTGGCGCGGCGTGATTGAACATGTGTTGCTTTTTGCGCGAGTTTGGCAGTACCATCAAGTAAGATTTCTCCCATTTCCCTCATAGAGCTACATAGAGGTAACCATCCATCTTTACCTCTTTTTGTGCCATAGTCTCTAAGAAGTTCTAGGTTGATTTCTGGAACAAAAGCATTGGGAGCAGGGAGTTGCAATCCCAAGATTGAAAGCCCTTTTTCCAAAGCTGCTAACAAACCGGAAAAGGAAAGATCGTTTGTACTGACGTAGCAATCACCTTTGCCACGAAATAGTCTGACTCCTGCACCTGTAGAAAGACGTGGTGTAATACTGGTGATGGCATCTTCTTCAGCAAGGCAACTGATATAATTAACACGCTCTAGAAAAAACTCGATGAAGTCAGCACCGGCAGCACGTCCTAATCCCAAGAGAGTAGCCAAGGGTGGTTCCCAAGTTTCATCGAATCGTTCTACTGTTGAGGAATATTCTAAAGTCGGGAGCTGTTTAGAAAGAAGTAAAGTATTTGTGAGCATGAGTTGCCTCGGCTGCTTGATTTTATTGGAGGTGGAACTAAAAAATCCTGGTTTGTTCACTCTAGCAAAACCGTGAAAGTCTCTTTTCGGAAAGAGCCCTTTGCCGATTTATAAGTCTTTTAACAACGAACAGGAAAATGCTGTGTGTAATGAATTTTGTTTAACTAGTTCACTGAGCTTATTTTGGTTGCTTAAGATGACGCACTTCAATGACTGTGTGGACATTACCTCGCGGGGAGAAATCTCCTTTGACAGTAACTTCTAGTGGATCACAGGCTGCAACAAAATCATCTAAGATTTGATTAATCGATTCTTCGTGGGAAATGTAGCGATCGCGGTAACTGTTAATGTAAAGCTTGATAGCTTTCAATTCCACTACACGTTCATCAGGTATGTAGGTAATGTGAATTGTGGCAAAGTCAGGATACCCTGAGAATGGGCATTTACATGTAAATTCTGGTAAGGTAATGTTTATATCATATCGCCTTCCCAAGCGCGGGTTGGGAAACGTGATTAATTGACCTTCCGCAATATTGCGTTCGCCATACTTGATTTCCATAATCATTAACGAGTAAAAACAACTTGTTTAAAACTCTTCTTGTTCCCAGTCTGGACAATGCTCATTTTCCCACCCGTAAGGATGCATTCCACAAACTAACAAGTTTCCGTTATATGCTTGCCCGTGATAGTGACGGCAACCGATGCAGGCTGGATTTTGTTCTAATGTAGCTTCAACTGAATAAGGAAAAGTCGGCTCTGCCTCATCACTAATAGCTTCTTCTAGTTCCCAGTAAGCGTCAAAAATTGGTTCTGCCAACTCTTGTAAATATTGATCCACTTCAGTGATGATTGTATTTTGGAATTGCTCGCTAACTTCTTCGGTAAGTTCAAAAAAGTTGTCTACCATTTCAGTCATCCCCAACAAGAAGCGATCAACTACTTCATCCGCTACTGTTTGTAGCATTTCCCAAAACTCTTTTTGCCACTTGTCCATAAAATTCACGTCCTTACTGGCTACCAACGGCAGGACACTATATTATAAATTTAGTTTCATCAAGTGTCTCTTACCAGCTTAATACTTGATAGCCTGAAGCTGTGGGGTCAACCTTGAATTATTCATATAATAAATACAACAATTAACTTTGATCACGCTGGAGCCGTTTTAACTCTTCTTGTAGTTCTACTACTTGTGTGCGTAAGTTATCTATATTTTCGTTAGGTGTCTGTTTTTCTGTTGTTGGTTTGTCTTCTTCCTCTAAAATTTCAATGCGGCGAGGTTCAGAGGAGGGTTTTTTCTCAACCGTGGCATCAGAAGTTGGTGGCTGTTGGGCTTGCCTCATCATATCTTCGACAAAGCGGCGTCCTTCCTCTGTTGTCATTTCGCCACGTGCTACCATTTCATCTGCCAGCTTTTGGACTTGTGATCGCATTTCTGCGACTGTTCCACCAGCTTTCTCGCCTGCGTAAGAAGCCAACCCAACACCGAGGTAAAAAGCTTTTTTAACAATATCTCCAAAACCAGGCATTGCTGCTCTTGCGCTCCTAAAATAGGGCGACCCGGAGACTACGCCTACCACAAGCATCCCGTATTGCTGCTACCTTCCGGTCCTGACAAGATTTGGGCGTTGAAGTCGCATAGATCCAGGTCTAAAAACAGCATAGCATTAAATTTAGATAATTGTGTGTTATTCCACAACAATTCGCCATTCGTAAAGTTGATAATTAACGCAGCTGTTTTGTACCAAGGGATCTCCCTCTACAATATTTTTCGCTTCATCCATCGACTCGGCCTCAAATAGCATCATGCCACCGCCCCTACACCCCCAGTAACCTGTTTTCGCTTTATGTCCTTTGACGATCAACTCTTGCACGTAGGCTTTGTGGGCAGGCACATATTGGTCGAAAATGGGTTTATCGACTTTCCCTTCCTCAATTTTGACAAACCAAGGCATTCTCTTGTATCCTCGAACATCTCTATTATTAGATCAAAGCAGGAAGAATATTAGACAGGCAAGGGGTATGGGCATGGGGCATAGGGCATAGGGCATGGGATCAACAAGGAACAGCGACACCGGTTTATATACAGACGACAGTTGTGGGTACGGTATCGTAAAGCATGTGGAAATTAATTTTGTTTGGACATAATCTCTTTTCTCTATTACCCAATACTCTATGCCCCATGCCCTATGCCCCATGCCCCATGCCCCATGCCCATTACCTTTGAGCAACACGTCTTAATAAGAACAAACCTACTCCTAAAAACAGAAAGTCGGGTAGCCAAGCGCCTATAAATGGAGAAAAGATACCTGCTTCTGCGATCGCACCACTAATAAAGTAAAATAAATAATAGGTAAAAATAACTATAATACTAACCCCAAAACTTGTGGCTCGCCCTGTGCGCTGAGGGATGGTTCCCATAGCTGCACCAACTAAGCCGAAAACTACGCAGACGAAGGGTAAGGCGACTTTTTGTTGAATCCGAACTTGGAGCTTACGGATTTTTTGCTCATCACCACCAAGGCGTACAATTGCTAGTTGCTGTATCGCTTGGGCAATATTCATTTCGCCGTAGTCACGAGTTTTTTCTGCTAGTTCAAATGCTGTACGAGGTAATTTCAATCGTTGGTGTTTAAACCAGACAATATTACGATAGGAACGATCTGGGGCGACTAAATATATCGTTCCGTTGTAAATATCCCAAATATTTTGGGATGGATTCCATTCTCCTATTTGTGCAGCGATAATTTGATTGACGCCTTCTCTGGAACGGTCTATAATTGTTAGACCTTTGAACTGCTTACCATCAAACTGATCGGCGTAGTATAAGCGAGTTAAAATCTTCTGGGTAGTACCGTCTGGTAAAGGAACTTCCCGCTTTTCAGGATAAAGGAAGTTATCTTGCTGAGCAATGGGTGGTTTATCTCCCTTGAGAGCTTTTTGTAGGGTAGCAGTTGCTTGATAATTTGCTGCTGGGACAATTTGCTCGTTAAAAATAAATGTCATTCCTGTGACAATAAAACTCAAAACGACGGCAGTAAGGACCATACGGTAAACACTGACGCCACAAGCACGCAAAGCGATCAGTTCGCTTTCGCTAGAAAGACGACTGTATGTCATCAAAGTCGCCAACAGAGTCGATAAAGGAAAAGCATAAACGATAACATACGGTAACTTTAATAAAAAAACATTTATGGCAATATTTATGGGGAGCCCGGCTTCCACAACTTTCCGTATGAGTTCAAACATAACGTCAATTGTGATACCTAGCGAAGAAAAAGCCCCAACACCAAATAAAAACGGTGGTAGCAATTCGCTGATCAGGTAACGATCCATTATGGAAATAGGTAACAGCGAATTGAGAGTTGCAAAAGACTTGAATAATTTAGTCACTAGTCAAGTGTGGGAATAGGTTGACAGGATCAGTTATCAGTTCTCAATTATCAGTTATCAGCTTGACTATTCAGTGATAACTGTTTACTGTTCACTGATAACTGTTTAAACTTGGAAGTTATTACCGAGGTAATATTGCCTGACTAGAGGATTATTGTAAAGTTCTTTGGAACTACCAAAAGCAAGGATTTGCCCTTCACGCATGATATAAGCTCGATCTGTGATTGCAAGGGTTTCGCGGACGTTATGATCTGTGATTAAGATACCCATCTCGCGATCGCGCAATTGTGCCACAATTTGCTGAATTTCCGAGACTGCTATAGGATCAACTCCAGCAAATGGCTCATCCAAAAATAAAAATTTTGGTCCTTCCTTTCCAGCTGCCAACGCTCGTGCTAACTCTGTCCGACGTCTTTCACCTCCAGACAATTGAATTCCTTTGCTATTAGCTACTTTTTCCAAACGAAACTCTTGCAATAAACTTTCTGTTCGGCGTGACCATTGCCAGCGTGGTACATTAGTTTGTTCTAGCACCAACCGAATGTTATCGCGCACACTCAGTTGACGAAAAACACTCGCTTCTTGAGCTAGATAACCAATACCCAGTCGGGCTCTTTTGTGCATCGGTAATCCAGTAATATCCTGGTTACTTAACCAAACTGTTCCCCGATCCGGTTTTTCTAAACCTGTAGCAATATAAAAAGTTGTGGTTTTACCAGCCCCATTGGGACCTAGTAAACCAACTATTTCACCTTGAGCAACAGAAAGGTTAACCCGATTAACAATAACTCGCTTTCCGTAGGATTTGTGAATGTTCTCTAAAACAATTTTCACGATTGGCTTTTTTTGAGTTATGATTTCTAACGCCATTGACCAAGGGGCAATATGCTAGTTCTCTCTGGAAGGCTAAGCCCACAGAAATTTACTCTATCGCCGCTTCAAAGGAGGTGTTTTTGGCGCTGGTGTAGTTGCTTGGTTATTAGGGTTGGTGTCATTAACTATATATATAGATTCTACCTGTTGGTTGCTTTGAGGTTTGGCAATAAATCTTCCTTCGTCAATGAGATACGTAACTGTCTCTCCTCTAATACTATTGCCTCCATTTTGGAGAATGTACACATTACCACTTAAAACAATACGACGTTCCTTACTGAAGTATTGGGCTTGGGCAGCTGTTGCCTGAATACCCCGAGCAGGATAATACATTTGAACATTACCACGAGCAGTTGCTACCTGAGTTTTAGAATCGTATTCTTCGTGATCAGAGCGAATCGTCAGCGCTCGATTGTCTCCAGATTGTTGTGCTGTAGCAGTTTGTACTAGAGTGGGCAATACGAATATATTCCCCAGTACAGTGGGTAGGAGCAAAGCTAAAACAGACCGATTTATCTGCAATTTAAGTAATTGATAACTCGATATCATAAGAATTTAGCTAAAGTCTAGTGTTGTTTATTCTAATTTTTTGTAACAAGGAACTTGAAATCCCCTCTATAAGTGTATTTCGTAAGTGAACTTATAGACGCCCTGCCTTTTGTCAATGTTTCGTTAATAATATAGAAGTCAACTGACTTGACAATTCACTCTGAAATTGCTACTTGTACAATTTTAGGTAAGGGAAAATCTTGTTCCAAATCAAGGCCAGCTATCGATTCCTGGTCTGTTTGTTGTAAAAGTTTTAACAAAACTACACTTTGGTCTAATAATTGGTCTACATCAATACCACTGTAGACGGATGGGTAACGGTTGAGGCGATTGCTTCCCTCTCCCAGTAAAATGACTGCACCTCTCCAGTTAGAGTTACCCAAATGATAAAGCGCCACCGCAATTTGTAAAATGCTTTGATAAAAAGTCTTTTCTGGCTCTGCTGCTTCAATCCATAGAGCCTCTAAGGTATCATGACAGGCGTAGAACTGTCTTGCATTAAACTGCTCTACACCTTGCCAAAACTGTTCAGGTATGCTTTCGGTCATCCCATACCGTCGCGTACTTGTTTGATTGTTTCTAAAGAAATTTCCTGCTTATCACCAGCAAACTCGTTATCTGAAGTCAGGAATAGCATACAGTGGCATTCATTGCGTTCTCGCATTGGTACACATGGACAGTTCCAAAAAGCAGCATTTACTTCTGCTTCCTTGTCTTCATAATGGCGACACGGACACAAAGGGGCTCCTAGATCGTCTTTATGTTTAGCAAGCCCTTCAATAACAACTGCTGTAACGGAGGGTTCAGAACAGAAGAATGTTCCAGTGCGTTTGGCATATTGTTCAGAAAAATGCCGCATTGCCTCTAAACTTTTATCGCTAGATTTTTTGTTAACTTCTGGTGAGATCATAAAATGGGATGCTCATAATTTAAATATTTCTTTGCATTGTACCTTAGTCTTGCAGTGCTATTAGTAGGTGGATCTCCCCTTAGTGATGTGTCGAGATAGTTTTTCAGAAATGCTGTGTAGCAAAAGTGATTGTGCCGAGTTTAAGAAGAAATGATCCCCATCGAACATCTCTACTGAGAAGGCAGCATTTGTATGCTCCCGCCAAGCTTGAAGATCATCGTAACTGACTTTGTGATCCCCCAAACCACCAAACGCTGTGATGGGACAATTGAGGGCTGGTGCTGGAGTATAAACGTAAGTTTCCAGAACCGCAAAATCTGCCCGCAGAGTAGGGATAAGTAGCTCCATCAATTCTGCATTCTCTAACACAGCAGCCGGTGTACCATTATAGCTGCTTAATCCCGCAACGAATTCTGGATCTGGTAAGGCGTGGATCGGTTGATCTCTATCAGGAATTTGTGGAGCGCGTCTACCAGAAAGAAAAAGGTGAAGTGTGTGTAACCCGTATTCTTTACGGAGTAGACGTGTCACCTCAAAGCTGACTAGAGCACCCATACTGTGACCAAAGAAAGCAAATGGCTTGTTTAAGTGAGGTAACAAGATTTGCGCGATCGCCTCTACAAGAGGTTCTAACCGCGTAAATGGTGGTGATTTGATCTGTACTCCTCGTCCAGGAAGTTCGATGGCATAAACCTCAACAGTACTAGGTAGATTATCGTTCCATGTACGAAAAATCACAGAGCTAGCACCCGCGTAGGGAAAGCAGAACAAACGCACCAAGGCATCAGGATTTGGTTTGGTGCATTTAAGCCAAGAGTTTGGTTGTATATTTTTCATCGGTTCATCATTCGCTTACAGCGTAGCCACTCTAGATGCCTATTATTCCTTACTTTATGTTTACATGTTGAAACAAAAGACAAATTCGTAGCCGCTTTCTTCCACAACTACGAATTTATAACTAAAGACTTGCTTTTAATAGCTACTTAAAAATCATTACAAATGACCAATGAAAAATTTCTCTTTGTAACTTCCGGCATAAGTAATTACGCACATTGTTTTATATGTGGCATGAGTTCCAAAGGCAACTCCTGCTACTGTAAAAGAGGGATTAAAAAAGTTGTTTCTATGACCACGTGATGGTACTCCATCATCAATAATTAGCTGCATGACTATATCTTGAGCGGTGGCTGAACCATAGCTAATATTTTCTCCTGCACTCGATTGCCACAAACCATAACGATTGATACGAACAGAAGGGTCACTGCCATCACTACCATAGTGACCAATAATACCTTTTCCTCCTTGATCATTGACAAGATCTCTTGCGCCTAAAGACATTCCCTTAGACACGCTAAGAGTTCCCACCGGAGTAGCATTTTCTAGAAAAGCGATCGCTTCATCAACTGCTTTTATTCCTTCAGTAGTCTGTAAAAAGAAATGTTCAGAAATTTGAACTTTATTGCCCTGAAAACGGCTTCTATAGTTTTTCAAAATAGGTATGTACGACTTCGGATCAGTACGCACCTTATTCATCTCAGTAATTACCTGTTGTTCCATTGACGAAAGGTAACTTGCCGTTGCTACGACAGAATTATGTCTAGCTTGAGCTACCGACGGTCTCGGTTTAACTATTTGATAAGACCATAATGATGCTAAAACACTAGTTGAAATTACGCACTTTTTCCAACTTTTCATTGATTGCCTCACGATTTTTCTTACGTATTAATTCTGATTTTCTGATGCACCGTGAGTGTTTTCAGCTATTCTAAAAAAGCGCTTTTTAAGAAGAATGCTGAAACCAGCAATAATGATTTATTTGTAGCATTAAGAATAGAAAACGTAAAGAGAATCCCCAAAAATTCTATCTGCCTGCCATGCTTATAATAATTTATAAGCAGAGTGAATCATTAAAAGCCAATAAGTGCATTCCAATGGACTTTAGCTATTAGTACTTACGTTTAATTACAAAGCTATAGTACCAAGCAATTAACCAGAACTCTGGGATAAGATTTTTTCGATATCAGGCAGACGTACAAGACCAGAGAACGTTTCGCTTTCAAGGAAAAAGAAGGGTGTGCCAGAAACCCCTATTTTTTCTGCTAATTCTATATCTTGATTAATTGCAGCATCCGCAATACGCCTGTCTCGTGCAAACAATTGCAAATCCAAATTTAGATCTTTGGCAATTTTCAAATATAGTGTTTCCCCCAACTGATTTTGGTGCGTAAATAACGCATTATGATATTCCCAAAATTTACCCTGCTGAGATGCAGCCCAAGCTGCTTTAGCTGCGGGCATAGCTTCAGAGTGAATTTGTGTGATGGGGAAGTTTTTGTAAACCAACGTCACATCATTTCGATGTTTGTCAATCAGATTGTTTAGAGTTTTATGAGCCTCTGCACAATAGGGACATTGAAAATCAGAAAATTCTACGATTAAAACTTTTGCTTTGGGTGATCCTGTAGTGGGAGATTTACCAATGATCTTCTCAGGAGCAGTTTTTAAATCTTGAAAAAATGCCTGTTGTGTTGTTCGCAGTTTTTGCACTAATTGCTGGCGATATGCCTCTAACGACTCTAGAATGACCTGCGGGTGTTCGCGAATTATTTGTAAAACTTGTTGTTCGATTTGTGGATTGGTCGGGTTGGCTGCTTGAGCAGGAAGTGACCAGCTTAGAATTAAGCAAACAAACCCTAATACGACTAGGCACCTTAGCGATTCCAAGAATTGCCTAAAACAATACAAGTATCTACACATACAACAACTCGTTGTGATTGAAACTTTTACCAAAAAACAAGATTGTAACCCCTGATTTGAGACATGGGGAGTTTTACACTCTTCTGACAAGAGCAACCACCCAAAACTACACCTGATCAAAAAACATCAAGATGGCTCACAAGAGAGTCCAACCGGAAATTTCTTGTCAGAAAGAGTATGGTATATAAGTGTTTTAACTAGTAACTATAAACAGTTAACTAGTTCGTTATTTAGCTTTAAACTGTTCAAGAAATACTACCGACCAGTTAAGCGGTGATAGATATTATTCCTCAAGTGAGGCAATTGTACAGCATAATTGCTACACCTAGTTACACTATCACTTTCTTGGCAATTATGAAAAGGGAAAAGGCTAAATTTCAGCCTTTTCCCTTTTCACATTAATCTTTTCTCAGACTATAATTAGGTCTTAAGTTTATGCGCCTACCGATTCTTTTGCAGCGTACATCACTTCCACGGTGATAACAGCAAGATTCCGGTCACGAGCAAATTTCTCAGTGTTGCGCTTTACTTTACCACGAACGAATCCAGGTATTTTATTTAGTTCTGCCTGAGCTTCCTTATTCCAGGTTAGGTCAGAATCTGCAGAAATACCCTTAGTGATGACTTCCTTGGTGTCGTGTCCACCAAAAATTTCCAGCAGATGGTCTTCCATCCCCAAAGTGAAGGAATTATACACTAAGTCGGCAATTTGGTTTGTTCCTTCATAACCCATGAATGGTTTGTAACCAATTGGGAAATTTTGGATATGGATAGGTGCCGCAATAACGCCGCAAGGGATATCTAGACGCTTACCAACATGGCGTTCCATTTGGGTTCCAAAGATTGCAGAGGGTTCTGTACGTGCGATCGCATCCCCAATCTGGCCATGATCATCTGTAATCAATACCTCATCGCAATATTCGCTCACCTGTTCACGGAACCAATCAGCATCGTACTTACAATAAGTTCCAGCCCAAACAACGTGAATACCCATCTCTCTTGCCAAAATCTTGGTCATGGCAGCAGCATGAGTATTGTCACCAAATACCACGGCTTTCTTTCCAGTCAAATTCTGACAGTCAATAGAACGGGAAAACCATGCAGCTTGAGAGACATACAAAGTTTGCTCATTAATAAAGTCTTCGTAGTCTACATCTGCTCCTTGGGCATTAATCACCTGTTGAATCTTGCGGATACAACGAGCCGTTTCAACCACACCCATAGGTGTTATGTCTACATAAGGTATCCCAAATTCTGCTTGTAGGTAACGAGCAGCCATCATACCCAGTTCTCGATATGGTACTAAGTTAAACCAAGCACGAGGGAGATTTTTTAACTGATGAACAGAAGCCCCTTCAGGCATGACTACATTTACCTCAATGCCCAAATCAGCCATGAGCCGCTTCAGTTCTGTGCAGTCGTGTTGGTTGTGAAAGCCAAGAGTAGAAATACCAATAATATTGACCGAAGGCTTTTCGGTTTTCGTTGTTGGAAGTTCGCCTTTTTTACGGGCTTTCTCAATATAATATTGAACGATTTGATCTAAAGTGCGATCAGCAGCTTGTAGTTCGTTGACACGGTAATGATTAACATCAGCTAGCAGCACATCGGATTTTGCATCCATCTGCGCCCTGTCCACAAAGTTTTGTAGGTCTTCTTGCAAAATGCTAGAGGTACAGGTGGGAGTTAACACAATTAAATCTGGGTGTTCCTCGGCGTCTTTGCGGGTGATGTTGTCTACCACTTTTTCTTGGGAGCCGCGAGCCAAAACGTTACGGTCAACAATGCTTGCTGTGACTGGTGTAAAGTTCCTTTCCCTTTCTAGCATCGACCGCATGACATTAAAGTAGTCGTCGCCTAGTGGAGCATGCATAATAGCATGAACATTTTTAAAGGAACTGGCGATTCGCAAAGTGCCAATGTGGGCGGGACCTGCATACATCCAGTAAGCCAATTTCATGACTGTGTTCTCCCTTTTAATGAAACGAACTGAGTCCGATTGAAGGTGGACTATGAGTGCTTTATTTTTAAATCGCTTCTGATTGTCGCAAAACTTGTAGCCTTTAAGAAGTAAGGCTTTGACTGGGTTTACATCTCCTTTAGAGGCTGGAATGCCCATAGTGCTTAGAATTAAGCACAGACTTTAACAACATTCTAGTTGTTAAAGTGATACGAATCTTAATTTTTCGGCACATTTGTTATAACTGGGCATGCCCTATGCCCCATGCCCTATAACCATTAAGCAGATACCAAACGCCTTAAAGATTCACTACGGCGTTTAGCAGTAGAGTTTTTTGGATCGTATTTGAGAGATTCTTCGTAAGTTTCCAGCGCTTGAGCATTTAATTTTTTACGCTCATAAGCATGACCAAGATTGTTCAATGCTGTCACATAATCAGCTTTGATTTTTAGAGCCTCTTTATATTGACGAATTGCTAAATCATATTGTTCTTGAGCAAAGTAAGCGTAACCAAGCCCGTTATAAATCGGCGCAATGTTTTCTTCTCGTTCTTCTGAAGCCGCTTTAATAGCTTTTTGAAAAAGAGGAAGTGCTTGGGAAAATAATTTTTTCTCTAGATAAATGCTAGCTAATTCGTAATATTCTTGCGTTGTGCCTTTTTCGTTATTCAGCTTCTTTTTCAATTTTGAGAAAGTGCTATTAACTCTACGAGTTTTCAGAACCTCACGCAAAATGTTTACTCCTGCAAATAAAAGCAGAACTACCAAAATTGATAGATAAAAAATTGCTAGATTGTTAGTCATTGATTTATATTAATAATTCTTAAGTTTTATACTCATCTCTGGTAGACCCCAATAGGTGGCCTGTTTTTGCAGCCAACCGTCAGCTATATAATGAGAAATAGCTTCATTGACCTGCTCTCGGAATTTATCATACTGTAATCCCTTGGGCATCACCACCGATAAGGGTTCTGTTGATAGTTTTGTTGGTAGCAATCTATATTGATTATCCGTTTTTACCCAACCACTAAGGATGCTTCCATCCGCAGCGAAAGCTGATACAGCTTGAGTTTGTGTGAGCGATCGCGCTTCTTCGTAGGAACTCACTCCGACAAACTCGGCATTGGGTAAGTAATACTGCACCACTGGTATAGTGCTAGAGTCTTTGAGAACAGCTACTTTCCGTTTTGCCAAATCACTCAATTTTTGCACTGAGGGATCTTTTGTGATTAAAACAGTGCCATCAAAGTAATATGGAACACTGAAATCCACTAAACGATTCCGAGAAGAAGTTGCTGTCACCCTAGCGATCGCAAGATCTACTTTGTGGTCTAAAACTAGAGACAAGCGATCGCGATTCGCTACAGGTTTTAATTTTACAGCATTTGGTTTACCCAACAAATCAGACGCTAATGCTTTTGCCAAGTCAATTTCAAAGCCTTGTAGATTCCCGTTTGCGTCTTTAAATCCCAACGGGTACAAATTATCTTTAACCGCTATATTCAAATATCCTCGCTGCTGAATTTTTGGTAATTCGGCAGCAGATACTTTTAGCTGTGTATTGTCAATACCAAACGAAAAAGCTATTAGACAACAGATAGCACCGGATACCAGCAGATATAGCCGATGTTTGCGCTGCAGTTGATACATATGACACATCTGTTACATCCGTTGCTAAATCCGTTACATCTGTTGCTAGCGTGAGCCTTTAGCGTGACTTGCCAATTCAGCGACTTTACTAAAGCTATTTGGATCCAGAACTGCCATCTGCGCCAACATTTTGCGATTTAGCTGGATATTGGCTTTTTTCAGATTGCCGATCAACTGGCTATAACTCATACCATGTTGACGTGCAGCAGCATTGATCCGAGTGATCCATAGGCGGCGGAAATCGCGTTTGCGCTTTTTGCGATCGCGGTAAGCATTCCGCAGAGCCTTCATCACCTGTTGGTTAGCGGTTCTAAACAGGGTTGAGTGAGAACCGCGAAAACCTTTCGCTAGTTTGAGAATTTTATTGCGGCGTTTACGAGCGACATTACCGCGTTTTACTCTTGTCATAACTTAATTCCTGAAATAATTACAAATAGGGAAGCATTAAGCGTACGTTTTCTTCATCACGCTCATTGACAACTGCCATTTTCGAGAACTTTCGCTTCTTATTGGTAGTCTTATGTTCTAGGAGGTGATTTTTGAAAGCTTTGCGACGTACTATCTTACCACTCCCAGTGACGCGGAATCTTTTTGACGCTGCTTTACGAGTTTTCAGTTTAGGCATGGTTTGGCACTTAAAGAAGGACTCAGAATTCAGAACTCAGGAATCACAATCAATTGGATGGGTGTTTAGAACACAACCAATCGTAGACTTTGTGTAGACGCTGGGGATTTAGACCTCATTGTCATCCGTCAATTGTACAAAATTCATACTGAATTCAGACTCCTGACTCCTGAGTTCTTTTGTGAAAACAACACGATCCAGTATGATATCATAGTTTGGCTTTTTTAGTGAATTTTGATATTTAATGAGAGTTTGAGCGCGCTAACATATAATAGCCAGTACTAATTAATAAAGTAAGTAACCTCTGTCACGATATAGATTGTAGTACAGCGAACGCGGAAATAACCCAACCATACCCTGCGGGCTACAAAATTAACGAAAAGCCAATCATTTAAGCTTTTTTAATTTTTAATTTTTAATTCCGCCTAGCAACGCCGTTAAGTGTATCTGCTTATGCTTCTTCAAGGAACCATCCTCCGCAATCGCTACCAAATCATCAGACACCTCGGAACCGGGGGGTTTGCTGACACTTACTTGGCGGAAGATAGAGATTTACCAGGTCACCCCCAATGTGTTGTAAAACATCTAAAACTTACAAGTCCTAGCCCGTCTGTCTTACCAATTGCTAGTCGTTTATTTGAAACAGAAGCACAAGTTTTGTATTTACTAGGTCAGCATGACCAAATACCAAAGCTTTTTGCCCACTTTCAAGAAAATGGAGAGTTTTACTTAGTTCAAGAGTTTATTGATGGCAATGACTTAACCAAAGAACTGACTTTAGGTAAGCGTTTTAGTGAACAAGAAGTTATTAAGCTGTTACAGGGAATTCTAGAAGTATTGGTCGTTGTCCATGAACGGAGTATTATTCATCGAGATATCAAGCCTCAAAACTTAATCCGACGCCGCAAAGATGGCAAAATTGTGCTAATTGACTTTGGTTCAGTTAAAGAGATTGGGACTTTAGCAGTTAATACTGAAGGTCACGTTAGATCCACCATTGCTGTTGGAACTCCTGGCTATATGCCAAGTGAACAAGCTAATGGTAGTCCCAAGTTTTGTAGCGATATTTATGCAGTGGGTATGGTTGGGATCCAAGCTCTCACAGGCTTACTGCCTCAACAGCTACTCCAAGATACCACAACAGGTGAACTGATTTGGCGCAATTATGTTCAAGTTAGCGACTTGCTAGCAGATATACTCTCAAAAATGGTGCGCTACCACTTTGCTCAGCGTTACCAATCAGCAAGTGAGGCATTACAAGCACTTAATGCTCTAGCACCAAGAGCTCAGCTTCAGCTCCCCCCTACATCAGTAGCTACATCATCTCCATCAGTTCCTCTCATCTCTCGATCTTCCCAGTCTTTCAGAAGAAGAAGTATTCTTGGATTCACCTTTTTGGCAATAGGAGTCCTTGCCACTGTTTTTTTGATCAATCGCTCTCTGTACGAGCCGATACAATCGACAAATTTCACTGTTTCACCATCAAACATTGATTATGCAATTAAACCCACCTTTGATGCGGCGGCTAATTTTTCAGATGGATTGGCACGTGTAAGAATTGAGGGTAGGACAGGTTATATAGACAATCGTGGTAAAGTCGCCATTCAACCCCTATTTGATGGTGCTCTAGACTTTTCTGAGGGACTAGCACTTGTTTGGATTTCAGGACAGAATAGGGGCTTTATAAACAAGACAGGGCGCTTTGTGATTCAGCCACAATTTGCTAGAAATGCTGCTAACAAGTTTTCTGAAGGACTAGCATCAGTATGTATTGTTAGCACTTGCGGCTATATGGATAAGAGTGGAAGTTTTACCATTGATCGGAAATTTACTGGTGCTGGGAACTTTTCTGAAGGATTAGCACCAATAAAGACGGGTGGTAAGTGGGGTTATATTGATAAAAGCGGCAACATTGTTATTAAACCACAATTTAATGAAGCTTATAAATTTTCCCAAGGTTTAGCAGTTGTCAAAACTGGTGAGGAGTGGAGTTATATTGACAAAAATGGAAACATTGTAATCCGACCAGAGGCTGATGAGATTAGTACCTTTTTTGAAGGAGTTGCAGCAGTCAAGGTTGATGGCAAAATTGGCTATATCGACAAAAGTGGTAAACTTGTCATCAAACCACAATTTGTCGATACTCCAGATAAAGATATAACTGCTCGCTTTATCTGCGATATTGTGGATATCCCTAATTCCTATAGTGGAGGGTTTATCTGTAAACATTTAGAAAAACGATATAACTTTTCTGAAGGATTAGCCGCAGCACAGGTTAATGGTAAGTGGGGTTATATCGATATAAGCGGTAATTTTGTTATTCCCCCGACGTTTGAACAATGTGGGAAGTTTTCAGAAGGGTTAGCATTTGTCTGTTTGAACGGGAAATGTGGTTATATTCGTCATCCTTATAAGCAGTAAATAAAGAGGGAATAGGGAGATAGCAGTAATTAAAATTATGGAACCGACACCAGAGCAAATGAAGGAATGCTACAGAATATGTACTGAATTAACAAAAATGTTTCTCTCGGTGCATTTAGTACGTTTAGATAAAAGAACAGGAGAAGTTTACATTTTAGCTGGTGATGGGTTACAAGTTCTGATACGTTCAAATGGTAAAGTGAGGTTTTTATGAACAAACCAAATCTGGAAGCGATGACACAGCAAGAACTGCAAAAATACATTTTGGAACATCGCGATGATGAAGATGCAGTACATGAAGCAGTGCTACGGATTCAGCAGCATGGAAGGACAGTAACCTCTGATGAGTTTATTGAAATTGTTAAACAGCGAGCTACTAACCCACCCCAACCACAGTGAATAGCCACCAAAGAGAAATTTTCTAGGCGCTCTCGTGAACTTCGTCACACCACCAAATACTTGTAACCTTTCACTGCTTGTCTTCATTAATCACAATTTGTCCCACATTTTACCGCCCAAACTGCGCACGTACTCGCCGCTACATTTTTTAACCATTTCTCTTGCTATATTCTATGTTCTAAGCTTGGTAAACACGATTTTGATATCATTTACAGAATTGAAAATAAAAAGATTCAGTAGATGCCAAGAAAGAAGAGACTAAGAGAGCACGTAATAGCAGATTTAAGTGTTAATTATGTTGAACGATATGCGTTCTTGTGTGGTTACTCTGTAGAACGCGTTGAGTATGATTATGGTTACGACTTACTCATCTTCACTTACGATGATCAAGGAGAAATTGAGAATGGCCAAATATATATACAGTTAAAGGCTACAGATTCACTCTCTATATTGGCAGACCAAAAAACTATTAGTTTTACACTTACACATTCGGATTTGGAACTGTGGCTGTTTGAGCCGATGCCATGTATCCTAATCGTATATGATGCACAAGACGGTCAAGCTTATTGGCTATATTTACAAGCATACTTTGAAAACTTGGATGAATTTGACATATCCAAGACTCGTGAAAGTATCACTATACGCTTACCTAAAGCTAATATATTAAATCAAGAGGCAATAAAAAAATTTGCTAAATTTAAAAATGATGTTCTCAGCCAGTTACAAGGAGTGATTCGGCATAATGGTTAGAGAAATTAAATTTCGTGAGCTAGAACATTTGCTCTATAGCTTAGGTTTTGTAACAGTGCCAACCGCTGGTTCACATAAAATATATCAGTATCCATCATCTGGTACATTAGTTATTCTACCTGGTTATAACCAACAAGCGTACGTACGAAGTGTACATTTAGTAGCTGTACGCCGAATATTGTCGGAAAATGGTTTGATGGATAGCGATAAATTTAACAGTTCTTTGGAGAAAGTAGCAAGCTAATAAAGCAATAAGTAATTGTTCTTAGCTTGCCCACCCTACGGGTCTATATGCTTTTGCACATTTAATTTGTATATTGTAATAGACTTTCTAATACCAATTTTCTGTGAAGCTGCACATTATTTTTACCCCTCCTAACCTCCCCTTGCCAAGGGGAGGGAAAGAAGGCGGTGGGTTTCTTTCTATGCGTCTTTATATAAAAATGGTATAAGAAAATGTTAAATGACTGAATCAAAGACCTGTTGCGCGGTTAAATTCAAATCTGGGAATGTTCGGGACACAATCAAATCACTACCCCTAAACGGAGTGATTTGGTATTCTCCATCAATTAATTCGCACACCAAAACGGTTGGTTGTTTGGGATTACCGATAAATTTGCGCCCACCTAATGCTGCATAATCGACGATCCAATATTCTGGTATTCCAATTTCTTCATAATTAGCGAATTTATTATAATAATCATCTCGCCAATTTGTTGAAACAACTTCAACAACCAGCGCTACACTTTCAGGGTAAAGAACAGTAGATTCTTTTTTCCATAATGGTTCATTCTTTAGATTGTCACGATTGAGAACCAATACATCAGGTATGTAAGCAGATTCGCCATCGGGCGTCTTAACCAAAGCTGATTTCGGTATCGTGTAGGGTAGCTTACGTTCCTTAAATGCGCTAACGATCTGCTCTGTTAAAAAACCTACAATATCTTCATGGTCGCCAGTTGGTGGAGCCATCTCAATTATTACTCCGTTGTGTAGTTCGTAGCGTACAGGGGAGTTTTCGGGGTACCATTCGATAAACTCATCAAAGGTGTATGTTTTTGGGTTTGTTTGGGTTTGGATTTGTGCTTGGGTCATAAGTTAACCAATAATTAACTCTGGAAATTGGCGCTTTAATGCTGGAAAGACTGGACAAGGTGTTGAAGTTTGTAAATTCTCTGGTTTACTCCAAGTAAATGGGGCTTTTTGTGCAGCAGATATCCACAATAAGCGCTTTGCTCTTGTCATAGCGACGTATAATAAACGGTATTCTTCAGCAGTTTTTAGGTGTTTTGCTTGTTCCCAAGCTTCACTGGTGCTGGGTAGGGAAGATTCACCATGAAGTGCTGTACGTATTTGGGCGCGAGCAACTTCTGATAAGGTAAAATCTCCTAAAAACTGACTTTGGGGAGGAACCCAGAATCTCCCAGGAATTAAGTTTTCGTGTAGAAACGGGATAAAAACATAGTCCCAATCTAGCCCTTTGGCTTTGTGCATTGTGATAATGGTAAGTTGACCGCGCTGAGTGTAACGTGCTTCTATATTGTCTGTTTCTACAGGTTCAAAGCGTTCGGAACTCACTATTTCACTGAGTACATTCAGCATGGCATTCATGGAATTGTTACCAGCTATTTGCTGGATGACACGTTCTGAAAGTTTATCCGCTGTTGCTAGTTCTGCTTGATCATAATTTAATGCTAAGGCTAGGAAAGAAATGATTTGGTACAAAGGTAGTTCTAAGCGGGCGCGAAGTAAATTACGGCACAATCTTGCTGCTTTCTCAACTGGTTCTGGTTGGGGTGAAGCTAAGGGACCAGGATATAAAAATTCTTCGGGTAAACTAGCAAGAGTGTTGAGATCTTGGCTTTCAATCAACTGTCTTTGTACAAGGACTGTTAGTGCTGCTTTTAGGTAGTCAGGTGAATGAGGGCGATCGCAAAATTGTAGCAGTATTAAAATTTCCTCTGGTACATGGGAATGGCGATCGTGTGCTGCTACATCATAAAGCGTAATTTTTTGCTCTTTGCATATAGGGGCTAGTGCTTCTGCTAACCAAGTTCCTTGGCGATTTTCCCTGACTAAAATAGCTGCACTAGTGTTTGTGGGATCTTCAGTAAATAATTCAGTAACCCTTTGAGAAAGCAACTCGACTGTATGATGAATGTCACGCGGAGTATATAATTCTAATCCGTGTCCTACTTTTTCAGGGTTGGCATTTGCTTGGGGGTCATCTGGATCAACTGGGCGAATTTTCTGATTCCGGAAAGGAAGTGGGGGAGCGGGTTTGTCTGTTTTGTTCTCATTCCCTCCATAAAAACTGTTCACCCATCCCAAAACAAAGTTGGCAGCTTCAATTATGATTCTAGTACTACGACCGGCTTGATCCATTGTTGCCAGTCGTTCTTGTGTGTTGCATTCTTCACAAAAACGGCGAAAGTAAATTGGATCGGCTGGGGTGAAAGTTGAGTTAATGGCTTGATTTGGGTCACCTACACGCACTAAGTTAATTTGAGGTTTTGAATTTTCTCCTTGTGCTAATTCTGTAGCAAGAATTGTTAATAGTCGAGTTTGCAGGGGACTGGAATCTTGTGCTTCGTCTTCAAAGACAGCAAAGACTTGGTTTTGCTCGATTCTACGCGCGGTTTCGTTTTCTAGTACTCTGAGAGCAGCTAAAATCATGTCATCGTAGTCGATGAAGTCACGCGATCGCATTAATTTTTGGTATTGCTCATACAATCCAGTAGCGATACTTAAAATTCCATACGCGTCTGTGATTTGATGACTTATCGAGTGCAGATCTTCTGGTGATAAACCAGAACTTTTAGCTTCATGAATTACCGTAGTTGCTAGTTCTGGTAATACTTCTGTGCGCAGTACTGATTGGCGTCGGAGTCTTTCTGTTTCTTCCCCGTCAAATTGAATACCTTCTAGTAAGCGAGAATAATGCCCTGGATTGTTACTAATCCATTGTTCAACAGCAGTGCGGATGAAACGGTGGCTTTGATTTGGGGTGATTAATGTAACATTTGCTAATTCTAACCCTGACAAATCTGGGTAGCGACTGGCGATGTTTAATGCTAAACCATGTAGAGTATGCACAACAAAGCCAGTTTGGGGTAATGATAAATCTCGCAAGTATTTGCTGATTTTAGCTTTAATATTGGCAGCAGCTGAGCGAGTAAAAGTAACAACAATCAGTTGACGGCGAGTCTTGCGGGGTAATTCCGCAGAACGTTCATATTGACGCGCGATGGCGATCGCAGCAGCAGCAGCCATACCTGTGGATTTACCAGCACCAGGAACAGCTGACACAGCAAGGGGACCAGATCTCCAGTCAGCCATTGGCTGCTGTCCAAGACGCAGACTATTACGGATACTTGTTATGGCTGCCTCTCTGAGGGAAGAGATCGGCTCTTTAGTAGAGTAAGATTCTAGCGGCACTGGATTTGTAAAGTTTCACTATTATTATTCTAGATTTTGAACGAGGATTGCGTAGTAATCTACTGATGGCAAAACACACAATGTCTCTACATTACCTAAGTTTAGCTGTGGCGATCGCACTTGGGGCTATCTTGCGATTTTGGCACTTGGATTTAAAGCCTCTGTGGATGGATGAGGTGATTACTGCCATTTTTAGCTTAGGTAAAACGTATAACGATCTGCCATTGGATGTGGTATTCCCTCTTGAGCGTTTGCAAGAAATTTTTACTTTTCAATCAGGGGTGAGTTGTCCTCAAATTGCTCAAAATATCGCTACACAGTCCACTCATCCACCGCTATTTTTTTGCTTGATGCACAGTTGGTTGGGGTGGGTAAGTCCATTAGGAGAAGCTTGGGTGGAAAAATTGCGGTTTCTACCGGCGCTGTTTGGTGTGGGTGCGATCGTAGTTATTTATTGTGTAAATCGTATTGCGTTTTGTCCATCGGCTGGGATAGCAGCTGCTGCTTTAATGGCGGTATCACCTTTTGCCGTTTACCTTTCTCAAGAAGCGCGTCACTACACTTTGCCAATGCTCTTGATTGCTTTAGCGTTATTGACACTGGTACAAATTCAACAAGATCTTGAAACGCGTCGAAAAATAAGGTTTTGGCTGTGGCTAGGATGGGCGATCGTTAACAGTATCGGTTTGTACGTTAATTACTTCTTTATTCTTGTCTTCTTTGCTGAAATTGCCACATTGCTCGTGCTCATGTACTGGTGTAGAGCAAACATCCTAAACAAGGGTAAAGTGTTGCTACCACTTGTTCTCTCTATCACAGGTGTTTTGAGTAGTGTTCTTCCTTGGCTTTCGGTAATACTGAATCATTCTCAACGTGGAGAAACAGATTGGTTAGAGACTGGGAATTACATAGCCCCGGTGTATCAAACTTTCGTTGGCTGGATACTGATGATAATTACTTTACCTGTGGAACATCAGCCCCTACCAATTGTAATTATCTCTGGATTATTAATGGTTTTGTTTGGAATATGGGTTGGGAGGGAAGCCTTCAAAGGCTTAAGGGAGTTGTGGTCTACACCATCAACTCATCTAGCTACACTAACTCTATTAAGTTTCTCTGTTTGGCTGCTAGTAGAATTTTTTGCTATAGCCTATTTCTTAAAAAAAGATATTACTGCTGTTCCTCGTTATAATTTTGTCTACTATCCTAGTGTCTGTGCTTTAATAGCAGCAAGCCTGACCAGAATTCAAAAGGAACCAGTGCTCGCTTGCGCTGCGTCGACTTGTAGCACCTGGCGTTCAAAATTCGTTGTTTTATTGGTTGGTGTTATTAGTTGTATTTTCGTTGTCTCTAACTTAACTTTCCAAAAACCCTTTGAACCAGAACGAGTCGCTCAAACAATGAATCAGGAACCGTCTGTTTCACTTATGGTTGTAATGGCATACAGCAATTATCAAGATGTAGCTTTGGGGTTAAGTTTTGCTCTAACACTTGAACAACTTAGGGATGCGAGCAGAGTTATTTCGTCTTCCGCCCCAACTTCTGATTTTGCTTTTTTCAAGCAATCCCCGGATTTTCAACTTGTGTGGCAAAAGCTGTCTCAACTACCTACTAAAGTGACAAATCGACTAAATTTATGGATAGTTGCACCTGGAAGAAGACACCGAGATTATCCGCAACATATAGTCATTGCTAAACAGACTAGTTGTTATATAGATTCTAAAGAGTACTATCGGATTGGTATTCCTTATCAACTTTATCGATGTAAGTAGTTAGCAGTGTATTGGTTAATAGTGTTCACCACATTTTAAGAGTTTATTTTGAAATCTCATTCAGTGTTTTCCATTAGAAACAAATCAAGAATTAATGAACGTGGAGCATCGTAGCTACTTCTCAAGACGTTTTAAGCAATAACTTGAAGATGATTACAAATATCTACTTAGAAACTCAGCAATTTTGATTAATTGTAAAGTTAGAACCTTACTTAACTACTATTTTAACTACTAAAATTCTAGAAGATCTACAGAACAACCGAAATTATCGTGTCACACAGCCAAGTTAGGAGAGATATTTGCTTTATCTAGATGCTTGTAACGCGTACAAAAAGCAGATAATAGCTTTTTTAGATGAATACGTTTTAGAGTATTGATCAGTATATTTTCTAAGAGAAAAATCAGCAAACAGTAAACAATCAATATTTTTTCTAATATTTCTAATTCATTTTTTCTTATTAATGAAGATTCAATTAAAGACATACCACTCAAAAAAAAATATGCCACAATAAAGTTCAATCAACAACAAATCATGAACAAACAATAATAAAATATTTTTTAAAAAATAAAAATGCTAAAAAAAGTAATGCTTTTGATAGAAAAATCTGGTAATTAAGCTTGGGAATGTATTTTTCCTTATTTCAAAAGACGACACGCCATTTGTAAATCTGTAAGTAGAAAGTGAACTGATAACAAAAAGAGAAGCACGAATTCAAGCAAATATCTATCAGTAATTTAGGGATATTAGTTTGCTCAAGATTCTGGAAACAACAATTATGATCACGCAATCAAAAACTTTAACAAATTTGACTTCCCATCACACAATAGTTACTCTGCTTGACTATATTTGTCACCAATACTCTAATCAAGTGGCACTGGTACTTGAAGAGCAGCAGTTAACTTATGGAGAACTATACCAACGAGCAGAAGGCTTATATAGCTATTTGACAGCACAAGGTATGCTGAAACCTAACAGTTTAGTTGGGATTTGCACAGAACCTTCTTTTGAAATGGTCATTGCTATCTATGCAATTTTGAAAGCAGGTGCAGCTTTTGTTCCTCTTGATCCAGATTTGCCTCGCCAGCGACTCAGCTATATGATCAGCGACGCAAAATTAACCACAGTCTTGATACAGCAAAAGTTTGCATTTGATATTGAGCCTGCTCTACGTCAAAGCGGTATTGACGGGCAGATGTATTTTTTAGATACCCCGATTGTTTCCGAGCAGTTAACTAAACCCTCTGTCCCATCTCCAGTCGTTGACCAGGATCAACTAGCTTACATTATTTATACATCTGGCTCTACAGGTGTGCCAAAAGGAGTCATGCTAAGACATCAAGGTTTACTAAATTTAGCTTTAGCAACCTGTAGTTTTTTTGATATAAAACCTGGGTTACGTTTACTTCAGTTTGCCTCACTGAGCTTTGATCTAGTGGTGTGGGAATTAGTAACAGCACTATGCGCTGGTGCAACTTTGGTACTGGGAGCAAGAGAGAAAATGCTTCCAGGACAACCATTGGCAGACTTCATTGCTAGACAACGGATACATTGGGTGACACTCTCACCTTCTGTGCTAGCAACTCTAACACCGTTTCGTAATCAGCTACCTGATTTACAGATGGTGGTTGCAGGTGGTGAAGCTTGTTCTATATCACTTGCCAAAGCCTGGATTTCACCTCGTACTCGCTTTTTCAATGCTTACGGACCCACAGAAATAACTGTGTGTTGCACGATTTATGAGTTTCAGCCACAGGATATTAATCTACCTATTGGCTATGCACTACCAAATGTAGAACTATACGTTCTTGATGAAGAACTCAGGCTTTGTGAGAGGGGTCAAAAGGGTGAGTTATATGTAGGTGGTGTAGGAGTTAGCAAAGGTTACCTCGGAAAACCGAATATAACAAATGCACGTTTTCTAGATAACCCCTTTGGTTCGGGCAAGATCTATAAGACTGGAGATGTTGTTTACGAAGACCCCGAACGTCCGGATCTGATACATTATGTTGGCAGAAGTGACAATCAAGTCAAAATACGAGGTAAGCGTATAGAACTAGAAGCCATTGAAATGCTACTTGCTCAACACCCTAGCGTACAGATGAATGCAGTCAAGGCAATTAGAACTGGAGCTACACGAAATACTGATATGCCAGAAAATTCTGGTCAATCAATGCTTGTTGCATACGTTGTTCCAAAAGCTAATCAGTTTCTCACACAAAAACATTTGCAACGCTTTGCTGCTGAACAACTACCAGATTACATGGTGCCTGAGCATTTTATCTTTATGAATGAATTACCTTTGCTCCCTAACCGTAGTAAGGTAGACCGGGGTAGTTTGCCAGAACTACCGCGATCGCCATCTTTCAGTACTAACAGTGAAGATAACTCTGTTAAGATTGCCGCGATATTTGATGAAGTTTTACAATTGCCTATTGGCACCTGCACTCGTGAGAGTAATTTCTTTCATATGGGAGGTAGTTCACTCTGCATAGCTCATATCTTATATGCACTTGAGTGGAATTTTAATGTTTCTATTCCTTCTCGCTTAGTTTATGAGTACCCTACACCATTGGATTTAGCAAGATTGCTAGAACAGTGTAAAATTAAGACCGATGATGTAGCTGATGATAGATATATTGATTTACAAGCAGAAGCTAGACTTTCTCCAGAGTTAAATACATCCATTTGGCAGCAAAGACCAGAAAATAAATATGGCTGCGCGCTAATCACAGGTGCAACAGGTTTTCTGGGTGCACACCTATTGCATGAACTCCTCAAAAAAGATAGCTATCGAAAAATTTACTGTATCGTACGAGCACAGAACGATCAAGTTGCAATGGCAAGGCTATATAAGACCTTTACCGAGTATCAGCTACCAACAGCAGGATTACCACAGGTACATCCTATAGTTGGGGATATAGAGCAGCCACAGTTGCAACTTCCAACAGAATTATTTAACAAACTGGGTGAAGAAGTTGATCTAATCTATCATGTTGCTGCTGATACCAATTACATCAAACCTTATTCACTCATTAAAAAATCTAACCTAGATGGTACTGCTAATCTGATTGCCTTAGCAGCGCATCGTCGCCACAAAGTAGTTCATTATGTATCTACTTTGTCTGTTTATGGCTCACCGTCTTCATTGCTAGGGATTGATGAAGTTTCAGAAGATTCCGACATTGATCTGTTTGCACCAATTATGTCCGTTGAATCTGCTTATGTACGGACGAAGTGGACTGCTGAACGAATGGTAAGGTCAGCAAGGGAACAAGGATTAGCAGTTTCAATTTACCGTCCTGGGTTTATTTCCGGACACAGGCAAACAGGAATTGCTAACCTCAACGATACATTCTACCGCTTTGTGAGCGGCTGTCTTCAAATGAATATGTTTCCCGACTTACCGGAAAAATATTGGAGTCCCGTACCTGTTGACTACGTTGCTAGCGTCATAGCTCATATTTCCTCAGACAATCAGTACATAGGTGGTAATTACAATATTCTTGTACCAAGAGAAGACGAGTTAAGTCATGTCGAGATATTTGAGTACTTAACAGAGTTAGGGTACCCGTTACAGAAAATTTCGATCAAAAATTGGTTGAATGCTCTCTCCACCTTATCACCGGTTAATCCTTTGCATTCGCTGACCTCTTTCTTCCAAGAAAAAGTCTATCAAAACCGTAGCACTATTTTGGAGGTACACCATCGTACCCCTGTACTCAAAGCTGATAATACCCTTAGCGCTATACAAGGTTCTAGCATTCAATGTCCAAAATTTGACAAGGCCTTGATTTATCAGTACTTACCCAATTTTTTTAAAGGGATCCCCAAAGAACCCAAGAAAGTAGACTTACAAGAACTTTGCGAACCGAAAAGTTTGCCAGTGATCAACTCATACTGGTCATCTGTCAGATCAGTAGCTTAAGATGGACACATCATATTTAGAGCCTTCAATTAACTTTTCGGACTCATACCAAGTTGGTAAAATTCGTCTTGTATGGAATCAAGTTCACTTCTAGCAAATAATTACGATGTAAGACAACTCGGTCTAAATTCTTTGAAGTTGATTGGTGCTTTCAATTTTGCTCACAAGCTATATAAGGATTTTTCTTTAGTATAGAATCCACCATTTAAAGTCTTATGTCTACCAAGAAGGATATTGCAATGGATACATCTACCTTAATTCCAAGTTATCAGCTACATGAAATTCTACATGAGGGAGATGATACAGTTGTCTATCGTGCTACATCCCAGGTAGATCAACAATCTGTAATTCTAAAAATCCTCAAAAAAGAATATCCTTCGCTAGATGCAATAACTCGGTTGAAACATGAGTACCAAATTACACAGAACCTGGATTCAGAAAGTGTTGTTAAAGTTCTAAGACTAGAGAACCACGAAACCCGTTTAGCAGTAGCATTTGAAGACTTTTATGGGCAATCACTTAAAGAATTACTTAGCTCTAACAAACTACAGCTAAATAGTTTTATGAGTATTGCTATTCAAGTAACACGAGCTTTGGTGTCAATACATACTCACCACATAATTCACAAAGACATTAAATCAGACAACATTATTATCAATCCTAAAACTGGGATTGTAAAGCTTACAGATTTTAGTATCGCTTCACAATTAAATAAAGAAACGCCACAACTCACCAATCCTAAACAACTAGAAGGTACCTTAGCTTACATGTCCCCAGAACAGACTGGGCGAATGAACCGTACCCTTGACTATCGCAGTGACTTTTATTCTCTTGGAGTTACTTTTTATGAAATGCTTACAGGAAAATTACCTTTTGAAAGTGATGATCCACTCGAGTTAGTTTACTGCCATATTGCTAGACAACCTGTAGATATTAAGGAATTAAATCCAGACGTTCCCAGTGCTATTTCAGCAATAGTTTGTAAACTCATGGCAAAAAATGCTGAAGACCGCTATCAAACAGCTAAAGGACTATTGGCAGATCTGGAACTTTGTTCCGAACAGTTAAGAACAACTGGTAAAACCACTGGCTTTATACCTGGTCGTTTAGATATCTTAAGTCAATTGCTCATTCCTCAAAAGCTTTATGGTAGAGAAACTCAAGTTAATTCTCTTTTGAAGGCGTTTGAGAGAGTTAGCCAAGGAAGTCGAGAACTTATTTTAGTTTCTGGTTATTCAGGAATTGGGAAGTCTTCAGTAGTTAACGAGATCAATAAACCTATTACCCGCGCTAAAGGTTTCTTTATTAGTGGTAAGTTTGACCAGTTCCAACGGAATATTCCTTATGCACCGCTGATTCAAGCTTTCAGTGGATTGATGCGACAACTATTGACCGAAAATACTACTCAACTTGAAAAATGGCGTAGTAAAATATTGGCTACTGTTGGGTCTAATGGACAAGTTATTATTGATGTGATTCCCCAAGTGGAATTGATCATCGGGAAACAACCACAAGTCGTTCAACTAGGTGCAGCAGAGTCACAAAATCGCTTCAATCGTGTTTTTAGTGAATTTATCCGTGTATTCACCCAAAAAGAACATCCTTTGGTCATCTTTCTTGATGATTTGCAATGGGCAGATTCAGCTACATTAAAGTTAATGCAACTGCTGATCACTGACCCTAATAGTAAATATTTACTTTTGATAGGGGCTTATCGAGATAATGAAGTCACCCCTACACATCCATTAATTCAAACAGTAGAGCAAATTACTAAAAATAACACTATTTCTCATAATATTATTCTGCGATCGCTTTCTCTAAAAGATGTCAGCCAATTAGTTGCAGATACATTTAATACATCTGTAGGAAAAGTCCAAATATTAGCGGATTTACTTTATAATAAAACAGGTGGTAATCCATTTTTTCTAACCCAACTCTTGTTGGTTCTATATCAAGAAAAATTATTTAAATTTAACTTTAAAACTGGTTTATGGTATTGGAATATAGAAGAAATTCAATCAATTGGTATTACAAATAAAGGTATAGTAGAACTAGTTGCGAGTCAAATAGAAAATTTACCCCAAGCTACACAGGAAATTTTAAAATTGGCTGCTTGCATAGGCAACCAATTTTCTTTAAATGTCCTCTCAATAGTGAACGAAAAATCACATGCAACTACTGCTAGTGAACTTTATTATGCCTTACAAGCTGGATTAATTTTACCCTTAAGCGATGCTTACCGTATTCCTTTAGTATTTGAACAACAAGATTCTGTTAATTTAACTTTTGACGCTAAAAATGTAGCTTATAAATTCTTACACGACAGGGTTCAGCAAGCTGCTTATTCTCTAATTCCAGACACTCAAAAACAATCAACTCATTTAAAAATAGGCCAGCTCTTACGGGAACAGACACCGCCTGAATCAGTGATAGAAAATATTTTGGATATTGTCAACCAGCTTAATTTTGGCTTAAACTTACTGACTCAACAATTCCAAAAAGATGAATTAGCTGAACTTAATCTTTTAGCTGGTAAGAAAGCTAAGCAAGCAACAGCGTATGAAGCTGCAGCCAAGTACTTAAATATAGGTTTGGAACTTTTATCTGTAGACAGCTGGCAAAAAAACTATGTCTCTACGCTAAATTTATATGTTGAAACTACAGAGGCAGAGTATTTAACTGGTAATTTCGATAGAGCAAACGAGCTAGTAAATATTATAGTCAACCAAGCTAATAATATTTTAGATAAAGTCAAGATCTATGAAGTTAAAATGCTAATTTGTACTGCACAAAAGAAGATTACAGAAGCTTTAGAGATTGGAGTGGAAGTTCTTAAAGAACTAGGAGTAATATTACCCATAAAACCCACAAAATTAGATGTTATTTCATCACTTGTTGAGACTAAATTAACATTACTGGGTAAACCAATAGAAAAATTGGCTTCGTTGCCAGAAATGTGCGAGCCTTATAAATTAGCAGCTATGCAAATTTTATTGCAAATTGTTCCTACTGCTAGTCAGGCTGGCTCTCTTCTTTTTGGATTATCTATATTAGCAATGGTTCGACTATCCGTGAAATATGGTAGATCCCCTGCTTCTGCTTATGCTTATACAGCTTACGGATCCATTATATCTGATAAACTTGGTGAATTTGATACAGGATATAAATTCGGTAAGTTAGGAGTAGATTTGATTTCAAATATGAATGCTAACTCCCTTAAAGCAACAGTTCATTTTGTATTTAATGGTACAATTCGCTTTTTTAAAGATCCTCTTCAAGACACAATAGATTCTTGTTTGGAGGGACTGCAAAGTGGATTAGAAATGGGAAATATAGAAAATGCTGGTTATTGTGCTGTGATTGCAGGATGTAATTCATTGCTTTCTGGAAAAAGCTTGGAACTAGTAGATAAAAAACTTTTAGCTTATATTGATTTAATGCACAAGCTAAAACTTGAAGCTATAGCAGGAGCTGCTAGTGTTTTTAGACAAACTGCTTTAAATTTACAATCACGGTCATCGAATAAATCTGCTTTAATCGGTGAAGCTTTTGACGAAAAAACGATGGCATCGGATGTTATTAAAAATTATTCTTATAAAGGGTTTTATTATGGATGTAAAGCTATTTTGGCGTATTTATTTAATGATTATGAATTAGCAATAGAGAATGCGCTCATAGTAGAAAAAACTCATGCGGATAATGCAGGGTTCTTAATTTATATTTATAATAATTTTTATTATTCTTTATCTCTCCTGGCTCTTTGCAACGACCACACATATCGGAACAATAAGAAATATATAAAGCAAGTAGAATTTAATCAGCAAAAAATGAAAAAATTGGCTAAACAAGCACCATGTAACTTCAAGCATAAATATGAGTTAGTTGAGGCGGAAAAAGCACGAGTATTAGGTGAGGTACAAGTAGCCAGCAATTTATATGATCGTGCCCTTGCAGGAGCTAAAGAAAATAGTTATATCCAAGATGCAGCCTTGATAAATGAGCTTGCAGCTAAGTTTTATCTTGGTCTGGGTAAAGAAAAGATTGCTAAAATGTATATGACTGAAGCCTACTATGATTATATACATTGGGGAGCAATAGCAAAAGTGAAAGAGTTAAATGAACGCTATCCCCATTTGATAATTCATAGCGAAAATACCCAGGACTCTGCAATAGATGCTACTAAAACTATTGTTACAAAGCACTATTTGGAAAGTGGAATTAATAGCAATAATATTTTAGATTTGGTGACGGTAATAAAAGCTTTGCAAGCAATTAGCAGTGTAATAGTTCTAGATCAACTTCTAGATACTCTCTTACGTATTATTCTGGAAAATGCCGCTGCTCAAAAAGGCTGTCTGATTTTGGTTAAAGACAATGACTTATTTATAAAAGCAATCAATAATACAGAAAATTCTTCTGTTATTGTGGAATCCACTCCAATTGCAGACAGTAAAGATATTCCTGTTTCTCTTGTTAACTATGTCGCTAGAACTCGGGAACCTTTAGTGTTGAACGACGCTATTTCTGAAGATATCGCTCAATCAGATCCTTATATCCAGCAGCATCAACCAAAATCAATCTTGTGTACCCCCATTTTTTATCAGGGCAAATTTATTGGTATCCTGTATTTAGAAAATAATCTGGCTACAAATGCGTTTACTAGCGATCGCGTCACAATTTTGAATCTGATCACGTCCCAAGCAGCGATCTCTTTAGAGAATTCTCGACTTTATCAACAAGCACAAGACAATGCTAAGCGTCTAGAGATTTCACTCTCTGACCTCCAGAAAATGCAATTGCAACTTATACAAAGCGAAAAAATGTCTGCTCTGGGTAATTTAGTAGCAGGTGTAGCACATGAAATCAATAATCCTCTGGGTTTTATTTCAGGAAATCTCAGCGAAGTTAAAACAGGTTTGCAAGATATTGTTGATCACCTTAGCTTATATCGATCAAGTGCTTCTGACACTAAAATAGCAGCCCACGCCAAAAAAGTAGATATCAGTTACCTAATTGAGGATTTACCCAACATGATTCAATCAATGGAAGTTGGGTGCGATCGCATCGAAAATATCAGCACTAGTCTCCGCACTTTCTCAAGAGCTGATAAAGATCATCAGGTACTCTTTAATATTCATGAAGGTATTGACAGTGCCATTCTGATTCTTAAGCACCGCCTGAAAGCTAATGACACTCGTCCAGTGATAGACGTAGTCAAAGAGTACGGTGATTTACCCCAGATTCACTGTTTCCCTGGACAACTCAATCAAGTATTTATGAACATCTTAGCAAACGCAATAGATGCTTTGGATGAATCAAACGAGGGACGCAGTTTTGCAGAGATTGAAGAAAACCCCAATCGCATCACTATTCGAACATCCGTGTATGAGCAAGAATACGTCAAAATTCAAATTGCTGATAATGGCATAGGTATGACAGAGGCAGTTAAAGAAAAAATATTTGACTCCTTATTTACTACTAAGGGTGTAGGTAAAGGTACTGGTCTAGGATTGGCGATCGCTCGCCAGATTATTGTGGAAAAACATGGAGGAAAGATTGATGTTAATTCCACAAGAGGGCAGGGTACAGAATTTATTATCACACTAACTATATAGCTGACTTTTCACGGCATGTGGAGAAGTCAGAAGTGTGGGTATATCCTACCCAAAAAAATAAAAATTCTACCCACAAGGGGGATGGATTCAAGCCCCGCTTTTGATAGTATTTCTTCTCTTGGTTGAGTACAATTTTCACCAGATACCCTCGTCCTTCTGCACTATCGCTTTAACCATGCCTGAGAGTCCCAATCCACCTGCAACCCCCCGCAAGAAGAGTAAAACTGAGCATACACTATCGCTTGGGGAGCAACAGATTCGCTATACTGCCATTGCTGATTGGCAAACCCTGTTCGACAAGGATTTGCCCGTTGCTGAAATGTTTTATGTGGCTTATATAGCTGACGCTGAGTACGCATCGCCCCGACCGCTCACCTTTGTTTTTAATGGCGGACCTGGAGCGGCTTCAGCGTATCTACATATGGGAGCATTAGGTCCAAAGCGTGTCCATTTCGGAACCAATGGTACCTTACCTAAACCTCCAGTTCGGGTAGTCGATAATTTTGAAAGCTGGTTGAGCTTTACTGATCTGGTGTTTATTGATCCGCTCGGCACAGGCTTCAGCCGAAGTCTACCTCAAAATAAAGATACTGAAGATAAATCAAGCCAGAAAGTTGATCCTGAACAGGAAAATAAACCCAAGGAAATAGAATTTTGGGAAGTCGAGCGAGACTTGAAAGCACTTGGGGAATTTATGCAAAGATTTCTCTCTCAAAACAAGCGGTGGCTAGCACCGATTTTTATTGCCGGTGAAAGTTACGGTGGCTTTCGGGTAGCTCGCTTAGCTCGTAAGCTGCAGCAGGAATTTGGCATTGGTCTTTCAGGTGCTATTATAATTTCCCCGGCTCTAGAGTTCAGCTTGCTAGGGGGTAGCGACTACAATCTGAGTTCGTGGGCATCGTTGCTACCTTCCTTTGCCGCCTGTGGCGCTTATCACGGTCGTGTTCAGTGGGCAGGAAAACCGGGAGATATCCAAGCTCACACCGCAACAGCAGAACAATTTGCACGCAAAACCCTGATTCCAATGCTGGCGATGGGAGATGCGTTCCCATCTGATGAACGTCAAAGTGCTTATCAGCAAATGGCAGATTTAATTGGCTTGCCTGTAGCATTGGTTGAAAGACAGGCAGGAAGGATCAACATTGAAGTGTTTGCTAGGGAACTGCTGCGAGATCAACAGCGTATTGTTGGACTGTATGACGCTTCCATTACGGCGATCGATCCGTTCCCTGATCGTATAGTTTACGAGGGTATAGATCCCACCCTAGATGGTCTTGACCGACTGTTTACCGGAGCAATCAACAGTCATTTACGCGACACGTTGGGGGTTGAGACTGACCTAACTTACAATCTACTGAATTTGGAAACATTTAAAGCTTGGAAGTTTGATCTCAAAGGTGATTTTAAACAGGGCTTTATCGGCGCAGTCGATGATTTGCGGGTGGGGATGACGCTAAACCCCTATATGCGTGTGTATATAACCCACGGAGTTTTTGATCTGGTTACTCCGTATTTCTCCTCAAATTATTTAGCAGATTTGATGAGACTTAATCCTGAAATTCGCCCTAATCTGACTTTAAGACATTTTCTGGGTGGGCACATGTTCTACACGTGGGATAAATCGCGTGAGGAATGGTTTACGGAGATGAAAGCTTTCTTTGAGGCAGCAACTTGAAGCCAACATCAAGTGCTACTTTAATTTTTCCTAAGCAGAACCTCCGTTCACGGCTATATTTTGTCCTGTTACCCATCCAGCAGATTCACTAGCCAAAAATAGAACAACACGGGAAATCTCTTCTGGTTCACCAATTCGTCCCAGCGCCGACATTGACGCTAATCGCTGAATAGTTTCTTCGGTTTTACCTTCTAGAAACAACTTAAGCTGCTCATGAGATTTTAATTACGACTGCTGCTGCTAAGTTTAACACCCAAACCCAACGCCTAAATCACGGAGAGTTGTTCAACTCATTTCTATCCTGCGGAGCTTGTTTATCCCGATTAGCTCTTACTAGACTTGGATCTGAAGATTCATGAACTGATAAGTTAATGAGCCTGTCTTTTTCCTGAGTCAGCACTTTGAAATGAGATCTCATTCTATTTGCGGATTATAGTGACTATCACCTTTAGATATGTTGTATTTAGATGATTTGTAAGAAGAATTATGCCTGATCGGACAAGCAAAACAGACAACGAACGCAATCTTTCAAATATACCCGTTGAAGATATTGACCTTGTTTCGGATATACCTGTAGAAGATAACGGGGAAGCGATTATTTCAGATTTACCTCAAGAAATTACTGAATCCTATGGAACGGGTGTTGCTCTGGAGCCGGGGCTGGAAATTGGCGGACGAACCATGCGCGATCGAATGGAGCAATACACATCCGCTAGTCCAGAACTATCGGGAGGTGATATTGATGCTCGTTGGGATCAGGCTGAAGCAGTAGGTGAGGAAGGAGTGGGAGGAACTGTTGCTACCCCGGATCAAAGCATTGTTCAAGAACTGGGAGAAGCTGTTGGCTTAGATTATGACGATGGGGTATCTCTTCAGACAAACGATATTTTGGGGGAGCGTGACTCTAGTCGATGGGAGTTAGATCCCATGTCTTCAGAAGATTATCAGGAGCGTTGAGCAACACATCTTTTTTTCCTTGGTGGGCACTACTCCCACCCCTCAAGGATTTCACAGGCAAAGGTAATCACATACTGTTGGTAGCACGCCAAATCCAAATAAACGCAACTGCACAAATTAAAGCACCCAAATTCCATTTGACAGAATTCCTGATAAGTTCTTGGTGTTTATCATTCTGAATTGCTTTTGTCTGATTATTTACATTTTTTTCTATTTGAGCAATTTGTGCAACAATTTGAGTTTTCACATTTTGAGGATTTGCTAGCTTTGGTAAGGTTTGTTCGCTATTGAAGGAATGGAAAATATTATTGAGTTCTTGATCCGTTTTTGCATTATTTAAAAGTTTCTTAATCTGGTGTAATTGCGCAATTTTTTGTGACGAATGATTAAGAATTTGAAAATTATTTTGATGGTCAATACGCCAGGTATTATTAATTCCTAGAGGAAGCAGCAACAAAAATAAAACCCCGACAAATAAAGCAGACCATGATAGGAACTTTAGTAAATAAAATTCTAATCTATTAGAAAATTTTCTATGACCAGCAAATACGAATATCAAACCTATTAAAGGTACAGTTGCATGATCCACTAAGGCCCCAATCATCTGAAATTCCCAAACAGGATTGGTAAAATGAAATGGAATAAGAATATTAATAAAGTCTATTAAAGCTAAAATTAATAAGATATAGCCTCCAAAGCGAAACAAAGAATTAGCATCCCAATCATATATTTGTGATTTTGTCATAACAATGCGTTGAATTAGTGTTGCGGAAAGTGGAGACTCCACCAGCGATACCAAAAAAACCAAGCTTTTTCCAAAACTTGATACGCAGAATTAGAATTAGCCTTATTTAAGGGAGTTGATAAATGCGCCCATAAACAACGCCTATCTGTCAGACTTTGCTGACCAAATAACCAAGGCTGTAGACGACTTAAGTCAAGGTCATAACTACGCCGATTTTGTAAAAACTGCTCTATAGTAACTGTACTCCCTCCACGCGAGTTAATACAGCTAGTCAAATAAGCTTTATTTTGAGCGACAAACAGACCATAGAAACCAATTCCTTGCTGTTTGCGTATACTTTGAAATAGTTTACCGTCTGGTTTTTGTGTGATAAATCCCTCTACATTCCCTAAAGTACCCAATACATATCTCATTTCTATATTTAAAGAAATGCCATTTTGAGTATAGTGATAAACTCTACCAGAAATAACAGAATCGTATTTTCTTGGTTGCTGAATAACTGTGTCTATTAAAGGTTTGCTTTCTAGCATTTTCGATCCAATTAATGGGACATCTGTAGGAAAATTGAACTCAGTTACTTTATGATTACCTGCTTCTGGTTCAACGATTAACTTTCCAAGATTTGCCAGAACTCCAATACAAGTTAAAGCCAGTAACAACATGCGTATTTTTTGCCATTTCATCGCCTTATTACCTCAAGATGATTTTCTCGAAGTATAAAATGACAGAAATATCCAAAAGCCAAAATAGATAGTGTAGAAAATACTTCGTTACCAGGCTGTCCATGCCAAAATTCAAACGCTTCCTTATTTGAAGATGCTACTAGAAGCACCATCAATGCTAATCGAAATACGTTAATTATAAATGCGAGAAATATAGCTACAAGAGGTACTAATATTTTATTCAAAAAATTAATAGGAAATACTAAAATAAAAACTAATGCTAGTTGTAACAATAAGACTATGGCGTTCAAGCCTGAGCAACCTGAATATATCTGAATTTCTCCTGTGGGAAGAATTACGTTAATGCCTTGGCGAGATACTTGAAATCCTAAGTACCAGAGGAGAAAAGTTGAAAATTTAGCAGCTAATATACTAATATCTATTTTTTCTGAGATCAATGTTATTATCTGTTGCTCAGATACAAGAATAAGTAAAATTATAAATTCTTGTTTGTATTGCTTTAATCCACTAATTCCAGATGCTAATAAAGACCAACATAAAAATGAAAGCAAAGCTGAAAGTTTAACAAAAAAAGACTCGTACCAAAATAATGATTGACTTTTGACAAGTATAAATATAATAATTAATAAGCCGCAAAAAGTTGAAAAAACATTACTTTGTAAGTTGAGAGTGTGGCGTTTATTCCAAATTAGATATGAGATAGCTAACCAAAACAAAGCACTAATAATAACACTATCAACCTTACCAAGAATTTTATAAGTTAAGTCAAGTTGAATCAGTATCAAGCCGACAGCGATCGCAGATAACCAAAACCAAGAACTTTTTAGCTGTCCCGGTAAGTACCAATTCATGAATTTTTCTTTTTCATCAAATGAGTGACACCACCGCAAGCAGCTAACGCTAAAATCCCTAAAGATGGAGAAAATTCGTAAGGTACGCCAGCAGAGTTAGTGGTAAGAGCTACATATTTGAGGTCGATATTAGCGTTTGCAGAAGTGGTATCGTCTCCCAAAAAAATAAAGTTAGAAGTTCTGTAAACATCACTTCCAAATCCTGTAGCTGCGGTATAGTTACGTAACGCACCGCTCAAAATAGTAGTACTACCACTACTCAGGGTGTAGGTGCTACCAGAAACGGTTAAATCATATTGGGTGAGGCTCTCCAGTAAAGTTGATGCAGAACTATAATTCTCACCAATTTGATTAAAAGAGGAATTATCTTGAGAAAAAATAACGGTATTGTTATTAAAGCCAAAACCTATTTCTATCCCTTGTTTGTCACTACTGAGAGCAATAACACTGAAACCTGCACGAGGGTGGGTAGCATCAGCAGTGTCTGCTTCCGAGTTAATCTTTACAGTGAAACTCAAGGTATACCCAGCATTTCTATCTAGCGAGGGAAATGATGAGTTGACGAGGCTGGCATTATTGTAGTTACTGTAGCCAGCGTATATAGAATTGTTTGCTGTTGTATTCAAATTTGTCACTCCACCACTAGCTTGCTGAGTACCGCCGTTAGGAGAATTAAAAGTGAAGAACGTTGACGATACATCAGGGTATTGGTTAGGAGTCACACCGGATGCACCATCGTAAAGAGTAATCGATGCAGCCAAACTGGGGTAGTTTAGCATCAGCAAGCTAAAAGCAGTAATAATAACAGCTAGTTTGGTGCTCACTATAATTGAGTATTTTTAAGTAAAATCGAACGTTACCATTATTACTTCGTGTTTTAGTAAACGTCCAGTTTTTAGCTAGCCAATCAATCATTGCCTATCGTTGGTGACGATTCGCAACCGCTCAAGATAGATACAACTGCTCCATCACTCACTCGTTCGCGTTCAGTTTGGCTCAAAATGCTATATATACTCATTAGCTAGTAAATGTTAATTTTACTTAATCATAAATCTTTGTAAAGGCGATACCTTCGGTGAGCTTCGCTAACGCGCTGCCGCCAACATTTCGCACGTTAATATAGCCCCATAATTAGTAGGGTTCATGGAATGACAATATTTTCTAAACCCTCCTCCGCTGGAGGATATTGTGGGTTCATCACCTCAAGGGTATCCGCAATTGTACGGGCTACATCCTTGTATAGCCTTTTAAAGTTTCCTTTAAGAGAAGAAATTGATCTAAGTTTAAGAAATTAGGTTTTTAGCAGATATATCTAAATTTGTGTTAATTATCTAAGCAAAAAAGATACAGCTATGAACTAATGGAGCTTTGTAGTTATTCAAGTGTTTTGTATTTTCCAATACTTTAAAGATTAACAAAAATTCTCTCGGTGGATAGACTAAATATTTTGACTATCACAAGTAAATTCAGTAGTATCGTAAATTCGTTCCTTATTGATTTGAAACACTCTCTATAAGACGAGCTTGGAATCTATCTCAACCCCATCTACAAACAACGCTTCTGTTAGGCGTAAGTTCCGGTGATGCTTAAAAATTGTCTTAAATTAGGGATACTCTAATGATAGAATTTAACACTTTGAAGGGAGAATCTGTGTCACAGCATGAACTCAGGGGGGGTGTAACTTATAGAGTTCAATTTCTCAACGGTTTCGAGATGTTGGTGAAGTTCACAGGTTTTCAAGGTAGTCGTTATAATTTTCTGACTGAAGCTGGACGGGAGTTCTCAATTGCTGACACTTCTATTCAATATTTGAAATTTTACAAAATAGCAAGTTGAAAGCTTTTCAGCTGCTCCCAAGGGAGACGCTGCGTGAACGGACACGGCGAATTTTTAATCGAAAAGCCATTCCCGTAAGCGGTGAAGGGGATCGACTTGGTGTTTTGTGGGAACTTGGGTGCTAGGTTTAGGGAAGTTTGACAGCTTGTCGTATCGATTTATTAAGCACATTTGATTATAGCGCTGATAACTGGTTTAATTAACAACGGTTGAAGAAACTAGGCTCTTTAGAGGGTGTTTGAAAAGTTTGTCAATTTAGTGCCTGGATTATCGTTTCTTTTATTACTCTCGTCAGAGCGGAAGACAAAAATTTTGTTCAGATAGGATTTTTCTCTCTGAAATCGTTTGCTGATTCGTGTTGGTATGTTATTACCAAACTCCTTAAGGACAGATGAGTTCCGCTATCTAAACTCGATTATTATCTCTCCATAGGGATAAAAGCCGTTTGTGCATAGAAAGAAACCATTCTGTTTTCTTAGGAGCAGATTTACTAGCGGGTGATAACTCCCGCTATCAAGGAAAGAAACACCTCCTTCACTTCTACTTTGTTGAGAGGATTTCTTGAGAGATTTGTTCGTCGATATCGCGCCTTGAATATTGGAACGTTCAATAGACTTATGAAAAAGTTACTGAGTACCATCATTCTAATAGTGTTTACTACTGTCAGCACACTCCTAGTGCCAACTGAGGCTTATGCTCAATCCCAATCTGTCCAGCCAAGTACCAAACCTGCTCAAACTGCGCAGATACAATTTACTCGCAGTAGTGTTTTCTCTGACAAAGGTAAAAAGGATTTAGACTCACTAGAAAATGCCTTAAAACAAATGCGAGCTTTAGCTTGCGAAAACGCTGACAGCTGGTATTACCAGGGTGCAATCCATTGGGTTCCGGGTTTGGGGAATTTTTCTGGGAGCAACTCACTCTGTTACGAATCTCTCCTCTTTCTAAAGAAGTTTTAATGAGTACCTTATCCTCTTTCGAGGTAGCAAATCAAAATCAGATGGAAGCAACGCTTATTTCGTCTAAAGAAGTTAAAATAAAGTTGGCGGATAATCCACTGACCCCAACAGAAGTCACTTTTCCTTTATCGAGACCTTTAGAAATTGAAACAGATAATTTTCAGCGAGTTTATATGCTGGAAGTTCAAGTTGCATATCAGTCTAAACCCACCCAAAGCTACAGCATTTATCTAAACCTACCAAGCCTTCAGGGAATTGCTGAGATTGATAACTACTACATTGGTTCACTCAATTTTTTTGATGTACCAACTCCCAACCAAGGAATAAAAAAGTTTACTTTTGACATTACTTCTGATTTGAAAAATCAGGTACAAAAGCGCTTACAAACCTCAACAATTCGAAACTTAACATTGACTTTCATTCGTAAGCAAGCTTATTCACCTACAAATCTTGTAATTGAGAGTGTCGCACTATATAAATTTAAGGAACAGTGACTAATTTGGGAATAGGAATTGCTTGTCCGAACAGATATAAACCAGGTTTTAATAAAGTTGCCCATTGATTTTCTTCATGAGCCCAAGCTCCAGAAGTATAATAATTCCAATTTCCGGCATAAAGATAATAGTAAGCAAAATAACCAATAGTTATTCCCACGTAGCCGTAGTATGAGGAAATTGCACCCTTGGTTGAGTAAATAATTAAAATCCAGCCTCCATAGCCTCACTGTGTTGTCACGACTAACAGAAGCTAGCATCTTGCCATCCGGACTAAAGCTGACACTATTAACCCAGCTTGTAGTTTACTACAACACGGTTGCAGTCGATTCCTGGTAACATAAGGTTAAGATTAAACTAAAGACTAGCAGCCAGTCAGCTAAATTTGTTATGGCATTAACATCCCGTATTGTTCATAGCGACCCCGATATTCTGGGGGGAACCCCTGTTTTCGTGGGAACCCGTGTGCCAATGAAAACCCTACTTGATTATCTCGAAGCTGGTGATTCATTGGATGTGTTTCTAGACCATTTCCCTAGTGTTAGTCGCGAGCAGGCGATCGCAGCCCTTGAATTAGCAAAAGAAATGCTGACAGCCTATGCGAATCCTGCTTGATGAATGTGTCCCACGACCTTTAAAGCGTAAACTTCCTGATTATGAGATACGTACGGTTGTAGAGATGGGATGGTCAGGAAAAAAGAACGGTGAATTGCTACGACTCATGAGTCAAGACGGCTTCACGATTCTGCTCACCACAGACCAAAATTTGCGCTATGAACAAAACTTACAGGAAGCTGCGATGGCAGTCGTTGTTCTTGTCGCACCCAGTAATAGACTACCTGATTTAGTTCCTCTGATACCAGATCTTCGCAAAGTGCTAAATACAATTGCTGCGGGGGAATTGATTGAAGTGGGACGCTTGTGACAGTTGTATAGCTACTCAAAACACTTCCATCAATTAACTACTTCTGTAACCCAAAACCACTAAACAATTCATTCAGCTTAAGGGTTAACCCTAAATAAGCTCCTCCGGCTGAACGTGCACCATCGAAATCGCGATCATTAACCTTACCAAAAACATAACCCGCTGCAAGACGTAAATTAGGGGTTAGGTAATAACCTGCTTCTACAACAAACCCTGTTTCCGTATAGTTACCTTGATTAATCCAACGAGCTTCGCCTACCAAATCCATACTGTAGCTTAAACGATAAGTAGCTCTGAACTGTGTTAAATTTACCGTACTGGTTCCAACTAAATCACTAGCAAGGTAAGAGGTGCTGTGACGCAAAGCATACTTACCATAAAACTCCCATTGCCAATTGGGAGCATAGATAGCTTCTAGGGCAAAGGTATGGTCTTCAGAACCAGTACCACTACCTAAAAGCAACGTGTTGGGGATGGTTGCTGGATTTTTGCGATATTCATAACGCAACAGAGCATTAAATTTATCATTGTTGGGATCGCGATAAGCTAAACCGAGCTTTAAGTTAATTGTATCTCCCAGTCCTATCAGCTTTTGATTGGAAGCATTTGCTTGCTGATAACGGAATAAAGCTGTCAAAGCGGGAGAAATTTTTCCAGCAGCAGCAGCAGAAATAACGGTGTTGGAACCACCAGAAGAACTACGATGTTCGTAACGAGCGCTTGCTTGAAATTTAGAGCTATTCGTGTATTCTAACCCTACGCTATAGCTATCACCGCCACCAAAACCTATAGACGAAGCACTTTGACCAACAGCAAACGGTTGAGCATATTGCACACCTCTTGCAGTACGTCCAAAGAAGTTACCAAATATATGTTCGTAAGCTAAGTTTAAATGTAATCCAGGAGCAATACTCCATCGGTTATTCAGTCCAATTGCACCTTGAGTGGTCATTTCGTTAGCACCACCGATAATTGAGTAACGACCAGTGATGGTGGTATCTGTACCAAGTTTATGTTCTCCATTGACGCTAAGGCTAGTGATAGAGTTACCTTTAAACTGACCACCAGTATAAAATTGCTGTGCTAGACTTACGCTGATGCCAGGAATAACAGCCCAATTGAGACCTAATATGGTGCGGTCTGGGTAAACAGTATCAGCTTTAGAAGATAGAGTGAGCTCGTTTTGTGCTTGAAAGGTTAGATTTTTTGTGAGGGGGTATGTGAAGCGCGATCGCAATTGGTCAGCACTAGTACTAATTTTGGCAATCCTATCTTCCCGCTGACGATGAGTCCAGTCTACTTCTACATTTGCTTTACCGATGCGTTGTCCAATACCAGCCGAAATTGTTGTTAAAGAGTTATCAACTTTGCTTCCAGGAGTTGCTACAGCACCAGGTGAAAATAGTTGCTCAAAACTATCCAGTGGTTGGGGAGCAATACCAACATTGTCTTCATGGTCGTATTGTACCCGCACATTAGTAACCGACGATACTTGAGCGGTTACTTGCGCACCATATCGAGTCTGTCCAGGAACAAAACTAATTGTCGCATCGTTGGCAAAACCTGTATCAGTAGAGCGATAATAAGCTCGACCTTGAACACCTTTGGTGATTTCCTCTTGGGCTTCAATACGATAAGCAGATCCACTCACCAATCCCATAACGTTAGAATAATTGGTCGAATGAGCGTATTCTGCTATTAACTTACCTTTTGAACCTAGAGAAATTGTTGTATCTGCACCATAGAGTTCAAAGTTACGCCTTCCCTGGTTTTGTCGTAAATATGTTGCTCCTAACCAACTTTCCTCATTTAGTTTACGGGAAAGATTTAACTGTACGCGCCCTGCATAAATATTGCTAGTTGAACCTTGACTCTTTTGCTGGTAAGTGACAACAATCCGACGCACCAAAACTTGTCCGTATTTATCCACATCAGTGCGTAAGATTGGTTGGCGAAATAATAAAGTACCGCGATCATAATCGATTTCGTAATCGGTTCCCACGGATAATTGTTTGCGTTCAATCACTGTACCAGGACGATTGAGCTCCTCTAACTCAACAAAAACGTTTTCGCTCCCTGGTACTAATAGTCTATGAGAAAGGAAGTAATAACCGCTTGTACCATCAGGCGCTATAGTATCTCGTTGAAAACTTTCAATATTGTTGCCATAAAATCCAGTAAATTGGAATTTCCCAAAGTTATAATTCGCTTTAAAGCCGTGTAACTGACGAGTGACGGCGGTAAATTGCTGTGATTGACGCGCAAACTCTTGGGTGTTGTAATCCCCCCACATGAAATAATCTGGTTCGACACCTGGAGTCTTAGTAGATCTCTCTAAGCGTAAAAATACGCTGTCTACTGAAGGTGTCATTACATCCACTTTTGAGCTATCACCGTAAACAGGATAGTTTTGGTCGTTGAATTGGTTTGTTCTAAACAGCCGATTATCGCAGTTGCAATCTTCATTGAGATTGCGATCGCTATTATATGCTCCGGTAAATAACCACTTCCCAATTGGACCAGTTGCGAATATAGCGGAATGGAAATCCAATTGAGTGCTATTGTTTTTATTAGGAGGAAGGAAATCACGTAACTTACCATAATAATCCGTACCTCTAGCACCTAAACGCAAATTTACGACCCCAGTGACGAGACTAGGACGTAATGCTGTTTCAAATTGGAGTTGTGTAAAACCTTCTAAATCAGCACTTATCGCGCGAATTCTTACTGTCTGCGCCTTCAAATCTGAAAGCAACGTTGCTGTAAATTGTCCATTTTTAGCTTCAACCTGAAACCCAGGCTGATCAGGTTTAGCGTCTTTTCCTACAAATTCCCCGGCTGTTGATACTAAGGTAACAATCCCATCTCTATTAGAACGGTTACCATTTTTATCAAGCAGTTGTCCTTGGATTGTCGCTGTAGAACGATTGTCAGCAGGAATATGAGACTCTACTGTTTCTATAGATAATTTTGTTGGTGTTCCTGCTACTTGGACTCGTATAGACACGGGAGGTTGTGTTGAGCCAACCGACTCTACAGAGATGATGTTTTCTCCTTCTTTCAAAGAAACACCAAACCATGTCTGTATTACTACGTTAGTCTTAGTATCCGTTTCTGTACGTCCAATTAAGGATGAATCGACCAAAGAACCATTTACCCGAAGTTCTACCTTAGTTCCACTGGGAAATTGAACACCTACCGAAGTAGCTGGCACATCTATAACCGCATCAGGTTTAGGCGTTAGAATTTTGAGAGAAGAAGTTGTCGAGTCTATATTGGCTAAAGTATCCGTACTCGTGTTTGGTTTTAAGGATATGAAGTTTTCAGAGTCAGTGCTTTGTGCTTTAACTATGGTAGGGTTAAGAATTAAAATTCCTGCTATAGCTCCCATTAAGCTTAAGTTAAGGTGGCGCAGTCTGTCTTTCATCTACGGAGTTTCTCCTGCACAATCGGGGTGACTGCGAAATTCATCCTAACTAATCCACCAGGTTCTAGACGTACAAGCCGAGATTGGCTATTGCGTTCTTTAAATTTGTGATTGGGTGCTAGAGCATAACCTGGAACACTGCTAAGATCTAAAACACCAGTGTGGTTTCCTGGTGGTTCATTGGCAACGGAAAATAGACCATTAGCATCAGTGGTAATTCGGTTACCATTCTCTAAGTAGATCACAGCATTGGGAACCCCTGGTTCACCTGGCTGCTGTTCACCATCAAAATTTTTATCAACAAACACCCGACCAATAATCGTTCCACAGTCAGCTACAATTCCTGGTCTAATTCGTAATTGGTAGGTTGCAGGGCCATCCTTGGTGGTAAAATGATTATCAGTCCGTTGTGCATTTACAATTGCTGAGTTGAGTCCTGAACCACGCAAAGCATCGGGTGTTAGTTGGGTTGCGTAGGCGATATTCAGTACTTTCCCCGATGGAATAGCAACATCTGTCTGAAATGTTATCGTAGCTTTATTGGCTGTGGTATTGATAGAGATACGTTTTCCGTCAATTTCTCCTTGGACAGATTTGGGTAAAAAGTTAAATCCCAAGGGTAAGTTATCAGTGACAACCACATGATCTAAACCAGAATCAGCCAAATTCTTGACTGTTAAGCGATAAATGACTGTATCACCTGGTTGAGCACTAGCGCGATCGCCTGATTTGAGAATCTGTACCTGATGTGGTTGACAGAGATTTGACGTAAATTGAAAGGCAAACAAATCCAATCCTGTCGTTTCTGCATTTGAAACCAAGACAACCGCGCTTTCCATCTTAGTTTCGCCTGTGATTCTGATTGGTTGACCATCTAAGGAAGTTGCAATATATCGGGTGATATTATTACCAATACTTTCAAGAATTTGAATTCTAATGCGCCGTTGCTTGTAAACAGAATTAGATGGTGGATTTGTGACAAAAATGTAAGTTTTACCAGGCTCGAGTTGACGTTTATTCGGGTCTAATAAAAAGTTATAAGTTCCTCGCGGTTCTTTATTTGTCAAGAAGTAGGGATTACTATTCTCGCTATTTGGTTCTTTCCCTACAGGAATGTCGTTATTAGGAATATCAGGGAATTCAGTGCGAGTCAGGGAAGCTAATTGTCCTAATTCTGTTCCTGTTGGATCGTTAGGATTAGTTTCATACACACCAACAGAAAAACCTGTGTAGTCAGGTAAAACTTCACCAGCACAGCCTAAAATTCTCCCTAATGGATCAGTTAAGGGAATAGGAGTAGCTTTTATCTGAATAGAAGTTCCTTGAAATTGAGTATGACTCACAGAATCTGTATAACTATAACTCACTTGGTTGATGAGAGGTGTACGTGAAACTTGAGCTACAGCAGACATTGAATTCTCCACCAAACTTGCGATTAGTAATACAGATGTTGCTAACTGTTGGAACCACTGACGAGGCACTGAATTTTTCTCCTTCTAATAAAAAGAATTAAGGAGTCAGGAGTCAGGAGTCAGAAGCCAGAATGAAGATGTATCGCGGCTATAGGTAGATTTGTCTTCAATCTCGATGGAGAGTAAGTTCAATGGTGAAATTATTCTGACTCCTGTATTCTGAATTCTGACTCCTTCTAAAGCACTTGCACTTGATACGTTCCCTGAATTTTGGTTTTTGCAGGGATGGGTTGGTTAAAGTTTAGGTGGATATGGGTGTATGCTGTGGCTGGTGCTGGTTTGGTTTCTACTTTGCCGTTAGGGAGGGTAACTTTAATTGTGGGGTTTTCGCTGAAGCTGCGTCCACCATCAATACTGTAAGTAATCTTTGCTTTGTTGGTCGCTGTTGCAGATTTGAGGATAAACTGCATTCCTCTGGGAATGGGTTGATTGAGAGAGAGGTTTTTCACTGCGCGATCGCTATAGTTTTCACCGATAATCGTGTAGCGCAGCACATCTTTTGGTTTTACCAAAGCTTGACCTTGTAAAGACTGCCAGGTAATCTTTTGCTTATCTTGGACTTGTTTAGCAACATCTAACTCTAAATGTAGTTGTGGCTGATGTTTAATATTTTGTGCGATCGCGGAAATGTTTGGTAACCCTGGTATTGTACCAACTAATGGTACTGCTGCGGTGAGTGCGATAACCCCTAAACCTATAGTAGCAAAACGCTTCATGTTAATATCCTCAAACAACTTACAAAACTGCTTTTCTAATTTTTCCCTGTCCAACAACCTAGTTAACCTTGCGTTGGAATCCAAATGTCCTTGTTTGATTTGGTGCAACTTGACCTGTCACTGCATCAACATACTTTGTGACGTCAGTATCAACTGTTGTTCCTGTTTGATCTCCGATTGATTTGTTTGCTGGAGTACCACTGAAGAAAGTAACCGTTGCAGCACCAGAATCTTTAGCCGTACCGACAATGTTACTGGTATCGATTTGGCCATTTTTGTCGTTATCTAACGCCCAATTACTATTAGGATACAGAGTACCATCCTCTGTAATTACGACATTATTTGCGTTCAAGATAATATTGCCAGTTCCGGCTTGAGGTGTAGAAATGTTGGTGTAAGTAATGCGATATTCAATAATATTTCCAGGTGCGGGAGTCTTGGGATTCGTGCTGAAAGTCGTATCTGCTGATTGTGGTGCGGGACCCGTTCCTTGCAGAACACGGGTTTCTTTAACCATTCTTAAAAATCCGGTGTAAACCCGGTCAATTGTAATATTTGAGGTTTGACCACTAGGGTTTCCACTACTGTTGGCGTCAATGAAAGCAGTGATAGGCACTGGGAACCCTCTAAGAATATTAGCATCGGTTGAAAGTGGACTTCCATTAGGGAGCTTCACTTCCACCCCGTAGTTAGCTGTAGCGCCTGATGCGAGATTATCAATCCGAAGTGGGTTAGTGGCACTAATGGAATTACCACCGACAGTACCATTCGCTGATGTAAATGTGAAGTTTCCATTTCCATCGTAGGTATAAGTCGCTGATAAACTACCGTAAGTTAAAGTCACCAACGAATTCGCAAGTAAGTCAGTTTTGGTAGCAGGTGCGGTGGGTAGAAGGGAAATATTGCTAGTTGATGTACCTGAATTCTTAATTGTATTGGTAAAGCCTACAGGACTTGGATTAATAGGCGAACCAGGAAGAGTATTCGCCGGAATTAATGCAGACTTGTTAGTAAAGTCATCATTCGTACCAGTCGCACCAGTAGCATCAGGTGCGCCGTTTGGTCCATTCAAAACAGCGTTTGTTTGTTGAGGTGAAATAGTATAAACGTTGTATTCACCAGCAAGACCAGTACCAGTGTTGTTGTTTGCTTGGTCAATATCAGCAGAAGTTAGAGAAGATGGGTTGCTAATATAGCCAATGTCGTTGGTTGAATCAAAGGCGGTAAAGGTTTTAGTATTCTGGTCAAAGTTATCAGGATCTTGGTCACCGGACTCGTCATAAACTAGGGTGTTATTGGAATCGCCTGCTGTTTGACCGAAGACTTGAGCAATATTTGCAATACTTCCTCCTGATGCAGGAAGACCACTAGTGACAACTTGGATAGAAAAGCCTGTAATCGTTTGTCCAGGTGCGACTGAAGTGATTACGTTTGGATCGTTAATGAAACCAACCCGTGTGATAGAACTTAAAGATGGTGCAGTAGTGACCCATTTTGCATCTTTTGCATCCATGGTTACAGGGTCAGTTGTGTAAACCACTTTCCAACCTGGTGGAGGAGTCGGTATAGCTTTGAGCGAGGTATTTAATGGAATTGCGTCAGAGATTAAGATTCTGGAGACTGTTGAATTATCAACACTGATATTTGTACCGACTAACGGTACAGGAGTTAGTCCGGTATTCGTAACGTCGCTTTGCTCGACTCGCAAGGTCAAACCGTAGGTTAACACATCATCATTAATCTTGTCTGTACTAGCGCTACTGTCGAAGTTTGTTCGAGTTTTGAGGATTGTCGCTAGTGCTTTATTTTTAGCAGTGTTACCAACTTTAATCTGTTGGGTTGCACTCGCTTCACGAGTCCCATTCGCAGGTGTACCACCAGGAACAGTTGCATCATCTACCGTGTAAACGTCACCACCATCTGGAATTCTGAGTTGGTTTTGAGCATCACCAGGAGTTTGACCGAATTTAACGCTGATAGTATCTCCTGATTGGGCACCACTAGCAACTGTCACCGGAACTTTTACTAAAACAGAACCGCCAACTGCGATCTTTGTTGTAACAAGTTCACTACCAGTGATATCTTGGAAAGTAGCGCCACCATCATAGCTAATTTGCAGATTACCAGATACCGTACCAGGACCTGTTACTGTTGCTAAGTTGGGAATCCGGAAATCAATGGCGCTGTTACCAACGTTAGTGACTGTATAGGTGTAGTTGAGTGTATTCCCTACGTCAACAGCACCAGCAGATGTGTTGGTAACACCAGACGCTGTTACAGTGATACCCGCAACCTTCGCAACTGTAACCGTGACCATGTTAGAAGTAGCGTTGATCGTTGTTCCTGGGTTGTTTGGGTCTTCGTAAGTCGCGGTTGCAGTGTTGTTGATAGATGTACCAGCAGCTGTCCCGTCGGCTAATACAGGCGCGACAAATTGGAAAACTCCACCGGCTAATAATGCTGCTGCGATTAAAGAACGAAAATTTTTGATATAAATCGTTGGCCTTTTCAATTTAGGATCATCCTTTCTTTTTTATAAAAAAATCATTCCAGGCTTGTGCCTATTAAACTAAAATGCAGAATTGCAGACGTTCTTAAATCTAAGCAAAGCTATTAGTTGACAAAACAATTCTGAACGAATATAATCTATTAACTGTAAGCAAGCGTCATCGGGCAATCAAAAGAAACTCTGTTTTGTTATGCTCATTGTTGGTAAAAGACGCAAAAGTTAAAAACTTTTTTTGCCTATAAATGTAATCTAAAACACGAACTAGAAAGAACCCCTTAGAGAAACCACGTATTTCTTCTTAAAGAGATTGTTAGATTCCTGATCGGACAAAGTGAATAGGATCTGTAGATAAAACTACCCTGTTTGGTAAATTCCTTGCAGACGTCGTTTTTGGGAACTTTCCTTGGAGACTTTCCGCAATAGCACAAAGATTTTTAACGTTCAGAAATATTATTTTGCGGTATCGTATTAGTGTAAATTCTGTACTTGATAGTGAATATAGTTTCTGTGTGTGGGAATACTAAAAATAGACATTTCCAGTATTAACAAGTGTGGTTGCTCCTGTGAACAGTATTTCTGGATATCAAATAACTGAAGAAATTTACAATAGTCCCAGAACGTTGGTTTATCGAGGATATCGGGAGAGTGACCTATTGGCTGTAGTCATTAAAGTGCTGAAAAATCCTTATCCAAGTTTCCGTGAACTCTTGTCATTTCGCAACCAGTACACTATTACTAAAAATCTCCACTCACCTCTGATTCTCAAAACCTACAGTCTCGAACGTTACCAAAATGGTTATGCGCTAGTGATGGAAGATTTTGGGGGAATCTCTCTGAAGCAGTGGGGACTAAGTGAATCTCTACAGCAATTTTTAGAAATAGCGATCGCACTGTGTAACACGTTAGATCTACTCTACCAAGAGCGGATTATTCATAAAGATATTAAACCCAGCAATATTTTAATCAACCCCTCTTCCAAACAAGTTAAGTTAATTGACTTTAGTATTGCATCTTTATTACCACGAGAAACCCAAACCCTACTCAAGGCTAACGTATTAGAAGGAACATTAGCTTATATCTCCCCAGAACAGACAGGGAGAATGAATCGCGTGATTGATTACCGGACAGACTTCTATTCACTTGGTGTCACTCTTTATGAATTACTGACGGGAAAGTTACCTTTCCCAGCTAATGATCCGATGGAAGTAGTTCATTGTCATATTGCCAAAACTCCACTGTTAGTACATGAAATTAACCGACAAATCCCATCAGTATTGTCCGCAATTGTCAGCAAGTTGATGGCAAAAAATGCTGAAGACCGCTATCAAAGTGCTTTAGGATTGAAATATGATCTAGAACATTGTTTATCTCAACTCCAAGAAACTGGCAAAATAGAAAGTTTTGAAATTGCCAGGAGAGATGTGTGCGATCGCTTCGTTGTCTCCGATAAACTTTATGGTAGAGAAGCCGAAGTAACAACCCTCCTAGAAGCATTTGATCGCGTCAGTCAGGGTGCGACAGAAATGATGCTTGTGGCTGGTTTCTCCGGAATTGGTAAAACTGCTGTTGTCAATGAAATCCATAAACCCATTGTGAGACAACGCGGTTATTTTATCAAAGGGAAATATGACCAATTTCAACGGAATATTCCTTTAAGTGCATTTGTGCAAGCCTTCCGAGATTTAATGGGGCAATTATTAACCGAAAGTGATACCCAGATTCAGCAATGGAAAAACAAAATATTAGAGGTTGTTGGTGAGAATGGTCAGGTAATCATTGAAGTCATACCAGAATTAGCCAAAATTATTGGTCAACAACCTGCAGCAGTCGAATTATCAGGAACTGCTGCAGAAAATCGCTTTAACATCTTATTTCAAAAATTTACCCAGGTTTTTACCACTGAAGAACATCCTTTGGTGATATTTTTAGATGATTTGCAATGGGCAGATTCAGCATCACTAAAATTAATGCAGTTATTAATAGCTGATACAGGTCATCTTCTATTAATTGGTGCGTATCGCGATAACGAAGTGCAACCAGGACATGCATTAATGTTGACTTTGAGCAATCTCCAAAAAAAACAAGCGAAGATTAATACAATTACTTTAACACCGCTGACTGAAAATAAAGTGAATCAGTTAGTGGCTGATACTCTAAAATGTCCAGAGAATTTAGCATGGAATCTTTCTATATTAATCCATCAAAAAACTCAAGGTAATCCATTTTTTGCCACACAATTTCTCAAAGCATTGTATCAAGATGGATTGATTGAATTTAACTTTGAACTAGGTTGTTGGCAATGTGATATTGCAAAGGTAAAAACTCAAGCAGTTACAGACGATGTTGTGGCTTTTATTAGTTTACAACTGCAAAAATTACCCCTATTAACTCAACAGGTGTTGCAGTTAGCTGCTTGTGTTGGCAACTCCTTTGATTTAGACACTTTGTCTATTGTTTCACAACAATCGCCAATTGAGACAGCTGCGGCTTTGTGGAAAGCATTACAAGAAGGATTGATTTTACCAATTAATGATTTTTATAAGTTTTATAAGGGAGAGGATAATGATAGATTTTTGCTGTCACTTGAAAATGCTAGCAAAAGAATATCTGAGTATAAATTTTTGCATGATCGTGTTCAACAAGCAGCTTATTCCTTGATTCCTGACGAGCAAAAACGAATTACGCATCTGAATATCGGACAATTACTCCAAAAACACTATTCGGAGCCGGAGCAAATTCAAAAGTTATTTGATATTGTTGGACATTTGAATTTGGGAAGGGCATTAATCACAGAATCAAGCGAGGAGGAGGCTCTAGCACAACTCAATCTCCATGCTGGTAGAAGAGCTAAAGCCGCAACTGCTTATGCTGCTGCTAGGGAATATTTTCAAATTGCCATTAGCTTGCTCCAATCATCTTGTTGGCAACATCAGTACGAACTAGCCTTAGATACCCATTTAGCAGCAGCTGAAGCTAGTTACCTAAATGGTGATTTCGAGAGTATGGAACATCTTGCTCAAGTCATTTTACAGCAAGCACGGAGCATTTTCGACAAGGTGAAAATCTACGAAATTCAAATTGGAGCAAAAACAGTTCGGGCACAAATATTAGAGGCGATCGCCATCGGTACAGAAGCGTTAGCCGAATTGAGAGTAGATTTTCCTAAAGAAATAGACGAAGCGATGATTGCTCAAACTCTTGACGAGCTTAATCAACAGTTTCATGGTAAAGAAATTGCTGGGCTGATCAATCTACCCTTGATGTGCGATCGCAGTGTCCAAGCGGCAATGCAACTGTTAACAATGTTGTTTGCACCGGTCTTTCAAGGAATGCCAGGGTTACTACCATTCTTGAGCGCAACGATGGTGAGGTTATCGCTTCAGTTTGGCAATACATCCACTTCCACGGTTGGTTATGCGATACATGGCCTGGTGCTGTGTGTCTTTTTGGGCGAAGCTAAAATGGGGTTTGAGTTTGGTCAATTAGCGCAATTGCTAGTAGAACAGTTGAATGCTAAGGAAATGAAGCCCATCGTCTTAAATTTGTTTGGGGCATTAATCCAACATCGCCAGCAATCACTCAGGAATACAACTTTCACACTCAAAGATAGCTACATGGTAGGCCTAGAAACTGGGGATTTTGTCTACGCTGGTTACAGCATTGTTGCCTACACTTGGGCGTTGCTGTTCGCAGGTGTAGACCTGGATATTTTGGAATCTGAGCTTGCTGTTTACAGAGCCACCATGGCTCAGATGAAACAAGAGTCAGCGCAAATGTTGTTAGATATGGCATGGCAAACAATCCAACATTTGAAAACAACGGTAAGCCAACCCGATTGCTTAATTGGCAATGCTTACGATGAAACAGTGATGTTCCCAAAACATCAGCAGGATAAAGATTTGAATGCGATTGCTGTTGCCTATAACTTTAAATTGCTGCTGGCTTTCTGGTTTGGTAACTATCAGGCTGCCTACGACTATATTATTCAGTTGGAGCCTTTTTTGATGTCCTTATCGGGATTTGTTCATCTACCCGTTTGCCATTTTTATACTGCACTTACTCACCTAGTACTCTTATCGGCGCAACCAGAAGACCCACAAGTTGAAACGCTGGATAAAGTAGCAACTCATCAAATGGCTCTGCACCAAGCCGCACAAACTGCTCCCATCAATTATTTACACAAATGGTATCTGGTGGAGGCGGAACGACAGCGAGTATTGGGTAAAAAAGCCGCAGCAATAGAGTTTTATGATTGTGCGATCGCCGGAGCTAAAGCAAACAATTATATCCAAGAAGAAGCACTAGCACACGAACTGGCTGCCAAATTCTATCTTGATTGGGGTAAAGAAAAAGTTGCCATGTGCTATATGCAAGAAGCTTATTATTGTTATGCTCGCTGGGGAGCAAAAGCCAAAGTTTACCACTTAGAAAAAGGTTATCCCCAGCTACTCAAACCGATCATTGAACAAAGACAGATCAACCTTAACCCTGGGGAAACTATTACCTCTACTACCCTTCCCATAACATCTGTATCTGCTCAAAGTGACAATACTAGCACTAGTATTGCCGATACTCTAGATTTTACCAGTGTACTCAAAGCATCTCAAACTATTTCTAGCAATATCGAATTAAATGAGTTAATTACTAGCCTCACCCAAATTATCCTCCAAAGCTGCGGTGCAGATAAGTCTGTATTAATTCTCAATCATGATGACATTTTGCAAATTCGTGCAATTACCTCAATTAATCAGGAAATAAATTCTCTACAAACAACGATTTCTACACAATTACTTGATGGTTGTCTAGATATTCCCGTAAAAATTATCAATTATGTCAAAAATACTCAACAAACAATCGTTATAGATAATTGCCAAACAGATATTACCGGGATGATTGAAGAATATATGTTCACCTATCAACCCCAGAGTGTTTTGTGTACACCCATTATTAACCAAGGTAATCTATTAGGAATAATATATCTTGAAAGTCGTGCAGCAGCAGGAGTATTTACTAAAGAACGTCTCCAGGTTATTCATATACTTTCTGCTCAAGCCGCTATAGCTCTAGAAAATGCTCGGCTTTATCAACAAATGCAACAAGCATTACACGACTTACAACAAGCAAATTTACAAATGGTGCAAAGCGAAAAAATGTCTGCTTTGGGTAATCTTGTTGCTGGGGTTGCTCATGAGATGAATAATCCTCTGAGTTTTATTTCTGCAACACTACAACAAATTAAACCCACATTTGTAGATATTGTCAAGCATCTACAACTATATCAAGAAACTCTACCAAATCCAGGAGAAGAAGTTATAGAACATGCTGAAGAAATTGATTTAGATTATACCTTAGAAGATTTACCTAAGATGCTTAATGCAATGGTTATAGCTTGTGACAGATTACAAAATATCAGTACAAGTTTAAGAACTTTCTCCCGCGCTGATAAAGATTATAAAGTAAAATGCAATATTCATGAAGGCATTGATAGCACAATTTTAATTCTCAAACACCGCTTCAAAGCTAACGAAAAACGTCCTGCTATTGAAGTTTTGACTGAGTATGGTGATTTACCAGAAATAGAATGTTTTCCTGGTCAATTAAATCAGGTATTTATGAATATACTAGCTAATGCAATTGATGCATTGGATGAATCAAATATAGGGCGTAGCTTTGAGGAAGTTAAAGCAAACCCCAACAAAATCATTATAAAAACTTCACTTGAAACAAATCAAGCCAAAATTTCGATCTCTGATAACGGGAAAGGGGTGAGTGAAGAAGTTAAACAAAAAATATTCGACCATTTATTTACTACAAAAGCTGTAGGCAAAGGAACGGGATTAGGATTGGCGATCGCAAAGCAAATAGTCGAAGAAACTCATGGTGGTAAACTAAGTTGCAATTCTATTTTGGGTAAAGGTACAGAATTTATTATTGAAATTCCAGCATAAATGAGCTTTGAAACGCTCACAGTTATTTTCTGTGTTTAGGTTCAAACCCAGCAATCACCATCACCTCTAACCGAAAACCTTCCCATCATTGAGAGGCGAGTTTCCTCACTAAGATTTGTTTTTTTCCGTATTTTAAACCCGACAAAATTTGTCGGGTATGTTTGACGGAATATTTTTACTCGTGGTAGCATCGAACCACAAACGACGGAGAGACAGGGAAGGCTAGTATGACTCAGGCGACAACCACCAAAACCCAAGCAACCACAGCCCTAAAGTGTAAGGAATGCGGTACAGAATATAAACTTGAGGCAACTCATGTTTGTGAGTTATGCTTTGGGCCCCTTGAAGTAAAGTATGACTACAACACTTTACGTGGTAGTGTGTCTCGAGAAACTATTCAAGCTGGACCAAATTCTATTTGGCGCTACCGTTCGTTTTTACCTGTTGCCACAGATAATGTTATAGATGTGGGAACTGGGATGACTCCTTTAGTTCGTTCTCATCGCTTGGCTCGTCGCCTCGGTTTAAACAAGCTATATATTAAAAATGATGCTGTTAACATGCCTACCCTTAGCTTTAAGGATAGGGTTGTCTCAGTTGCTCTTTCTCGTGCGAGAGAGTTAGGGTTTACAACAGTTTCTTGTGCAAGTACAGGTAACTTGGCAAATTCGACCGCCGCGATCGCCGCACATGCTGGCTTAGACTGTTGCGTGTTTATCCCTTCTGACTTAGAAGCAGGTAAGGTTCTAGGTAGCCTAATCTACAGTCCGACTCTTATGGCGGTTAAGGGTAACTATGATCAAGTAAACCGCTTGTGTTGTGAAGTTGCTAATACACACGGTTGGGGTTTTGTGAATATTAACCTACGCCCGTATTATTCTGAAGGCTCAAAAACACTGGCTTTTGAAGTTGCTGAACAACTAGGTTGGCAGCTACCTGACCATATCGTCGCACCCTTAGCATCAGGTTCTCTCTTTACAAAAATTTATAAAGGCTTCCAAGAATTTGTTGAAGTTGGTTTAGTCGAAGATAAGAAAATCCGCTTTAGTGGCGCTCAAGCAGAAGGTTGTTCACCTATTGCTGAAGCATTTAAGCAAGGAAGAGACTTTATCAAGCCAGTAAAACCAAATACTATTGCCAAATCAATTGCGATCGGTAATCCAGCCGATGGTATTTACGCTGTGGAAATAGCTAAGAAAACTAATGGCGCTATAGAATCGGTGAATGATGCTGAGATAATAGAAGGCATCAAGCTGTTAGCAGAAACAGAAGGTATTTTTACTGAAACAGCAGGAGGTACAACCGTTGCTGTGCTTAAAAAGTTAGTAGAAGCTGGCAAGATTGACCCAGATGAAACCACTGTGGTATACATTACCGGTAACGGACTGAAAACTCAAGAAGCTGTTCAAGGCTACATTGGTCAACCTTTAGAAATCGAGGCAAAACTCGATAGCTTCGAACGAGCACTAGAACGATCTCGCACACTTGATCGCCTAGAATGGCAGCAAGTCCTCGTTTAATTAGGAGCAGGGGATGGGGAGCAGAGGAGCAGGGGGAGAATTGAATTAAATCCTCTATCCTCTTACCCAGTCCCCAATACCCAGTCCCCAATACCCAATACCTAACATCTAACACGTAATACGTAACACCTAACAATGGCTGTAAAAGTTCTAGTTCCTACTGCTTTGCAACAATTCACTGATAATAAAGCTACTTTACAGTGTAGTGGTAACAATATCACTGAACTTTTGGACTCTTTAGAAAAAAGTTGTCCTGGTATCAAGGCTCGTTTGTGTGATGAAAAAGGAGAGCCGCGTCGCTTTTTGAATTTGTACGTTAATAGTGAAGACATCCGTTTTTTAGATGGGACTAAAACACCCCTCAAAGATGGTGATGAAGTCAGTATCGTCCCAGCTGTGGCTGGTGGTTGATATATAAAGACTGTAGAGACGTTACGCGTAACGTCTCTATTTTTTAGAGATTACTCATATCGGCAATTTTCTTACGCGAAATGTTTCGTTAGTAACAGAAATAATGACTCCTGTTTTTAAATCTTGCTCGCATTCACACAATACCTGTGTTAAACGTTCATTAATTCCCTGATAGTTTTTATTTCCTAACCTAAATAAAATGACGCTTGGCAAAGCTTCTCCACTCATCGCCAATAGTTGAGCAAAATCTAAATCCACTGTTAATAGAATTCGTGCTTCTGTACGTGATTTAACCAAAATCTCCTCATCCGATAGCCTTTGCAAACCCTGCTCGCGTAGATGCACAACATCATAGCCAGTATTGCGCAACCAAGCTACAGTGCGTAGCGAAATTCCCATATCAGCAAGAAATTTCATGACGCTTGTCTTTCAGGATTTGTGAAAGGATAAACTCGTTCTTGAGTCAACCATGCAGCATAAAGCAGGGATTGGCGAACATCCTCTGGTTCTAAATCAGGATATTCTTCTAAAATTTCTTCTACAGGTTTTCCATTCGCCACCAAATTCACAACTAATGAAACGGGAATTCTCATGTCGCGAATACAAGCTTGTCCACCCATAATGTGCGGGTTGAAGGTAATTCTATCTAAACCTAACATAAATTAATTCTCCAGAATATTTTGAACTGATGTAATCTCAGTTTTGGTTTGCGTCTACGTCGCGACTCTTTATACCTAACTTGATAAAAAAATCTTTGTTGTATTCTGCTTTATCCCAATTCGTTGCTGATTTAATTTGGCTAGGAGTTAGGTTTTTAACAAATTTCAAGTTTGCATTTTTAATATCAGCTCCATCTAGGTTAATCTCACTAAGATCTGCGTAGCTCAAATCAGCATATCTGAGATTAGCATCCTTTAATTCAGCACCTATTAGATTACTACCATTGAGGTTTGCATAACTCAAGTTTGCATAGCTGAGATTAGCATAACTAAGATTAGCATTTTTCAGATTAGCGCCAATCAGATTAGCGCGGCTAAGGTCAATATTGGCTAAAGTTTTTCCCTCCATTACTAATTTTTCTATTGCACTTTTTGCGTGAGATTTATCAACAGATATTCGAGATATTTCTTGACTTGTTTTACTTTTCTTTTGAGTCAATAGTTGTATTGATGATAAGCAGATAGCGATAGATAAGATTAACAAAAATGGAATCAATGCATTTAACTTCCAGGTATTTAGTCTTTTTTGTGAGCGGTTATATCTGGGTTTTGGAATAAAACGATGGTTTGTATTTCTATCATTTTCTTTTAAATTAGTTGACTCTATATTTTCTGAAATTAAATTTGTAACTCCCTGGCTGTGCTGTTTTTCTTGAGTAGAGTAATCTGGGATAGTCTCAATTTCAAAAGGTAGGTTTTCTTGTGATTCAGTATTCTTAGCTTCATCTAAAAAAATATCCTCTACTATTTTTAAATCTTTCTTTGAAAGAATCCTGATACTCAAGTATTTCTCAAATTCTTGCCTAAAAGTTGTTTTTAGAAATTCCTCAGTGGCTTGCTTACCTTTTACATAGATACGAGATTTAGCAAGTTTTTCAAAAACTGACGCATATGTTAAGCCTATAACTGTGATAAAAGTAGCAGCTACTCCTCCTGATAAAACGTGACTGGGAGGGAAAATTGCCGATAACAAATCTAATGTAGCAGTTAAAAAGATGTTGCTCAATAATGATACTCTGAAAGTACCAACAGTTGATAGGAAATATGCAAAATCAGCATATCCATATATAGAAGCAATTTTAATACAAAGAGTGACTTGTGAAGCTATGGCTGCTGCTGGCGTGACGCCTGTGATTGGAATGAATCCCGCAGTAAAGCACGTACTTGCAGCAGCAGCTATATATTGCCATGCAAGTTGCCTTTTGGAACGTAGATCAACTATCTGTGCAACAACAATAGCTTCTGAGTAGATTTTTGGGAGTAAGGCGACTGTTTTATCAACTAATTCTTTTAAGCCGAAAGGTTGACAAATACGTCTACCTCTAATCTTTAGAGGTTGTGCTGATGTTTTGATGACGGAGTAAATTTTTTTTAACTTAAATTCCTCAAGTGCGGTTTCAATACCGCTAATTTCTTCTGGTGTTGCGCGATCGCACTGAGAAAGAACTATGACAGCAGGTACATGCTGCTGAGTGAGCTTGTTGAGTATCTCCCTCTCAAAATACTCAACCCGCGCCGATGAAGCATTAATCACATACCAAATAAGATGAATTCGTTCTTCTAGTTTCTTTGTACTTTTGTCTTCTAAAAATTGAATGACCCTTTCAACCCATTCAAGTTCTTTAATGGCTTCATATCCTGGCGAATCATAGACAACAACAGGGAATATTTCCTCATTGTTTCTTGGGTATCGAATAAAATCTTGGGTTATTGGTAAACCTGCACCAACCTTCGCTAGATCTGTACCGAATACTGCATTAATTAATGTACTTTTGCCTACTCCTGTTCTACCAAGAATAGCAACATTAGGAATTTTAATATTACTTATGACTTCTTTTATTTCTTTTCCTATGGTTAAATCTTGATTTGACATAATTATCTTATCTCTTTATGAGAATTACATTAGAATCAGCATCTTTTCCTATTTATGTTCACTATGTAACTAATTTTCTTTATCTTCTTCTATATATTCTTTACGTATTATTTCCAATGCCTCTGGAGAATTAATATTAATATAGGCATGTTTTTTAAATTGTTTTTTAAATTCTTCTTTGAGAAATTCTTCTATTGCTTCTTTATCATTTATTTTACTCTTAGTGAGATTTTCAAACACAGATATATATGTTAAGCCTACCACGACTATGAAACTTGCTGATACTACTCCTGAGAATGCATTAACAGGTGGAAAAAATACACCGATGATGTCTGTTACTGATGTTACCAGGATATTACACAAACTTGCCGCAGTCGCATCACTTATCGTTAGAATAAATTCCCCTTGTTCCTTGTATCCATAGATAGATGTAATTTGAAGGCAAAGAGCGGTTTGGGACGCGATCGCAGTTGCTGGTGTTGTACCTGGAACTGGGATAAAACCAACGCTAAAGCAAAGAATCGCTGCACTTCTAACATATTTCCATGCTTCTTTTCTTTTAAGCTTCAAGTCTGTTTTTTGAGCAATAATAATAGCCTCTGAGTAAATTTTTGGCAGTAACTCAATTGTCTTATTTAATAGTTCAGGTAAACCAAAAGGTGGACAAATAGGTTTACCATTAACGGGGTTTGGTAGAGGTTTTGCTGATATGTTGATTACAGAGTAAACTTTTTTTAGGTCAAATTGCTCAAGTGCTGTTTCAATACCTTCAATTTCTTCTGGTGTTGCGCGATCACATTGAGAAAGAACTATAATCGCGGGTACATGTTTACTCGCTATTTTATCAAGAATATCTTTTTCAAATTGTTCAACCCGTGCCGATGAAGCATTGATCACGTACCAAATAAGATGAATATGTTTTTCTAATTCTCGCGAGTTCTGTTTTTCTTCTATAAATTCAAGTACTTTCTTTACCCATTCAATTTGCTTAGCTACTTCATAACCAGGTGAATCATAGATAGTTACAGGATAAATTATGTCAGAATCTTCAGGTGGAAATCGACAAAATGTGTCTGTAATTGGCAGTCCAGCACCAGTTTTAGCAAATTCTATTCCAAAAACTTTGTTAATTAAAGTACTTTTTCCAGTTCCCGTTCTGCCTATTACAGCAATATTAGGAGATTTGAGTTCCTTAATTTTTTCCTTAATTTCTTCAGAGATGGTGGTATGAGCAATTTCTTTCAATGTGGGTGTTTGAGGAATCTTTCGCTCAGCGGCTGCCGTCGCTTGAAAAAAGCCGCGTTTGATCGCGTCAGCGTCTGCCAACTCTTCTAACTTCTGCCGCAGTAATTCCTGAATGCGTTCGTGGATTTGGAAAGTTTCTTCTGCCAACTCTTGCAACAAATAACGTTCAACTAAAATAGTGCAGTTAGCTTTCAGATTAAATTCTAAATTACTAGCACTCGCTGCTAATTCTATCAAAGACCAGGGAATAGGAGTAAAATCAAACAAACTCAACAGACAAGCCAACTTTTGAGTCTCTGGTTCTAAGGACTCCCAATTTAAGTCAAAGGCAGCTGCTATACCAGACTCACATTTTGCTGCTTGCTTTTGCTGTAGCCTATTAAGTAGCCTATTAAGGATGTCCGTTAACATAATCCTTTCCTCTTTTTACGGCTATATGCTGCAACTTGGTAAAGTCCAATGGGTATATAATCCATTAATTCGCAAATTTTCTGTGCTGTTTCTGTCTCTCGTTGAACATATTCGTTCCCCAATAGTTTTGTTAATAATTCTAAAGCTGCATCTGGTGACAATCCACCCAATGGTAGTGAGGTATATGTCAAGCCTGTATTTTGACGAGTTGTGATTAACACTTTAAACTGAGAACCTTTAGCTGGTAGATAGTCTTTAATCTGCTTCCAGTCTTTTACATCATCAAATACCAATAAAACTTTGCCTGTTTGCCAGTTCCGCCAGCAATAACTAACTTTACCAGTCAAGGTTAATTCCTGGGGAGGATTAAAGTCAGGAAAATTCACCACACCAAACTCTACTAACTGTGTTCCTAATTCAATACCTTGGGAATTTAACCAGCAACACCCACCAGAATAATCTTCTAAATGTTGCCATGAGTATTGGATGGCTAACTCAGTTTTCCCAACCCCACCTTGACCAGTCTCATCAGTAATTACAACTACATCATTTTCTTGTAATAGTTGGTGCAGTTCCTCTAATTGATCATCTCTACCAACAAATTTAATGGCGTTACTCTGTTTAATATTGTGGGGGATATCAAAAGGGTTGTAACGATGTTTCTCTTGATGTCCATCCCCACTGCGGTAATAAAAGTAAGTTGGCAGTTGTTTTTTATCTAAAGTTTGAAATCGCTGCTTAACTTGTTCAGTAACTGCCAACATATTCGGCGGAAAGCTTCCTTTCTCTTGCGCTAAAGCTTCCCTCACCACTTGGGAAAAATACCCTGTTTTCTCTGTGGATTTTACCTTGGCTGTTTCTCCTTCCCGCGTCGCCAATAACACAAACTGTTGGCTATCTATCCTTGGTCTCCCATTAGGAAATGTTGTTCCACCTAAATTGGTTGGTCTTCCCTGGGTTTCTAAGAAATAATTAGCACAGGCATCAATAATACAGATGTGATTGCGAATGCCAAAACTATCTGAACCTAATAACAGTAGCAAGGAATTCAAATCCAAATTTAGCCAACTCTGTTTAGTCGCATCAGCACAAATTAACCTGCGTTCTCGTTCTGAGGAAATCAAACCATGCCCAGCCCAAAAAATGTAGAGTAAATCTCCCGACTTTCGAGAGAGAAAATTAGTCACAATATTGTAGAGATTTTGTCCTGTGGCTGACTCTACTGTTAACTTACATTGGTCAACTAAGTGATGATTTTCTGCCAGCAGCGACAAGCACAGACGGATATTATCCATTGGTACACCAGACTGACACAACCACTGAGCAAACCTCAGCGCGTCCCAGGCTTGTCCTCCTCCAGGTACATTCCAACTAGTTTCATGATATTTTTCAATACCCACAACCAGCCCATATGTGCTTTTGGGTTCAGCTATCAACTGCATGGTGACCTAGTTTTCGAAGAGGGGTTTTCTCGATCGCGTAAACAGTCAAACATTATGGCAACCTCGAAAAAATCACCTTCCAAGTTTTGGCATTTGTCCAATAAGCACCATGAGAACGGGGGAATGGTTGTTTGCTATCCACTAGTACATCCTGAACTTTAAGGAAAATTTTACTCCCTATATAGCTGAGAAAATCCCGTAAATCATAAATATTTAACCATTCGGGGAAATCTTCCGGCAGTGGTTGACCGTATTCTAAGCTCGAAAGTGCGTTTATCTCATATAAAAACGGTGCTTGAGAACCAACAGTCACTAATAATTTCACCTCAGACAGTGGTTGCTGCACCAGCAAATGCTGTACCAGTAAATCTACACAGGCAACTCCGCCTAAGCTATGAGCAAGTAAAACCACCGGCGGTTGTGCTTGGACGATTTGTTCTTCGATAAAAGCGCGAATTTTTTCTCCCCGCGTCTGATACAGCAGAATATCGCAAGGGATGGGCGAAACTTTATCAGTGACAGTACTGCGTCTGCGCTTGACATAATTTGTTCCCAGGTGAGCAAATGGCTTTAATAACCAACCACCCAAACCTAACTCCGCTTCTGCTAAAGCCAAAATCAGCGATTCCACCACTTGATCCCGCAATCGAGTATCGGTAAGTATAGGCGGAAATCTTTCCTGTTGTTCACAAAGGAGCATTGCTTGAGCGATAATTGCTCTAGCAATCACCGCCAAATATTCATTGAAATAAGATTGGGTGACTGTGGGTAAAACTTCTTCATAAGCCTGACTGTGAATAACAACCTCTCGTGCTTCTCCAAAAACCTCAGCAACTCCTGCCTTGTAGAATTCAGTTTCCAGTTCGGTGGTAGGCGTGAAACTCTCAAGACGCGAGTGTAATACATCTGCGGGTTGCTCACCAAAAGGACTAGAGCTACCTTCCTCAATCGATTTCAACGATAGCAAGCGCAATTCATACAAAGGATCACAGTATAATTGCCCCCACAGTAAGATATCTGCGCCTTCTTCTTCACCTCCATTTAAAGCCAGTGTCACATCAGACAAAGGCACTGATGCACCTTTACCATTTAACTTTGTGCCGAATAAATCACCCCAAAGACAAGGCGCGACTGTAATATCAGGTCTTTTAGCGTGAATTTTTTGTTCAATTATCTTAAAAGTTTCCTCGTATTCCTGTCTCCTTACCCCTGTACCATGTACAAAGATTACGGTCGTCATAGTTATCTAAATTTATAGAGATTTCAGCGCAGAGCCTCCCCTATGTATTATCCACAAGCACCGACTAAGATGCAAGTTGATTATTACTCCTGTTGGAATTTAAGAGGTGAAGAAGGTAGTCCCGATGAAACAAGTTTCACCGGCAAGCATGTACACTCTCCGGTGTCAAACCTAGATAATTTTCTAAAACTTGCTGTATTGTTCAACCATTAGAAAATCAACCAAAATATTCCTTGTTACGGAGCCAAGAAACCGGGTTTTTGGTTATGATTCTGATTACTGAATCGGTGTTCTAGAAATGATAAGGGTTTTGAAGTATAGATCAATTCTCAACAAGCAATCGTTATAACCTTGCACAGGCAACGAGCGGGAATTACCACGTTTTGGTTAAGCCCTTTTCGGAAACGGGCTCCGCTATGTCAAAATAAAAATGACTTATAGCGATCGCTCCTAACGCTAAAAAAAGGATTGACTTATAGCAATGGCAGAACAACCCAATCAAAATCAAGCGGGAGAGGTAGCTCCCAGCTCAGATTCACCGGAACCAACCGCAATTCCTACAGCAAACGCACCAGATCCAAAAGCTAAGGAACAAAAACCCGCAGCAGCCAAAGCGGCGAAAGCTAAACCCGCAGAGGCAGACGCAGAAACACCCGCAGCAGCTAAAGCAGCGAAAAAAGAGAAAGCTCCAGCAGTTGAAGATAAGCCGTTTGTAGAGTTTATGCAGCAAGACTACTTACCAGCTTTGCAAAATGCGATCGCCAAAGTTGGTGTGAAAGATGTACAGTTGTCTTTTGCAAAACAGAAGGTTTCAATTACTGGATTTGAAACAGCCGAGGAATGCTGGCAAGTTTTGGGTAAATTGCAAAATGGTCTACGTCAGTTTAACCTATATTTTCTCGAAGAAGATATTCAAGGTAAGAAAGCATTTTCTTGCTATGAGGGCAAAAAACCCAGTACTCTTGAGTCATTCTTAATTGACGAGCGCAAAATTACTCTAGATCTCATGGTATATGGACTTTTACAGCGCTTGAATGGTCAAAAGTGGCTAGGGACGAATTAATTAGGGGTTAGTGGTTAGGGGGTAGCTAACCACTAACCGCCACCTCTTGACTAAAGCTCATGAAAGTGGTAGGTAACGGCTCCAGTTGTGGGGTCGTTATCTATTCTCACATAACCGGCTTTCAACATTTCCTTGAACACAGCTTCGACTTCACTAAAGCTTGCTCCTGTTGCCTTAACACCTTGAGTTACAGTCAGTGCACCACCCCTTGCTTCTGCTGCTTCAATTAATTTAGCTATTAGTTTGTTTTGAGTTGATGGCTTGTATACTTGGGAGGTGTATGTTGATTCAGTCAAAGGCACACCCATAGGTGACAAGCCTGCTTTTAACCGAAGTCTCATTTCGTGTTCATCAACCATACTGGGTATGAGGAACAGATCAATAAACTGTCCCACTCCCAGCAACCCGCCAGTACACAGCCACAGCAAACCCGTCCCTATTTTGCCATTGTACAAACGGTGGAGCCCCCCAACGAAACCGATAAACCCGACTGCATTTAAGATGTAGGAGACCGCAATACGGTCTTTATTCTTCTTTTGTTCAGCATTCATTTGTTTCAAACCCTTGGATTCCCTCTTGTTTCCTTAAGACAGGTTTCCCACTGTCTTTTGTTTCGTTTCATGGCTAGGTGGCTTAAACCTTCACCCGCCGTGGTAAAAATAAAAATAAAATAGTCATTAATACTAAGATAGTTTAACAAATGGGCATGGGGCATAGGGCATGGGGCATGGGGCATGGGGCATGAGGCATGAGGCATGGGGCATGGGGCATAGGGCATGGGGCATGGGGCATAGGGTATTGGTAGTACGAAAAAGACTTATCAAAGCAGTTATTGACGCCCTTTCCGAAAAAAGATTTACCCATACATACTTTCTCCCATGCGCCATGCGCCATGCCCCGTGCCCATATATCCTTTCTCCCATGCGCCATGCGCCATGCCCCGTGCCCATATATCCTTTCTCCCATGCCCTATGCCCTATGCCCCATGCCCTTTCTTCAACAATTGTTACAACTCTTAACGTTATACGTACTTTTACTCTCCCTACACCTTGGTAGACTGATTTTCATACAATAAAATAGCTATGCTAGATACTTGTCTCCTAGCTTCGCTTCTACAATTTAGTTGCACCTGATGAAAGCGTAACTTTTAACTTTCTCAGGCACTCCAGATAAAAAGACACTAATGGCAATCAAAAAATGGTAGATTCCCTAAAAAAACCTAGCTTTGAAGAAATCCGTCCAGGGATTAAAGTCCCAGCGAAGGAAACGCTGCTAACACCTCGGTTCTACACTACCGACTTTGATCAGATGGCGCAGATGGACATCGCCGCCAATGAAGACGAGTTGAAAGCCATTCTGGAAGAGTTTCGTGCTGACTATAACCGTCATCATTTTGTACGGGATGAGGAGTTTGAACAATCCTGGGATCATATTGACGGGGAGACTCGTCGATTGTTCGTCGAATTTCTAGAACGTTCCTGTACGGCAGAGTTTTCAGGATTTTTGCTATATAAAGAACTTGGTCGCCGCTTAAAGGATAAAAGCCCTGTATTAGCCGAGTGCTTCAATTTAATGTCTCGTGATGAAGCACGTCACGCTGGCTTCTTGAACAAAGCAATGTCAGATTTTAAACTGTCGCTAGATTTAGGGTTTTTAACCAAAAGCCGTAGCTACACTTACTTTCAGCCGAAATTTATCTTCTACGCGACTTATCTTTCTGAAAAAATCGGTTACTGGCGATACATTACAATTTATCGCCACTTAGAAGCTCATCCAGAAGACAGAATTTATCCTATTTTCCGGTTTTTTGAGAACTGGTGTCAGGATGAAAACCGTCACGGGGATTTCTTTGATGCTATTATGAGAGCTCAACCCCAGATGCTGAATGATTGGAAAGCACGTCTGTGGTGTCGTTTCTTCCTGCTGTCAGTATTTGTCACAATGTATCTTAATGACATCCAGCGTAAAGATTTTTATGCTTCAATTGGACTGGATGCAAGAGAATACGACAAGTATGTTATTGAGAAGACTAACGAAACAGCAGGGCGAGTCTTCCCAGTAATGTTGGATGTAAACAATCCCAAGTTTTATGAGTGGTTGGAAGCTTGTATCCAAAATAACGAAAAATTGACAGCGATCGCTAACTCCAACACTCCTAAATTCCTACAATTCTTCCAGAAGCTACCTTATTATGTTTCCAATGGCTGGAAGTTCCTGCAATTATACCTACTTAAACCAATCGACGCTATGGCTATTCAAGGTAGCGTGCGCTAGTTGATCAAAGTTTTGTTACAAATGATAAGTGGTTCTGGTAAGTACAGAGCCACTTTTTTTATGAAACATCACACCAAGGACTCTAAAGAATGAGAGGCGAGTTACTACTTTTGAAATTTGGGTTAGGTATTAGTTTGCTTTTGACTGCTACGCCTGCTTGGTGTGAGTCTCCGCCTGAAAGTGGAAAGGAGTTAGATTTAAAACCAGAAATTATTAAAGGTAGTCCCGTTTTGCAACGTTGGCGCGTTAAAGTGCCGAATGTTTTGGAAGATATCCACAACGAACCCAGTTTTCGCACTCTTGTACGATTTGGCTATTCTCAGTTTCCTTCAACTGATGACGCAAGCGGTGTAGGTATTGGGGTTGAAGATGTATTTATTAATCACAGTCCTTTGACAGTGAGTGGTCAGTATCAGGCGTCTTTTAATGGTAAGCGTGAAACTTATGGTGCTGACTTACGTTACTATTTGCGTCCTTTAGGTAGCTATATTAATATCGCACCTGTCCTTGGTTACCAACATCTACAAACAAACCGCTACTCAACAGATGGGGTAAATTTAGGCGCGAGGCTGCTGTTGGTTTTGTCTCGCGGTGGTGCAGCAGATATTTCTTTAACTCAAAGTTGGGTTTCTCCTGGTAGCGATGAAGAAGTTGGTTTAACAACACTTGCGGTGGGATATGCTCTTACTCACCATCTTAGGTTAGCAACAGATATTCAACATCAAAATGCTAAAAAGGGTAAGGATAATCGCTTCGGACTTGTTTTAGAGTGGATGCTATGACTACCTCGTCCCTTGAGTGGACATTACTCTAACGCTTCTGTTATATGAAGTGTATTAGTTTTTGGCAATTGTTGTTCTGATTCTGTTTATGGTGTAGGAGAGTGTCAAATTATGCGTTATTTGCCTCTCTCGGTGCTATGCTCGTTCGATTGAACGGTTTCAATCCCTAATAGGGATTAGATGAAATTTCAAGGTTTCCTTTTGAGTCTTATCATTCAACTTGGAATCAGAGTTTCAATCCCTAATAGGGATTAGATGAAATTTCAAGAGTCAATTCATTAACTTCGAGTCCAACAAATCAACTGTTTCAATCCCTAATAGGGATTAGATGAAATTTCAAGTTATACTTTGGCGCAGAGAGAAAAGGTATGATGGCGTTTCAATCCCTAATAGGGATTAGATGAAATTTCAAGTACTCTAGATCTTAAGAGAGTTTATGCGGATCTTGTTTCAATCCCTAATAGGGATTAGATGAAATTTCAAGCTTATATCAATGGATAGTTGATTTGGCTGATAAGGTTTCAATCCCTAATAGGGATTAGATGAAATTTCAAGGTTTTAATGTTCCTTCATTTGATGAGTACAATTTAGTTTCAATCCCTAATAGGGATTAGATGAAATTTCAAGGTATGATTAGTTAATCTACCCTTAGCACCATCTAGTTTCAATCCCTAATAGGGATTAGATGAAATTTCAAGGGTTTAGCGCTGGGATTACAATCACTTTTTATCGGTTTCAATCCCTAATAGGGATTAGATGAAATTTCAAGGGGCTTCCTCTCAATCTTACGGATGGGAGGGAAATGTTTCAATCCCTAATAGGGATTAGATGAAATTTCAAGCTTTGGATGAAATTGTAGACCGCGCTCAGAAATTGTTTCAATCCCTAATAGGGATTAGATGAAATTTCAAGGGTTAAAGGAAATAAGGATGAGTCAGGGTTACAAAGGTTTCAATCCCTAATAGGGATTAGATGAAATTTCAAGGGCTTATCGTTGGCTGTTCCTTACACTTACTGTTCGTGTTTCAATCCCTAATAGGGATTAGATGAAATTTCAAGGGGCGCGATACTCAAACGTAGTAAATATTAGGTTTTCAAGGTTCAAAAGTGCGGATGAAGTAATCATAACATCAGAGAGTGAGATTGACAAGAGGGAAATTTGGCTGAAACCTACTCCAGACAAAGGGTGCGGGTGGTTTTAGGTGAGTAATGCACTCGAAGCAGCGTACCACAAAGATTTCAGCCATTTCTTTGTCGAGTCCTTTTCCAACACCTACCTACCCGCACAGTAAGTCAAGAAAATGGTCTGGTCTCAGATTTAAGAAAGAATCAGCATTATTTTAATATTTTATGCTCATTGTTGTCTATCTTCACAATTTTTAGGGAATAGGGAACACGGGGAATAATTTGTTTTTTGTTGACTGTCGTTTTATCAAAAAACTCGGGTTTAAAACCCCGTCCTTTTAGGACGGATTTGTGTTAAGATTTAAACATGTAAGTACAAGACATTTAAATAAAACCTACCCCCGGACTCGGGGAAAGTCCACGCCCAAAACACTGTAAGGAGACACGCCAGGTGCTTCAAGCCGGGAAACCCGTCCAACGCACTGGCTTATCAGTACGCCTTAAAGGCAAACGTATTGAGCCGCGCGTACCTGTGAAAACAGGATATTAAGACGCTTTAGGTCTTAAGAATCTCTGTCTATGCGCGAGCGGAGAGTGTCAAAGGCAGCGGCGCACTTGTGCTTTGTAGCTGAGGTATTCATCGGCGAACTTCCGCTCCCAGTAAATCTCTTCCCGCACGATGATTCCGATTTGCCCTCTTGACAAGACAATGCATTTGCATTACATTTAGAAAGAGTTTAAGCACATGTTTAGAGGTTGCGATGATGAAACTAACCTCATGCGTAGAATCTACTCTTACTGATCGTTATCAGACTACAGTCCCCGATTGCGTTCGCAAAGTTCTTGGCTTGAATAAGCGTGATAAAATCCGCTACACAATCCAGTCTGACGGTAAGGTAGTAATTTCTCGTGCTGACGAAACGGATAACGATCCTATACTTGAGCAATTTTTGAATTTTCTCGCACGAGATATGGAAAAAAATCCTCACCACTTACAGGCGCTTAACCCCGATTTAGTTAGCCATATTCAGTCCTTGGTTGCTGAAGTTGATGTTGATCTTGATGCACCACTATGCGATGAGGATGAATAAATTTACCTGTGAATCAGCAGCTAGTAATTAATGATTGGAATATATTTGCTCATCCTCTCTTTCTCAACCAGCTCGATGAACTTCTGGCACAGGTTGAGTATTCGCGTCAGAAGTATCCCAAAGACTACAAGAAAAAAAACGCCACAAAGCGTCTAGCTGCCATAGTAAAACTAGCATTTGATATTATTCCTCAAGACCCAACGCGTAGTGATTATCGCCAAGGCACTACGCTCGGTGACGATTATAAGCACTGGTTTAGAGCTACATTTTTTCAGCAGTACCGACTGTTTTTTCGATATCATCAAGACAGCAAAATCATTGTTTACGCTTGGGTTAATGATGAAAGTTCTAAGCGAGCCTATGAAAGTAGCACAGATGCTTATCGAGTTTTTAAGAAAATGCTTGAGAGCGGTCATCCTCCCGACGATTGGAATGCTTTACTTGAAGAGGCAAAAGATGAAAGTGCGCGTTTAGAGAGAATTCTCAAAGCAGAAATTTAACGTTTCAATCCCTAATAGGGATTAGGTGAAATTTCAAGGTCAGGCAATAATTACTATACATGCTCTTCTACCGTTTCAATCCCTAATAGGGATTAGGTGAAATTTCAAGCACAGGAACAGGCGATCGCACCCAAGGAAGATATGTTTCAATCCCTAATAGGGATTAGGTGAAATTTCAAGTAATAGTTTCGGGGTAGTTTCCAGACACATATTCTGTTTCAATCCCTAATAGGGATTAGGTGAAATTTCAAGAATTAATCAAGGTGCAGACCCAGACGATTTTCTGGTTTCAATCCCTAATAGGGATTAGGTGAAATTTCAAGTCTGAAGACCTCTCCCCCAAAACAGAAATATCTAGTTTCAATCCCTAATAGGGATTAGGTGAAATTTCAAGTTAAAATCTCATACATCAGCATTAGTTTATGAGACAGCGTTTCAATCCCTAATAGGGATTAGGTGAAATTTCAAGGATGATATGGTTTCCGATCTGGAATCACAGATCATAAAAGTTTCAATCCCTAATAGGGATTAGGTGAAATTTCAAGTGTCAGCCCTTCGCAAAGAGAATCAAAAATTAAAGTTTCAATCCCTAATAGGGATTAGGTGAAATTTCAAGAAATTTATAAAATCTGAAGTTGCTAAATAATGGAAGTTTCAATCCCTAATAGGGATTAGGTGAAATTTCAAGGCTGCTACAGCACTCATTCCTGCCATTGCTGCAACGTTTCAATCCCTAATAGGGATTAGGTGAAATTTCAAGTTATTAGATCTGTATTTTTAGAAGATTCTAAGAAGTTTCAATCCCTAATAGGGATTAGGTGAAATTTCAAGCTCCAATAGATCCTGCTGTACCCGCGATAGTTTGGGTTTCAATCCCTAATAGGGATTAGGTGAAATTTCAAGTAGTGTTACTGGTATACTTCCTGATGCTGTTGTTGGTTTCAATCCCTAATAGGGATTAGGTGAAATTTCAAGCAATATAGACAGTAAGAAAAAAGAAGGGCTGCTTAGTTTCAATCCCTAATAGGGATTAGGTGAAATTTCAAGGTTATTTATGTTTGTCACCACCTACATTCGGATGGGTTTCAATCCCTAATAGGGATTAGGTGAAATTTCAAGGAAGTTGTCAAAGTTGATAAAGTAAGACGTGTTAGTTTCAATCCCTAATAGGGATTAGGTGAAATTTCAAGTATAAGGATGGTACACCAATCAATATACCAACACCGTTTCAATCCCTAATAGGGATTAGGTGAAATTTCAAGGGCACGAGGCTCAAACGTAGTAAATATTAGGTTTTCAAGGTTCAAAAGTGCGGGTGAATTAATCATAACATCAGAGGGTGAGATTGACAACAGAGTGAAATGGCTGAAACCTTCTCCAGACAAACGGTGCGGGTGTTTTTAGTTGAGTAATGCACTCGAAGCAGTGTAACACAAAGATTTCAGCCATTTCTTTGTCGAGTTCTTTTCCAACACCTACCCACCCGCACGCTAAGCGAAGAAAATAGTATCGTCGCGGGGTTGTTCACCACCGATACGTTCTACTTTACCAAAACAGCAAGCACATAGAAAATAAAATCGGATGCTATCTGTATCAGGTTTGATCAGCTTATTCAGACGCGATCGCAGTCTCGCGTATTGAGTTTCAGTCAGTTGACATTCAAACACGCTAAATTGTACCCACTGACCATAGGATTTGAGGATTTTATGGATTTTCGTGCGCCGTTTATCTTCAGGAATATCGTAGGATACAACAACATTCATAAACCCCTACTTCCAAACCAAAGGCGGATATTTCTCGATTTCGCCCATTAAATACTTTGCTAGTAGTCTAGCTTGGAGTTCAAACGCTTCTTGGTAAGTGCATTTGCGTCCAAAGACAGGATGTTTAAATTCGGATTGTTTTTTCTGGGTATATAACTGCAAGAATGTTTTTCGTCCTTCAGGTGTGAGAGAAACAGCACTGCTTAATGATTCAGTCACAAAATCTTTAGGAGTTAAAAGCCGCTTATTCAAGGTAGTTAGCACTACTGCATCGGCTACTAAAGGGCGAAACTCTTCCATCAAATCTAGTGCTAGCGATGGTCTACCGTAACGTTCGCAGTGAAGGTATCCTAAATATGGGTCAAAACCGACGATGTTGACTGCACTTTGCACATCATGACACAGCAAGGAATAGCCAAAGCTGAGTAAGGAATTTACTGGATCGGTAGGTGGACGACGGACTCGGCTAGTAAATTGAAATTCTGGATTGCGAATCAGTTGATTGAAGCAGCCGAAATAAGCTGCGCTACCTGCACCTTCTAAACCACGAAGCGAGTTGATGTTGTGAGTTGTATCTATTGGGGCGATCGCTCTTTCGATGCGAGTGATATGTTCTGATAAGTCTAAGTCTGTAAATTCTCTTTGCCTACGTTGAAGAACATTGCGGTAGTTCTTTAGTTTTCCTCGTACAAAGCTTTGTACAAGGTGGATAGCTTGGGGTGATTCGCCAGCAGCTTGCCATTGTGCTTTGCGAACGAAAATATTTTTGGACACTTCTGGTTCTAAACGTCCTAAGTAACGACCGGTTTCTGTTAAAAATGTTAGTGGAATGTGGCGATCAAGAAGTTCAGAAATTGTAGCAGGTGAAACTGTAGCTCGTCCTATGACGACGATACCATCTACTTTTAGTAATGGTATGTCTAATATTGTTTTTTTATCGAATTTGACGCAAAGACGTTCGTCTACTTTGCCAATAAAAGCATCTTCTTGAGTGATATAAGCTGTACCCATAGGTTGTTGGTAATTAAAGAAGGAGTCAGGAGTCAGAATTCAGGAGTCAGAATGAATAGAGATTGCCAGATTTAATGATGTGGAGGTGAACGGCGTTCACCCAGACAATGCACGCGAATGCTCTATGCGTGAAAAAATTATCCGCTGAAATTGTATTTATTCTTACTCAATAAGTGGGATTTCTATTGATATGTAAGTCGTAAATAAATCATCGTTGGTTGGTAGTTGGACTTGAATGCACTATAGACACGAAGTGGCTTCCCGCAAGGGTAGCGCAACTACGAACTAAGCTTCTTGATAACGTTTTACTTTGTCAGCGGTGCTGGGTAAACATTGAATTTTTAAGCTGCATCCATTACAGCGATTTGTTTTAACAGGTTTTGGCATTACGCCTGTGGATAGTAGGATTTGAACGGCTTTAATAGTCGCGATCGCGCTTTGACGGAGTTCTTCGTTAATTTCTACTAACTGGCGTTGGTGGGAGTGGGCGTAGTAGATATAGCCCTCGGTGATAGGTTTTCCTGTCATTTCTTCTAAACACAGAGCTTGCGCGCACACTTGCAACTCGTCGTTATCCCATTCGCCTTTCTTTCCGCGCTTATATTCGACTGGATACAATTCCCCGTTTCGGGATTCTATTAAGTCGGCTTTACCGACGAGTTGATATTTTTCTGATTTTAACCAAATGGCTCGAATTTCTAAGGTTTCATCTCGATGTGTTTGTCCTAGGGTGTGAACACGTTCGTGTAAACTTGTTCCTTCAATTGTGTATTGGTTATCGACAAATTCAGCCGCACAAAACATCCGCCAGCAGCGATGAGGACAATAAGCATATTGGTTTAATGCAGCAATTGGAATATATTCTGTCTCATTCATTAATCGTGTCTCCCACTGTCTCCGTTAGTTGATAAACGGCGTGTCATTCCCATTCCCATCGTTGTTTTACGTCCAACTCCTGCATATAAAGCAAAGTTAGCAAGGGCGTTTATTTGCTTAATTGCGTTTGGTTCAACGTCTCCAAGAATTCGATAGCTAATTTCGCCAATGCAACCAATAAATTTGTTGTCGTAGTTGCTAATAACTTCGGTATGCATTTTGAAAAAACTCGGATACAGGAACTCGATGGGGATGGTGGTAAATTCGATTCCACTGTATTTGTTCCAGCGACTCAGAAGACTGTTAAAGACAGATTCTCTAGTTGGTAAAAGGTTATCGTATCCCCCTTGGCGAAAGGCTACGGGTGTGGCAAAACTTAAGGTGATTAGGCGATCGCGATCGCTTGCTTGCTCGTACAATTGTGGATAACTACAAACATTCGCCCAAGGTTGTGTTGATTGCGCTGTACCGAGAACTCTAGTAATAAACAAATTAGCAGAACCCAAATGCCAAGGCTGTTCGGGATTAAGATTGAGCCACAGATGAGTGAGTTTGCCAAACAGGGTATCATCTAAAAGGGAGATACGCCACCAACAGGATGTACCGGCGGGAATTGGGCGTTGATGGCAAAATTGTAATGTGTGATGATTTTTGTGTTGATAACGGTAATTTCCTGGTACTTGTAAAGGAGAGAGGGTAAAAGCTTTGTCTGCATTCGATGAGTGTAGGCGATCGCCCAATTCTGGATCTACAGAACTGACGAGGGTGAGAAAAAGGGCGTGATAATGCCTACCTGTGAGAAAATCAGGATAAATTGGGGATTGGGGGATGATGTTGAGTATGAGGCTATGGGGCATAATTTTGATATGAAATTTTGAACCGCACATAAGTGCAGATATCTGTGGTAACAATTTTAACTGTAGGTTGCGTTAGGACGGTAGTCCGTAACGCACCGCTTCACCAAGCATAAGGTTGATTAAACAATAAAAGGTTCATCGTCTGGAAGACGTAATTGTTTTCCTTTCATCGCCATTGTTAATATTCCTGCAATCCCTGGTAAAAATCTATATTCTTTTTGAGCATTGCTACATCGAATGATAATTGGGTAGGAAACAATTCCTTCTCTACGCATTTGAAAGATAATGTACTGGTTTTCTTTTTCGGATATAATGACTCCTGGTATTAAATACTTTTCCAGTTCTTTAATTAGAGGTGTCGGTTGTATTGCTCCTCCCAATTGGCGTTCAATACGACAATTTTTAAAGGCGGTCAATTTATTAAGTTGTGTGTTGACAAATTCTTGCCAAGTATCAGGATAACTCAAGTGAAAAATCAATTCATAATTTTCCTTAGAACGACTAGTCACTTCTATAAATTCACCATTTTGAACAAATTCGTAGTAACGTAAAAGATGAACAGGATCTAGACGTGTTTCTTCTGACTCATCTAAGAGATAACCATGAGGATCACGAATTGGGAGACTTTCAAATAAACTGCCTCTGAAGTTAAATAATGGCGCATAGCTGACACTAAAAATTTCAGCAAATTCCTGTAAATCCTTGGCTGCTTCATCATCTTTCTTAAACAAAGGTTCGTAATCTTGTAACGTAGTAATTCCATTTTGTAAATCTTCCCAATCTTCAGGGTATTTAGCTTTGATAAAAGTTTTTACAAAAGCTTGACCACCAGGAAGAAATTTCCATTTATTTTTTACGTCTTTAAGCGAGGCTTTACTGATATTTTCAGCACCACGTAAAACTTTCATTCTGAAGCGACAGTCATCCCAAGTGCGATTTCCACCTAAAATAGATTTCAGTGTTTCAAAAAGCTGTGGTATTAATTCGGAACCTGGTAGATTTTGAAATACTTCTTCAAGTTCTAACAGTGGGCGAGCAATTTCTAAAAATGCTTCTGAACGCCAATAAGCTAATAAAAAAGGCTTATCTAGACAAGGAATCTTGTCAAGTGTTTGCTCAAGTGCAGTACGTCCTCGAGATGTATCAAGCGAGGCTAAACCCTGTTCCCAGGCTATAGCGGGTAAATAAGCTATGGCTTCTGAATCAATATTAGTCTCTGGTTTACCTAAAACACGACCGACTCTACCAATTCTTTGCCAAAATGCAGCGCGATTGTGTGCTGAAAAAATTAGCCAATCTAGATTTTGTCGCGTAGGTTCAGGATTTCTTTCAAAGTTAAATCCTACATCTACGGTGCTAGTTGCCAAAATAATTTGACACTGCATTGCCCGTTGTCTATCTTTTAAGGGTGCAGGACCAGTGATACGTCCGATATGATCAGTCAGTCCTTGCTTATCTAATAAATTTTTGAGGCGATTAATACTATCCAGCGAGTCGAGAATTACCGCACCGTTTTCCTGTGGTCTTTCTTGAAAACGTTGAATGACTTCAGATGCTAACTCTGCTAACCACTCTTCCTTACTATCAGGTTGAGGTCTTAATTCTAAATTGACTGCTGTTTGTGATGGTAAAAGTTTACCGTTACCAGTTTCCCCATTGATTCTAACTATTCTGACACCATGTTCTTGGTTCTTTAAACTTTCCAGTGCTGATTCACAAGCTCTTTCTGGTGTAGCTGTCAGCAGGACAACCCGCCTTCCATCCTTAAAAAAGCCAAAAATATGAGAATAGGCGAGATAAAATAGCAACCCTACTAATTGTTTAGCATCGTAGAGATGAAATTCATCAAAGATGACTGTAGCAAACTTGGTGTAAAAAGTGCTGGCAATATTACCCTTATCGAGCTTGTTGTAAGCAAAGAAAGTAGCGTAGTAAAAAATATCGGGGTTAGTTACCAATAAAATTGGTCGATTTCCACCTACTTCTGGAAAAATAGTTGCAGGGTTTAGCAAAACGTTATATAGTTTTTCTCCTGGTCTTCTCCCGACTTTATCATCAGCCCAAGTTTTAATTTCTCTTGCTGAGGCTGATTTAACTACATGAGGTAAACCAGCCTCTTTTACAAATTTTTGTGCAGCTTCTCTTTGCTGTTCTACCAAAGCATTCGTGGGAGCGATATAGACAGCACTTTTTGTATGTTGATGTAATAAAACTGTAAGTCCTGCTTTTGTTTTTCCTGTACCTGTTGGTGTTAAATTGAGTATAATATCAGCATCACGAGATTTTTCAAAAACATCAACTTGATGTTGAAGTGCATGAGTAATGAATGAAATTTTCTCAGGTGGCGATTTACAAGCAAAAATGCTACGAGGTTCAAGTTTAGTTACTAATCTTCCATTAGCCATTAGTTCTATCTCCACAGCAATATTTTAACCCTTCTGGCACAATAACTTCTCCTACTTGCCAGGCAGCACCTCTGAAATGTAGATTTTTAAGTATTGGTGCTGGAGGCATAGAAATTAAATCAAAAGATAATATTTCAATCTGTGGTGGTAAATCAGCAACGTTCAGGTAAGCCTTAGTTTTATACTCTCCATTTGGTAGGAATTTGATTTCAAACTGTTTTAGAACATTGACTTTAACTTTGCTGGCAAACTTACCAAGACGAATATATTCAGGTAATTCGCGATCGCCAAAGACTACCGTTTGAAATTTATTTCCGCGTTCAATCATTCTTAAGCGTCCAGTTTGCGGAAAATTACTTGGTCTAAAGGAATTGGGTTTTTTCCCTTGACGTTGCAATGGTAAATCTTCTCGTGCAGTGGCGACACGATTATTCGTCATCGTATACCAGTAAGCATCGGAAAGAGCATTGAAACGTTCAAACCGGAAAGTAACTAAACCATTAGTAGGGGAGGCTGGTAATATATAAAAAGATTGCGCTATCGCTTCAAAATCTTCTTTGTAAGTTGGTCGTCCTGTAGCCTGTCCTTGGAGGCGATAGGGAGAATTAACCAATCCTAAAGCATAGGAAAGAGCATAATTTCCTATCAACCCCTCAGTGTAGTAGGTATCAGACAACTCCCTTGAGGCAAAAAAGACTGGTTCTAAACAAGATAATTCCACAAGCTTTGCCTGCTGAAAAGGAATTGTAGACATAATCTAACTCTCTACTTCAACTGCTTTTTTACCTCTGCCTTTGCCTTTTTTAGACTCAGTTGGAACTTGGCGGAAAGATTCGTAAGATTGGCTTAACCGCTTTAAGAAATTATCCCGTTCAGCTTCTGACCAATGATTATCTACATCAGTCATAACACTTGTTAATTCTGCATCAGATAAATGCACAGAAACTCCTCGCCTATTTTTCCAATCTGAAAGTACTTGCTTAGCTTTTTCAATGAGGCGTTTGGTATTCAGAGGATGTTCTAAAGGCTTGTCCAAAGCATCATAAACAGCTTGGACAAATTCCAAAGAACTGGGAAGTTCAGCAATGCTGCCAAATATACCTAATATTTCGTTTTCCATGCGTCCAACACGACTGGAAACAGCACCGTATCGACTGGTATAACAAATATTGCCAATGATATAACGTAATTCATCAGCAGTGATATCTTTCAGAGTGACGACATCAAGAAAATGCACTCCTGGTTTGATATATTCGCTGGTATTTAAAGCTGTTGAAGCGTTGCCATTTTGATCCCGCATTGTGCCATTCTCGTAAATAGCGTTAATCGTTCTTTCTCCTAAAACTTCAGTGGAGGGTAAAATGCTAAAAGCATCCTCAGTCCAAATTCGACTTTTCTGTGCACCACCACCCCCAGCAGCAAAACCGTAGAGAAAACAGTCTGTACACATTTCACAAGGAGAATTTGTGTTCAAAGAGCAAAGAGAACCATCTTTACTTGTGTATAAAAGCTCATGCGCTCTTAAAAATTCTCGTCCGTAACGTCTTTCGGGAGCTATTTGTTTGCGCTTAGTCATGACTAAGCGTTGGATAATAGTTTCATCGTTGATACCTGCTTGTACAAATTCGCTGCACATCGGTTCACCAGAACCTTCTGTACGAAAAATAGTTTCAGATTGAGTTTTTCTGAGAACAACTAAGGTAATAAATCGTCCTTTAGGAGAATTCTCATAGGTTTGAGCGAGAACTGGAGAGAGTTTTTGAATTGACATGATAACCTCCTAATTATACAGATGTACTAACTTCAGCAGAATCATTTTCAGTTTTGCTTTTCATTTGATGACGCGCTTCTTCAAGAAAAAATAAATAAGCAGCTTCCAGTGTCTTTTGATCAGCTAAAAACCTTTCAGGACGAGCTTGATAAACTTCATCATAAAGTTTTCGTAAAACTTCGTAATAACGCTTAATTTGCTCATACTTTGTTTGACCAACACCGTGTTCGCGTATCCGGTCTAAGCGAGTATGATATTGCTGAATTAAAGCAGCAAAAATAACGTCTAAACCTAAATGAGGTTTTTGAGCGCGAATGGCGGCGATAAAAGCTGTAAACGGTTCAGCTTGTGCTGTTCTCTTAAAGGAACTTCCCCAAATTTTCCCTTCAGCAGCCACTTGAGCCGCCTCTTTAAGAAATTGAGTTAAGAGTGAATTTTCATCAGGCATAAGGTTCTCCAGTAAAGTGTTTAATGGTTGACAAATTCGACTCCAAATTACACTTAAATTCGCATCATCTTGTTCTCGCAAAGTCCAACGTAAGAGGACGTAATAAAGCTGAATTGGTCTTACACAAGCACGTGCCAAATCATATAAGCAATCATCTGCTTTTTGAATGCTCGCTACAGATGTTGCAAGTTGCCCTATACAGCGCAAGCGCTCAAGAATTTTTTCTGCATCTTGACGATTATATTGACCATTTCCTAATAAAGTTTGTAATGCAGCAGGAATACCTTCTACTCGACCGTAAATATCTGTAGATAATTCTACTTCTAGGTTTCCACTTAGAGTAAAAGGAAAGCCAAACTCTAAAGATAAGGAAAGCTCTAAAGCTAGACGTAGTGATTTGAGTAATGCTAAGGAAGCATTCGCGTCTCCCCAAACAATAGGAAGAACCACAGTTGTATGAATAAAGTCAGGACGTTTAGGAAAAGCGAACCCTACAACTTTGTTAGCTTTAAAATTTAGAGAATTTTCTTTATATAATGGCAATTCATCAACTGTAACTGTACCACCTTCAGCATTAGTTGCAGCAAGTCTTTCTAAATGTTCTCGCCAAAGTTTTAACAGTTCTGGACTTGAACCTTTAGGCAATGCAAAGTGTAAATATAATGGATCTTGTTTTTTAACAGCAGGAAAATTTGCTCCAACTGTCATCAATTGATATGCTAAAGCTGCAATTGAATCCGCTTGCCTTTTTGGTTCTGCACTGATTCCACCAGGTAATCGGTTAGAAAAAGCCTGTACTTTTGTCCCAGGAGGCATATTATCAGAAATTAGATCATCAATATCGCTGGAAGTAGAGCCGAGAGAGCATCTCTGTTTAGGATTTGCATCTATATAAGCATTTAATTCCTTTAGTCCGTCTAACCTACTATGAATAGGTAAATTAAGCATTCGGCTTGCAGCTATAATCATTTCTTCTGATGCTTCCATTGCTTGTGATATTTCTGTGGTTTCCTTTCTAAGTTGGAAAGATTCTCTAAGCGCCTCTCTAATCCCTTCTATACCTTTCACTGCCGCCTTTGCTGCAAATAAAGGTCTTCCGTATTGTCCATTAAATACTTCTAAGACTGTACGTTGCTGTTCAGAAATCCCTACTTGAGCAGCGATTTTATCCCAAACATTTTTCGGATTTAATCCTACTTCTCTATAGCTGAGATATGCAGCTTTTAATCCTTCAGCGATTGAAAACTCTTCTGCGTTACTCACGGGCGTCAATCCCAAAGCATCTGCATTTTTTACAGCATCAGTACCAGCAGCATCACCCCATTTTGATATATCTTTTGCAACTTTATCTGATTTATAACCTGCTTTTTTCTTTTCTAAAAGTGCTTCTACATTTACCAACACCTCTTCTATATTTTGTTGAATTGCTTGATGGTTTATTTTGATTCCATCTTTTGTAGCTCTGACAAGTCGCTCAACATTGTTTCCAAAAACCTCGTCAATCTTCCTTTGCCAAACAGCAGCTATCTCTGTTGTTAAATCTACCTTTGGTATTGCCTGTCCCTCAAAAAGTTCGCCATCAGGAAAAATGGCTAAAGGGGTCAATTTATATTTTTTTAAAACCTCCTCACAACCTCCTAGTAAAAGTGCAGTGATATAACCTTTATCTTCGGATAGCCGCACTCTAAAAAGATTGCTGGGTCGGTTGAATGCAACTGTTAGTTTGGTTTCAACTTTGCGAAAACGCTCTGTATCAGGAATTCCTAAATCAAATAAATCTGCTGCTGTGATCATCGCCGCCCAGCGTTCAATAGCCGGATCTTCCGGTAAAAATCTTGCACCATCGGTGACGTTATGTCCGGAATGACGTTCAATAAGCCGTCTGGCTAACTCAAAATCTTCTTCACCACTCAAAAAACTCAGTACACCTGCAAGTTCAAACTGTTGTCGTAAAAACTCTTTATCTCTGGCTAAGGTTTTTACGTTGCGTTCTAATGGATCTAATTTATTTAGATCGTGAACCGCAGTAGCAGCTAACAAAACAGGTCGTTTGTCTTCTGGGACTCCAGCTATCTGACTGACTGTCAACATAAACTGACATGCTGAATCCAAGTGTTCTGCAAGAGTTGTTCCCTTTCTCACACCGTATTGATGATGAGTTCTCAGGCGTTCGTACAGTAGGGGGCGAATTTCACTAAAATAGCGTTCTTCTAATGTTTTTGGAGGACTGTTTAAAAGCCGGGTGCGCTTAGACATATAGAAATGCTTCAATTTAAAATCGATTATATGTTGGGAATTATACTAAAAGCGTCTGTTTGCTGGGCTTTTGCTTGCTAATCTCTTAGCGGTTTTAAAAGAAAAGCTCCAAAGCTTTTAGAGTGTAAGTTCTTGAGACTGTCACTTACACTGGTATCTTGCCTTTATAAGAGTGTTACTCTAGCTTTTTATCAGTGTTTTCCGTGAGTTTTATGCGCTCACTAATCATCAGTTAGGTACATCAGCAATTAGGTATACAACCCTCAAGATGATGTCACTGTACTTGCTTGCAATTCAATGATTTATAATTACATTTATTAATATCGCACAAGATTTTCTAAAGTGCAAGTACATTTTTAGGAATGGCCAGAAAAAAAGACACGATTACACTGTCAATTCCACCCGGAACTAAGGAAAAGTTAGAAGAACTCGCTCGCCGCCTCAAGATTCAATGGGGTAAGGAACCGAGTATTTCTGGTCTAATAGTGGCGATCGCAGAACAAACTTTAGAAGTTGGTACGCCCTTTAGCCTAGACTCAAACCAAGTTAACGCCTTGCAACGAGCGATAAAAGCCTTAAATGATCTAGGTCGTATTGCCGAAGCTCAAACTGTACTTGCACTTTTGCTAGAACGAGGCAATCTAGAAGCGCCTTTACGTCAATCTCTTATGAAACAAGTTAGTCAATCCACCCAAGGATGGCGAATTCAGATTGAAGACTGTATGAAAAAACAACAGCCTTTTTATATCCTCTATCGCAATTCCCAAGGTCAGGAACTAGAATACACAGTTCGCCACGCTGAGCCTCGTTTCTTTGATAACCGCTTTTACTTACTTATCTGGTGTGAAGAAACCCAAGACGTCGAAAACGATATTCCCGATTTACCCGAACTATGGCATAACCGTTGTATAACGTTTGATAGGGTTAAGTCAGTTCTACCTATAAACGGAAATTGGCGAGGAGAACTTGATTATTTAGAAGTGCAATTACACTTTAGGGGTTGGTTAGTAAAAGCCTATCAACCAAAAGATGATGATATCAAAGATGAAACTACAGGAGGTGTACGTCACGTTGTACGGCGAGTTGCAAATGAGTTTTGGTTGATTAGAGAAGTTTTGCGGTACGAGGAAAATTGCGTCATTTTAGCGCCTGATAAAATACGCGATCGCCTTAAGCACAAGCTCCGCAGTCTTTGTGATTTGTATGAGATTGAAGTTAAGGATCAATAGGCAATATTACCATATTGTCGGTTTAACCAAGGGCAAGACGCTATAGCTTCCTTTTTTACTGATTGGCATCTTAATCTGGTGCGCAAAAAAAATTCCTTTCGTTTTGCAACTCCTCATTTCGATGTACGAGGTTTCTAAGATAAGGAATTTCAGCCTCTAAAAATTGGACTGAATCCTGAAACGCCTGAAGCTGTGCCTCATTTAGCATTAACTTCTTGGTGAATTTGTTTAGGGTTTGCAAAATTTCTTCATTTTGCTTTGCTAAAGTACTAATTCTATTGTCTTGGTCAGCAAGCCGACAGTCTTGAATGGCATTACGGTGTTGCTCTGATTTGACTGAATCTACCATTTGGAGTTGAACCATCAACAGTACGCGGATTACTTCTAAGTCAGTGTTCGGATTCGACATAGAGAGGACTCATTTTTAGTCACGAGCTACAAAATAGTATTGTTGTGAATAACAATCTGAAAACCATTATATAGCGTTGCTTATTTTTCCGCTATAGTAGTTGTATGAGGGAAAGCTCCAACTATATCTATATAAGTGAGCATAAATCCCTATTAGGGATTGAAACACGAGCTACTTTGTAGTATTGACACCCTCTTTCTTGCATCACGTGCGAGATAGCTGAATCCCTATTAGGGATAAAAAATCTCAAGCAACCAGATACGCTACTAGCTTTCAAGCTCGTTAGAGAGGGTGCTCAGTAAGAGTGTCTTTGAAATTCTCACATAGATTCTGAGGATGTAAGGGTTTCCCTTCTAGTACACCCATCTCAAATGCTTAATTTTTCGGGTTACTCCTTTCTATTCAAAGGAATTTCGACAAAAACATCCCGCGACATTTCTGCACCATAAGCAATACAAGCAAGTATGTCCTCTCGCTCAATGCTTGGATATTCCTCAAGAACTTCCTCAATGCTTACGTCACTAGCTAAGCGGTCAAGAATGAGGGAAACTGGAATTCGATGTCCCCGAATACAAGGTTTACCAAAACAAATATTTGGATCGATGGAAATTCTCGATAGCAAATTATCTCTGGTCATAGTCAATACTAATCTTTCTAAGATATAGCAGTCCTAAATCATTTGTAAAAAAAACAAGCACACTTGTGTACACGTATATATCCGTCTTTCCTGTTCCCCGCTAGGAGTTCCCTCCCTCAGCCAAAAAGTTTATAACTCCTAAACGGATTACTATACATATAGTAAAGAAGAAAATCGAACAAGAGGATGATTCATGAGTGACCAGCAGGTTAATTTACCATATTTTGACCAACTTTTGGCCTTGCTGGATGCTGGTCACCCTGAGATTGAATTGGCATTTGGGCGTCATGTACATTGGGGTTACTGGTTGAACCCAGAACAAGCATTAAATACACCAGAGGATTTTGGTAAAGCTGCGGAGCAGCTGACTCGCGAAGTTTATTCTGCTGCAAACGTGAAGAACGGTCAAGCTGTTTTGGATGTTGGTTGCGGTCTTGGTGGGACGATCGCTAGCTTGAATGAACACTTTTCCCAAATGAATCTCGTTGGGTTGAATATTGATGGACGACAATTGGAGCAAGCACGAAAAAAATTATCAGCACAAAATGGCAATACAGTTCGGTTTGAAGAAGGTAATGCTTGTATGTTACCGTTTCCCGATCAGTCATTCGATGTGGTGTTAGCAGTTGAATGCATTTTTCACTTTCCTGATCGTAGACAGTTCTTTCAGGAAGCTTTTCGCGTACTTAAGCCAAATGGGTATCTTGCTCTATCGGATTTTGTTCCTACAGATTGGTTGATCCCATTTTTATGGGATAATAAGCAACTCGAAAGCTTTTATGGTCAATGGGACGTACGATATACGGCTAAATCCTACGCTAAACTTGCTGCTGAGACAGGTTTCCGTCAGGTAATCGAGCGAAATATTACGGTCAATACTTTACCAACTTATCAATTTCTTTGGACGATGAAGAAATATCTTAAATCAGATGCATATCTTTTTTCTGCGTTGTCCCAAACTTTCATCGCTGGATTGGTTAGTCAATTAGATTTGATGCGTTACATGATCTTTTCATTTAGAAGTTTCAATACCTAATAGAAATTCAATACTGCTCGATTAAGCCAAAAACTTAAATTTAATGTAGGTTGGGTTGAGGAACGAAACCCAACATTTATAAGGGTTTGTTGGGTTTCGCTGACGCTCTACCCAACCTACCATTTTCCTTAACTGAGCAGTATTGAATAGGGATTAGGAGAAATTTCCAGGGAAGCGGTGATGCTCACACCAGAGAAATATCGGGTTTCAATCCCTAATAGGGATTAGGAGAAATTTCCAGTTGATAATGCCGTTCAATTTTTTACCGGATTTGCGTTTCAATCCCTAATAGGGATTAGGAGAAATTTCCAGATTATTAAAGCATCTGTAACAAAAGAGAAAGCGCCGTTTCAATCCCTAATAGGGATTAGGAGAAATTTCCAGGATGAAAGCGATCGCCCCTCATCTTTGTTTACTTTTGTTTCAATCCCTAATAGGGATTAGGAGAAATTTCCAGAAATTATTGTCGCCAGGTTAAACAGGAGCTTATGTTTCAATCCCTAATAGGGATTAGGAGAAATTTCCAGTCTATTGGATTTAAATCACGATCATCATTTAAAGACGTTTCAATCCCTAATAGGGATTAGGAGAAATTTCCAGCCAAGCTGCAGCTACTTCTATTTCCATATCTGAGGTTTCAATCCCTAATAGGGATTAGGAGAAATTTCCAGGATAAAAACAATCATGTTCAAGATAAAGCATGGCGTTTCAATCCCTAATAGGGATTAGGAGAAATTTCCAGTTATTTAAGTCAGTTTTCGGTAGTGGATAACCACGCTAAGTTTCAATCCCTAATAGGGATTAGGAGAAATTTCCAGAATCCAACTAGTGAAACAGAATTGAGAGGTAAACGTTTCAATCCCTAATAGGGATTAGGAGAAATTTCCAGACTAGGTAAGCCATACTATCCTGTTAGAATAGCTAGTTTCAATCCCTAATAGGGATTAGGAGAAATTTCCAGAGATCCGTTTGAGAGAATTGATATCTTATTAATTGTTTCAATCCCTAATAGGGATTAGGAGAAATTTCCAGTTCTACAGCAAATGAAAAACACTCGTCAATTAATGTTTCAATCCCTAATAGGGATTAGGAGAAATTTCCAGTTGATATCTCAAAATAAGTGAGAATTCATCATGATGTTTCAATCCCTAATAGGGATTAGGAGAAATTTCCAGCTCGGACTCATAATGATGATGCCTCCTCTTTTTAGTTTCAATCCCTAATAGGGATTAGGAGAAATTTCCAGGCGAAATAATTAGAATTAGGGATGAAGGAAAAAGTTTCAATCCCTAATAGGGATTAGGAGAAATTTCCAGGGTTGGCTGATTTCTCAACGACTAAGAAAATATACCTGGGTTTCAATCCCTAATAGGGATTAGGAGAAATTTCCAGGGTTATAAGTCATCAGAGAAACATTACTTATATGATGTTTCAATCCCTAATAGGGATTAGGAGAAATTTCCAGGTGAAAAATTTGAAGCAATAATTAATCGCATCACGTTTCAATCCCTAATAGGGATTAGGAGAAATTTCCAGCTCAAATCTGCTGAACCCTCTACAAACGGTAAAAGTTTCAATCCCTAATAGGGATTAGGAGAAATTTCCAGTTAATGCTAGCTTCGTATTCCAAAGCCTTAAAGGGTTTCAATCCCTAATAGGGATTAGGAGAAATTTCCAGTTGTTTAAAATATTTGTGAGTTTATAATCTTCTAGTTTCAATCCCTAATAGGGATTAGGAGAAATTTCCAGCTGCATCATTCACCAAAGGATACCAATTCACTATGTTTCAATCCCTAATAGGGATTAGGAGAAATTTCCAGTCTGGGGTTGGTTCAGAGGAAGCGATCGCATTAAAGGTTTCAATCCCTAATAGGGATTAGGAGAAATTTCCAGTCCGTTTATTTTTTCTTCCTAGTATTTATCTCAATTGTTTCAATCCCTAATAGGGATTAGGAGAAATTTCCAGAGTGGTAAAATAACTGACATAGAGTACGTTAAAGAGTTTCAATCCCTAATAGGGATTAGGAGAAATTTCCAGTAGTAACAGTACCTCATGTTATGAAAGGTATTAGGTTTCAATCCCTAATAGGGATTAGGAGAAATTTCCAGTGCGCAGGTCTGAAATCCAATCGGTATTAAGTTTTCAAGGTTCAAAAGTGCGGATGAGGTAATCATAGCATTAGAGTTTGAGAGTGACAAGAGGGCAAATGGCTGGAATTCAATCCTGGTAAGGGGTACGGGTAGTTTAGAATAGGTGATGACAGCAAAGCTATGTCCCATAAAGATTTCAGAGATTACGTTGTAAAGTTGTTTTCCAACACCTACCCACCCGCACGCTAGGCAAAGAAAAAGGGAGCATCCCAAATATGTAAATTTATTTTATATTGTAGTGTGGGCATCTTGCCCGTTTCAGTAATAAACCAGGGAGCAAGATGCTCCCACTACGATTTTTTTGCAAAATTGGGATCCTCTCAAGAAAACAGCTACTACAAGCCAATATTATAGTTATCAGTTATCAGTTAAGACCACACCATACACATTGATCACTGATAACTGTTTACTGTTCACTGTATTTAATCCCTAGCAATCACTATATCATTAGACTTAATGACTGCATAAGCCTCTTCTCCCTCAGCCAAACCCAATTCCTCAGCTGAGACTCTGGTAATAATTGAGGTTAATTCGACTTTATGAAGAATTTCCAAAGTCACTTCACTATTTACTGCACCAGTGGTCACTCGTTTGACTACACCCTTAAGAATATTACGAGAGCTAACTTTTAGAGGTTTCTTTTCACTGGAAATTTCTAGTTCAGTATTGTAAGTATCTTCTTTGACTTTGTCACTTGTGGGTATTGATGGAGTTGGTGAGGGTTTCCTTAGTCCGCGCACCAGTTCCCGCAAAATCTCTGTTTTAGTGCGCTGGGACTGTTGGCAAAACTCCTCCAAAATTTTCTGTTCCTCCTGTGATGTTTGGAATGTGACCCATCCTTGTTCTTTTCTTGGCATAACTTTACAAAAATATTTGTAAGTGATTAGTGATATGTCAGTATGCTGCTATATGAATTTTAGACATCTAAGACATCTATCCTCCATTTGACGCGTACATTCTTGTCTAAGTCAGACAAACTCTTACCAAACATTAATTTTATGGAAAAAAATCTTTTTCAGCGTATGTCTATATTGAAAATAGGGGATGGAGGATTGAGAAAGAAATATTTTCATGATCTCGTTGTGAGTACTTCCCGAGGTTGTCTAGCTTCTATTGCATAGATGTTGGATGTTTATTACGTTAACAGGGTGGAAATTTTAAGTAATGTGACTAAAAAAATATAACATTGCCAAGATACAACAAGATGATAAGACGGTTTGTAAAAAATTGGTTCACAATTTGGCAAAATCGACAAACGCACAATAAGCGATCGCCCGTGGGACACAGCCAAAGGCGATCGCGCAATTTGACAACGCTATTAATTTTGATTAACACAACCTTCTTTGTAGCGGCAATCGGTATTTTTAGCTACTTAGCAGTCCGAAGTATAGTTCTACGGGAACTTCAAGCAAAAGCTTTACTTGAAGTTCGTCAAGGAAGACACGATATTGATCAATGGTTAGCAAATCGTAAAGCAGAAGTCTACACTATTGCCAATACAGATATTGTACGTTCTTTAAACTGGTCAGCGATGGAACCATACTTACGGGCAGAAGTTAGTCGTATTCATGATTTCTTTATACTTGCCATAACATATCCTGACGGTTCCCATTACAACACTCGAATAGGCAAAAGTGACAAAAACCTCAAATATAGAACTGATATAAAGACTGCACTAGCAGGAAAAAATTATATATCTGATCCCTTCTGGAGTATTATTAGTAAAGTTAATGTCGTATCTATCGCTACCCCAATTCGCCAAACTTATGATCCAGCCAGTCCTCCGATAGCAGCACTTAACGGGAATCTGAGAATTGAGCGTGTCAAACAGGTAATTAATAAACTACAGTACGGCGATGGCAGTTATGCTTTTGCACTGAACTCGACTGGACACCCAATTATTCATCGTGATCCAGCGTTGATGTCAACACCCGAAAAACCAGCTAAAAGCTTCTTGAAATCAAATGACCGTCACTTAGCTGAGATCGCTCGCCGAATGGTCAACAAAGAAGAAGGAATTAAACTCGCTTTAGTAGATGGTACATGGCAGTATGTTGCCCATGTTCCTCTTGAAGAAGCTAATTGGTCAGTAGCCTTAATTATACCGCGTGAGAACATTGAATCTCAACTAGTACCGCTCAACTTACTTGCTTCCATATTAGCTACACTGCTTGTTATCGCTGCAATTGTAGCTTGGCGACAAATACTATTAACTGAACAAACAAAAGCACAGGTATTACAACTCAGTACACAAGAAAAGATCCTGCAACAGCAAGCGCAGGAACTCTCGCAAACTCTAAAGCAATTGCAACAAGCCCAAATACAGTTAGTTCACACTGAAAAGATGTCTAGCTTGGGGCAATTAGTAGCGGGAGTAGCTCACGAAATCAATAACCCGATTAGCTTTATTTCGGGTAATCTCACTTACGCACGTCAATACACCAAAGATTTACTTGGACTGGTACAACTTTATCAACAACACTATCCTGATCCCTCTCCACAAATTCAACAAGAAGCAAAAGCTATTGACATAAATTTTTTGATCGAAGATTTGCCCAAACTACAGACTTCAATGGAAGTCGGATCTGAGAGAATTAAACAAATTGTGCTATCTTTACGAAACTTCTCTCGCTTAGATGAAGCAGAAAAGAAAGTGGTTAATATCCACGAAGGTATCGATAGTACATTAATGATTTTAGAACATCGCCTTAAAGCTATTTCTAGCCGTCCAGCAATCAAAGTGACCAAAGAGTACAGCGACTTGCCAAGAGTAGAATGCTACCCAGGACAACTTAATCAAGTTTTTATGAATATTTTAACAAATGCAATTGATGCAATTGAAGAGTCGCTTGTACAAAAGCAAGCACAATCAATAAATCCTGAAATTCTTATTCGGACTAAATTGACTGTTGACAAACACGTACTTATTGGGATTGCGGATAATGGTTCGGGTATTCCTGAAAATCACCAACAGCGATTGTTTGATCCTTTTTTCACAACTAAACCTATTGGGAAAGGTACAGGCTTAGGTTTATCTATTAGTTACAAAATTATAACAGAGAAACATCAGGGAAAATTACAATGCGTTTCTTCTCCAGGAAACGGTACGGAATTTTTCATTGAAATTCCTGTTGGTTGAATTGGCCAATTGGAAACGTCCTCGTAGCTTTAATTATTGCATTTTTGTACTTCTTAAAGTTAGAAAAAACTGCAAAATCCTTATTTTAAAGTAACGCACGCAGAAGTGTCAAAGGTGCGTTACTTAGATTTTTTAAAAATCAAATTCAATTTCTAAATTGTTTGAACAATCCTAAAACCAGCGTGTTGATAAAAATTGGGGCGAAACCAATTGCGGTAATATTTTAAAGCTTCTGCACCATTCGTGATCCAGCACCCTCCCAACATCATATAGTGCTTGGTATCGAAAAAGATTGCAGAATTGTCTTCGTAAAGAAAATGGGGTTGATATCCTGAAAGGGGGTTTAAGTTATCACTCAGCCATTCCCAAACGTTACCCCGCAAATCGTAGAGTCCAGAGTAACTTTTTGCTGTCTCCAGCATTCCAACGGGACTAGGTGAGCCAAATTTTAAATTGAGGTTGTAATTATCGATATCTTCTGACGAACCATCACTGTAAGTCGCTAAGTGATATTCTGCTTCACTCATTAAGCGACTACCATCACCTTTCCAACGGCAATACGCTATTGCTTCATAATGATTGACTTCGACAGGGTAATCTAATGGTAAATCAATTTCGTCAAACATGGCTCTATATTTGTAACTACCGTTTTCGTGTAACCAAAACCTAGGTTGTTGAATGTTGTATCGAGTTCTCCAATCCCAAGATTCTTGAGTCCAATACTCTTGATTTTTATAACCACCATCCTTGACAAAATCAAGAAACTCTGCATTGCTGATCAGATATTTACTGGCGAAAAAAGGCGCAACCTCAACAGTGCGATCGCCATAATCAATATCCCATCCATAAGTCGGATCATTATTAGCTTTCCCTATTTTCACCACTCCACCAGCAACTTCTATCATCTCATTTTCAGGAAAGTAACCATTAGAAGGTGCATATTTCCAGTTTTCAGGACGTTTCAATCTTTCCACAGGCAATTGGCGAATTAACATTGAAGAAGTTTCAACGTGAATACGCTGGTGTTCTATCCCCATCATTAAAGCCCATAGGGGATGATCGGGACGAATTGGCAAAGTAATTGGGGTTGTCTTGATCAGTTCAGCAATAGTGGAGTATGCTTTTTCTCTATACTCCCAAGTTTCGGAAACTTTTGGCCATTCCAGGTGAGCGATCGCCTTATTCAATTCTTCAGGTTTTTCTGGATCAACCCCTACTTCAAACAATATTTCATACTCAGGGTTAAGGCGTTTTTCTAACAATCCAACACGGATTAACTTATTGATATAGAAAACAGCCGAATGTCCTAAATAAAAAATCAAAGGATTTCTCAGAGGATCAGGATTGAGATAAAAAGTTTCTTTCTCTAATACGCTTTTCAGAAGAATATCTTCCAAATGCCAAGAATTTTCAAAGTAATCGAAAATAGCCTCATTATTGCAACTATTAAGTTTAGGAGGATAAGCAGACTTTAGACTATTCATGATGTCTCCAAATTTCTGTTTCACAAGTTTACCTAATCAATCGACTTCCTAAAAGAAAGTAAGATTTAGGCTTGGCAAAGAATTAGACCAAACCACTGATTCTGATCTGTCCATACCTTATAAAAATATTTTGGATGTAAAATCTTTGGAATTAGAGTTAATCCTTGAATTACATCTTCACCATCATTATTGAGCGCTTGATAATCCTCGGTAAGGAATTTGAAGGACGTTTTCAGCATTGTAGCAATGTCAGGATTTCTTGATTCGACTTATAAATTCTACTTTAAATTTTGATATTTATACTTATTTTTATAGAATTAATCAGCATTCTTTACTACTAAAAAACAGTCGAATTAAAGTAGTATTTCGGGAAATTTTACTAATTGAATAAATTCTTTTGCATCAAACATTACAAAATTTATCCTCCACAAAAAATAAAATCTATGCCCCTTGCGAGTACATAAATTTCAAAAGTATTTGCAACATATAAATCTCGTAAAACTGAACAGTCATCCACGTACTGTTGCTTTTGATAGCTAACGTGTATTAAATCATGAGCAACATTAAAGTACGTTAAAATCTCGGTGTTTATCTAATGATAATTGAAAATCAAAAAGAATTTTTTAATTGTTTTAGGATTTACGCATTGAAAGCTGCGGGAAACTCCAACCCAAGAGTGAGTGGTGAAGGACAGGAAACAGATGGGTAGCTGACATCTTGCACCCCAGCTGAATCAGCCCGATATCCCGCCCAGAACTTAAGTTCCGGGCTAATAGCGCGCATTCCATTGAAATGGACTAAAATCCTTGAGCAGTCCTCTTGAGAGGACGGGAGCTATCAACAAGCGATTTAAATCGCTGGCTGACAGCCCAGGTGCAAGATATCAGGTAGTCTTGGGGACAAAGGATGAATTTATGCGATCGCAACATCCAGAAGCTCTTGCCTTATGTCTCCCAATTTATGTTTGACCGAAGAAAGGCAGAGGGCAGATGGCAGCTATGCTGAAGGAAAGAAATTTAATGGTCTGCTCGATGGTACTTTCTTCCAGTGCCCCTAAATTCATTTATGCAAAACAAAGAAAATATGTATTTCGCTCGCTTCGTAGCGCTCTTAAATACTGCGTCCTTGTTTTAAATCGCTTAAATTTATTTATAGGGATCCCTTCTACCCTCAGACGAGCATACATCTGCCTTCTTAAAAGTTTACCTAATCAATCAACTTCCTAAAAGAAAGTAAGATTTAAGCTTGGCAAAGAATCAACCCGAACCACTGATTCTGGTCTGTCCATACCTTCAGTGTTTTCAAGGATTGAAACTCAAGCTGCTTTTCGAGAACTGCTAAATCAAACTTTCGAGAAATCTCGGTGAGAATGCTTTCTCCAACTTCAAAGAAAACATTTAAATCCAGAATTTCCAGCGATACCCAATGACTTTTCAGACAATGAAGATACATTTCTATTTGAGCATCCGCCTGATTATAAATTGCTTCATGCCTAAATAAGCTAGTATCAAAATTCGCTCGAAAACGCCAATTCAAATGAGACAGCATATTCAAATTAAAAGCAGCGGTTACTTCTTGTTTATCGTTATAGGCTGCTTCTAGAATCGCTTTTGGTTTTTGTAAATCGACGCCGAGAAGAAAATAATCACCAGATCTTAGAGTTTGGGAAATTTGCGTCAAAAATCTGTTATAATCTGTTGGTGTAAAATTGCCGATAGAACTTCCTAAGAAAAAAATCATCCGTGATGGCACGGTAATTGATTCTAGTTTAGCTAGAGCTTGCTCATAAGTTCCTATTAAGCCCTCAATTGACAAATTAGGATATTCGTGCTGTAGCTGTAGCACACTAGATTTGAGAATTCCCCCGCTAACGTCAATCGGTACATATTTACAGAAACCTGGGATTCTTTGGTAAGCATCTAATAAAAAGCGTGTCTTTGTAGAACTACCACTGCCTAACTCTACAAGTTCACAACTACCTGTTATCTCAGCAATTTCATCTGCACATTGGCGTAAAATCGATGCTTCCGTTCGCGTTGGATAATATTCGGGCAACTCACAAATTTCCTCAAACAGCTCAGAACCTCGATCATCATAGAGATACTTCGGAGGTAACGTCTTTGGTGTTTGAGTTAATCCTTGAATCACATCTGCGCCTTCACGTTTGACCGCTTGATTATCCTCGGTAAGGAATTTGAACGATGTTTTAACCATTTGTAAGAATGTCAGGATTTCTTGATTTTATTTATAAATTCTACATTAAATCCTGCTTACAATAATTATTTTTCTAGAAAAAATCAATTTCTATATATAATCCATAAATCAATCTACTTAGTGGCGATCAAAACAAAAAAGATATTGATTTATTAAATTGATTTTTATTAAATATTCCAAAGACCTTGCTATCGTATAAATAAAATTTATACGATAATATGTTTAAGTTAAAGCGTAAAATTATGTAGGTTCAGTAGCGAGTTTATACCACCCATATAATCAGCTATCAGTCATAAGTGAACACCCAATAACTGATAACTGATAACTGATAACTGATAACTGTTAATGTACTAACTCAAGCGATCGCTTCGTCAAAGCTTGCGCAGTCAAACCATTAAAAGCCATCAAGTCGCCGGCGCTTGCTGTTGTTTCGCCACGCTTCCAAGCGAAAGTATCTCGCTTCACCGTACTCCGTAGCATAATAGGTTCCAGCATCGCTGCAGCACCACCCGTTACACCAATCAGCGCATCACCAGCAAACAACTCAGCAAATTGCTCATCATTCAAGAAACCACCTTCAGGTGTAGAGCAAGTTTCCCATGCAGTATCATCCTCACGATACAAACGACGCGGGTTAATCACAGAAACAATCTTAACTCCAAGACCTTCAGTTTCCAAGAAAGCAGCAGCCTCAAAAACTGGGATTAAAGTCATATCGCCAACTACAGCAAATACAACTTTCTTACTTCCCCCTTGATTAGATTCCACTTCATGTAAGACTACCGCACCATCGCGCAGCCCTTGTCTGGTTTGTTCAAAAGTAGTACGAATAGGTAAAGGTGACTTACTAGCAGTGATGACAATTCCCTTATTCTTAGTCGTCAGCGCCCAATCGTAACAAACTTGAATACTGTTAGCATCAGGTGGAAACAACGGGAAAACATTGCCATTACGCATCATTGACGCAAAATAAGCTTCAATTTCAGGGCGTTGGTGAGTCCAACCATTCCGCCCTTGCTCTAACGCCCCAGCAGTGAATAAAGTAATAGTTGAGGGAGTAGGACGCCGTAATTCTGCCATTGCTTGGGTTACAGTTTGCCAAATAGGTAACCCGTTAATTGCAAAAGATTCATACGAACACCACAAAGTTCTAGCACCCATTAGCGACAATCCAGCCGCTAACCCAGCACAAGCGTCTTCGCTGAGAGGTTCATAAACTTGTCCGTTCGGTGCTTGATTATATAAATCGTCAGTAGTCGGGTGAATAATCTTGAGTGCTTGATTGATATTAGCAATACCAGATGCTTCGTTACCATCAGCGTTGGTGACTAGGAAATTGGGATCCATTTGTCCGACTTTTGCAACCAACCTTCCCATCGCCGTCGTTGAAACTTTAGGATCTCCACCTACTGGGTATTCTTCCAAAGGTAATTCTCCTAAATCTGGCAAAGGTAATTCAAATTCGGTTACAACTGTTTTTGCAGCAGGAGCACCACCAGCGCGTTCGCAGTTTGCCCGCACTATTTGCCAAGCTTCATGAGATAAAGCCCGTTCCCTCAAAGCATTTACAATATGAGGAGCATCCAAAGTATCTTTAGGATAGAGGTTGTGAGATTTTGCACCGCGTGCGTGAACTCCTGCGCCTTTAAGTTGTTTAATAATGAAAACAGTTAACTTACCACTCAGTGCCGATCGCGCTGCTCGATCCACATTCGTTAACACAGCTTTGGTAAATGCTAGTCGTTGCTCCCACGAAAAAGCTGTACTATCAACATAATCTCCTGATTGATTTTTGTCGTCGAATTCCTTAGCATCGACTAAAACCACTTCTTCAAAACCATTACCCCGCCAGTACTGTATCATCTGTTCGTTGGTTTTAAGAGAAACCATGCTATGGTGTTCCTGGCTGTAACCGTTCCAAACCAAAATTGGTAAGAAATTGGTCACGGTGGGAAAAGCTGTGTTGAAGTGTGCTATGGAACTGATAATATAAGGTTCACCTAATCCTCCGTCGCCAATAGTGAAGGGGAAAAGCTTGTCTTTGTGTAATTTTGCTGCTGCCATTGCAAAGTGTTGTCCTTGACCCAGAGGCCCCGCCGGTGCGAGAATGCCAGGAATATAGCCGCTAAGGTGTCCTAAAAGTCCATGTTTTTCTCGGAAGCTATCGCGTAGCTGTTGGACTGTAAAGATTCCCATGTCCTCTAGCGAACGATCCAAAAACATGGCACTATAGAATCCAGGGGCATGGTGTCCCACTTCAGTAATAATGTTTTTGTAACCTAGCATGACTAGAGCTGCATAAGCTTCCGCTTGACTAGCAAATCCTCCTGGATGTCCTGATGCTTTACTACCTGTAATTTGTAATGTTAGGTAGCGTAAAGCATCGGCAGCAAGTAAGGTTTGAAAAACTGCCACCGGATCTGTAGGATCTGCGATCGCTACTTGATCCGACTCGATTACAGGTGTTTTGCCATAGGTTTCAAAACCTGGTAATGCTTCCCCAAAATATTGAATTCCTTCGCAAAAATTGGGAGTGGTTGAAGTAGCTTTTGGAGTTGTAGCTGTCATGCTCAGTACCTAATAATTAAGGATTAGGGGAATTATAGATGCTCGTTCAATTTAACAAAAATTTTACAACTTTTATGTTGTAGCAGTTTACTGTTCCTTGACAACATAAAAATAAATAGGAGTCAGGAGACAGTATTCAGGAGTCAGAATTCATGAACTCATTCTGACTCCTGGCTCCTGACTCCTGTATTCTTCTTTATAAATAGTTCAAATCTAAACTATAAAAAAAATTTGGCCGTGTTATAAAAAATAAGAAAAGCCCTTACCACACCTTATGAAACTAGTCTATTGTCTGCTCAATCAAGATATTACGCGACTTCAGCATTTGTGTATTGACAAAATACATTTTTTGTGTATATTGAATTTTTGAGATAGTAGGTGTGTTAGGGCAGAGAGTATGGCACGATTTATCAGGATCCTGTGTATTACGACGTTCCATCTAACACAACAGCAATATTGGGGGAGGAACATTTACACCCTAATTTGACTCTTCTACAATACTTAATTTTTTCAAAACTCAAACTCGATTTCTATTATCTTGACGACTAAAATTAATTTTTGTGACGAAAAAACAATATCAGTCAGATTTGAATGTGATAGATTTGAGTTTTATATAGTAATATAAAAATATTTTAACCACGAGGATTATATCTCTGTGCGTGATGATTTAGAAGGATTGGAAATTACTCAAAAAGAACTGCAAAGTTTGACTAATTTGCCAGTTAATGATGAACTAATTATTATTATTAATCCCTTAAAAAAATGGATTAATAAATTTATAGAAAATCTCAAAGGACCCGAAGGTGCTACTGCATTTTTTATTGGTTTTGGTGGTTTATTCGTAATTTATATTCTATTAGATTTTTGGATTCAACTTTTTGCTACATCGATAAAACTGTCATCATGGCTATTATTAATACTACTATCTGGAGTAGTTGGAGCATTGCTGCAGATTTTTTTCTTCATAAGGTGGAAGAAACGAACTCGCATTCTAAAAACAAAAATAACCCATTCTCTTAAAATCATCTTAGCAGATGTTGATAGATATAACACTGTTATTAAAGCAATAGATATCAACGATCAAATTGAATCTGCAGGCAACCCAGAGGTTAGTATAAACGAAAGGAATAAAGTTATAGAAGCACTGAAGCTTACAAGAGCAGATTTAGTTCGTGCTTTAATGACAGAAAGGATTTTGAGAGAAAATAAGAAATTTATTATTAACAATACGGAATTATTTGCCAATAACTTAACAGCCTTAATAACAATGCAAATGACTGAACAAGCTACCGAGCATGGAAGATTTCTCAATGAAGCATTGCAAATTGCTTTAGATGTCCAGCACGAGATGAGGAGATTACAAAATAGTTGAGGGAAGGGCAATGGGCATGGGGCAATGGGCATAGGGCGTGGGGTAGAGTACTCCTCTACATAGCCACAGATTGCGCTTTTGTTTCCAAGGCTAGTACCTTAGTTTAGTCTTGCTCTTAGCTTCATCAAAATGTTCAGTTTCCCCCCGTGCAAAGTATACACAAATCTTGAGTGGGAACGAGTCAATACTACATAGGATTTACTTTTTTCTCCCACAACCCATGCCCTATGCCCTATGCCCTATGCCCCATGCCCATCTTTATTTGATTTAAGATCACTAGGTAAGTTAAACTAAAGTGAGCATGAACTGGAAAGAGATATCGGGTAACTGGGTACTGGTTCCTCGAAACCCTATTGGTATAATCCACTTCTTAGGGGGTGCATTTGTAGCTACCGCACCTCACCTTACGTATAGGTGGTTACTGGAGCAATTAGCGAATAAAGGCTATGTTATTATAGCTACACCCTTTGTGAACACTATAGATCATATTGCGATCGCTAAAACTGTGGAGTTAAACTTTGAACGTGCTTTAGAACGTTTGTACGATTCTTCTCAATTGCACAAGCGCTATCTTCCCATTTATGGCGTGGGACATAGTATGGGGTGTAAGCTCCACCTACTTATTGGTAGCCTCTCACCTGTAGAACGGGCTGGCAACATCTTAATATCATTTAACAACTACGCAGCAAGAGATGCGATTCCCTTAATGGAACAATTGAATGTGAACGGGTTGGAGTTTATTCCCTCACCATCGCAAACCAATAAACTTGTGCAGGAGCAATATACCGTTCGTCGTAACCTTCTGATAAAATTTACCAATGATACTCTTGACCAATCCTTAACTTTAACTAAACTACTGCAAAAACGGTTTCCTGAAATGGTTACGGTGCAAACACTGCCAGGATCTCATACCACACCATTAGGTCAAGATATCAAATGGCAGACAGGAGAATCATTTACGCCCTTTGACGCTTTAGGACAGTGGTTTAAGCAACAAGTGTACCAAGAGCTAAATGAGCTAAAACGTATTATACTCTTGTGGCTAAATCCTGTTGTACGAGTGTAGTAGGAGAAAGTTTTCTTGAGAAAGCAAGTTTATATCTTGTTAAACCGGTTTGTACAGTAGATAGTGGTTAGTGGTAACTTTTTTACAGCCAGCAACTAACATAATGACTAATGCTTTTCACATTTTAGTGATTGATGATGATACTGCCGTACAGATACTGCTCAAAAGAATGCTGGAACGACAGGGCTATGTTGTCGTCACTGCCAGTAATGGGCAGGAAGGAATCACGCAGGCATTGGCTTGTCATCCAGCATTAATTATTTGTGATTGGGTGATGTCTGGATTGAGCGGACTGGAAGTCTGCAAATATATTAAGGCAAACCCTAAGTTATCTACCACTTTCTTTATTTTATTAACATCTTTAGACTCAGTAGCTGATCGTGTCAAGGGTCTAGATGCTGGTGCTGATGACTTTATCGCTAAACCTATAGAAAAAAATGAATTGCAAGCACGAGTAAGAGCAGGATTGCGCTTGCATCAACTCAGTCGGGATTTGCAAGCCCAAAAGCAAATTTTAGAGGCAGAACTGGCAGAAGCAGCAGAGTATGTAAAATCGCTTCTTCCTCCTGTGATGAAGCAACCCTTCAACATTGATTTCCGATTCATCCCTTCACGTCAACTGGGTGGCGATTGTTTTGATTACTATTGGCTCGATTCCAACTATTTAGCAGTTTACTTACTTGATACTGCAGGACACGGACTGCGAGCTACTTTACCCTCAATTTCTGTACTTAATTTACTGCGATCGCGTGCCCTTAAGGGTCTTAATTACTATCAACCAAGTGAAGTGTTAGAAGCGTTAAATGAAACTTTTCAAATAAATTATCAAAATGATAAATACTTTACTATTTGGTACGGAGTTTATAACAAACCAAAACGCCAGTTAATTTATGCTAGTGGTGGTCATCCACCAGCATTACTAGTATCAAGTAAATCTATGTCTGTCAAAGAAGTTAAGCGCTTAAAAACATCTGGCTTACCAGTCGGGATGTTTCCACAGGTTAAATATACGAATGGGTTTTGTGATGTTGGTGAAGACAGCACCCTGTATATTTTCAGTGATGGAGTTTACGAAATTACTCAATCAGATGGAACTCTTTGGACATTAGATGCTTTTATTGAAATGCTTATAAACTTACATGAGCCTATTCAATCGAAACTTGATCAAGTATTGAAATATCTAATTGCTTTAAACTCTAAAGACATTTTCGACGATGATTTATCAATCATCCAACTCAAATTCGATTAACTTTGTAATATTAGATATTTGTGAAATTCTTCTTGATTAGGAAAGATTTCAAAAACCTGATCAATACCAGTTAGTTCAAACAATATCCTAACTTGTTCATTAACTGAGCAAATAACAAGCTTTATATCTGCTGCTCGTAGGGCTTTAAAGGCTAAAACTAAAGCCCCTAACCCCGAACTATCCATAAATGTCACATCGCGAAAATCAACTAATACAATTTTTGCATCATTTTCTGTTTCTACAATTTCTGTAATATTTTGTCGAAACTCTTGAGATTTAGTAGCATCTAAACTACCGCTAGGTTGAAGAACTTTTACTAAATGTCCCATAGTTCAAATAATCATTTGAGTAAATTAGGTTTTAAATTGGCTACTATTTACCAATCATAATTCAATTTAAAAATCGTAGCCAGATATCAAAGTAAGCTTGTAGAAATGTTACAAATATTACTATAAGGCAAATATCAAGCTACAAAATCAACCATCGGTTTGCGGTGTCATCATCTGTAGCGAACTTAAAGTGAAGCAGTGTAATGTCTCTACGATTAAGGGCATGTGCTAAAGAGGACAAACTCGTCACTCCTAATTTTGAGTATGCCCAATAATTCTTTTTTCTTAACATCTGGTACTATAAGCCCTCTCCTTTATGTTAAACCTACCCGACGGAAAGGAAATGGCTTACGCTTCTAGAGCTAATGCCATTTGCCCCTACCTAAATTGGACTAACCTTAGCTCTATATAACAGCTTTCCACCTTGGGAATATCCAATGTAACGTACTTTGACAATTTCTCCAGGTTGTGCCGTTCCTTCCATAAGTTCGTGTAACTGGGGATCGTAAGGTAATTCAGTTCCCACAGAAGCGATCGCTTCCACCCCCCACTGTTGTAGAAGTTTTTCCAAGGGTTTGAGTACTAAAGGCACTATATTGATAGCCGGAAGGTTTGAGTTTTCTCGCGCCTTCTGAGCGGCGGTAGGAAATTGGACTAACAAAGATTCCAGCAGTTGCAAACTTGAGTGCTGGAACTCTTGCAGCAATAAATGCCGTTGCTGCAAGAGTTGTGATTGGGAGTGGTTGTATTCTTTTTCTAGATCTGCTATGCGTTGTAACAATTCTTGGGTAGGTACACCTTCCTCTCTCACCAAATCTACTTCAGAAAAAGTTGTTACTAATTCATTTAACGATACCTGTAGCACTTGTGACAACTTTAGGAGTACATCCATCCTCATTTGTTCAACACCAGACTTCCGCAACCGCAGAAGCTGTCGTTCTGAAACACCAGCACTGCGGCTAAGAGCTTTAAAACTAGAAATATCAACCCGATGCATTAAATTTTGCAGCTTTTGGGTGAAATTCATGGGGCATGGGGCATAGGGCATAGGGCATGGGGCATAGGGGTACTAATTCCTGCTCCGTGCTCGCTTATTTTCTATTAACCAGAGTTGCGCTAGCTTGGTCAACTGGCATAAGTACAACTTCATTAATATTGACATGAGACGGTCGGGTAACACAGAAAAAGATGACATCAGCAACATCATCTGGTGTGAGGGGGGTAACTCCTTGATAAACCTTTTGAGCACGATCGCGATCGCCATGAAACCGCACCTCACTAAATTCTGTTTCCACCATACCAGGATCAACAGAAGTTACTCGCACCGTAGTTCCTAAAAGATCTTGTTTCAACCCTTCAGAAATAGCTTTCACAGCAGCTTTGGTACCACAATAGACGTTACCACCAGGATAAGTTTGGTGTCCAGCGATGGAACCTAGATTAACTACATGACCACGACCACGACTAACCATTCCAGGGACTACAAACCGGGTAAGATACAGTAAACCCTTTATATTAGTATCAATCATTTCTTCCCAATCTTCAATGCTGCCTTCATGAAGTTTATCTAAACCACGACTTAGACCAGCGTTGTTAATGAGAATATCAATATCAGCCCAAGAAGGAGGGAGGCTGGAGATAGCGGATTCTACCGCCGAGCGATCGCGCACATCTAATTGTAATAAGTGAGTCTCTACAGAAGTTTCATCTAACGTTGAGACAAGCTCTTGCAATCGCTCCAATCGCCGTGCAGCTAAAATCAGTTTTGCTCCTGCATTGGCCAACACTTTAGCACAAGCAGCGCCAATACCACTACTTGCACCAGTTAATAATACGATTTGATTTTTGATTGAAGTCATTGTTGGATTTTGGGGCATGGGGAATGGGGCATAGGGCATGGGAGCATCCCTATTTTGCAAAAAGATCGTAGTGGGAGCCGGAAAGCTCCCTACTTTGTGGAGAAAGCAGGCAGCATACCCCCACTACAAAATAAACTAAATTGACACATTTGGGATGCTCCCAGGGAGCAGAGGAGTAGGGAAGCACAGGAGCAGGAATTAGTACCCCTATGCCCCATTCCCCATGCCCAATCCCTATTTCACCACTTGTAACCGCTGAGTTATCATGATCATGCCTTCTGGGCGCATAATTACGGCAGAAAGCCATTGACTACCGGGGGTGGCGGGTGCATGTCCAATTTTAAAAAGCCCGCCTGATGTTAGTAATTCTAGGTTTACTGGTGTGGGGTTAAGATATCTGTTGGCTTGGACTGGTTCTTCTAAGGCTGCTCCTAGTAAATAATCCTCACCTAGTGGTTCTTGAAGGATCGCATCAAAATTATACTGCTCACCAACTTTTACTTGTTGCGGTAACTTGATTTCTACATGAGGTGGTTTTGCACCAGAGGTAATTTGAGTGCGTTCAGCCTGAATATCTTGATGAACAATTTTTCCACCAGCAATACGTTGGCGGGATGTTATGGTCGAAGTTAGTGTCTGATTTTGGCTGCTGGCGGAAGGTAAGCCAGTGATTGTAGTTACTGTATCAGCTATAATAGCGTTACCTTCGGATCGCCAAGATTGCAACTGGGTGGTGTATTTTAACTGTGGATATCGTTTGCGGAGCGAAGTTAAAGCTTGTTCAAGAGTTTGGAGATTTAATCCATCCCCTTGTGTAAAATTGGGACTGTAGAATTGTAAAACACCTTTGATATTACCTTGGGTTGCGGCGGTATCGATTTGTTGCAATAGATTTTGCAGCTGTGGTGGTGGATTTTGGGGGGTAACTGCTTGAGCTTGTTTCCATCCACCAGCTAAACCAATAGCAAGAAAGAACAAAACCAGTAAACGACTGGTAGAGGTTTTTGATATGTACTGAATAAGATTACGCATTGGTGATTAATTGCTTGGCAATTCGACTAGATTAACAAAGCTAAATTGTTTTATCTTAATAAAGGCTAGTACACTGCGGTGGAATAAACCAAAAGCCCAGAATCAAAACACTTTTGACTTTTGACTTTTGACTTTTGACTTCCCCGAAGGGGCTGCTAGGTGCTGATTACGATAGAGGGTTTGATGGTACAAGCTCCCAAAAGATTACTCATAGCCGCTAGTGGTACTGGTGGACACTTGTTTCCGGCGATCGCACTGGCTAAAAAATTGCCAGATTATCAGATCGAATGGCTTGGTGTCCCTAACCGCCTGGAAACTCAGCTTGTTCCCCAGCAGTATCCATTGAATACTATTGCAGTTGAAGGGTTCCAAAAAGGTTTTAGACTTTCATCTTTAGGTACCTTGGGGAAGCTAATCAGTTCGATAATGGATGTGAGAAAACTGCTCAAACAAGGTAAATTCCAGGGAGTGTTTACAACAGGAGGTTATATTGCTGCACCTGCTGTGATTGCTGCACGTTCTTTAGGCTTACCTGTCATTCTTCATGAATCCAACGCTTTACCCGGTAAAGTTACTCGCTTTTTTGGTCCCTGGTGCAGTTCAGTAGCAGTAGGATTTGAAGTAGCGGCAAAATATTTGCACCGTTCTAAAACAGTTTATACAGGTACTCCAGTAAGATCCCAATTTCTAGACGAGAAGGTTGTGACATCGCTGGATTTACCAATTCCTGATCATGTTCCTTTAATTGTCGTGTTTGGTGGCAGTCAGGGTGCACTTGCTCTTAATAAGCTAGTGCGGGAATCTGCTACAGCTTGGTTTGAAGCAGGTGCTTGGATTGTACATCTGACAGGTGACAAAGATCCAGAAATGGATACTTTGCAGCATCCGCAGTATATATGTTTGCCATTTTACGATAATATGGCTGCGTTATTACATAGAGCAAATTTAGCAATTAGTCGTTCTGGTGCTGGTAGTTTAACGGAGTTAGCGGTGTGTGGAACGCCTGCGATTTTGATTCCTTACCCCTTTGCAGCAGAAGATCATCAAACATACAATGCACAGGTTTTTACCTCTGCGACTGCGGCGTTGATGTTTCAGCAGTCCGATCTCAATGCTGTTTTATTAAAAAATAAGGTGTTGAGTTTGCTGCATTCACCCGAAGATTTGCGCAAAATGGGTGAAAACGCTCGCGCGATCGCTGTTGTTGATAGTGCTGAAAAATTAGCGCACTTGTTGCGCGAAGTTATGGAGAGTTGAAAAACAAAATTTTAAATACCCTTAAAACAGTGAACAGTAAACAGTTATCAGTGATCAAGGCGTATAGTGAGTGGGGTGTTTCGCGTTCCTGTAAACGCGTTATTCTTAACTGATAATTGACAACTGTTAAAAGGGGGGGTATCAACCCTCGCTTCAATTTTCTGGTATTATGATATAAACGATTTACTCACAAAACAATACCCAGCCGGTTACCGTACCATGCTGGTTTTTTTTGTTAGTTTATATACTAATTATCTTTAATATGTTGATCAACCGGAAGAAAAATTTCTCTAAGTGAGAGTAACCTGGTTACAAACAAAAAACTCTTGTATGTAAACAAGAGGTTTTTTGAACAGTAGTCAAATTGACTACTGTTTTAAAAGTATCGGATAAGTTATACCCAAGAGCGTAAGCCTAAACTTAGGTTTTCAAATTAGGCTTACAACAAACCAACTTTTTTGACTATGGTGTGGTTGTAGTAGTAGGTGTAGCTGTAGATGTAGGTGACGTCATACTACCACCTGTGTGCTTTTTCTTCTTCTTTTTGGGTTTAGTTGTTGATGAGGTTCCACCGGGGGTAGTGGTGCTGGCTGCACCTGTCGGATCTGTTGTTGTGGTGCCACTTGAGGTACCACTGGATTGTGCGTTAACCAATGGGGCGAGGGTAGCAACTGGAATACCAACTGCTAAACCAATACTGAGGGAAACTAGCAGAGTTCTAGCGAACTTACTCATATTAACTCCTCACGTCAGAGAGTGTTGTGTTGTAGTTATTATATTAGCAATGGCTGTAAAATTTAACATTTTTTTTGGAAATTTTTTTTGCTAAGTAGGTGATATAATCGGTGTTAATAGACGAGATATGGCGACACCTATCTTGCGTAAGATACTTGTACTAAGTGCAGGGATTGGGCTTTAATATTCGAGTTTAATCGTTCGACAAATCTAGTTATTTGTAGTCATTTATTTATATGCTAGAGATGTTAAAAATCAATTTTATTTTATGACTAAGCCCTGCGAGATATTAACAGGGATAAAATCCTAGGCTAATATTTCAGATAAAAGTGAGTGTACTTGTTTGCCCAGAGCAACGAATATTTTCGTTTGGACGTTTTGTGGAAGCGTGCTTGGGCGTGGTGAGTGAAATAGCCTATCTTTAGATTATGGGAATTAACAGTTGTTTGTTACCGCAAACCTCTTAATGCCCAGAATCGCTCTTTTCTTTGTCATAATTCTCTTGTGAATAGATCGCAATATTTAGAAAAAAAATCTGTATCGCAACTGCAAAATGAAGCATCTACAGGCGACCATATGCAGCGTGCCCTCGGTCCTATAGACTTGATCACACTAGGAATTGGTGCCACGATTGGAGCAGGAATTTTTGTCCTAACAGGGACGGCGGCAGCTAAGTATGCTGGACCTGGGATTGTACTTTCCTTTATACTAGGGGGAATTGCTTGTGGATTTGCCGGGCTCTGCTATGCTGAGTTTGCTTCTCTACTCCCAATAGCTGGGAGTGCATACACTTACGCTTATGCCACTCTAGGAGAACTGGTTGCCTGGATTATTGGTTGGGATCTACTCTTAGAGTATGCTTTAGGATCAGCAACTGTTGCGGTTGGATGGTCTGGGTATGCAGTTAGCTTCCTTAAAGATTTGGGTATTACTCTGCCTCCCAGCTTAACAGCAGCCCCTGGAACCTCTGTAGTGTTATCTGACAACTCAGTAGTAACAGCAGTCTTTAATTTACCAGCATTTTTAGCAATTTTATGTGTCACAGTGCTGTTAGTTGTTGGGGTTCGAGAATCGGCTCGATTTAACAATATCATTGTTGCTGTTAAATTAGTTGTCATTCTTGCTTTTATAGGGTTTGGGGTGTGGCATATTAATTCTGCTAACTGGACGCCCTTGATTCCACCCAATACTGGACAATTTGGTGAGTATGGTATTAGTGGGATTGTGCGTGGTGCTGGTGTGGTTTTCTTTTCCTATATTGGATTTGATGCAGTTTCTACTGCGGCTCAGGAAGCTAAGCAGCCTCAGCGAGATATGCCCATAGGTATTATTGGTTCATTGCTCATCTGTACCACACTCTACATTGTAGTTGCAGCAGTGTTAACAGGGATAGTCTCTTATAAGAGTTTAAATGTTGCAGACCCGATCGCTGTCGGGGTGAATGTGGTGGGATTGAAGTGGCTCGCGATCGCAGTCAAGATTGGTGCGATTTGTGGTCTGAGTTCGGTCATGCTGGTACTAAGCTATGCACAAACACGCATCCTTTACAGTATCTCTAAGGATGGATTATTACCTGCCTTCTTTAGTACAATCCATCCCAGGTTCAAAACGCCCCATATCACGACTATAATACTAGGGGTCTTTGTAAGTTTCCTCGCTGGCCTGACTCCAATCTCTACTTTAGGTGAATTAGTCAGCATTGGAACACTGTTTGCTTTTACGGTAGTATCTGCTGGAGTCCTATTCCTGCGCTATCGACAGCCAAACATATACAGACCATTTCGGTGTCCATTAGTTCCTTGGGTACCACTCCTAGCTATTTTTGTTTGTCTTTACTTAGTCTTTGGTTTACCTCAAGAAACTTGGCTGCGTTTACTTGTTTGGCTAGGAGTAGGACTAGTTATTTATTTTTTCTATGGTCAATACCATAGTCTACTAAATAAAGAGCCAAGATGAGCTACAAGAAGCTATTGTCATCATTGTAAAAACCTGGGTCGTTATCTTGGTCATATTGATAGTCATCAGGGGTGTGTTGTCGGGGTTGCAACTAAGTTGTTTAGCAGGTTGTTGAGTAATTGACGTTCTTGCTCAGTCATGGTTATTTTTCCTGGGAATGTGTGTTTACCTCTAATTGCAAGCAATCAATGTGCGTTAATCTTTTGATATGTCGTTTTTAAGGTTAGTTGTGGGTGTATCGGTACTTATATATTTTTCTTACAACCAAACTTTATCAAAACTGCTGTAATATCCCATCCCTCTTACAGGGGATGCATCGAGGGTGATTTAGAAGGGAGTGCTATGGCGACTAACTTAATTATTCTGGTTGCTGCAATAGTCGTGGCGCTGATAGTCTTCAGAGCTTTGCTGAGTTTGCTGAAGACTTTTCTGAGTACTGCGATCGCTATTTTTATCGTCATCGTTATCTTAAAATTTTTCGGCTTTAGCCCGCAAGACCTACAGCGTGAACTCGTTAACCTAGCTCATGCACTGGATCATTTACTGCCGGGAGCGAAATGACAGCAAACTCATCGCAATTTTATCAGTACAAGGCACTGTACAAACCCAACCAACTGATTTATGGTCAAGGGCAAACGGTAATTATTACAGGGTGGACAGTGAAAGGCGCGATCGCCAAACACCTCCACCCTCAAGATTATGCTGTTATTGGACAGTTGTATTCACCCTCAAGGGGGATTAACTTACTTATACGCAATTTACTATTCAACCCCCATATCCGCTACCTAGTCGTACTAAACGCTACCAGAGAAGACAAAAACGCCGGTGCTGGAACCTGTTTACTAGACTTTTTCCGTAATGGCTTTGAAGAAGGTTTGAGCGATAACAAGCAACGTTGTTGGGTAATTCGTTCTATTATTCGTGGATATATTGATTTTGAAGTTGAACGCAGTGCTTTAGAAAAACTACGTTCTTCTGTAGAGTGTCAGGAAGCTAAATCCATTACTGAAGCGGTTAACTTAGTCAAGTTTTATGGTCAAAAGCAAAAACTTGAACCTTGGGGACTACCTTTAGAGTATCCCATGTCTACCGTTGCACCTACTATTTTACCAGGACAACGCTACGGACACCGTATAGAGGGTAAAACAATAGCAGAAACTTGGGTAAAAATAATTCATCGAATTAAAACAACAGGAACCATTCGACCTACTGGCTATGATGGACAATGGCAAGAATTAATTGATTTGATGGCGATCGTGACTGATGAGCCACCTGATTTTTATTTTCCTGAACCGAATTATTTACCAATTAACCGAGATTTTCTCCAAGAGTACATTTCACAGATTTTAGATGATTTACCCAAGCAAGAAGGCGTGAAATATACATATGGTCAACGCTTACGTTCATGGTTTGGAAGCGACCAAATTCAGCAGGTGATTGACAAACTACTAGCTGATCTAAATTCTGCTAGAGCAGTTATGTCTTTATGGGATGTCACTCATGATGCGAACGATAGCCCACCTTGCCTTAATCATATTTGGGTTAGAATAGTTGATAACGAACTATCTTTAACAGCAACATTTCGCAGTAATGATATGTTTTCAGCATGGCCTGCTAATGCCATGGGATTAAGAGCTTTACAACAGCATATTTGGCATGAGATATGCAAACACTCAACCCATCAATTAAAAATAGGCCCATTAATTATTATTAGTCAAAGCGCTCATATTTATGATGACTGCTGGGAAAATGCAGAGAATGTAATTCAATCCCATTATTCAAAAATTTGTGCATCACGAGATTATGCTGATCCCGCAGGCAGTTTTGTTATTACTGTCCAAGATGGTAATATTATCGTCGAGCATATGACCCCAGGTTCCGGAGAAGTTGTTAATTGTTACTCAGGTAAATCTGCAACTCAACTTTACCGAGAAATAGCAGCGAATTCTCCTGGTTTGCAAGTAGAACACGCAATCTATTTAGGTTCAGAGTTGCAAAAAGCAGAAATAGCTTTAGGAATGAACAAAGAGTTTATCTATGAGCAAGATAAACGTTTGAAGATTTAATTCCTGTCTTCTTTATAGGTGTCTGATCTCATCAACTTATGCTTGACTCTGTGTTCTGTGTGCCTCTGTGGTTAAATAAAAGATATTTAAACCGCACAGCACAGGACGCGGAGGGCGCACAGAGAAAAAAAGAGGTAGTCCCTATACCCCACACCCTTTACAAGAATTTGCTATGCAAACTGCTACAGTGCATGTCGGGGAAGTTCGTTGGCGCATTCCAATTGTTCTCGCCGTTACAGTGTTCGTCAATTACCTGGATCGCAACAACCTCTCACTAGCCTTGCCACGTATTGCTCAGGATTTTGGCTGGACGGATCGCGAGATTGGTTCTTACGGGCAATTGCTGTTAGCCGCGTTCTTTGTGCCTTATGGATTATCAAACATGCTGCTCAGTCCACTTGCCGAACGGTTCGGTCCTAAGCGGAGTGTCATTGCAGCGATTACGGCGTTCTCAGTGTTTACTATTCTCAATGCACTGCTAGGCCAGTCGCTCACTGCACTGATTTTGCTGCGCCTGCTTCTAGGGCTTGGTGAGGGTGTTCACATCCCAATGCTGAGTGCGCTCACCAGTCGATGGTTTCCAGTAGGTGAGCGATCGCGTGCCAATGCAATTTGGGTTGGAGGGATCATGCTTGCATCTGCAACTGCGCCACTAATGGTCGTACCGTTAATCACACTCATGGGCTGGCGTACTACATTTGCCATACTCGGCGTAGCTGGTTTACTCCTATCAGTTCCACTGGTTTGGTTAGGAGTGCAGGATGAGCCGCGCCTCGACCACGGCGTGAGTGACACTGAACTGGCATATATTAACGCTGGGCGTGAGATGTCTGATGTTGCAGTGATAAAAACCCATAGGGCAGGCTATGTGCGCGAGTGGCGATTCTGGCTAGCTGTCCTTGGCGGTACACTCGATGCCTTTTGTAACTTTGGTCTGCTCAATTGGTTACCGACCTACTTCAACCGCGCCAAAGGGATTGATTTTGAGCGACTAGGGTGGCCACTCGCGCTAGTTTTTGCTCTTGGCATCGTAGGCATTGTCCTGATGGCTTACCTTGGTGATAAGTTTCAGATCCGGACGCAGCTTGCAAGTGTGGGTTTTTTGATTGCCGGTGTCATGGTATACATCGCATCGACGGTGGACACGTTGGAACTGTTAGTATTATTCTTTGCGCTCGCTATATTCTCGAAAAGCGCATACGCTGCCCAAGAATACGCCATTGTTCAACACCTGTTGCCTGCCAACCAAGTTGGGGCTGGCACTGGGCTGTACAATGGGATTGCTGTGCTGTTTGGTGGCGTCGGTGGCTCACTGATCCCTGGATCCCTCATTGCGACTACTGGTAGTTTCGACGCTGGGATGTTGAGCATCGTTGTGGGTGCTGTGGCTGCATCATTGGTAATGTTTGTGTTAGCACGGATGATTAGGTATTAAAAAATAGGAGCGATCGCGTGTACAGACAAGAGCGTAACAATCGCTCCTATTGGGGCGCTTCGCCAGAGCAAAGATAACACGGTACGATCAGCACTCTTGCTTGACGCAAAGCCTATCGCGCCAGGTCAAGAGCGGAAGTTGGCGATCGCCTTCTTCGTGTCAAACTTTTCTGCAAAATACAATACTCCCTTCGCACACGATAAAGGCTGCGCCACAGGAAGACTAGCATAATTAAAATCTGCCCTTCCGCCAGTGGCAGTGGGAGATTTAAGATGGAGATATTTTTATTCTTTAATACAGCATATCCACAAGAGTTTATGGATACTTGGCGTGTTATTTTATGGTTTGGGAATATGACAGTATAGGGCGTGAGAGGATTTTTCTTAATAGCAACTTCCCCAAGAGCCGTCTTAAAAACTCCAGGATAATTTGCCATCTTAGGTAACCGTTCACGGGGTTTGTAAAGGATACAGTAGAAAATAAGTACATAATGGTGATAGAGTGAGGGGCATTCCCTCTAAAGTTATTGGCAAGACTAGAGAGCGTGACCTGCATGAGGCTGTTAGCCGATCGCTCTGTTTTTAACATATTCGCGGAATTCCCCACCCTCTACGTAGTAGGGTGGGGATGGATAGCGCACAAAAACTAGAGGTTCGATGCCTCTAGTTTTTGTATTTTATTCTCAAGGGTACGAACAAACTCTCG
>JAESFG010000192.1_pt1 | contig 177733 bp, 161 predicted proteins | sample 9269371 | NCBI WGS metagenome assembly JAESFG01 (sample SAMN14506227, study PRJNA617093) | algae metagenome | isolation source: Aetokthonos hydrillicola CCALA 1050 (B3-Florida) and co-occurring... | place: USA: South Carolina | collected 2013-01-01 | reverse complement strand
TGTCCACGGTGCGGAACGCGTGGCCCCGGGTGGTGCGGTCGTAAACGCAGGCCACGCTCTTGTACCGGCCCAGGTCGATCGCGATAATCGTGTCGGACATCGCAAGCCTCCAGAACCCGAGGGGCGAACACCCCTCACACTACCAGCGCGGCTTGCATGGATTCTTTCGGCCACAGAGGGCGAATCCCGCAGTTGCGGCGGGTCGATCCTCGGAGGACTGCCATGCCCTTGTACGCCTACGCGGTGATTCGGGAGGACGGTGGGGATGGCGAGGTGTTCGAGATCTTCCAGCGGATGAGTGCCCCTTCGCTGACACATCACCCGGTCAGCGGTGCACCGGTGCGGCGTCTGCTCACGTGCCCCCGCGTTGGGCGCGCGGATCCGGGCCAAGAAGGCGAGCCGGGCGGGGACGGCATCGACTGGGCGTACCAACTCCCTCCGGGCTCGACCACGATGCAGAAGCTCGACGGCGTGGGGCCGGAGTCCGTCCCGCTTCCGCCGCCCGGACCGCTGCGCCGGTCCGACTTCGGTCTTGAGTGACCGGACCGCCGGGTTGGTGCGAGGAGCGTCGGTCACAGGGCGCCCGTAAGAGAGCCGAACCCGGCGCTGCACCGGACCCGGCCACGTAGTTTGTTTCCCGGCGCTCGCCGGTTCCTGTCGTGGGCTGCGGGTGCCGCGGCCGAGTCGGTGGGCTTGTTCGTTCGGCACGCGCACGAATTCTGACGTCAGCCGGCGGTTCGGGGCTGATCCGCCGGCCGCCCATAACATATCCCCATGACGCTCATCCTCGTCCGCAAGCTGCTCCGCGACTCCCGCCCCGCGCTGATCGCGGTGTGCGTCCTCCTGTTCTTCTTCGCCGCGTTCTGGGTCAAGATCACCCAGCGCGTCACCACCCAGATCGTGCCCATGGCCCGGCTCATCTCGCAGCCGTTCGGCAACGAGAAGGTGCTCGAGAGCGTGTTCGTCCGCGGGCCGAGCAAGGTGTCGCAGGCCGCACTCGGGTGGGGCGAGATGAACTTCAACAACCCGGTCGATTTCCTCGCCATCGGGCTGCTCCACCCCATCGTGCTCGTCATGTGCCTGGTGTGGGGCGTCGGCCGCGCCGCCGGGGCGGTCGCCGGCGAACTCGACCGCGGCACCATGGAACTGCTCATGTCCCAGCCGGTGCCGCGAAACCGGCTCATCCTCGCCCACCTGATTGTCGATGCCGTCGTGCTGCCGGTCATCTGCCTCAGCTTCTTCGCGGGCACGCAGTTCGGGCTGTGGGCGGTCGGCGACTTCGTCCCCGACTACTCGCTGCTCGACGACGCGGCCAAGGAATCGCCGGTGGTGCAGGTGCTGCTGTCGCGGGTGCCGCGCGACCCGCAACCGCTGCCGGTGAGCGGCCGCGGCGAGCTGATCGGCCTCGTCAACACCCTCGGGCTGATGTTCGCCATCAGCGGGATGACGCTGGCGCTGTCCGCGGTCGGCCGCAGCCGGTGGCGGGTGATCGGGTTCGCGGTGCTGATCGCCATTGTGATGTTCGTGGCCAACACGATCGGCCAACTGTGGGAGCCGGCCGGGTTCGTGCGCCCGCTCAGCTTCTTCTTCTACTACCAGCCGCAGAAGGCCATGATCGAGGGCCAGTGGATGGTCGATCTGAACTCCGCGTGGCCGCTCGGCCGCCCGGTGTTGGTGTCCGCGGTCGGGGTGCTGTTCGCGGTCGGCGCGGCGGGCTACGCGTTCGCGCTGTGGCGGTTCGGCCGCCGGGATTTGCCCGCCCCGCTGTGAGCCGAAAAGCGTTGCACCGCCTCAACGCCTCTCCCCCTCCAACATCCGCGTTGCCCTTTGCGGCCGGCCCGGCTATGCCGGTCGCGCCGGCTGTCCTATTGTTGTGCGCCGCCGCGGACGCCGCCCGCGTCACTCCGGCGCACGGACGCGCCGCCGCCGCGCCGAACAATACCCGTGCCCGCACTTCGGCCCGTCCGCGGGGGAATATTCGCATGACCCGCTCAGCCCGTCGCGCCGTTCAGTTCGCCGCCCTCACCGCGCTCGGCGCGGCGCTGCTCGCCGGGGCCGCCCGCGTCGGCGTCGGCCGGTTCCTGTCGTCGGCCCGCGGCAAGGCGATCGTGTCCGACAAGCTCGGCGGCGCGCTCGGCATGCCGGTCGAGGTGTCCGAGATCGACGTCGGCGCCAGCTCGTCGTCGTTCCGCTTCCGCGTCATGGACCCGGCCGACCCGAAGGCCGAGGTGCTGAACGTGCCGTCCGCGTCGGCCGACGTGAGCGCCACCGACTTCGTGACCGGCCGCATCGCGCCGTCGGCGCTCACGTTCACCAATCCGGCCCTGACCCTGCGGCTCGGGCCGCGCGGGCAGACGCTGACGCCACTCCCGCCGCTCCCGCAGACCGCCGGCGCGGTCCCGGCGGTCGCCGTCGAGGGCGGCCGCGTCTGCGTGAAGACCGAAGGCCGCCCGGACTTCGCGGTGAGCGGCATCCGGCTGAAGGTCACGCCGGCCGACCAAACGGTCAAGCTGTCCGGCACCGTCAGCGACCCGGTTTGGGGCGAGTGGACCGTGAGCGGCGAGGCGGCCCGCGACACCCGCGCCGGGTGGATCGAACTCCGCTCATCCGACGCGCCGCTCGACCCGGCACTGCTCGCTACCATCCCGCTCGTGCCCGACGGGCTGTTCGACGACCTGCCGACCGGCCGCGCCGCGGTGACGGTGCGGCTGGACTTCGGCCCCGACCAGGGCGTCACGCCGACGGTCGAGGTCCGCCAGACGCGGCGCGTCTTCGGCCTGCCGGCCGAGAGCGTCATCCGCCTGTCCCCGGGCAGCATCCGCCCGCGCACCGACCTGCGCTGAAGAGGAAGAGTTTTCACCACAGAGACCACAGAGACCACAGAGGAAGGCAGGAGAGAGTTCTTTTGAACAATCTCCCTGCCTTCCTCTGTGGTCTCTGTGGTGAATCCCCTGTCTTCCCGCCCTCACAATCCGCCCATCCGCGCCATCCCGTCGGCCGGGCGGACTTGAACACTTCTTTACAAATTTGCGCAACAGCTTCGGCCCAAGTCCTTGAGGTCGGCCCGATCGGCCGCTAGGCTAGAATCGGTGTTCGCGTCGGTATCCGGGCACCCTCCTTGATCGGCCTCCGAGGCGTCTCATGCGCATCACGGCACTCACCGCGGCGTTCGGGTCGTTGCTGCTCGCCGCGTTCGCCGTCGGCGGCGGCGACCAGCCGGCTCCGCCCGCCCCGGCACCGGCCGCCGCGCCCGGCGACGCGGCCATCAAGAAACTGATCGAGGACCTCGGCTCCGACGACTGGCGCGCCCGCGAGAAGGCCGGGGCCGACCTCGCCACCAAGGGCGAGAAGGCGCTGCCGCTCATGCGCGCCGCGATGGCCGCCACCGACAGCCCCGAGGTGCAGCGGCGGCTGTCGGTGCTCATCCGCAAGCTCGACCGCGAGCGCCTGACCGAGCCGAAGCGGATCACGCTCAGTGCCAAGGACCGCACCCCGAAGCAACTGTTCGAGGAGATCGCCAGGCAGACCGGATACCGGATCGAGTTCGGCGGCGGGCCGGAGTCCAAGCACTCGTTCGAGTTCGACAAGGTGCCGTTCTGGCAGGCGGTGGACGCGATCGCCAACGCCGCCGGGCTGAACGTCTACTCCGAGTACGACGACGAGACCATCCGCGTCTACAGCCAGAACACGATGAACCCGTATGTGGCCTACGCCGGCCCGTTCCGCATCCTCGCCACCAACATCAACACCAACCGCAGCGTGCAGCTATCGGGCATCAGCCGCACCGGCGACGGGCAGCGGATGAACGAGTACATGAACCTGAGCTTCCAGCTCCAGTCCGAACCGAAGAACCCGATGCTCGGGGTCATGCAGCCGGAACTGACCGAGGCGAAGGACGACCAGGGCGCGTCGCTGCTGCCGCCGCAGGAGCGGAACGGCTTCCGGCAGTCGAACTACTACGGCGGCAACTACCGCGGGCACAACATGTACATGAGCGTCAACCTGACGCGGTCCGACCGCGCCGCGACCACGCTCAAGTCGCTCAAGGGCCGGGTCACGGTGGTGATGCTCGCCTCGACCGTGCCGGACATCGTCGTCGCCGACGTCCTGAAGGTGAAGAAGAAGGAATTCACCGGCCGGACGGTCGGCATCGACGTCGAGTCGGTCGAGGAGAGCGGCAACCAGAAGGGGTTCTACACGGTCACGCTGACGGCCAAGCGGGTCACCCCGATCGACCCGAACCGCGGCGAGGACTACGCGTGGAGCAACAACCTGTGGCAGCGGATGGAGCTGACCGACGCGGCCGGCAACAAGTACTTCAGCTACGGCCCGTCGAACCAGGAGAACAACGGCGGGACGATGAAGTTCACGATGCAGTTCGGCAGCGAGAACCGCCGCACCGGGCGGCCGGCGGAGGCGAAGCTCGGCCCGCCGACCAAGCTGGTCGTCACCGAGTGGCTGACGGCCAACCACGAGATCACCTTCGCGTTCAAGGACATCCCGCTGCCGTAACAAAGTGCTGAGTGCTAAGTGCTGGGTGCTGAGAGAAGACAGGAGTTTACCTCGTCTTCTCTCAGCACCCAGCACTTAGCACTCAGCACTTTAAAAGTCGCCGTCGGTGAACACGCGGTCGAAGTCGCCGACCCCGAGGCGCGTCGCCAGTTGGCGGAAGGCGTCGGCGTGGGCGTCGGTGGTGTGGTGCAGGTGCTCGCCCTCGGAGATGAGCGGCAGTTGCAGGCGGCGGCGGACGCCGTGCGCCCGCAACACGCGGCGGAACGGCCGCAGGTCCGGGGCGTACACGTGGAACAGCTTGTGCTCGTCGAACTGCACCTCCATCGGCCCGCCCTCGGACAGCACCGCCACCCCGGTGCAGCCGTCGTGCGTCAGGAGGTCTTCGAAGTCGCAGAAGTGGCTCGCCAGCACCGGCCGGTCGATCCCGCTGCGCCGCAAGTCGGTGTGCTCGTCGGCGGCCGCGCCGTGGCTGCTCTCCAGCACCACGTGGACCTCGTCGCCGAGCGGTTCGAGCAGCGCCAGGAAGGTGTCGAACAGGCGTTCGGCCGAAACCGCGGCCGAGAGCATCGGCAGGCGGAGCCGGGCGCGGCGGTCGCGGTACACGTCGGTGCGGTAGCCCTGACGGGGCAGCACCGGCAGCCCGGCACCGGGCCGGACCGCGTCGGTCAGGGTGAAATCGCCGTAGGAGCTGACGGACAGGTGTGCGGCCAGTCGGTCCGAATTCACGGGGACACCTCGCGCGACAACGGGTCTTCCGGCCCAGGCGGGTCGAGAAGGCAAAAGGAGAAAGGTGCAGGGCAAAAGCGGAGCCATTGGTGCCCGCTCGCGGGCGCGACTCGTCTTCGGTTTTGCCTTTTTCCTTTTACCTTTTGCCTTCTCCTCAAGTGGTGTCGCGTCGTGGCGTGCGGCGTCTGAGTGGGGCGGCTGTCCTGGGCAACAGCAAACATAGTCCCTGTTTGGCGTCGTGGCGTCCCTGCCGCCGGAATTATACGCCGGCCGCCCGGCCCGGAGTCACGAAACTGGCGCGAAAGCCGGGTGTCCGGGTTGGCGCGACCGTGTATCATCGGGGAGTCGCGCCGGCGTGCGGGGGCGCCCGCCCAGGCGTTGCGGTTGCAACGGCCACACAGAGAGCGGACAATTTGGCGTCACGAGCGCCGCCCGCGGCGGGCGATGATAACAGGACCACCAGCGGAGGGCACGCGCCATGAAGCGAGTCGGTTCGGCGGTCGCGGCGGGAGCCGCCGCCCTTCTGTTCGTCTCGCTCGCCGCCGCACAGCCGAAGGGCGACGAGAAGAGCCTCATCATCACCCCCGGCGGCAAGGGGGCCATGCCCCACGACCCGCTCGCCAAGCCCGGGTTCATCGTCATCCGGCCCAACGGCAAGGGGCCGATCTACCCCACCGCCACGCCGACGCTGCCGACGCTGCCGACCCTCCCGCGACTGCCCACGACGCCCACGCTCGTCAACCAGACGACGCCGGCCCTCGCGGTGCCGCCGCCGAACGCCAAGCCCGGCCCCGACGAGGTGTTCGACTACTGGTTCGCCGCCGCGGTCGACGGGCAGCGGATCGGGTACGTCCAGTGGGGCGCGAAGAAGGCCAAGAAGGGCGAGCGCGAACTCGTCGTCGGGGTGAAGTATCAGAACTTCACCGTCGCCCGGTTCGGGCAGGTCGTCAGTCAGTGGGGCGAAGAGTCCACGGTCGAGACGCCGGAAGGGCAAATCCTCGTCACCGGGATGCGCCAGGGCATCGGCAAGGACCAGGCGCTCGTGCTGAGCGGGGTGGTCGAGGGCAAGACGCTCAAGGTCACCGGCGACGGGGCGGCGAAGATGGCGTCCGACACCGCGTGGCCCGAAGGGGTGGTCGGCTGCGTCCGCGAGCCGGCCCTCTTCAAGGAGAAGAAGCCGAAGACGGGGGAGTCGTTCGAATACCCGGCCTACATCGGCGTGGTCAACCGCGTGGTGAAGATGACCGCGACCCTCGAAGCGGAGGAGTCGCTGTCGCTGTGGCCGAAGGAGCCGGCGCGCAAGTATCTGCGATACGTCACGAAGATGGAAGCGGTGGGCAGCTTCCGACTGCCGCCGGCGACCACCTACGTCGATGCCGAGACGTTCGAGCCGATGAAGATGGAGTTCGACTTCCCCGGGTTCGGCGGCCGGGTGTCGTTCCTCCGCACCACGAAGGACGCGGCGACCGTCCCGGTGATGCGCCCGGTCGAGCTGTTCAACGCCCAGTCCATCCGCCTCGACCGCGAGATTCCGGGAATACACGGGGGCCGCTCCGTCGTCTACAAGGTGAGCGTTCCGAAGGACGACGAACCGGGCACGCTGTTCCCGGCCGACGCCCGGCAAGAAGTCAAGAACCTGAACGCCGAGGCGAAGACCTTTGAGTTGCACGTGCGCGCGGCCCGCGGCCCGGCGAAGGGGGTCGAATCGCTGCCGGCCCCGGGCAAGGAGTTCCTGGCCAGCAACTACTTCATCAACTGGGACAACGACGGGGTGAAGGCCCACGCCGCGACCGTCGCCCGCGGCCTGCCGGCGACCGCGTCCGACTGGGACAAGGCACTGGCAGTGGAGAGATGGGTCAAGGCGAACATGAAGGCGTTCGAGTTCTCGCAGGCGATGGCGACGGCCGACAACGTGGCCAAGAACCTGAGCGGTGACTGCACCGAGTACGCGATGCTGTCGGCAGCCATGTGCCGGGCGCTCGGGGTGCCGTCGCGGACCGTGCTCGGGCTGGTGTACGCCCCGGCCCGCGACGGCAAACCGTACCTCGCTTACCACATGTGGTTCGAGGTGTTCGCCGAAGGTCAGTGGCTGCCGCTGGACGCCACTCTCGGCCTGGGCGGCGTCGGCCCCGGGCACCTGAAGATCGCCGACCACAGTTGGCACGACGAGAAGACGTTCGCCCCGCTGTTGCCGGTGCTCCGCGTGCTGTCGGCCAAGCCGGCGGTCGCGGTGGCGAAAAGTGAGTAGTTCCAGGTTCCACGTTCCAAGTTCAGGCCGGAAGACGCCGACTTCTCGCTTTCAACTTGGAACCTGAAACTTGAAACTTGAAACTTGGAACTACTCAATTCGATGGCTTCCGCCGCGGGCGGCGTCTATACTCTTGGCAAGCTCCGATTCCCTCTCCGGCGGCCGGACCGTGCGCGCGCAAGTCGCCGGCGGCCGGCCGTTGTGGGCCTGGGCGTCCGTCAGGGTGCGGGAATGACCGACCGGGAGTCACACGCTCCGCACCCCGCGCCGCCCCCGCGGCCGCCCGGAACCGCGCCCCCGGACCGCGCACACGAAGGTAACAGCTCGCTGATGTTCGCGACGATCGCCACCCGCTCCCCGAGCCGACCGCACCCGGCCGCCGACCCGACCGACCGCGGCCGCGCGTGGCTGGCGCGCCTGTTCGCCGGCGACTTCGCCTTTCCCACCATCACCCCCGCCCCGCTGCCGCCGGCCGCCCGACCCGCGGCCGAGTCCGACGCGCTCGGCCGCGCCGCCGGCTGCCGCGACCTGTTCGTCGTCCACGCCGACCCGGCGGCCGGCGAGCGGTTCATCGCCGAACTGGTGTGCGCCGGCCCCGGCCGGGCGCTGGTCCTCACCCCCGACTCGGCCGCCGCCGACCGCGTCGCCGAGCGACTCCTCAAGGCGGGTGCCGGCGTCATCCGGGCGCTGGCCGACGACGAGAACCCGACCCGGCCGTCGGCGGTCGTCAGCGCCGCGACGTCGGCGGCGCTGGGGGTCGGGGCGGCCGAGGCGGCGCGGCGGGCGGCCGTCGCAGCGCTGACCGCCGCCGAACAGCGGATGGCCGCGTTCGCGGTGGTGTCGAAGGCCGTCGCCCGGCTGGTCGAGGTGACCGAGTCGCTCGCCCGGCTCGACGCCGCCGCGGCCGCACGTGCCGCGGCGCTGGACTCGGTCACCGCGGCGGTGGCCGAAGAAGCCGCCGGCCGCGCCCCGGGCACGCTCGCCGACCGGCTCGCCGCGCTGCGGGCCGCGCACGACGCGCAACTGGCGGGGCTGACCGAGGCGTGCGACGCGGCCCGCCGGCTGGCCGACGACAAGGGGGCGGAGGTCGCCAACCTCCGCCTGCAGCACACCGCCGCCGCCACCAAGAGCGGGTTCTTCGGCCGGCTGTTCAGCAAGCCGAAGGCCGGGTGCGACGCGGACGATCTCAAGAAACTGCTCGACGCGGCGGAGGCCGAACTCGCCGCGCTCGCCGCGGCCGCGGCCGCCAAGCAGGCGGACCTCGACGCGAAGTCGGCCGCGCTCGCCGCCGACCGCGAGAAGGCGGTCGCCGACGAACTCGCCGCCCGCCGGGCGGTGGCCGAGGCCGCGCTGGCCGAGAGCGAGGGCGAGCGGGCGCGGGCGCGGGCCGAGGCCGCGGCGCTGAACAAGGTCATCACCGCCGCGGTGCCGAACGACGACCACGCCGCCGCCGCCCGCGAGCTCGCCGCCGCCCGCGACCGGGCCGCCGAGGCCGGCCGCGCCGCCCCCGACATCCTGGCCCGGGCGACCGCCGACCTCCGCGCCGTGGTCGGCACCCCCGGCTGCCTCGCCGACCCGCTGTTCGCCGCGTTCGCCGCCGACCCGCCGTTCGACCTCCTGGTGCTCGACCGGGCCGAGGAACTGCCCGAGACCGAGTTCCCGCGCCTCGCCCGGCTGGCCGAGCGGTGGGTGCTGGTGGGCGACGCGGCCCCGCGGGACGACTTCCGCCCGGCCAACGGCCGCCCGCCGCGCCCCGGCCGCGGGGCCGAGACGTTCGTGTCGCGGGTCGCCCGGCTCCTCGACCGCGAGACGTGGGCGGCCGAGGGCGACCGGCTCGTGTGCCGGCTGGTTCACCTCTCGGCCGAGCAGCGCCGCCACCTGACCCGCGAGCCGCTGGCCGACCGCCCGGAGATCGAGCTGCGGTTCTCCGCGGCCGAGGAGCCGCTCCTGGCCGAGATCGCGTTCCCCGGGGCGACGACCGTTCCCGACGCCAAGAACTTCCTGTTCCACACGCTCAACGAGGTGCTGCTGCGGCCGTGCGGCGAGGCCGCGTGGTCCCACGCCCCGGACGCGATCACCGCCACCTTCCCGGCCGCCGACGGCCCGGGCGGCGCGTGGGTCGAGCTGGAGCCGGGCGTGCGGGAGAAGGTGTGCGGCTTCGGGCTGTTCGCCTACACCGCCGCGGTGAGCTTCGACCCGCACGCCGGCTGGGACGCCGACCGCGCCGCCGCGTGGCTGGCCCTGCGGATGCCCCCGCCGCCGATCGGCCGCTTCGCCGCCCTGCCCCGCTCCCGCTAAGAAGGCAAAAGGAGAAAGGAAAAAGGCAAAATGAGGCGGGTCGTTCTGCCTGTCTTCATTTTGCCTTTTGCCTTTCTCCTTTTGCCTTCTCCCGTTCTCCCTGGAGGGTTTCGCAATGCTCATCGCAGTCGCGCTGGCGCTCGCGCTCACTTCGCCCGAAGCCAAGCCCGCGCCCAAGCCGATGATCGGCCACATGGTGTACTTCAAGCTGAAGGACGGCACCCCCGAGAGCCGGCAGAAGCTCGTCGCGGCGTGCGAGAAGTACCTCGCCGACCACGAGGGCGTCGTGTTCTTCTCGGCCGGGGTCGTCGCCGCCGACTTCACCCGCGACGTCAACGACCGCGACTGGGACGTGGCCCTGCACCTCGTGTTCGTCGATAAGGCGGCCCACGACAAGTATCAGGACCACAAGGAGCACCTCAAGTTCATCGAGGAGAACAAGGCGAACTGGGCGAAAGTTCGGGTGTTCGACTCGGAGCTAAACGGGTACAAGGGAGCGAAGAAATAAAGAAGGCAAAGGGAAAAAGGTAAAAGGCAAAAGGAAGACACGGGGTAGCCGCTCCAGTTCACTGCCTTCAATTTTGCCTTTTACCTTTCGCCTTTTGCCTTCTCCTCCGAAGGAGGAGCCCCGTGGCGTTCAAACTGGTCGTCTGGGACTTCGACGGCACGCTGGCCGACTCGCTGCCGGCGGCGGTGCGGATCTTCAACCGGCTCGCGCCGGAGATGGGGTTCAAGCCGCTCGCCGACGTCGCCGCCGCCCGCGGCACGCCGCTCCGCCAACTCCTGCGGCAGCAGGGCATTTCGCTGTGGCGGCTGCCGCGGCTGGTGCGCAAGTACCACGCGGCCGCCGCCGAAGAGGCGCACACCCTGAAGCTCGCCGCCGGGCTGCCCGAGGCGCTGGCCGCGGTCGCCGCCGGCGGGGCGAAGCTCGGCATCCTCTCTTCCAACCGCGAAGACAACATCCGCCGGGCGCTGCGGGCCAACGGGGTCGAAGGGCACTTCGCGTTCGTGGTCGGCTACCCGCGGCTGTTCGGCAAGGCGAAGGCGCTGCGGCGGATCATCCGCGCCGAGCGGGTCGCCCGCGCCGACGTGCTGTACGTGGGCGACGAACTGCGCGACGTCGAAGCCGCCAAGAAGCTCGGCGTCGCGGTCGCGGCGGTGACGTGGGGCTTCCAGACCGCCGACCTGCTGCGCGGCGGCGCGCCGGACTACCTCGTCTCCGACCCGGCCGAGCTGGCGAAGCTGGTCGAGCGGGGCCGCGAAGGGCGGGCGGCGTGACCGGCGGCCGGCCGTGGTGGCTGTGGCCCAACCTGTTGTCGCTCGACGCGCCGCTGGTCGCGGTGGTGTGGCAACTGTTCCTCGCCGCCGACGCCGGGGTTGAAGTCCCGCCGGCCGCGGCGGTCGTGCTCGGGCTGGTCGTGTGGGGCGTGTACCTCGCCGACCGCGCGCTGGACGCGGCCGGCGGGTGCGCCGGGTCCGACCGGCACCGGTTCGCGGCTGCGCACCGCCCAATCCAAGTGTCGGTCGCCGCGCTGGCGTTTCTGGTCGCCGGCGTCATCGCCTTCACCCTCCTTCCGTCCAACTACCTCAGCACCGGCGCGGTCGTGTCCGCCGTGCTGGGCGCGTACCTGCTCGCCATCCACGCCGGGCGGCGGTGGCTCGGCGCGGGGGCGAAGGAACTGTCGGTCGGCATCACGTTCGCCGCCGGGGTGTCGATCCCGCTCGCGGCCCAGAGCGGGTCGCCGCACTACTGGCTGCCGGCGGTCGTCGCGTTCGCCGGGCTGTGCGCGCTGAACTGCCTGCTCATCGCCGTGTGGGAGGGCGAGGCCACCCCGCGGTGGGCGTTCGCGCTCGCCGCGCTCGCCCTCGTCGCCGCGGCGGGCGCGAGTGCCGCCGTCGCGGCCGCGATCGGGCTGAGCGCCGCGACGCTCGGGTTGCTGCACGGCGCCCGCGCCCGGGTGTCGCCGCGGGCGGCCCGCGTGCTGGCCGACGCCGTCCTGCTGACGCCCTTCCCCGTCGCGGTGCTGCTGTGACCCCGCGCCCGTCGTTCGACCTGCTCGCCGCGCCGTATCAGCTTCTCGAACGGTTGACGTTCGGCCCGCTGCTGCACCGCTGCCGGACCGCGCACCTCGATCGCGCCCGCGACCGCCGCCGCGCGCTGATCCTGGGCGACGGCGACGGCCGGTTCCTGGCCGACCTGCTCCGCACCAACCCCGACGTGCGCGCCGACAGCGTCGATATCAGCCCCGGGATGCTCGCCGCGGCGCGAAGGCGCGTGCGGGCGATTCCCGGGGCGCCGGAGCGCGTCCGCTTCGTGTGCGCCGACGTCCGCTCCGACCCCTTGCCCGATTCCGGCTACGACCTCCTCGTCACCAACTTCGTACTCGACTGCTTCCGCCCGGCGGAACTGGCGGGCGTGGTGTCGCGGCTCGCGTCCGCCGGCGCGCCGGGCGCGCTGTGGCTGGACGGCGACTTCCGCCTTCCGCCGGCCGGGTGGGAGCGGCTCGCGGCGCGGGCGGCGCTGGCGGGCATGTACGCCGTGTTCCGGCTCGTCACGCGGATGCCCAACGGCCGGCTGACCGACCCCGCGCCGCTCCAGCGGGCCGCCGGCTTCCGGCTCGAAGCGGAGGCGGCGTGGCTCCGCGGCTTCCTCTCGGCGCGGCTCTGGACCGCGGATAAGCTGAACGCGCCGGCGGAGGCGCGCCCGTGAACCGCGCCGAGTTCCAACAACTGGCCGAGGTGCGGATCAAGGAAGCGGAGGCGCTTCTGGCCGCCGGGCTGTGGGACGGCGCGTACTACCTCGCCGGGTACGCGGTCGAGTGCGCGCTGAAGGCGTGCATCGCGAAACTGACGCGGGCCGACGACTTCCCGCCGCGGGAAACCCGCGACTACTACACGCACGACCTCGGTACGCTGTTGAAGACCGCCGGGCTAAGGGCGACGCGGGACGCCGAGGCGGCCGTGAACCCGCGATTCTACGCGTTCTGGACGGCGGTCACAAAATGGAACGAACAGGCCCGCTACGGCACCGGTCGAACGCAAGCGGTCGCCGAAGAACTGTTCCAGGTCATCACCGACCCGACCGACGGAGTTCTGCAATGGGTCCGACGACACTGGTGAGCCGCGACCAGATCGAAGGTGGCGAAGACCTCCTGAAGTTCTTGCCGTCCCGCGGCGTGCCGATCACCGCCGCGGTGTGGGCGCAGACCGAGGGCGACGGGCAGCCGTACCTCTACATCCTTAGCCCGGAAGTCGATGTCGCCCCGTCGGCGGCGATGCGGCGGTTCGTTGACGCGTTTCGCGAACTCGAGCCGACCTGGGCCGACCCGTTTCGCCGGCTCGACGCGTTCGCGATCAAGCTGTTCGGCCCGTCGGAGGCGCGCGGGCAGACGTTCCTCCGCGACGCAGCCTACGTCTACCCCGCGTCGCTCTTCACCGCCCCGACCGCGCCTACTTCGCCTTCGGCTTGACCACCGCCGACAGCACGTCCGGGGTGCCCTCCGCGCGCTCGAGCCGCGGGTACCGCGCGCCGCCGGCGTACTCCAGCGCGTGCGTCTTGAAGAAGTCGCCGCTCTCGGCCAATAGCTCCAGCTTGCCGCCGCTCTTGGTCGCCCCGACCGCGGCCTTCAGCCCGTCCGGCGAGAAGCGGCGGCCGTTCACCGCCAACAGCTTCATCCCCGGGGCCAGCCCGGCCTTCGCCGCGGCGCCGCCCGGCACGAGGTCGCCCACCAGCCCGTCGCCGCTCACCGACACGCCGATCGAATCGGCCAAGTTTACGCCTTTGGACAGGCCTTCCATCGCGGCGAACAGGTCCGTCGGCTTCTCCGCGAACGCCAGCTTCCACCCGCCGGCGGTAATGCCCTCCAGCGGCGGCGCTTCAGCCACCACCTCGACGCGGCGACGGAAATACCCCTTCCAGTCGCTCGGCGCGACCGCGTTCAGCGCCGCGAGCACCTCTTCCAGTTGGTAGCCCTTCACCTGCGGCTTGCCCGGCCCGCCGCCGAAGAACGCCTTGCAGAAGTCGTCCAACGACTTCGCACCCTTCGTTTGGTTGCGAATGAGCACGTCCACTTCGAGCCACAGCAGCGTGCCCTCGTCGTAGAAGTCCACCGCGCGGCGGGCCGACCGCCACGCCCGCGTCGCGTCGAACAGCGTGCTGGCGGCCGCCGCGGTGTCGTCCAGCGGCCGCCAGCCCCGCGCCTTGACGTTCGTCATCCGCGCCGCGGTCATCGCCAGGTAGTCGCGAGCCTCCTCCGCGGTCTTCAGCCCGCTGCGCGCCGCCAAGAGCCAGCCGAGGTAGTTGGTCAGCCCCTCGTACACCCACAGCAGTCGCGTCTGCTGCGGGGTCTGGTAGTCGGACACGATCATGTCGGCCGGGCGGCGGAACTTGCCGTTCCACGCGTGCGCGAACTCGTGCGGGAACAGCGTCGCGGCGCTCTTGCGCTCGCCGGCCTTCACCAGCGCCAGTTCCGGCAACCGGTTGTCGCTCGACTGGTGATGCTCGATCCCGGCGCTCGGGATGTGGTTACTCAGGCCGAGTAGGAACGTGTACGAGGCGTACGGCCGCGACCCGCCGAAGACCGCCGCGGCCTCTGTGGGCAGCTTCTTCCACGCCGCCAGCGTTTCATCCGGTACGGCCAACCCGTCGGGGCTGTCGCACGCGATCACGACGCGGTGCTTGTCGTCGAGCTTGACCTCGCGGACGTACTCGCCGGCCAGGAGCGGCGAGTCGATCAGCGTTTCGAGCGGCACAGCGGTGAACGCGACCGTCGCCCCGTTCGCCTCCTTGGCCTCTTTGGTGTCGAGCGCGGTGCCGTACTTCCAGCCGGCCGGGAGCGTTGCGGTCGCGTGGAACGGCACGGCGAGCGGCTTGTCGGCCTTCGGGTATACCAGAACATCGTTCCAGTTCATCGTCAGCACTTTGGGCGACGCGACGGTCATGAACTGCGCCCCGCCCTCCGCACCGGCCGCGAGCAGTAAATCAAACGTCACTTCGACCGCCTTCGCGCTGTCAGGCACGGTCACGCGGACTGTGAACGGGTCGGCGTCGTCGCGCTTCCACGCCAGCGCTTTGCCGCCGGAAGACACGCGGAACTCGGTGACGTTGGCGATCTGCCCGACGGGCCGGTGGCGCCCGGGAATCCACTTCGGGTAGTGCAGTGTCAGCTCGCCCGCGGCCGCCGGGATTACCTCGCGGACGTGAATCACCTTCCGCCCCACCTCCGACGCATCGACGGCCAGTTCGATGTCCTGAGCGGTCGCCAGCGCTGGCAGCGCAACGAGGGCGACGGCGGCGAGTGCGAAGCGGAGCATGGCGACCTCCATCTTGGTACAAAATGCCAGTAATATACTTATTTGCGATGAATTCCGCGAAGTCAAATCGATTTTTCGGAAATTTTTCGCGCCGCTCCCGTCGAAAAGAGCCCGCTTCCCCCGGCGGCGCGCCGCGGCGGGGCCGCAACGCGGCTTGGGGGACGCAGGCCACGCGGGTAGAATAGCGGTATGAAGCTCAGTTCCGCTCTGGCGGCGCTCGCCGCCGACCCTCACACCCCGGTCGATCTCGCCCGCGTCGCACTGCTCATCGCCCGCGACGCCTACAGTCAGATGAACCCGCGGGCCTACCTCCGGCGGATCGACCGGTTGGCCGCCCGCGTCCGCCCGCGGCTGGTCGGCTCGCTGGCGGCCCGCACCGCGGCGCTGTCGTCCTTCTTATTCGAGGAGTGCGGCTTCGCGGGCAACACCGAGCACTATTACGACCCGCGGAACAGCTACCTGAACAAGGTGCTCGACCGGCAGGTCGGGCTGCCCATCGCGCTGTCGGTGCTGGCGGTGGCGGTCGGCGAGCGGGCCGGGCTGAAGGTGGTCGGGGTGGGCCTGCCGGGGCACTTCGTGGCGAAGGCGGTGGACGGCGACGACGCGGTGCTGTTCGACCCGTTCAACGGCGGGCAGTTCCTCGACCCCGACGCATGTGAAGCGCTGGTCGGCGGCATCACCGGCCGGCCGTTCGAGGCGACGCCGGAGGCGCTGGCGGCCGCGCCGAACGGCTCGATCGTTGTCCGAATGCTCCAGAATCTGAAGACCGCGTACCTGGCCGACCGGTCGTACAGTCGGGCAGCGCGGGTGTCGTGGCGGCTGTCACAGGTGATGCCGACGGACGTGACGCAGCGGCGTGACATGGGGGTGCTGCTGATGCAGGCCGACCAACCGGGCCGGGCGATCGACCACCTGCGGAGCTACCTGAAGGCCGCCCCGCACGCCGACGACGCCGACGACGTGCGCAACTTCCTGACCAAGGCGCTGGGCGAAGTCGCCCGTTGGAATTAAAGAATAAAGGCAGATTGGCCACAAAAAAGCACAAAACGCGCAAAAAGAAGACCAAGACAGAAGAGTGAGTTCAATTCAACTCTGCTCTTTTCTTGGTCTTTTTTTTGCGCGTTTTGTGCTTTTTTGTGGCCAATCTGCCTTTGCTGCTCATCCGAAGAGGAGGAGCACGTTCCACGGCGGGGTCTTCTCGAACTCGCAACCGAGTTCGTAGTGGCCGTCGCCCTTGCGGCAACTGCGGACGAGCAGGACGACGAACCCGACGGTGTCCGGGGCGTCCACCGCCCGCACCTGGAGGGTGCTGCCGGGTGCGACTGCCGCCGGGGAGGCGATCTTCAGCCCGCCGGTCGAGCGGTCGATGACGTACCCGTCGCACGCGCCGCTGCGGAAGGTGTTCGAAGCGAGGGTGACGCGGACCGGCTGGCCCTCCCGTCGGACCGCCCCGCGGCGGTCGGCGTAGGACTGGCTGTTCGGCTCCCAGTTGAGCGCCTTCTCGCCGGTCAGCACGCTGGCGCCGGCCCCGGCGGCGGCCAGCTTCTCGGGGTCGAGGCCGCGGCGGCGGAACGCCGCGTTCAGCGCCAGGAACAGCATCACCGACGCGGCCACGACCGCCCCGACCGCGAGCGGCAGGTTCGCCGTCGCCCACGCCTTGGTGACCTCCAGAAGCTCCGCCATCGCTCCGCTCCCGCCGCGCAAAGGGGATATTCCGAATGTAGCACGCGGACGGGCGGTTGCAAAAAGCGGGCGTCGAAAGTCATAAAGTCGAAAGTCGTAAAGTCGAAGACTGCCGCCATGGACGTCTTCGACTTTACGACTTTCGACTTTATGACCTTCGACTCACTTACGGCTTGAGCGCCCCGCCGATGGCGCTGGCGTCGATCTTGTACTTCATGGTGGCGGTGGTCAGCTCGCTCTCGACCCGGCCGAGCTTGTCCTTCACCTGGAGCTTGACGTCGCCGGTCATGCTCACCTCGCCGGTGCCGGCGAAGAACTTCAGCTCGTCGCACGAGCCTTCGGCCCCGAACCCGGCGAACCGCACCTTGCCCTTGGCGGTCACCTCGGACAGCCCGCCGCCCTTCTCCGGCGACTTGATGTCCACCTTCTCACACGCGACCTTCAGAACGAGGTTGTCGCCGTTCTTCACCTCGAAGCTCGGCTCGCCCTCGCCGACCCGCAGCAGGATGCGGAACTTGACGTCGGTGACCGGTTGCACGAGCACACCCGGAACCGGCGGGGCCGGGGCGGGCGTCGCCGGGCCGATCACCGGGCCGGTGCCGATCGCCGGCTTGGTCGGGATTTCGGCGTTCGTCGGCGGGATTTCAGTCAGCGCCGGGGCGGCCGGCTGGGTGCCGCTCGCGCCCACGACCGGCGGCTTGGCCGGCGGGGTGGTTTGCGGCGCGGTGAGCGGCACGCTCGGCAGGCCGGTGCCGCCGTTGACCGGGGCCGGGGGCGGGGTCACACCGGCCGTCGGCGCGCTCGGAACCGTCGCGGTCGGGGCCGACGCGGTCGGGGCCGACGGAGCGGGCGTCGCCTTCATCGGCGGCGCGGACGGGGCCGGCGGGATCAGGTCGGGCACGCCCGCGTCGATCGGGTTCGGCGGGACGGCCGGGGCGGACGGCGCCGGAACCACGGGCGACTTCGCCGGGGCCGGGGTGAGGTCGATCGCCGGCTTGGGGGCGTCCGGCAGCTTCGGCGCGTCGGCCTTCGCGTCGGCGGGCTTGGGCGCGTCCGGCAGCTTCGGCGCGTCGGCCGGCTTCGGCGTCTCCGGCAGGGTCGGGGTCGGCAGCGGCAGGGTCGCGCCGACCGGGATCACGTCGGCCGGCTTGGCGAGCTTGGCGTCCGGCGCGAGGTCCGGGATGCCCGGCAGCTTCGGCGCGTCGGCGGCCGGCGGGGTCGGGCCGGCGGGCACCAGTTGCGGCGGGGCGGGCACGGCCGGGCCAGGCAGCGGCAGTTCGGGCAGGGCCGGCGGGGCGCTCGGCGCGCCGGCCGGGGCCATCTTCGGCTCGGCCTTCGCCACCGGGCCGTCCGGGGTGCGGCCCTTCGACGAATCCCACTTCGAGCACTGGCTGGCGGCCGCGGCCAGCCCGCCGATCGACACGCCCAGCACGCCGGCCATCATCTTCCAGCGGGACAACGACATGGTGAAAACTCCTCGAGTCCGTTCGGCTGCCGGGGGAAACCGCGGGCGTCCGCTGCCCTGCGGGGCCGCCGACCGTCAGTTCGACCGCCGACCCAATACCCGCCCACGCTTCCCGTGTCTGCGCCACTTTCCCCGGCGCGGCGGCAGCGGGTTCACCACAGAGACCACAGAGACCACAGAGGAAAGCAGAGACAGGGTTTAAAACTCTCTATCTTCTTCCTCTGTGGTCTCTGTGGTCTCTGTGGTGAACTCTCCTATGAGCCGCCCGAAGGTGTTCGTCGCCCGCCGCATCCCCGACGAAGGTCTGAACGCCATCGCCGCCGCGTGCGACGTGGACGTGTGGCCGGACCGCCTCCCGCCGCCGCCGGACGAACTCCGCAAGCGGGTCGCGGACTGCGACGGGCTGGTGTCGCTCCTCACCGACCGCGTGGACGCCGCCCTACTCGACGCGGCGCCGAAGCTGCGGGTGGTGAGCAATTTTGCTGTGGGGTTCAACAACGTCGATGTGGCCGCCTGCACCGCCCGCGGGGTGCGCGTCGGCAACACCCCCGGGGTGCTCACCGACGCCACCGCCGACATCGCGGTCACGCTGCTGCTGGCCGCGGCGCGTCGTTTGGGCGAAAGTGCGACCGACGCGAAGGAAGGCCGGTGGCTCACCTGGGAGCCGCTCGGCTGGCTCGGGGCCGACCTGGGCGGGCGCACCCTCGGCATCGTCGGGATGGGGCGCATCGGCTTCGCCACGGCCAAGCGCCTGCACGGCGGGTGGGGCATGAAGGTGCTCTACACCGCCCGCGGGCCGAAACCGGACGCCGACGGCTCCCTCGGCGCGACTCGGGTGGAACTGGACGAACTGCTTGCGCAAAGCGACTTCGTGTCCGTCCACGCGGATTTGAACCCGTCAACGAAGGGGCTGTTCGGGGCCGCTCAATTCTCGCAGATGAAGCGTTCGGCGGTGTTCGTCAACACGTCCCGCGGCCCGCTGGTGGATCAAGTCGCGCTGGCGCAAGCACTTCGGGCGGGCACCATCTTCGCTGCGGGGTTGGACGTGACGGACCCGGAACCGCTCCCGCCGTCGCACGAGTTGTATTCGCTTCCCAACTGCGTGATCGCCCCGCACATCGCGAGCGCGACGATCGACACCCGCAACGCGATGGCCCGGCTGTGCGCCAACAACCTGCTCGCCGGGGTGAAGGGCGACCCGCTGCCGCACTGCGTCAACCCCTGAACCGACGACCCACCCCCGGCCCCTTCCTGCCGGGAGGGGAGAAACCCCTCGACGCGCCGCCGACGTCTGCGGAATGTAAAGGCTTTTCTCCCCTCCCGGCAGGGAGGGGCTGGGGGTGGGTTCTGTAACGGCCGCGCAACGGGCCGCAATCCGCCGCCGGCTCCGCGTCGTCGCACTTCCGGGAGCATCCAATCGGGAGGTACGTCATGCGCTACCTGATGTTGGCGGCCGCGGTCGCGCTGTGGGCCGCCCCGGCACGCGCCGGCGGCGGGCACGGCACCAAGATCGAGCTGGTGGACACGCCCAAGGAAGCGGCGGCGCTCGCCAAGAAGGAGCAGAAGCTGGTGATGGTGCTGCACGTGTCCGGGCACTTCGAAGACCCGGCGCTGACCTGAAACAACGCCGAAGCGCTCCGTGTGGGCGCCCTGAACAACGCGGACGTCGGTCAGTTCGTCAACGAGTACTTCGTGTCGTCGTATCAGAAGGTGGCCACGTTCAAGATCGTCGGCGGGCAGAAGCAGGGCGGCAACGTCGCCGCATACTTCTGCGCCCCGGACGGCCGCGTGCTGCACTGCGTCGCCGGCCCGGTGGACGCCGCGACGTTCCTGCGCGAGGCGAAGTGGGTGGTCGAAACCACCAAGCGGTGCATGAAGGACGCCGGCGACGACGGGGCGAAGTTCAAGGCCCAGTTCCGCAAGGCGCACGCCGAGAAGTTGCGCCAGGAGTTCGGCGTGGTGGTGGAGGCGGTCACCTACGACCCGCCGGAGGCGATGGGGGCCGGCGACGCGCTCACCTACCGCGACCCGACCGGCCGCCCGCTCGCGCCGAAGCTGCCCCCGCCGCCGATCGACGGCCCGGACGTGGCGCTGACCGCCGAGGCGTTCGACCGGATGCAGAAGGCCGCGGCCGCCGCGCCCGGCAACCGCGTCGTCGCCGACGCCAGGGGGCGGCGGGTGGTGGTCACCAACCAGAGCCTCGTCCACCAGATCATGGCCGCGCATTCGATGGTGCCCATCGAGCGCGTGTACGGGACGGTGTTCGAGAACATCCTGGGCGAGAAGATCTCGACCAAGCCGGTCGATGTGGTCGGGCCGTTCAGTTGGCTCGACAAGGACGGCAACCGCCGGAAGTAGGAATTTTCACCACAGAGACCGCAGAGACCACAGAGGAAGACGAGAGCAGAACTTTGACAAACTCTGCTTTGCTTTCCTCTGTGGTCTCTGTGGTCTCTGCGGTGAATACTCTTCGGCCTTTTCCGCCCGCGTCCGCGTCAAGCCCGGCCCCGCGCGCCGACTATCTACGGACAGTCACCGCGGAGTCTTCCATGCTCGCCTCGCTCCTCGCCCTCACCCTGGCATCCCCGCCCGCGCCGCCGGCCCAACCGGAGCCGCGGTACTACTTCATCCTGTTCGGCGGGCAATCGGTCCCGTTCAAGCCGAACACGGCGCACACCTTCGCCACCTTCGTGAAAGCCACGCCGGCGGCCGACGGGGCGGTGGCGCTCGAGTCGCAGACGATCAGTTGGCTCCCGGCGGAGGGGCCGGTGCAGCCGCTGCGACTGCGGTCGGTGCAGGGCAAGAATTGGTCGCTCGAAGAGACGTTCGCGATCACCGCGAAGAACAACGCCCGCATCTCGATGTGGGGGCCGTTCGAGACGGACGCGACCCGCTACGACCTGGCGGTCGCGCAGGCGGCGACGCTGGACAGCGGCACGGTGCGGTTCCGGTCGCTGGACTCGCTCGGCCGCAACCGGTCGGTGGTTCACTGCGTCCACGCGATCACCTTCGCCGACCCGAACTTGCAGCGGCTTCGGCAACCGGTGCTGAAGGTCGGCGAGCCGGGGACGAGCAAGCTGGCGGTGAAGTACGCCGACAGCGGCGCGTTCGCCGGCCCCGGGACGCACGACTGGCTCATCCCGGCGCTGGGGCTGGACAAGGTCGGGGTGGTGCGCCGCGAGTTGGGGGAGTACGTGCCGCGGCAGTGGCGGTAAGATGAGTTCCGGCGAGCGGGTTCGCCGGAGGACAGCGGCAATGGCGGCCATCACGGTTACGACGCGGCCGGACGCGGTCGCGGTGCTCACGTTCGACCAGCCCGGCAGCAAGGCCAACGTGCTGACGCGCGAACTCTGGACCGAGTTCGGCGCGGCGCTGGCATCACTCACATCGCGCACCGACCTCAAGGGCTTAGTGCTGGCGAGTGCGAAACCGGGCGTGTTCATCGCCGGGGCCGATCTGAAGTTGCTCGCCAACGCGCCCGCGCCCAATGACCCCGAAGTACGCGCATTCATCGAACAAGGTTTACGCGTACTCGAACAACTCGAAGCGCTCCCGTTCCCCACCTGCGCCGCGATCGACGGCGCGGCGCTCGGCGGCGGGTTGGAGGTCGCGCTCGCGTGCGACTACCGCGTGTGCGGGACCAACCCGAAGGTGCAACTCGGCCTGCCGGAAGTGACGCTCGGGCTGATTCCCGGGTGGGGCGGGACGCAGCGCCTGCCGCGAATTATCGATATGGGCGGCCTCCCAGTCGCCTCCAAACTCGTCACGACCGCCCAAACGTTCGCAGGGCAAGAGGCGGTGAACCGCGAAGTCGCGGACGTTGTCGTCGATTCGGCCGCGCTGCCGGAACAGGCGGTCTACCGCGTTCTGCGGGTCGATCGTGCCGAGCGGCGCGACTGGAAACGACGACCTATCTCGAAGAGCAACTTGCAGCAGTTTACGCCATCGGACGACCTGAGCGAGGCTGCGAACGAGGCCGTGCGCGTGATGGTCGAGGGCGCGGCGTTGCCGCTGTACGACGCCATCAAGCTGGAAACCGAGGCGTTCATGCGGCTGGCCGGGTCGGACGAGTCGAAGCGCCTGATCGCCGCGTTCTTCGCCTCGCGAAAGAAGTAAACCCGCGACGCCGCGAGCGGCGAAAACACCAATCACCCACTCACCACTCACCAACATGACCCGCCTCGTGATCGGCAGTCGCAACAAGAAGAAGCTGAAGGAGATGCTTCAGCTTCTGGGCGACCTGCCGCTGGACCTCACCGACCTCACCCCGTACCCGGGCGCGCCGGAGGTCGAGGAAACCGCCGACACGTTCGTCGGGAACGCGACCCTCAAGGCCACGCAGCTCGCCCCGGTGCTCGGGGCGTGGGTGGTGGGCGAAGATAGCGGCCTGTGCGTGCCCTCGCTCGGCGGGGCGCCCGGCGTGTACTCGGCCCGCTACAGCGGCGTCCACGGCGACGACGAGGCCAACAACGACAAACTCTTGCGCGAGATGGCGTCCCTCACCGGCGATCAGCGCGCCGCTTATTACGTCAGCACCGCGGTCCTTGCCGACCCGACCGGCAAGGTTGTTGCAGGGGTCGAGGGGCGGTGTCACGGGGTAATCGTGACGGAGCGCCGCGGGGGCGGCGGGTTCGGCTACGACCCGCTGTTCCTAGTGCCAGAGTTCGGCAAGACCTTCGGCGAACTACCGCCGGAGGTCAAGCAGCGGATGAGCCACCGGGCGCGGGCGTTCGAGCAACTGCGGCCGGTCATCGTTCGCGAAGTGCTAAAGAGGCAGGTATGAACTTCCCGCGCGGCGTGCTGCTGGTGACGGCCCTCGTCTTCCTGGTGTTCGGGGCGTGGGGCTTCGTCGCCCCGGCACACATGCTGGCGCCGGTCGAAGTCGCGGTGCCGACGCCGACGGCCGTCGCGGACGCCCGCGGGCAGTACGGCGGGTTCACGCTCGGAATGGGCGTGTTTCTGCTCGCCTGCGTCGCGCGGAAGGACTGGACGACCGCCGGGCTGGCCGCCGGCACGTTCACGCTCGCCCTCTTCGCGCTCGGCCGCGGCCTGTCGGCGGCGGTTGACGGGCCGGTGCAGCCGATTATCTTCGCGCTGATGGGTTCGGAAGCGGCCGGGGCGGTGCTGTGCGCGGTCGCGTGGCGGGTGAGCGCGAAGTGAGGCCACACCGGAGCCGCCGGGGCTACTTTCGTCCGGCAGGCCCGGCGCGCTCGGTGCCTACACGCCGTGTGGCAGCGAACGCGACCGAGATGAATGGGTCGGCACGGCGAACCGTCCGCGGCGTAACACCGCAGTTGTCGCTAGCTGTGCCCGGCGGCCCGGTGTGGCCGATGCCAGTGTAACTCACGTTGCGCGCCGCGTCACGGTCTGCGAGAATGGGAATCACACCGCGACCGCCGGGGCTACTTTCGATCTGTAAGCCCGGGACGCGTGGCGCTGGTACCTGTCACTCGCGCCACTCGTCCCCGAATCGAACTGGTCGGCACGGCGAACCGCCCGCGGCGTAACACCGCAGTTGTCGCTAGCTGTGCCCGGCGGCCCGGTGTGATCGCCTTCAGCATACCACGCGCAGCGGGGCCGGCGATGGGCTTTTCCGAACTGTACTCCGACATCACCGCGTTCCGCAACTACATGCGCTCCGAGCGCGGGCTGGCGGACAACACCGTCGAGTCGTACGGCCGCGACCTCGACCGGTTCGCGCGATGGGTGGCGCTCGTCCAACTGCCCGACTACCACACGCCGAAGCTCAAAGACCTCGCCGGCTACATCGGGTTCATGCACGACGAGGAGCTGGCCCCGCCGAGCATCGCCCGGCACCTCGTCGCGCTCAAGATGTTCTACCGCTTCCTCCGCATGGAGGAACGCGCCGACCCGTCGGCGGTGGAGCTGCTCGGCTCGCCGAAGCTGTGGGAGCGCATCCCCGAAGTGCTGCCGCCGTATGCGGTTGAGGCGCTCATCAACGCGCCGCAGCCGGGCGACCGGTTCTTCCTCCGCGACCGGGCGATGCTCGAAACGCTGTACGCCACCGGGTGCCGGGCGTCCGAGGTTGTGAACCTCAAACTCGCGGACCTGTACCTCGACGGCGGGTTCTGCAAGTGCGTCGGGAAGGGGAGCAAGCAGCGGGTGGTGCCGCTCGGCCGCCCGGCGGTCGCGGCGCTGCGGGCGTACATCGGCGGCAACGTCGAAGGCGGGTCGCGGCCGACCGAGGGCAGCGCGGAAGTGGTGTTCGTCAGCGGCACCGGGCGCAGCCTGACGCGGATTCACCTGTGGGCGCTGGTGAAGAAGTACTGCAAGCGGGCCGGGCTTCCGAAGACGGTCAGCCCGCACACGTTACGGCACAGCTTCGCGACGCACATGCTGGCCGGCGGCGCGGACCTGCGGGCGGTGCAGGAGATGCTCGGCCACGCGTCGATTCAGACGACGCAGATTTACACCCACGTAGACCGCGACCGGCTGAAGGCGCTGCACCGGCAGTTCCACCCCAAAGGGAAGCGCGACGACGCGAAGCCGGGGAGCGGAGGGTAGGCGGGCCGCCTTCTGTAGCCGGCCTCTGTGAGGCCGGAGCGGTCGTGCCGGTGTCGCACCGGCCTCACAGAGGCCGGCTACAGAAGGCGATTACACGCCCCACGCCTTCAAAACCTGTTCGGGCGCGTCCGGGGCGTCGGCCGGCACCGGCACCAGCGCCTTCAGGTTGCGGAACCACGTCAACTGACGCTTGGCGAACTGCCGCGTGTGCGTGCGGATCAAATCCACCACAGCATCCCACGCGCCGCCGGTTTCGAGGTATTCGAGCAACTCGCGGTAGCCGAGCGCCTGCCGGGCCTCGCGGCTGAGCGGGTGCGGCAACGCCCGCAGCGCGCGGACTTCGTCCAACCAGCCGGCTTGCAGCATGGCCCCGACGCGGCGGTTGATGCGGTCGTACAGCACCTCGCGCGGCAACTCCAGCACCGCGGCCGGGATCGACTTCGGCGGCGGGGCGGCACTCCCGCCGAATCCGGCCGTCTCCCACGACTGCTGAAAGTCCGAAATCGGCCGGCCGGTGAGCGTATACACTTCGAGAGCGCGCACGACGCGCCGCACGTCGTTAGGGTGGAGCCGCGCCGCCGCCTTCGGATCGACCGCGGCCAGCCGGGCGTGCAGCGCCGCCACCCCGTCGCGCGCCGCGTCGGCTTCGAGCGCGGATCGGAGGTCGGCGTCGGCCGGCGGGCCGTCGAACAGCCCGTGCAGCAGCGCCTTCAGGTAAAACGGCGTTCCGCCCACGAAAATCGGCCGCTTGCCGCGCGAGACGACGTCGGCGCACGCCGCTTCGGCCCGCTCCAGCCACCACGCGACTGTTAGAGATTCCCACGGGAAAAGGACGTCGATCAGGTGGTGCCGGACGCGCGCCCGGTCGGCGGCGGTCGGCTTGGCGGTGCCGACGTCCATCCCGCGGTAGACGGTCATCGAGTCGAGGGCAATTATTTCGGCGCCGACGCGCTCGGCTAAATCGAGCGCCAGTGCGGTCTTGCCGCACGCGGTCGGGCCGGTCAGGATCAGGGATTGTGCGAGCGACATACGGACGGTTGTAGAGGCGGGGCGCGGGCCGTATTCTAGTGACGCTGGCAACTGGGGAGGGACGCCGTGAACCCGTGTCAGGCCGACGAGCCGTTCCGCGTGCGCCCGGTCGCGCGCGACGAGACCCGGCTGTTCTTCGACTGGGCCAACCGCGAGGGCTGGAACGCCGGCCTGCACGACGCCCCGTGCTTCCACGACGCCGACCCCGACGGCCTGCTGGTGGCCGAGTTGCACGGCGAGCCGGGGGCGATCATCTCGTGCGTCCGGTACGGCGACGACTTCGGGTTCGCCGGCCAGTACATCGTACGGAGCGAGTTCCGCGGCCGCGGGTTCGGGCTGCGGCTGTACACCGCCGCGATGGCCCGGCTGGCCGGGCGGAACGTCGGCCTCGACTGCGGTCCGGACCAGGCCGGCACCTACGAGCGGGCCGGGTTCCGCACCGCCCACCACCACATCCGCTACGTCGGCGCGCCGGCCGGCGCGACCGCCCCCGGGGTGACGCGGCTGGACGCGATCCCGTTCGACGACGTGCTCGCCTACGACCGCCAGTGCTTCCCCGGGCCGCGGGCCGCGTTCTTACGAAGCTGGCTGGCGCAACCGGAGTCGGTCGCGCTGGGTTTCGTGCGCGAGGGGGCGTTGGCCGGCTTCGGGGCCGTCCGGCGGGCGGTCCGCGGGTGGCGTGTCGGCCCGCTGTTCGCCGACGACGACACCGCGGCCGAGGCGCTGCTGCTGGCGCTGGCGAAGGAGTGCGGCGGGCCGGTCGGGATCGACGTGCCGGACGCGGCCGCGCACCCGACCGCGGAGGAGTTGGTGAAGCGCCACGGCCTGACCGAGGAGTTCCGCTGCGCCCGGATGTACACCGGCGGCCGCCCGGCGGTCGCGTGGGACAAGGTGTTCGGCGTCACGTCGCTGGAGTTGGGGTGACCGTACCCCGAAAGCGCCTTTCAACTAACCTTGCGTGTAGAGTGGACGAATGCGTATACACCGTTCGCTTCGCCCACTCCACACAGAGGTTCGGTCATGCCGGTCAGTCACGTCTCGCCCGGGTATCACACGGTCACGCCGTACATCACGGTCCGCGGCGCCGCGAAGGCGATCGAGTGGTACCAGCGGGCGTTCGGCGCGTCGGAGGTGATGCGGTTCGAGATGCCCGGGGTGGTGGCGCACGCGGAGATCGAGGTGAGCGGGTCGCGGGTGATGCTGGCCGACGAGATGCCGGAGTGGGGCAACCGCGGCCCCGAGTCGCTCGGCGGCACCAGCGGCGGGCTGTGCGTGTACGTGCCGGACGCCGACGCGGCCGTGGCGCGGGCCGTCGCCGCCGGGGCGAAGCTGCACAAGCCGGTCGCCGACCAGTTCTACGGCGACCGCAGCGGCACCGTGATCGACCCGTTCGGGCACGCGTGGACGTTCGCCACCCACACCGAGGACGTGTCGGTCGAAGAAATGAAGCGGCGGTTCAGCGCGTTCCTGGCGCAGGCCGCGTGACCCCCAGTCGCCAGATCGCGACCCCGGCCGCGACGCCGGACCAGTCGATGAGCACGTCCCGCGCGCTACCGGTGCGGCCCGGCACGTAGGTCTGCCCGATCTCGGTGCCGACGCCGTGCAGCGCCAGCAGCACGGCGAGCGCCCACCGCCAGCGATTCGGCAGCGGCAGGGTAACGGCCAGTAGTGTCAGGGCGCAATAGACGCCGGCGTGCAGGCTCTTGGCCGCGGCGAACCGCGCCTCGCCGGTCAGGTGCGCCGCGAGCGCCTCCGGCACCGGCTGCGGCTCCAGCAACTTCCACGTCCACAGCGCCAGGAGGGCGAGACAGGCGAGGAGGTGGGCCGCGCGGAGACCTACCCCCCCGGCCCCCCTCCCTGAAGGGAAGGGGGAGAAAGACCTTTCCGCTTCGTGTCGCTCGTCAGCGCGCGAGCGGTTTTTCTCCCCCTTCCCTTCAGGGAGGGGGGCCGGGGGGGTAGGTTTCGCCATCACGCCCGGTGCGAGCCGAGTTCGCGGAGCTTGGTCTTGAGGTACTTGGCCCGGGCGGCGTTCCGCTCCTCGCCGTCCAGCGCGTGCCCGGCCAGCTTCTGCAGGTGCGCCGACTGCGTGTGGATGAACAGCTCGTTGACCGCGGTGATCGGTACGCCCTCCAGCAGCCGCAGGTGGATGCCCAGCCGGACCGCCGACAGCAGTTCCATCGTCTCCTCGGACGTGATCATGGTGGCGCTGCCGAGGGTGCCGATCGCCCGGGCGACGCGGTCGTGCTCGGCCTGCTTCCGCTCCTTCATCAGCGCCGCCCGCGCCTGCCGCTCGTACAGCAGGATGGTGACGATCACCTCCTTGATCTCGTTGAGGATCTTCGGCTCGCTCTTGCCGAGGGTGACGTGGTTGGAGATCTGGTACAGGTCGCCGAACGCCCGCGACCCCTCGCCGTGCAGCCCGCGGACCGCGAGGTTGATCTTCTGCAGCGCCTTGAACACCTTCTCGATCTGCTTGGTCAGCCCGAGCGCCGGCAGGTGCAGCATGACGCTGGCCCGCATCCCGGTGCCGACGTTGGTCGGGCAGGCGGTCAGGTAGCCGAACTGGGTGTGAAAGGCGTAGTTGAGGCGGGCTTCGAGGGCGTCGTCGAGCCGGTCGATGTCCCGCCAGGCGTCGTCGAGGGCGAACCCGCTGCGGAGCACCTGGAGTCGCAGGTGGTCCTCCTCGTTGACCATGACGCTCGCGGTCTCGGTCGGGTCGAACGCGACCCCGCGGGGGCCGTCGAGGCCGCCGGCGAGTTCGCGGCTGATGAGCTGGCGCTCGACCAGGAACTGGCGGTCGAGCGGCGGCAGGTGCGGGATGTCGAGGTATTCGAGGGTGTGGCCGGCGTCGGCCTTGGCGACCGCCTCCTTCGCGCGGGCGACGACCTCGGCCTTGTGCGCGGCGGTGGCGCGGGTGGCGAACGGCAGCCCGGCCAGGTTCCGGGCCAGCCGGACGCGGGTCGAGACGACCACGTCCGACTCCGGCCCGGTGCCGCGGAGCCACTCGCCCAAGTTCGGGACCAACAGGTCAAGGTTCATTCGACACCCCGTGCCCAGTGTTTCGTATTTGGTTTTTCGTGTTTTGTGCCTACGGGCACGCGAAACACCCCGGTCACCGGACGCGCGTTACGAAACACTAAACACCAAAAACTAAACACCATTCGCAAGGCGAATCAGGTCGCGGAGCCGAGCGGCCTCTTCGTAGTCCTCGGCGGCGACGGCCGCCCGCATCCGCTTCTGCCACTCCCGCACCCGGACCGCCCGCGGGGCCTTGCCGGCGTGCGCCAGCGACCGGTGGATGCGCTCCAGCAGCGGTTCGAGGGCCGGCCGCAGCGCCTCGTAGTCGTGCTCGCACCCGAGCCGCCCCTGGGCCTTGAACTCGGCCGCGGTCAGCCCGCACACGGCGCACGCGTCGGCCGCCGGCGCGGCCGGGTGCTCGCCCGACGGGAACGGCTGGGCGAGCACGTTCAGCAGCGCCTTGAGATCGACCTGCGGGCCGGGCGGCTCGGGGACGAGGTTCCGCTCGCGGGCGCACTTCGTGCAGAGGTGCAACTCCCGCCGCTTCTGGTTCACGATGTCGGTCAGGTGGACGGTGGCCGGGCCGTCGCAGATCTGGCACTTCACAGCGCGCTCCCGGTTAGCCGTTTTCGAGTTCCTTGATGCGGTCGCGGACGCGGGCCGCCTCCTCGTAGTTCTCCGCGGTCACCAGCTCTTGCAGCCGGCGGCGGAGGTTGGTCAGCTCGAGCTGGGCGCCCTGGGTGCGGGGCAGCCGCCGCGGGGTCTTGCCGGCGTGCCGCACCTCGCCGTGGATGCTCTCCAGGAGCGGCAGCAGCTCGGCCTTGAACGCGTCGTAGTCGTGGGCGCAGCCGAACCGCCCCTGGTTGCGGAACTCCAGGTAGGAGACGCCACAGGCGGCGCACGTCGGGCCGGCGACCGGCGGCTCGGGCGCGGCGGCCGGGGCCGCCGCCGGCTTCGGCGCGGTCGCCTTCTTGACCGGCTCGACCAGGTACTTCTTGGCGCACTCCTCGCACAGGTGGACTTCCTCGAAACGGTCGTCCCCGAGCACCTCGGTGATGTGCAAGGTCGCCTGCTTCGGACACCGCTGGCACTTCATCGCCGGCCCTCTGCGTACCGCCCATTCTAACACCCCGCGTGGCCGTTGTCATTGCCACCTGGGCAGTGGGCAGTGGGCAGTGGGCAGTGGGCAGCGGGCAGAGAAGACGGGGACGAGACACGCCACCCACATTGAACTTGCCCCGGTTGCGCGTTGTCGGCTACTGTCCGCCGGCTCCCGCTGTCCACTGTCCACTGCACACTGCCCACTAGCCACCGCCATGAAGACGTGTCCGACGACCGACGCGCCCGACGACGGGTTCCGCCGCAGCCCGGCGTGGCTGGTGGCCGCGGCCGCCGTGGTGGTCGCGCAGGCCGGGCTGGCGCTGGCGCTGTTCGGCCCCGGGCGGTCGTGGGACGCGGTCGGCGACGAACGACCGATCCTGTCCGGCAAGCACCCGCTGCACCTCTACCACGGCACCCTCGGGGCGAGCGCGTTTCGCCACACGCGAAACGCGGCCTGCTACGACCCGGCGTTCCAGGCCGGCTACCCCAAAACGCCGGTCTTCGACGGCGGCAGCCGCCCGGCCGAGCTGTTCGCGCTGCTCGGCGGAAGCGGATACTCCCCGGCCGCATACAAACGCGGGCTGTTCGTCTTTTTGCTGCTCATCCCGGTGGCGTTCATCGCCGCGGCGCGCGGCGCGGGCGTCCCGCCGGGCGCGGCGGTGCTGGCGGGGTGCGGCGGGGTGCTGCTCGGCTGGTCGCCGGCCGTCCGGCACATGCTCGTGGAGGGGCAGTTGGACCTGCTCGCCGCCGGGCTGGCCGCCGCGGTGTTCGTGCCGTGGCTCGGGAAGTACGCCCGCGACCCGGGCGCCGAATCGTGGCTGGTGCTGGCGGCGCTGGCCGTGGTCGGGTGGTACGCGCACCCGCTCGTGTGGCTCGGCCTCGGCCCGATCCTGTTCACGTTCTACCTCGTGTTCGCCCCGCGGCACGGCCCCGGGTGGCACCTGGGGCTGGCCGGGGTGGTCACGGTCGGCCTCGCGCCGAACGCGTGGTGGCTGGTCGACTGGGGCAAGTTCTGGTGGCTGCGGCAGCCGTCGGAGTCGGACCACATTCCGCTGCCGGCGTGGCGGGCGATCCTGGGCGAGCCGGCCGACTACGCGGCGCTGTGCGGCGGCCTGCCCGGCGGGCCGGCGGTCCCGCTGATCGCGCTCGGCGGCATCATCTTCCTGTGGGTCACCCGCCGCTGCTCCTCGGCCGGGCTGGCGGCGGTGGCGCTGCTGATCACGGTCGGGCTGGCGCGGGTGGCGGCGGCGTGGCCGCGGATGCCGGCCGACGTGCCCGGGCGGGTCGCGCCGCTGGCCGCCGCGTTCCTGGTGCCGGCCGCGGCGTTCGGCACGTGGGAGTTGCTGCGCCGCGTCAATTTCGCGAACGTCGGGACGGTCCTGGCGGCCGGGTTGCTGGTCGTGGTGGCGTGGGCCGACGGCCCCGGCGACCCGCTCGCCCGCGGGCTGGGCGTCCACTCCGACCCGCTCGCCCTCGGGTTCACCCCCGAGCAGCAGCAACTGCTGACGGCGATCGAGCGGCACACGACGCCGGACGCCCGCATCCTGTGGGACGACGCGGGCGGGTGGGGCGGCTCGCCGCTACTCCCGATCTACACCGGCCGCGCGTACCTGGGCGGGCTGGACACCGACTCGGAGATCGAGCACGGCTACTGCTCGCTGTCGAACCAGCAGTTGAACGGCCGCCGGCTGTCGGAATGGACGGACGTAGAATTGTCGGAGTTCTGTCGCTGGTACAACGTGGGCTGGGTGGTGTGTCGCGGCGGGCGGACGGCGGAGCGGTGGCAGCGGTATCCGCCGGCGCGGGCGGTGGCCCAGTTGACCGACGGCGGGCACCCGGTGCTGCTGTTCGCGCTGGACCGGCCGCGGTCGTTCGTGCTGGCCGGCAGCGCGACGTGGGCCTCGGCCGACGCGCGGCGGATCGTGCTGACCGACGTGCGGCCGAACGCGGAGGGGGTGGTAGACCTGAGTCTGCACGCGTTCGAGGGGCTGAAGGTGTTCCCGAGCCTGGTGAAGATGGACGCGGTGAAGGACGCGAGCGACCCGGTCGGCCACATCCGGCTGTACGCCCCCGGCCCGATCCCCCGCGTGACGATCGTGTGGGAGCGGCCGTGAGGGCGGCTACGCGTCCGTGGGCGAAGTCGTCGCGGCCTGGCGGAGGACGAGAAACGCCTGCTTCAACTCGAAGCCGACGGCGCTATCGGGTTCCGCGAGCACGAGCGCCTGGTAGGCGTCGAGGAACGCCGCGCGGTGCCGGTGGAACAGGTGGAGGAAGTGCCGCAGAAAGCCGACGCAGTCGAGGATTGCGAACTCGATGCCGGTGTGCTGATACCGCCCGGCCGCGTACTCCGCAACCGCCGGGTCGATCGGGTCGGTGGTTACAACGATCACGTGTTCCGACTCGCCGGCCGATCCCGCGGCGGCCCAGCCCTCGATCATTGCCCGCGTCACGGGGCCGCGCGGATGGCAGTACACGGTCGTCCCGCGGTCGGAGTCGTCGCGCTCGACCGACCAACCCGAATCGCCGGCACCGACGACGAACCGGGTGACGCGGCCGGATCGATCCCCGATGACCTGGAACGCGGCCCGGATAGCGAGGCCCGCCAGCGGCCCCGCGTTCGGACAACGAAGCACGTTCTTCACGAAGCCCAGCACACCATCGCCGGACGGCACGATTTCGGCATCGCGACGAATCTGCGCCCGCAGCGCGGCCAGAATCGCCGTCCTCGCGGCCGACGGTTCGCTCGGCAAGTTGCGTGACATACACCGGCCCGGTTAGAGTATTCGTTCACCCGTCGTGAACAGCCGCAGGCGATCATGGTCGAGTTGCTACCGTCGCCGTGGGGCGACCAGTTCGAGGCGCTGGTGCGGGCGGCGCGGTCGTCGCTCGTCATCTGCTCGCCCTACATCGGTCGCGGGCCGTGCGAGCGTTTGACCCGCTGCCTCGGCGGCACCACCGACCCGCCGGCGGTTCATATACTCACGGACCTTTCGACAGACAACCTGTTGAGCGGTTCGACCGACGCCGCGGCGCTGTTGAGCGTCGCAACCGCACTCCCGACGGTGCGCGTGCGGTATTTGCCGAAGCTGCACGCCAAAATCTACGTGCGAGACGCGGCCGAAGCGGTCGTCACGTCCGGCAACATGACCGACGGCGGGTTGACGCGCAACCACGAGTTCGGCGTGCGGCTTTCCGACCCGGCTACCGTGTCTGAGGTACGACGGCATGCGACACGTCTGGCCGAGTTGGGAGCCGAAGTGCCTTTCGACGCGCTCCGCTCGTTGAGCGACGCGGCCGAAAGCTTGCGCGACGAATGGCGGGCGGCGCGGGCGTCGATGCGCGCGAAGGCGCGGGAGGCATTCGATGCCCGAACCGCGGCCGTCAACGACGAGTTGCTGACGCTCCGCGTCGCCGGCCGGAGCGTGAACGCCATCTTCTCGGACACGGTCCTCTATGTTCTGCGCAACGGTCCGTTGACGACCGCCGACATTCATAAAGAGGTGCAGCGGATTCACCCCGACCTTTGTGACGACACCGTCGATCGCGTGATCCGGGGGCAGCACTTCGGTAAAAAGTGGAAGCATTTCGTGCGCATCGCGCAATATCATCTCAAGAAGAAGAAGTTGGTCAGCCACACCGGCGAGTTTTGGGCACTCCAGTCGCCGCGCTCGTAGCCGGCCGCGCTCGGGCATTCCTCCGCCGCTTCTCCTCTGGGCACTTCGCCCCTTCGCGCGGCGGCGGCGCATGTGGTACAATCCCCACTACCGCACCCGCAGTGCCGTCGAGCCGGCCGGGCACCTCGCGCACCCGGCTACGGAACCGGTACCGTCACGGAGACATCTCCCATGCCCAGCCCGTTCCCCGGGATGGACCCGTACCTCGAGAACACCAAGCTCTGGCCCGCGTTCCAGCACCAACTGCTCGCGTGCCTCTACCAGATCCTCCTCCCCGGCCTCGTGGACCGCTACCGCGCCCGCGTCGGCACCCGCGCCTACGTGTCCGAGATGCCGCTGTTCACCTCCATCATCCGCGAGCAGTACTCCGAAGAGTTCATCGAGATCCGCAACCGCACCGACGGCAAGCTGGTGACGCTGCTCGAGGTCGTCAGCCCGGCGAACAAGACCACCGCCGCCGGCCGCCAGGCGTACCTCGACGCCCGCCAGCAGGCGATCGCCCAGCGGGCCGGGATCGTCGAGATCGACCTCGTCATGCAGGGGAAGCCGACGCTCACCTACTCCCGCGACGGCCTGCCGGAGTACGACTACGCGGTCACGGTGACGCGGTCCAACGCCCCGGACCGGTACGAGATCTACACCGCCACCCTCCAGAAGCGGCTGCCGAAGTTCAAGCTGCCGCTCGCCGCCGACGACCGCGACGCGCTGCTCGACCTGCAAGCGGCGTTCGCCCGCGCCTACGACCTGGGCACGTTCGGCAACCAGATCAACTACAAGGGGCCGCCCCCGCCCGACGTGCCGTTCACCACCGAGTACAAGACGTGGGCGGACGAGCTGCTCAAGCAGATGAAGCTCCGCTGATGGGCGAGTTCCAGGTTCCACGTTCCAGGTTCCAAGTTGAAGACGAGCAGCTTGCCTTCCTGCCTTCAACCTGGAACGTGGAACCTGGAACCCCCGGCCTGTGGTAAGGCGCGAAATCTGCGGCCCCTGGCGAATCGCTGTCGATTATCGCGGCACCGGTTTTGCGGTTTTTGCCGAGGGTGCCTGGCGGGCAGGCAAATCCTGTTTAGAATCGGCGATAACTGATTCTCGGAACACCGTCCGCCACGCGATCGGGGCGGGCCGGGGTGAATCGAGAAAGGACTTCGTCAAGCGACGGATCGCCTTTCCGGCCACACACGGAGTTAGGTGAGCCGTGGGCACATCGGCAATCACACCCCCTGTAAGCGGGTCCAAGACGCACACGCCGCCGCCCGACAGCGTCCCCCCGCTGCTGCTCCGCCGCCTGCTCGCGTGCGGGGTCGTGTCGGCCGAGGAGTACGACGCGCTGCCGGCCGCCGAGCGGCGGGCGGTCGAAGAGGCGGCCGGCGATGCGCCGCTCATCGAGGCCCTGCTCGCGGCCCGGTTGCTCACCGAATTCCAGGCCGAGCGGGTCCGGGCCGGCCGGCTGCACGGGCTGGTTCTCGGCAACTACCGGTTGCTCGAGCGCATCGGCGTCGGCGGGATGGGCGTGGTGTACCGGGCCGAGCACCGGCAGTTGCGCACCCCGGTCGCGATCAAGGCCCTTCCGCCCACGCCCGACCAGAACCCGCGAACGCTCGCCCGCTTCTTCGTCGAGGCCCGCGCCGTCGGGCGGCTCAAGCACCCCAACATCGTCGCCGCGATCGACGCCGGCGAGCAGCCGGCCGCCGGCCCGGACCAGCCGGCCATCCCGTACTTCGTGATGGAACTGGTGCCCGGCGTCGATCTCGAGCGGGCCGCGGCCGCCACCCCGCTGCCGGTCTCGTTCGCCTGCCACATCGCCCACCAGATCGCCGACGCCCTCATCGAGGCCCACCGCCTCGGGCTGATCCACCGCGACATCAAGCCGAGTAACGTGCTGGTCACCGCCGACCGGCAGGCCAAGCTGCTCGACTTCGGGCTGGCCCGGCTGCCCGGCGAGGAGCGGATCACCCGCACCGGGGCGCAGCTCGGCACCATCGGCTACATGGCCCCGGAGCAGTCCCGCAACGCGCACGCGGTGGACGGCCGGGCCGACGTGTTCGGCCTCGGGGCGACGCTGTTCTACGCGCTGACCGGGCAGGCCCCGTTCGCCGACCTGATGGCGTCGTTCGGCCCGCCGCCGAGCGCCCGGGCGCTGCGGCCGGACGTGCCCGCCGGGCTGGACGCGGTGCTCGCCCGGATGATGGCCGCCGACCCCGGGCAGCGGTACGCGACCGCCGAGGCCGCGATGCGGGCGCTCTTGCCGTTCCTGCCGCAGCCGCTCAGCGCGACCGCCCCGGTCCCGGCGCTCACCACCCTGCCGCCGGCCGCGTACGGCGTCCGCCCCGCCCCGGCCGCGCCGTCGGCCCACGCCACCGCCCACACCGCCCCGGCCCGCGTCCTGATCGTGGACGATCAGGTTGACATCCGCCGGCTGTGCCGCGTCGCGCTCGGGGCCGAGGGGATGCTGTGCGACGAGGCCGGGACCGGCCCGGACGCGGTCGCGCTGGCCGCCGCCCACTCCTACGACCTCGTTCTGCTCGACGTGGACCTGCCCGGGTTCAGCGGCGAGGAGGTGCTGCGCCGCCTCCGCCAGAAGCCGCCGACCCGGCACCTGAAGGTGGTCATGTTCAGCGGCGCGGCGAGCGGCGACGACCTGTCGCGCATCCTGCTGGCCGGGGCCGACGACTTCGTCACCAAGCCGTTCAGCGTGGTGCAGTTGCGCGCCCGGGTGAAGACGGCGCTGCGGCTCAAGGACGCGCAGGACCGCTCCGACGTGCTCAACCGCGAGCTGTTGGTGGTGAACGCCGAGTTGGAGCAGGCGTTAGAGGCCCGCGACGACGAGCTGATCCGCGCCCGCAACGGGCTGGTGCTGGCGCTGGCGAAGATCGTGGAGCACCGCTCGACGGAGACGGGCAAGCACCTGCAGCGGCTGCAGCGGTTCTGCCGGGTGCTGGCGGAGGAGGCGGCGACGGTGCCGGCGTTCGCCCCGGTGATCGACGCGAACTTCATCCGCGCGCTGGAGGACGCGGTGCCGCTGCACGACATCGGCAAGGCGGCGCTGCCGGACCACGTGCTGAACAAGCCCGGCCCGCTCGGCTCCGAAGAACGCCTTATCATGCAGGCGCACACGACCATCGGCGCGGACACGCTCCGCGAGGTGGCGCGGCAGCACCCGTTCGCGACGGGATTCCTGCACGTGGCGATCGACATCGCCCGGGCGCACCACGAGCGGTGGGACGGCACCGGCTACCCGGACCGGCTGGCCGGGCACGACATCCCGCTGGTGGCGCGGATCGCCGCCCTGGCCGACGTGTACGACGCTTTGCGGAGCCGCCGGGTGTACAAGCCGGGGCTGTCGCACCACACGGCAGTGCTGACGATGACCGACGGCTCGGCCGGGCACTTCGACCCGGCACTCTTGGACGTGTTCCGCCGGGTGGCCCCGCAGTTCGACCGCATCTTCCGCGAACTGGGCGAGTGACCCGGGAAAGTAGGCGACTCGCTCCGCGAGTCGCGCCCTCAGCTATCGAGACGCTACTTGAGTTTCGGGTCGGTGGCTGGCGACCCCCTCCCGCCTCGCGGAGGGGAACCTCACTCGCGGAGCGAGTGACCTGCTTTCCGAAGTACACCGCCGTCACGCCGCGGCCTTCCACTCGGGGCGCTCGGTCGCGGGTTGCTCCGGCTTCGCGACCGCGTCGCCCTTCGCCCGCGCCCACGCCACCCACACCGCGAACCCGCACAGCGTTAGCGCCTGCGCGTTGACCATCAGCCCGCGCAGCGGCCACGGGCTTGATGCCTTCACGATCACCAATCCGACCGCGAACCCGACCGCCGCGACCGCCCGCACCCGCCGCGGTTGCCGCACATCGACCGCCGCGGCCAAGAGCACCACCGCGGGCACCGCGAGCGGAACCAAGTGGTACGCTTCCAAATACGGGTTGACGGCGACCGGCCCCAACACCAGCAGCGACGTGTGCGCCAGGATCGTGAAGCCGTCCGGCGAGCGGTTCGCGCGGCTCGCGACCGCCCCACACAGCCCGACCGCGACCCACACCCCGCACACGGCCAGCGTCAGCGCCCGGGCGCGGCCGGCGTCGGCGGTGAGGTGGAGCGTCGCCTTGTCCAGCGAAATCAGGATCGGGTGCGTGTGCTTCGCGGTCGGGTCAGTGGCCCGGGTCATCTCGCCCGCCCACCCGCGGTACACGCTCTCCGTCCCGCTCACGCCGAACGCGGCCAGCGGCACGCCGACCCAGAACACCAGCGAGAACCCGGCCGCCCAGCCGAACGCCCGCCAGCGTCGCGTCCACGCGAGATACGGCACGAGCAGCACCGGCAGCAGTTTCAGCGCGACCGCCAGCGCGATCCAGAACCCCGCGGCGCGGTCGCGGCCGCCCGCCAGCGCCGCGGCGCCGAACAGCACCGCCGCCAACACCACCAAGTTGCAGTTGATCGACCGCATGTCCCACTGGAAGTAGTACGCGACCGCGACGTGCGCCAGCGGCAGCACGAACATCGCCCCGGGCCGCCCGGCGAGGGCGAGCGTCCGCGCGATCGTCAGGTAGACCGCCAGCGCCGCCAGCCCGGTCAGCGCGAGCCACAGCGGGGCCGCAACCGCGAACGGCAAGAGCGCCGTCGCGGCGTGCGCGGCGACCGCCGGCGGCGGGTACGGATAACCCGCGGGGTAGGTGTGAGTTTGGAAGACCTCACGGCTCGCGTCGTACAGGATGCGGTAATCGACCACCGACTGCGGCCACGGCACCGACCCGAACACGGTGCGGGCGGTCAGGTCGAAGGCCAGCCACGCGACCAGGCCGATCACCGCCACGACGTCGAGCCGACCGAGCCTGCGCATGCCCCGCCCTCTGCCGAAAGCGGGGTATTTAGCCAGGGGCGGGAAGTGAATCAAGCCGGGACATTGCGAACGGCGGTCAGATCACGTACTGGAGCGGCTGGCCGGAATCGACCAGTTGGGCGAGCGTCGTCTGCTTGAGGATGTTCGCCTGCCGGGTCAGGAACTCGTCGTGCGCCAGCCGGACGCGCTCCCACACGTCGTCCAGGGCGATCGCCAGTGCGCTCGCCGGCTTGCGCTCGCGGGTCCGCGTCCCGGCCTGCTCGGTCCCCTCCACCGCCGCCACCACGTCCGCCAGCGTGATTTCCGACGGCTTCTTGGCGATGTGGTAGCCGCCGGCCGCGCCGCGGGTGCTCGTCACCAGCCCGGCCTTGTTCAACTGGATCAGGATTTGAACGAGGAACCGCGGCGACGAGATGCCGTGCTTGTTCGCGATGTCGGTCAGCGGCACCGGCTTGGGCGTGCCGTACTGCGCCGCCAGTTCCAGCATCGCGAGACAGGCGTATTCGGCGCGGGCGGAGAAGAGCATAGGAATCAGTGAGGAGTGAGGAGTGAGGAGTGAGGAGTGTAGGGGGAGGTTTTGACTCCTCACTCCTCACTCCTCACTCCTCACTGGAATTAGATCCCTTCGCCGTCCTTGACTTCGACCACGTTCAGGTGCAGTCCGCACTCCGTTTTCGTCTTGCCCGCCCAGCGGCCGGCGCGGTCGTCCTCGCCCGGGGCCACCGGCCGCGTACACGGCCAGCACCCGATGCTCGGGTAGTTGTGGTCGTGCAGCGGGTTGTACGGCACGCCGTTCTTGTGGATGAACCCCCACACGTCCTTCTTCGTCCAGTTCAGCAGCGGGTTCACCTTCACGATGCCGAACTTCTTGTCCCACTCCACCACCGCCGCCTTGCCGCGGTCCGCGGTCTGGTCCTTGCGGATGGCCGAAATCCACGCCAGCGGGTTGATGCGGGCGACCGCGTTCTTGAGTGGAACCACCTTGCGGTCGTGGCAGCACTGGTCCGGGCGGAGCGGGTGCAGCGGGCCGCCGTGCTCGGCCTCGTACTCCGCCACCGTGAGTTCCGGCCGCACGTATTCCACGACGATGCCGTACTGCGTCTTGATCCGCTCGCGGAGGTCGAGCGTCTCCGGAAACTGATACCCGGTGTCGAGGTTGATGACCGTGGTCGCCGGCTGAATCTCGGCCAGCATGTGGATGATGCAGCAGCCCTCGGCGCCGAACGCGGTGGCCATCATCAGCCGCGGGTGGAACCGCTCCGCCGCCCACCGCAGCGCCGCCTGCGGCGTGGCCGTCAGGAGCCGCTCGTTGGCCTCCGCGATCTCGTCCGGCGTCGCCTGCTGGACCGACATTCCCAGCTCCTGTGCCGATTCGTGCGGTACCTCATCGAAATGGTAGGGATTAACCCCGTGAAAGAAAAGTCGGGTCAGGAAATCGGCAACAAACCCGGGAAAAGCCCGCAACAATTCATTTGACCTAACGTATAGTATCATTAGAGGTCTGCTCAAACGCACAGCACCCGGCCCTTGCGGAGCCGGGTGCGGCGGTCGCCTGGCCGACGACGGAGGGGTTCCCTCAGTCAGTGTTTCGTATTTGGTGTTTTGTGTTTAGTACGGCTTCTGACAGCGGTGGGCAACGCGGCGTCCGTCAGGCACAAAACACGAAATACACAACACCAAACACGACGTCAGTACCGGGTCAGGTCTTGCGTCACCTGGCGCTGGGTGTCCGGGTTCGGGCCGACGAACATGTGCAGGTGGTCCTTGTCGATGTAGATCACCTGGATCCGCGGCTTCTTCACGTACACCGGGAACGGGTAGTCGGACTGCACCAGCTCGTTGTAATACACCACGCACTCCCAGTGGCAGTGGTGCAACTGGGCCGGGCCGACGAGCGGGAAGAACCGCGGCGGGTCGATCTTGTCCACCAGCCGGTTCTTGACGATCACCACGTCGTCGCGGAACGTCTCGTAGAAGTACGGCACGCCGCGGGGCACCCGGGGCATCGCGCGGAGTACCTCCTGGTCGCTCGGCGCGTCCTCGCAGATGGGCGGCGGCACGCCGTCGCGGATCGGCGGCATGATCGGCACGCGGCCGTCGTTCTTGCTGTTCAGCTTCTGCTCCAGCCGCTCTGCCGTCCACGGCTGGACCAGGATCGGCGTGCCGAAGCCGAGCGTGAACGGGTTGCAGCCGGTTGAGAGCGTCGGCACAACCGCCAGCGCCAGCAGCCACAGCTTGCGACGAATCCAGGACATGAACCCCTCCGTGTCTGACGGTTCGTCTGTGAGTGCTGGATGTATCGGTCCGCCGGGCGGCGGTGTTTAGCGTTTCGTGTTTCGATTTTGGTGATTAGTATTTTGTGCCCGGTGTTCGGTTGCGTCCGCCGCCGCCGTTTCGGTATCCGGGCACGGAGCGCCCAAACACAAAACACCACAAACGAAACACAAAGACATGGTCTTCCTGAACCGCATCTACACGAAGTCGGGCGACGGCGGCGAGACCGGGCTGGGCGACGGGACGCGGGTGCCCAAGGACGCGGCCCGCGTCGCGGCCTACGGCGACGTGGACGAGCTGAACAGCGCCCTCGGCCTGCTCGCCGCCCACTGCCCCGACTGCCCGGAGGCCGCGCTCCTCCGCGTCATCCAGAACGACCTGTTCGACGTCGGCGCGGACCTGTGCGTGCCTCAGTCCGAACAGGAGGAAGCGGGGAAGGCGCTGCGGGTAGTCGCGGCGCAGTACGAGCGGCTGGAGCAGGCCATCGACCGGCTGAACGAGGGGCTGACGCCGCTGCGGAGCTTCATCCTGCCCGGCGGGACGCCGGCGGCCGCGTGGCTGCACCTCGCACGGACCGTGTGCCGCCGGGCCGAGCGGTCGGTGGTGACGCTGTCGCGGGCCGAGAAGGTGAACTCGCACGCGCTCATCTACCTGAACCGGCTGAGCGACTTCCTGTTCGTGCTGGCGCGGGTGGCGAACGACGGCGGCAAAGGGGACGTGCTGTGGGTGCCGGGCGCGAACCGGTAGGCGTCGCCGCTCGCGGCGTCGCGGGGACCAAAACAACGAGGCCGGCTCGCGCCGGCCCCGTCGCTGCGAGTCGTGATCGTGTGGCTCAGGTGCCCGTGCCGGTCGAGGTCGCGTCGGTGGTCGGGGTGGCGTCGGCGGCCGGGGCGGTGGTCGTCGTGTCCGCGGCGGGGGCCGGGGCCGGCTTCTTCTTGGGCGCCGGCTTCTTGGCGACCTTCTTGGCGGCCGTCTTGCCCTTCGCGGCCGTCTTGCCCTTGGCCGCGACCTTGCCCTTCGCGGCCGTCTTGCCCTTGGCTGCGACCTTGCCCTTCGCGGCCGTCTTGCCCTTGGCCGCGACCTTGCCCTTCGCGGCCACCTTCTTCGCCGCGGGCTTCTTGGCCGCCGCCTTCTTCGCCGTCTTTGCCTTCGCCATGACGCAACTCCGAGTTGAGGGGATTCGGACCGGTTCGCCCGATACCTCCGGTGGAACCGATGACGCACTCATCGACCGCGGGCGCCCGCGCGTGCGGTCGATCAAGCCAGGTTGTCCGGCTTTCCCGGCTTGCCCGCCCGGCCGACCCGCGCCGCCGCGATGTCTGGGGCAACTCTGGCACACGGCGCGCGCGGCGCAACCGGCGCAGGCGCGGAATTTGGCGCACGCGGTCAACCCGGCTGCTACCGTCGGCCGATTGATACCAAACAGACCTATTGCCGCGAGGGAGTCATGCGCAGAACAGCGGTCGCGTGGGCGTGCGTGCTGCCGGTGCTCGCCGGGTGCGGGTCGGTGCGGTCGTCGGTGTCGTCCGACGGCGGGCTGCACCGCGCCCGGAGCGACGCCTCTGCCGATCACCGCCGCGACGCCGAAGCCGCCTGGGACGGGCTTCGCGCCCGGAACCCGCGGGCCTTCACCGACGAGTTCCGCGACGGGTTCGTGGACGGGTACGCGGACTTCTGCGACCGCGGCCCGGGGTGCCAGCCGCCGCCGGTCCCGCCGGTGCCGTACTCGCGGTACAAGCGGTTCCTCGGCCGCGGCGGCGCGGACCTGGTCAACGACTACTACGCCGGGTTCCAGCACGGCGCCGACACCGCCGCCGGGCCGCGGTTCGGCACGCCCGCGCCGCCGTCGGCCGAGCCGCGGCCGTACGCCCCAACGCCTTCAGAGATGCCCACGCCGCGCCCGCCGGACACGGGCAAGTTCGGCGAGCCGAAGCGGGGTTCTGATTCGCCGCCGGGCGGCGCGGCACGCGCGCTGCCACTGCCCAAGCCGGAGTTGCCGGTCGTCAAGCCGTTCAACCCGGACCTGAGCGGCAACAAGTTCGCGTCCACCACGCTGGCCGACCCGGACCGCCTGCCGCGTCCGGCGGTGCCGCTGCCGATCCCGTCGCCCGAGTTGCCGCCGGTGACGCCCCCGGCACCACCGCCGCGTGTGCCGAGCGTGCTGGACGCGATCCCGCCGCTGCCGGCCCCGCCGAAGTGAAAAAAGGCCGAGGGCGGAGCCGCAGAGGCACATGATTGTGCCTTCCACGGCTCCGCCCTCGGCCTTCTGTCTTCTGGTCAGTCGGCTTCGACGATGTGGAAGGTGAGGCGGCGGTTGCAGAGGGTGATCTGGTCGCCGGACTGGAGCCTCATCGGCCCCGGGATCTTTTTCCCGTTGAGGACGGTGCCGTTCTTGGATGCGACGTCGTGCAGTTCGCACCGCAGGTCGGAGTGAACGACCACGGCACAGTGGCGGCGCGACACGCACTCGTCGCGGACCACGACGTCGTTATCCGGCAGGCGGCCGACGCTGTTCATGCCGACGTGCAACGGGTAGACGTTGGAGCCGTCTTTGAGATAGCAGGTGAAGCGGCGGTTGAGCGAAGGGGCCACTCCGCCGGGCGGCGCGGCGAGCGTCGCGGCGTTGAGGCGGGAGTCGCTCACGACGGGCGGGGCTTCGCCGGCGACCGTCAGGCTCCCACACGCCGCCTGGAGCACGTCGCGCGCGGCGCGGAACGTGTCCCGCCGCGGCTGACCCTCCAAGTGCAGGCTGTGAAACCGTGGGTCCGACATGGCACCCGACTCCAGGGCGGTTCGCGAAGAACAACGCCGGGCACAACGCAAACGCCGTTCCTATCTACAGCATTCGTCCACAAGTGGGCTTCGTCAACACGCCCGCTGACCGAAATGGCGCCATCTTTTTAATCAATCTCACCGCCCGCGCCCAGGCAAATATTCGCTATCAGCAGAATATTTGGTCAATCTACGGACGGCAACAGATGAATTCCGCCGTGGCGTGAATTTATATGCTGGCGGCGGAAATTTCCAACACCTTGAAGCGGATGACACCGCGCGGGATGGGGATTTCGACGGTCTCGCCCTTCTTGCGGCCGATCAGTCCTTGCCCGACCGGGCTGGAGGTCAGAATCCGGCCCTTGTCGGGGTTTTCCTGACCGGGGCCGACCAACTCGAACACCTCTTCCTCGTCCATGTCGAGGTCGAGCACGCGGACCCGGCTGCCGAACGCGATGGTGTCTTTCGGAAGGGCGCTCGTATCGACGATGACGGCGCGCGCGAGCCGGTCCGACAGGTCGTTGATGCGGGCCTGGAGGATGCCCTGGTCTTCGCGGGCGGCGTGGTACTCGGCGTTCTCGCTGAGGTCGCCCATCTCGCGGGCGGTGGCGACCCGCTTGGTCAGCTCGATCATGTCCGTGCCGCGGAGCTTGTCCAGCTCGGTCTTGAGTTTGTCGTACCCTTCCCGCGTCATCGGGATGCGGTCGTCAGCCATGGCCGAGCGCTCCTCGTCGAACTCACCGCCGCGCGAATGCGCCGGCGGTTGACCTTCCATCTTCCCGCCGCGACCGGCGGTTATCAAGTACCCAATCGCTTCCGGCGCCGAAACGCCGACGCCGGTGTCGTCTCGTCGTCACTTCGTCGCGCCGCGGTTCGGCGCGGCAACCCTCGAAGGGTTAAACGCACCGGCGGCCGCCGGGCGGAACGCCGGCGGCCGCCGAAAAGCGAGCACCGGCACATTATACGTCGTCGCGAACCGCCCGGATGAGAATCCGCCGAAAAGGGCGGTTCGGCACCGGCCACCCCCACGCGGTCCACTCGCCGACCCGCGCCCGGTGCGGCAACTCCTGCTCGGTGACCCGCTCCAGCACCTCTTGCTCGGCCGCCTCAAGCTTCCGCGACACCGGCATGCGGTTGCACCGGCGGCTGGCGACCACCCCGTCGTCCACGACCGCGATGACGCAGAAGTCGTCGAGGTCGAGCAGCCGGGCGGCGACCGCCTCCATGCCGGCGGTGCGGAACCGGGCGTGCAGCTCCGGCACGTCGTACTTGCAGTCCCGGAGCGCGGCCCGCAGCAGCTTGTTGGGAATGAGCACGCGGGCGGCGGTCAGGGTTCGCACGTGGGCGGCGAATTGCTTGGTCTCGCTGCCTTCGGGCACGCCCACCTTGCGGTAGATGTCCGGCAGCAGCAGCCGGGCGATGCCGTCGGCCGCGGCCCGCTGCCGCTGCTCGGCGCTCATGTCGGTGCTGAGGGTGATCCCGCCGCCGCTGCCCCTGGGTCGCCGTCGGCGTCCTGTCTCCTCGTCCTCTTCCGGCTCGACGACCTCGATGGGAATGCCGAGGTGGTGTTCGGCGAGGGCGAGCGCGTTGACCGGCGGCGCGGTGACGCCGGCCCGCTCGAGCATGCCCGCGACCAGCCGGTCGATGGCGTCGGTCAGTTCCTCCATCGAGAAGTCCATTCCCGCAGTGTAGCCCGGCGGCGGGGCGGTGTGAACGTCAGAAACGCCGCCGCGGGCCGGCTACGGGTCGTTCAGGTGCCACGCCTGCCCGAACGGCGCGGCCGGGTCCGGCTCGGCGTGCAGGACGCGGCCGTCGAGCGCCCCGCCGCGCAGCCCGAGGATCATGGGAACCGTTTGCGTGGTGCCGTTGCGAACCAGTTGCGCGACGACGCGCGCGTCGAGCGTGCGCCGATCTTGGTCCCACAGCCGGACGGTGAGTTCACCGAGTTCGTACGGGTAGTTCCCGCCGCCGACCGAAACGAACCGCTGGTGATGCGGCATGGCCGGGTCGAACGGCAGCGGGGTGACCACACCGGGGCGAAAGTGGCTCCACACGTACTCCGGGATGAGCGACAGGTGCGCGCCGGTATCGACGACGCACTCCGGGTACGCGGCGTCCGCCGCCTCCCTACCGCCGGTGCGGACGAGCGAGGTGAGGTGAACGAAGGCGCGGAGCCGCAACGCGGGGATCGAGTCCGGGACACCGCCCGGCCGAAGGAATCGAAAGACCGCGTTGTTCGCCGCCGGGATCAGGTACAGCCGAACGCGGGCCACGCTCACCCCCGGTGTCAGTAGCTCAGCGGTTCGTCTTCGCCCGGCACGTATCGGATGATCAGGCGCGCCGTCGGAACGGCGTCGCCCCGAGCGTCGAGGCGGTCGAACAGAGCTTGTTTCTCGCGATCGGCGTCGATGATTCGCTTGTCCAGAACGGCGACGTGCATTCCGCCATACCGCCCGGCGAGTTGGCCGGCGTTCGTGTCGAACCAGAGCGCCGTTTCGAGCGCCGCGTTGACGTCGGCCTCGGTCCACGTCGCCGGATCGGAGTAGACCGGCGTGTGTTGTTCGGGTGTCGGCATGGCATCGCCTCCTGTGGCCCCCTCAGTATCGCACGCGGCGGCGGGGAGCGGAAGTCGCGGTTCCGGCTTGACTCACCCCGCGCCGACGCTATACCCGCGGCCTTCAGCAGACGACTCCCGGCCGACTGAGAACGACACGGAGGACGTTCGTGATGCGCAAACTGACCCGCGGGGCCGCGGCCCTGGTCCTGTGCTCGGCGGTGGCCGCGACGGCGCTGGCACAACCGCCCGCGCCCGGCACCCCGCCGGCCCCCGCCCCGACCCCGCCGACGCCCGGCCCGCTCGTCCCGCCGGTCGGCCCGGCGCCCGGCGCGCCGGCCCCGGCCGCCAAGGCGCCGGAGGTCATCCCGACCGGCAACGCGGCCACCGTCAACGGCCAGGTCATCACCGAGAAGGCCGTCTACCGGGCGCTCCGCCAGTTCCCGGACGCGCACAAGGAGATGGCCCGCAAGGAGATCATGGCCCACCTGATCGAGAACGCCCTCATCGACCAGTACCTCAACGCCCTCAAGATCAACGTCGAGGACAAGGACGTCGAGAAGCTCATCACCGACCTCAAGAAAGAACTGACGGACGCCAAGAAGGACTACGGCAAGGAACTGGAGGCGATGCTGCTGACCGAGCCGGAGTTCCGGTCCGAGGTGACGGCCCAGATGAAGTGGGAGAAGTTCGTCCAGCAGCAGGGGACCGACGCGGCCCTGAAGCAACTGTTCGACGCCAGCCCGGACGTGTTCGACGGGACGATGGTCCGCGCCCGGCACATCCTCATGACCCCGGGCACCGACGAGGCCAAGCAGAAGGACGCGGCGCAGAAGCTCCGCGGGATCAAGCAGGTGGTCGAGCAGGAGGCGGCGAAAGCCGTCGCCGCGCTGCCGCCGACCGCCGACGCGCTGGCCAAGGAGCAGGCGAAGGCGAACAAGACCGACGAGCTGTTCGCGGCGTACGCCAAGGAGTACTCGTCGTGCCCGTCGAAGAAGGACGGGGGCGACCTGAACTTCTTCCCGCGGGCCGGGGCGATGGTCGAGCCGTTCGCCAAGGCCGCGTTCGCGGTCAAGCCGTTCGAGATGACCGACGTGGTCGCCACCGAGTTCGGCTACCACCTGATCCTCGTGACCGCCCGCCGCCAGGGCGCGCCGAAGAAGTTCGAAGAGGTCAAGGAGGACGTGCGGATGCTGTACGCGATGCGGGTTCGCGAGGCGGTCATCGCCCAGATGAAGCCGAAGGCCCAAATCACCATGTCGCCGAAGTAACGACACCCGGCACAGTACAGGCGTCACGGCCGCGGGCCGAAGGCGAGCAGCACCAGTTGCTGCTCGCCTTCGGCCCGCGGCGTTCCGTTGTTCGAGTAGCGGAAGGCGGAGTGCGCCGGGCGCCGCGGCCCGGAGAGCGTCAGCAGTCGCAGACGGTCACGGTCCCTTCCATCGTCCCGACCGCGAGCGCGCGGCCGTCGGGCGCGACGGCGAGCACGCACGGCCGCCCGGGGACCGCCGCGGGCAGCGGGGAGAAGGTCCGGGCGAGGAGGTCGTAGCACACGACCTCGTCCCAGGTGGCGACGAACAGCGTGCGGCCGTCCGGGTGGAACGCGGCGGCCCGCACCGGCGCGCCCCGCGTCAGCCGGGTCTGGTCGGCGGTCGCGCCCGGGGCGGCCGGCCAGAGGGTCAGAGCGCCGCACACGATCCCGGCGACCCACTCGGCCCGCGGGCAGACCGCGAGCAGGTCGATGTCGTAGTTCGGCCCCGGCACGCCGGCCGGCGCGGGCAGCTCGTACCGCCGCGCCCCGGTGGCCGCGTCGAACACCACGACCCGCTCGGCATAGCCGTTGTTCGCCCGGCTGTGTTCTCGCTCCACGACCGCCACGCGGTCCTCGCCCGGCAGCAGCCCCAGCCCGCGCGGCGGCATTTCAGTGCCCGACAGGTCATGCGCCCAGCGGCGGGTCGGCGGCACGCCGGGCGCGACCTCCCAGCACTGGACGCCGGCACGACCGACGGAAACGTACGGCTTCGAGCGGGCGGCGAACACGGTGCGGCCGTCGGCGGCGAAGGCGAACGCCCCAATCGGGTAGATCACGTCCGGAACGAGCGGTTCCAGTTCGTGAGGCACCGGCTCGCACGACACCCGCTGACCGAACGCGTTGCGCGGTGCCGGCGGTTCGGGCGTGCCCGGGTCGAACACCTTGAGGTAGTTGGAGTCGGCGACGGCGAGGAGCGGCCGGTCGGGGAAGAACGCGAGGTGCGGCTCGCGGTTCTGGGCGTGAACCAAGATCGCCGGTGCGGCCGCGTCCCGCGCCGGGCGCACGATCAGCCGCCGGTCGTCGTTGGCGCAGCACGCCGCCAGCCAGCGACCGCCGGCGCTGAGCGCGACGCGGGCGACCGGGTCGCGGCCGATCGCGTGGGTCACGGGTGCGGGCACGTCAACCCTCCGGGCTACCGCGAGAAGATCACCGACCCCGGGCCGAGCACCATCTCCAGCTCTTCGAGCTTCAGGAGCGCCGGGTTCACCTTGAACTCGTCGCGGAGCTTCATCTGCACCTGCTTGCCGGCCGCGTCGCGGACGGCGAGGAACACCGGGCACGACCCGCGGTACCGCTTCAGGATCACGCTGACCGCGTCCAGCTTGCGGATCTCGTCCGGGTCTTCGGTGTAGTCCAGCTTCAGCACCATGCTCTTGGTGAACTCGGCCCGCGCCTCCTCGATGGTGATGACCTTCTTCACCTGGAAGTCCGGCTCGGCCCGGCCCTCACCCCACACCAGCGTCCCTTCGAAGAGGCCGACGAAGTCGGAACAGACGACGTCCTTGAACCGCGAGTACTCGTCGGACCACATCATCGCCCGCAGGCTGCCGGTGAAGTCCTCGATGCGGAACATCGCGTACTTGCGGCCGATGTTGCGGCCCTTGTTGGCGGTGCGGGCCTCGAAGTTGGTGATCATCCCGCCGACGCGGCCCTCGACCCCGGCCTTGCCGTTCTTGGCGAGCGGGCCGCAGTCGTGGGTGCGGAACCGGGCCAGTTGCTGGTCGTGCTGGGCGAGCGGGTGGCTGGAGATGTAGAAGTCCAGCGCCTCCTTCTCGAACTTGAGCCGCTCGGTCTCCGGCCACTCGGGGATGTCCGGCAGGCCGACGGTCGGGCTGTCGTCGGCCCCGCCGTCGGCCTCCACCTCGTCGAACAGGTTGCCCTGACCCTTGCGCTTGTCCTCGGCCTTCTCGTCGGCCACGCTGTACGCCTTGGCGACCGCGGCGAACTGCGCCGACCGCCGGGCGAACGCGTCGAACGCCCCGGCCTGGATCAGCTTCTCGACCGCGCCCTTGGTGACGATCCGCCGATCGATCCGCTCGCAGAAGTCGAACAGGTCCTTGAACTTCCCGCCCTCCTCGCGGGCGCGGACGATCTCCAGCGCCGCGTTCCGCCCCAGCCCCTTGATCGCCGTCAGCCCGAAGATGATGCGGTTGTTCTGGACGTCGAAGTCGGCCATCCCGCGGTTGACGTCCGGCGGGAGCACATCGACGCCGAGCTTGCGGGCGTCCGAAATGTGATCGATGAACACGTCCCGCTTGTTGCCGTCGTCGATCTCCGACGACAGCAGCGCGGCCATGTACTCGGCGGTGTAGTGCGCCTTGAGGTACGCGGTCTGGTACCCGATCTGGGCGTACGCGGCGGTGTGGCTCTTGTTGAAGCCGTACCCGCCGAACAGCACGATCAGGTCGAAGATCTCGTTCGCCTTCTCCTCCGTCAGCCCGAGGTTCAAGCACCCCTTGACGAAGTCCACCTTCCGCTCGTCGATGATCTCCTGCTTCTTCTTGGAGATGGCTTTGATGCACGCATACGCCTTCGCCAGCTCGATCCCGCCGAGCCGGTTCAGGATCCGCATGATCTGCTCTTGGTAGACCATGACGCCGTGCGTCTCGCCCAGCACCTCCTCCATCACCGGGTGCGGGTACACCGGCTTGCGGCGGCCGTGCTTGCACTCCACGTACTCGTCCACCATCCCGCCTTCCAGCGGCCCCGGGCGGTAGAGTGCCAATACCGCGATCAGGTCTCGGATGTTGTCCGGCTTCATCCGCTTCAGCAGCTCGCGGATGCCCTCGCTTTCGAGCTGAAACACCCCCTTCGCGTCGCCCCGCTGCAACAGGTCGTAAGTGTCCTTGTCGGTCAGGGGCAGCTTCTGCGGGTCGATGGTAATCCCGCGCGTCCGCTTGATCAGCTTCACGCAGTTGTCGAGCACCGTCAGGTTGCGCAGGCCCAAAAAGTCCATCTTGAGCAGGCCGACCTTCTCGATGATGCCCATTTCCCACTGGGTCGTCATCGTGGTCGAGGCGTCCGGGTTGTCCTCGGTGCCCTTCTTCGGCGGCCGCTGCACCGGCACGTAGTTGATGATCGGCCCGTTGGCGATCACCACCCCGGCCGCGTGCGTCCCGACGTTGCGGTTCGTCCCTTCGAGCTTCAGCGCGAGGTCCACCATCTCGCGGATCTGCGGGTCCTGGTCGTACTCCCGCTTGAAGTCCGGGGACTCGTCCAGCGCCTCCTGAAGACTCTTGGCGATCGCCCCCTTCATCGGGACGAGCTTGCACATGTAGTTGACGCGCTCGAGCGGCACGTCGAGGGCACGCCCGACGTCCTTCAGTGCCGCCTTCGCCGCGAGCGTCCCGAAGGTGCCGATCTGCGCCACCGACGCCTCGCCGTACTTCTTCTTCACATAGTCGATGACGAGTTCCCGCCGCTCCTGGCAGAAGTCGATGTCGATATCCGGCGCCTCGGAGCGGTTCGGGTCGAGGAACCGCTCGAACAGCAGGTCGTATTCGAGCGGGCAGACGTGGCTCATGTAGAGCAGGTAACAGACGATCGCCCCGCACCCGCTACCACGAGCGGTACACGGAATGCCGACCTCCCGCGCGAACCGGACGAAGTCCCACACCACCAGGAAGTACGTCTCGAACCCCATCTTGGTGATGATCGCGAGTTCGTGGTCGAGGCGCTTCTTCACCGCCTCGGACGGGTTCTCGCCGTAGCGCTCCAGCATGCCCTTTTCGCACAGCACGCGGAGGTACTGAGCGGGCGTCAGCGCGTCCGGCGGGTTGAACACCGGGAAGAAGCGCTTCTTGAAGTCGATGTCGATATCGACCTTGTCGGCGATCTCCTGACTCCGCGCGACGGCGTCCTGGTGGTTCGGAAACAGCTTGTACATGTCGTCCGGGCTGCGGACGAAGTACGGGTTGGGCATCCGCTCTTCCGGGTACTTCTTCTTCCGCGGGTCGTGCATCTGCCGGGTGTTGATGCAGAACAGCACGTCGTGCGCGCGGGCGTCGTCGGCGCACAGGTAGTGGGCATCAGCGGTGGCGACGAGCGGCACGCCCAGTTTTTGAGCGATGTCCGCGGCGACCGGGGTGCATTCGTCCTGAAGGGCGATGCCGTTGTTCTGGATCTCGATGTAGAAGTCTTCGCCGAACAACTTGCGGAACCACTTGGCCGTCTTTTCGGCTTCTTGCGGCTTCCCGTTGGCGATGTACTGGTTGAACTCGCCCGCGAGGCACCCGCTGAGGCAGACGATGCCCTCGTGGTGTTCTTCCAGCAGCGCGCGGTCGATCCGCGGGTTGCGGTAGAACCCTTCGAGGTACGCGGCGCTGGACATCTTGATGAGGTTCTTGAACCCGGTGATGTTCTTGGCGAGCAGCGTGAGGTGGGTGGAGAACCCGAGTTCGCCCTTGCTATTGCGGTCGAACCGCGACCCGGGCGCGAGGTAGGCTTCGTAGCCGATGACCGGCTTGATCCCGCCCTTCTTGCACTCCATGTAAAATTCGATGGCGCCGTACAGGTTGCCGTGGTCGGTGATCGCGCACGCGGTCATCCCGAGCTTCTTGCACTGCTCGACAAGCGGCGGGATGCGGTTGAACCCGTCCAGCATGCTGTAGTGCGTGTGCAGGTGCAGGTGGCAGAAGCAGCGGGCCATTCGGAACGCCCTGTCACGGTAAACGGATGAATATTTTGCGGCTATTGCCGTTATACCGCAGCCGCACACCGAACGGAAGGCGAGTGGGACGGGTGGCGAGTCGGCGGCGGGGCGGTTATAAGGGATGGGTGCGTCGGCGCGACGTTTGTCGGGGTTTGTCGGCGTTTGTCGGCGTTTGTCGGCGCGGCGTTTAGCGGCGTCGCCAGAGGCGACGCACCGACCCCTGCGAGGTCGCCGCTAAACGACTCCCCTCACGCCCACCCATTCCGAGAAGCTCAACGTGCGTCGAATCGCGCTTATTCTGCTGGCACTTGCAGGCTGCGCCGAGCCGCTGCCGCCGGAGTTCGTGTCGAAGGAGCACAAGTTCCGCGTCCGGTTCGGCGGTGTGCCGACCGCCTTCGACCGGCCGGACAACGGCATCCCGTCGAAGCTGTACACCGTCACTTCGCCCGACGGCGCGTACACCGTCCGCGCCTACGACCTACCGCTCAGTGCGGAACAGGCGACCGCGGCGACCGGGAAGTTGCTCGACGAGGCCAAAAGCGACCTGATTCGCTCGGTCGGCGGGACGGAGACGGAAAGCGCGTCGGTTGTGCTAGCGGGGAGGTACGCGGGGCGTGCGTTCACGGCGACCGCGACGACACCGGAGCGCGGGCTGCTCCGCGGCCGCGTCTACCTGGCCGGCACGCGGCTGTACAAGGTGAGCGTGTTCGGCACCCGCGACTTCGCCGAGGCGCCCGCAGCGGGGATGTTTCTGGAGTCGTTTGCTGTTCTGGAATAGGGATCAGTGAAGTGCTTCCCGAGTGAGGAGACAAGACGAGGTACATTCCTGTCTTTGCTCCTCACTCCTCACTCCTCACTGCCTTACCCCCGCGGGTCCGGCTCGAAGCCGCCGACGGTGAACGGCCCCTGCGGGTTGTCGAGGTCGGTGCCGGGCATCAGTTCGGCCATCGCCCGGACGATCTCGTCGCGGATCGAGATGAACGCGGCCCCGGCCACCGGGTCGAACTGCCGGCCGAGCTGCCGCTCGACCTCGGCGAACGCCCACGACGCCGGCTTGCCCTTCTTGTTCTCGTGGTACGGCCGGTTCGAGGTCATCGCGTCGAACGCGTCGGCCACCGCGACGATCCGCGCCAGTTGCGGGATTTCCTCGCCCGCCAGCCGGTCCGGGTAGCCGGTCCCGTCCCACCGCTCGTGGTGGTTCCGCACGATCGGGATGATCGGCCCCATCTCCGGCACCGACGACAGGATCTCCGCCCCCTTCGTCGTGTGCGTCTGCATGATCGCGTACTCTTCGGCCGTCAGCCGCCCCTCCTTGCGGAGGATGGCGTCGTTGATGCCGATCTTACCGATGTCGTGGAGCGGGCCGCCGATCTTGATCAGCTCGATCTGGTCGTCGGGCAGTTCCAGCTTCTCGGCCAGCATGGTCGCGTACCGCGTCACCCGCTGCGTGTGGTTGCCGGTGTAGTCGTCGCGGAGTTCCACCGCCTGGGCCAGCACCGACACCGTCTTGAGGAACTGCTCCTTCTGCCGGCGGAGCAGTTGGGCCGCCTCGATCGCCGCGCTCACGTGCGCGGCCAGCGCGTCGGCGAGGTGCAGGTCGTCCTCGGTGAACGGGTTCTGGAGGAACCCGCGGTCGAGGTGGAGCACGCCCAGCCGCTTCCGCGGGGTGCGGAGCAGCACGCACATGACGCTGGCCATCGCCCCGTCGGCGATGCTCTGGGTGACCCGCGTCTCCTCGTCGCCGGTGAGCGTGCTGTACAGCAGCGAGACGCCGCTGGCGAAGCACCGGGCGGTCAGCTTCTTGGAGTAGTGGAACCGGCCCGGCGGCTCGCCCTGGCCGACGGCCAGCGCCCGCAGCCGCATCTTCGGGTCGGCCCCGTCGCTCTCGGCCAGCACGATCGCGCCCCGCTGCGCCTCCAGCACGCTGACCGCGTCGTTGAGCACCGCGTCGAGCAGTTGGTCCTCGCTCTGGGTGTTGACGAAGTGGTGGCCGGCGCGGAGCAGCGCGAACAGTTGCTCGCCGGCCCGCGGCGTGTGGTTCCGCTGGAACGCCATCCGCCGCAGCCCGTCCTCGAAGGTGGACTGGGTGGCGGCGATCACGTGCTGGTTGGACGGCGGGCCGTCGGGCGGGGCGTCGGTCATCTCGACGATGACCGCCACCTTGCCGAACTGGACGATGTCGCGGGCCTTGAGCGGCTGCTCGCCGGGGCCGATGCGGACGCCGTTGACGTAGGTCCCGTTGGTGCTGTCGAGGTCGCGGACGTGCCACCCTTCGCCGACGTGCCGCACCTCGGCGTGGCGGCGGCTGACCGAGCTGTCGTCGAGCACGATCTCCAGCGTCGCGAGCCGGCCGGCGCGCAGGATCGTTTCCGACTCCCACACCTGGCCCTTGATATCGCCGCTGATGCCGCGCAGGCGCAGGGGACGCTTTGGCACGACACGACTCCTCGACCCGCTCCGCGCGGGCGTGCGGCCCGCGACGGTTGGATCAATCGTACCACGCGGTTCGGTCGTATGCTGTGAGAAGTTTTGGCGAGCGGAGGTAATCTGCTTAGCACAGCTTCCCGCCGAGCCTGAAACGACCGACCGCGATCGTAAAACGGTTCGATCGCGCGCGGTCTGCGGATTCAAACGGCCGGGCCGACGGGCCGGTGTTCTCCGCCCGTCACGCGCGCCGCACCAGGTAGAGCGGGCAGCGGTCGTAGTTCCTGGCCAGCGAGTGGACGCCGACCGCCTCGACCGCGAACCCCGGGACTACTCTACAGCCGCCGCCCGGTGCGGCCGTCGGTGGTCGTCGGCACCCCGCTCGGGTCGAACATCTGGATGTCGCGGACGCCGTCGCCGTTGAAGTCGGCGACCACGACCAGGAACCGCCCGGTCGCACCATCGACGGCCAACGCGAGGGTCGGCGTGATCAGGATCACGTCGCCCTTGGCGTCGCCGTTGATGTCGGCGAACAGCGCGGCCGAGCCGGGCGGCAGCGCCAGCGCCTGCATCCCGCCGGGCACCCCCGCGCCGCTCAGCACCAGCGTGCTGCCGACCTGCATGGCCCCGCTGTAGAACGGCGGCGGGCTGACCGGCGCGGCCGCCGCCGGCGGGACGACCGGCGGGACGACCGGCGGGGAGGTGAAGGTGTCCGTCTCCACGTTCTCCGGCGCCTTGGCGACGTCCAGCCCGAGGGTCGCGTTGGCCCCGGTGCGGAAGTTGTACCGCAGCCGCAGCCAGTCCGGGTACGGGGTGGCGCTCTCGGAGTAGTTCGGGTGGTTCGGCACCCGGGTGCCGGCGTCCCCGAACTGGAACCGGTAGTTCATGATGCTGATGTAGTCGGTGCTCGGGTTCGGCCCGTCGGTCCCGCCGTGGTGCCGCAGCCCCAGGGTGTGCCCCAGTTCGTGCATGTACGTCCCGGCCAGTTGATCGACCGACCCGCCGGGCAGCGTGACGGTGAAGTTCTGCCCCGGGATGCCCTGGGCGATGCCCGAGCTCCGCGTCTCCCCGTTCGGCTGGGTGTACTGCTGGCCGAAGATGCAGTACCGGAACACCAGCTCGCGGGCCGCCAGGATGTTCGCCCGGTTCGGCGACGCCCGGTCGGCCGCGGTGCCGAAGGACTGCGCCCGCTGGGCCAGGAACCCGGCCGGGAACCCGTCCTGGAGGACCGGCCAGTTCTGCCGCGTCAGGTTGGTATCGTCCACGATTGAGTGGAGCTGGATGTTGTGCCGGGCGAACGCCGCGGTCACCGGGTCGAGCACCGCCCGGGACGGGGCCAGCCCCGACTGCGCGTCGATCTCGACGAACACGTCCGGCACGTTCGGGTTGGCCCCCAGCGCCGCCAGGTTGAGGTCGATGATCCCGTCGTTGTTGATGTCGATCCCGGTCGTCTCCCAACTGTCCAGCAGCCCGTCGCCGTCGGTGTCGCGGTTCGACGGCGGCACCACCGGAGGCACCACGGGCGGAACGACCGGAGGCACCACGGGGGGGACGACCGGCGGAACGACCGGAGGCACCACGGGCGGAACCACCGGCGGAACCACCGGCGGAACGGTGGTCCCCGTGAACGAGGACAGGCGGATGGCGGCGAAGTCGGTGTCGCCGCCGATGGCCGCCTCGCCCGCGACCACGATCTTGCCGTCCGGCTGCACCGTCACGGCGAACGCGGTGTCGTTGCCCAGCTCGAAGTCGGTGGTGAACTTGCCGCCGTCGCCGAACGTGGCGTCGAGCACCCCGGCGGCGGTGAACCGGGCGACCGCGAAGTCGGTGTCCTGGGCGATCTGCGCCCGGCCGACCACCACGAACCCGCCGGCCGGGTCGGTCGTCACCCCGAACGCGGCGTCGTCGGCGAAGTCGGTGGTGTTGTCCGCCCCGGCGAAATCGACGGTGGCGAACCCCTGCCCGCCGCCGAACGTCGTGTCGATCGCCCCGGTGCTGGTGAACTTGACGATGGCGAAGTCGTCGTCCGCGCCGACCCGGGCCGTGCCGACCAGCACCGCCGCCCCGGTCGGCAGCAGGGTGAGGGTGAACGCCCGGTCGTCGCCGCCGGGCGTGCTCGACTGCCCGGACACGTCGAGCGTGCGCGTGCCGCCGGTGCCGAACGTCGTGTCGAGCGTCCCGTTGGCGTTCAGTTGGGCGACGGCGAAGTCGTTGTCGGTGCCGACCAGAGCCGTCCCGCCCAGGACGATCTTGCCGTTGGGCCGGACGGCCAGCCCGTACGCCGAGTCGTCCCCGAACCCGAAATCGACGACCGCCCGGCCGCCGGTGCCGAACGTCGTGTCGAGGGTGCCGTTGGAATTGAGCAGAATGGCCCCGAAGTCGTCGTCCAGTTGGATCCGGGCGGTCCCGCCGACGACGATCTTGCCGTCCGACCGGACCCCGATCCCGTACGCGGTGTCGTTGTTGTTGGCGGCGACGCTCGTCCCGGCGAAGTCGTAGGTGAAGACGCCGTCGCCGCTGAATGACGTGTCCAGGCTGCCGTTGGCGTTCAGCCGGACGACGGCGAAGTCGTAGTCGGTGCCGATCTTGGCCTCCCCGGCGACCAGGATGCGGCCGCTCGGGTCGAGGGCGACCGCGTAGGCGAAGTCGTCGTTGGTCGAGGTCGAGCCGGCCACCCCGGCGACGTCGACGGTGACCCGGCCGTTGGTCCCGAACGTCGTGTCCCGGGAGCCGTCGGGGTTGAGCCGGACGACGGCGAAGTCGGTGTCCCCGCCGACCAGCGCGAACCCGGCCATGACGATCTTGCCGTCCGGCTGCACGGCCAGCGACTGGGCGCTGTCGTCGCCGAACCCGAAGTGGGCGACGGCCTGCCCGCCGTTCGAGAACGACGGGTCGATCGCCAGGCTCCGCATGACCGCGCTGGGCACGGCCGGCCCGGTGACGCTCAGGCCGTAGCTCGGGTTGACGGCCCCCTGGAACCCGAACACCCGCAGCCCGTAGGTTCCGGCCGGCAGCCCGGCCAGGCTGACCTCCTCGACGTCGCCGGTCCCGGTCGAGCTGTTCAGCACCGCCCCGGTCGAGCTGAGCAGTTCGAGGTCGATGTCGCCGGCGGCGCCGGAGAAGGTGATGCGGGCGGTGTTGCCAGCGCCCCCGGCCGTCGGCAGGGTGAAGCGGAAGAAGTCGACGTCGCCGGAGTCGATCGACAGCCCGGCGCGGCCGATCATCCCGGCCGGGCCGAGGTCGGTCGCGGCCGCCAGGGAGTTGTTCGGCTCGAGGAAGTCGGCGACGGGCACGACGCGGTCTTCGAGCGACTCGACGCCGAGCGGAGCGCGGCGGGTCAGGGCGTGCAGCCGGTCGCAGTCGGTGATCAGGTTGCGGAAGGCGCGGCGGAGCGGGCGAAAGGACGTCATTGGGCGCATCCTAATAGGGAGATTTGCCGTCGTGAGACGGGATCGCCGACCGGCACGCGGGGCGGAGTGCCCCGGCCGAGTTACGGTTGTGCGGTCTGCGCGATTCAGCAGAAGTGTAACGGCCCCGACCGACTGACGCAAGGACATGCGCGCCGACTTCAGGACGACCGCGTGCCGGCCCAGATTGACCGGGCCGTCACTCGGTCAGCCGCTTCAGCAACTCAGGGTACACCTGCGGGTTGCCGGTGATGAGGTCCGGGCGGAACGGGTCGAACGCGGTTCCGTCGGACGCACTCAGCAGACCACCCGACTCGGCGATCAGGCACGCCCCGGCCATCACGTCCCACGGGTAGTTGTCGTACGCCCAGTACCCGTCGAACCGGCCGGCCGCGACGTAGGCCATGCTCAGCGCCGTCGAGCCGTTGCGCCGCAGCGACTGCGTGTGCGCGGTCAGCTTCGTCCAGGCTTCGAGGTTGCGGAGTTGCTTCTGGTAGTTGGCCGGGAACCCGGTGCTGATGATGCCGCTCTCCAGGTCCGGGACCGCGCTGACGCGGATCGTGTTGCCGTTGAGTGTCGCCCCGTGCCCGGCGGCGGCCGCGAACAGTTCGTTCTGCCGCGGGTCGAGGATGACGCCGACGACCGCCTTGCCCGCGTGCCACAATCCGATCGACACGCAGTACGCGGGGACGTCGTGGGCGTAGTTGGCGGTGCCGTCGAGCGGATCGACGACCCACGCCGGCGGGGCGTCGGCCGGCGGCCGGCACTGCTCCGGCGTCTTCCCGACGGACTCCTCCTCGCCGATGAAGACGTGATCCGGGAACCGCCCCAGCAGCACGTCCTTGATGAGCTTTTGCGACGCCTCGTCGGCCTCGGTGACGAGGTCGGCGCGGCCCTTCTGGCGGATGGAGAACTTCCCGCGCCAGCGTTCGAGTTCGGCGGCCCCGACGCGGGCCGCTTCGACCGCGGCCGCGAGGCAGTCAGCGAGGTTGGTGCTCATGCGGCTATCTTACGAAGTGCTGAGTGCTGAGTGCTGAGTGCTGAGTGGAAGACAAAAGACCCGCATCTTTGCCTTCCTCTCAGCACTCAGCACTATTTACTTGCCGCCGCTGACGATGACCGCCGCGCCGCTCTCGTCGGCGGTCAGCGTCACCATGACGCGGTCCCCGGCCTTCAGGTCGGCCGGCTTCGCGTCCTTGCCGTTGATGACCACCTTCGTCGTCGGCAGCAGCTTGAGCACGCGGTCGATCTTCTCGTTGCCCACAGTGATGCTCGAACCGTCGATCTGCTTCACCGAGCCGCCGAAGGTGCCGCCGGCGACCGTCACCTCGTTCGCCTCCCGCAGTTGCCCGTCTTTCGCGGACACCAGCGTGAACGTCGCCGGCGCGCCCTTCGGAATGTCGCCGATCTTCGCATCCTTGCCGTCGATGGTGATTTTCGCGTCCGCGGTCAGCTTGACGACCACCTCCTTACCCTCGTTGCCCTTCGGCAGGAGGGCGATCGTGCGGGCCGACGCATCGACGCTCGCGACCTTGCCGCCGAACTTCGCGTTCTTGCCCGGCTTCTCGCCGGCGGGCTTGTCGCCGTCGCCGCCCGGCCGGGTGCCACCGACGATCAGGATCGCGCCCTTCTCGGCGTCGGACGCTAGCGTCACCGTCAGCTTGTCGCCGGGTTTGACGTCGGCCAGTTTGGCGGCCTTGCCGTCGATCACGACCTTGCCGTTCGGCGCGAGCTTGACCGAGCGCGGCTTCTCGCCCTCGAAGGCGACCGTGTCGGCCTCGACCTTCGCCACGACGCCGGTGAACGTCGGCCCGCTGACGCGGACTTCGGTCGCGGTGGGCAGTGCGCCTTCCTTGCCGCCGGCGATGAGCAGAGCGGCCGTGGCGTTCTTGGGCACGCCGGCCAGTTTAGCGTCCGCGCCGTCGATGAACACCTTCGCGTCCGGGGCGACCTTGAACAGCTTCTCGACCACACCGCTATCTCCTTTCACGGCGATCGTGATCGTGTTCTCTTTCGCATCGACGCTCGCCACCAGCCCGGCGGTCTTGGCGACCTTCACGCCGGGCTTTTCGCCGCCGGGCTTCGGCTTTTCGCCGTCCGGGTTGGCCGGCTTGGGCTTCTCGCCGTCCGGCTTGGTCCCGGGCTTCTCGCCCGGCTGTGCCGGCTTCTTCTCGTCGGCGCGGACCGCGTACAGCCCGAACCCGCCGGCGGCCAGCGCCACCGCGGTCACCGCGGCGCACAACATCTTGAGTTTGAGGAGCGTCATGGAACTCAGAACCTCGTTGGAAAGAGACAGGACGGCCGGCGAAGCGGCGACCGAACCCGTTGCGATCTCAGTCGTTGTGTCGGCCAATTCGGGGGTGACCGCGGCGTGCAGCGTTTCGGCGGTGAAGAGCGTGCCGAGGGCCGCGAGCGGCACCGCGACGCCGCGGCGCGCGAGCCGGTCGCGCAGCATCTCGCGCCCGCGGGCCAGCCGACTCGATACCGTCCCTTCGGGCAGACCGAGCCGTTCCGCGGCTTCCGCCTTGTTCAGCCCCTGCACCCCGCACAGCACGAGCGGCGTCCGGTACTTCTCCGGCAGCGAGTTCAGTTGCTCGTCGATGATCGGAAGCAGGTCCGCAACGTCTTCCGACGCCGAAGCTTGCGTTCGGTTGGCGACTTCGGCCGCGTACCGCTGTTCGACCTGTTGCCGGCGGAGGGTGCGGCCGCGGGCCTTCATCGCGGTGCGGTAGGCGACGCCGTACAGCCACGGGCTGAGCCGGTCCGGCGGGCGAATCCGATCGGCCTTCCTGGCGAGCACCAGGAACGTGGCCTGGAAGGCGTCGTCGGCCGCGTGCGGGTCGCGGAGGACGCGGTTGCACACGCCGAACACCATCGGCCCGTGCCGCCGCACCAGTGAGCCGAACGCGTCCGGGTCGCGGTGGGTGCGGTAGCGCGCGAGCAACTCGCCGTCGCCGCGGTCCGCGTCGCGCACCCGGTCGAACACCTTTCGCACAGCTTCGAGCGTGGCCAGAGCCATCGGGCGTTCTCCGTCGGCCGTCTGGTGTGTAATGCCGCCTCGCGGCGGCCCGGGTCCGGGATTTTTAGCGGAATGTCGAGTCTACCCGACGCGCGGGCGGTGGTGCTACAATCGGGTGTCGCCCGCCAGGGGGAAAACAAGTATGGGGGTCGAAGAAATGGGCCGCGTGACCACGGAAGCGACGATTTACAACCTCGGCGACCTGATTGAGGCGGAGCGCGGCAACCGCGCCCCGGATCAGGTGCGCAAAGTCGTGGTGAAGGAGGCGCTGGTGGATACCGGGGCGACCACGCTTTCGATGCCGCGCTCGATGCTCGAACAGATCGGCCTGACCAAGAAGTACGAGAAGCGGGCGATGACGGCCGCCGGCACGACGTCACTCGACGTGTACGGTGCCGCGCAGGTCGATATCATGGGACGCCTCGCGGTGACGGACGTGCTCGTCGTGCCCGAGGGCAACCTCGTTCTGATCGGGCAGATCCCGCTGGAAATGATGGACTGGGTCGTCGATCTTCAGGGGCGGAAGCTGATCGGCAATCCGGCGCACAACGGCGAACACATCCTCGAACTGCTATAACGTCCGCCATGAAATACGTCATCGTGATCCCGGACGGGTGCGCCGACGAGCCGGTCGCCGAACTCGGCAACCTCACCCCGCTCCAGGCCGCCAACCTGCCGAACATGGACCGCGTCGCCAAAGCCGGCGTCGTCGGACTGTCGAACAACGTGCCCGCGTCGCTCACCCCGGCGTCGGACGTCGCCACCCTGTCGCTACTCGGGTACGACCCGCTCAAGTACTACACCGGCCGCGCGCCGCTCGAAACCGCCGCGATGGGCATCCACCTCGGCCCGAACGACTGGGCGATTCGCTGCAACCTCGTGTACGTGCCCGACGGCCACATGCGAGACTTCACCGCCGGCCACATCTCGAGCGAGGACGGCGCGCCGCTCATCAAGGCGCTGCAGCACGAACTCGGCGGCCGCGAGGTCGCCGGCGGGACGCTCGAATTCCACCCCGGCGTGCAGTACCGCAATATTCTGGTGTGGCGGGGCAAATCAGAGACGTCTCCCTTCCAGGGAACGACGGCGCAAGCCCCGCACGACATCCCCGACAAGCCGGTCGCGGACTACTTACCGAAAGGCCCGGGCGCGGAAATCCTCATCGAGTTGATGGAGGCGAGCAAGCCGATCATCGCCGCCCACCCGGCCACGCAGAAGCGCATTCAAGAGGGGAAGAAGCCGGCCACGCAGGTGTGGCTGTGGGGCCACGGGAAGGCTCCGCGCGTCGATCCGTTCGCGGACATTTACGGCCCCCGCGGGGCGATCATCTCGGCCGTCGATCTCGTTCGCGGCGTCGGCGCGCTGGCCGGGTGGCACCGCATCGACGTCCCCGGCGCGACCGGATACCTCGACACCAACTACGCGAACAAGGGGAAGTACGCGGTCGAAGCGCTGGGCGCGTTCGACTTGGTGTGCGTCCACGTGGAAGCCCCGGACGAAGCCTCACACGAGGGCCGCGCCGACGAGAAGGTGAAGGCGCTGGAGCGGATCGACGAGCATATCGTCGGGCCGCTGCTCGACGCGCTGCCGCGGCACGGCGACTACCGCATCCTGGTCGAACCGGACCACCGTACCACCATTCGGACGCGCGCCCACGCGCACGGGGCGGTCGCGTTCGCCGCGTGCGGCGCCGGCATCGCCCCCGACGCCGCCGACCGCTACGACGAACCCACCGCCGAGGGCACCGGGCTGCGGTTCGACCCCGGCTGGCAGTTGATGAAGTGGTTTTTGCAGTAGTGCTGAGTGCTGAGTTGACAACAGAGGCAGGGCGGAACGAACCGTTCTTCGCGGAGGCACGTATGAGTCGCTTCGTCGTCGCAGTCGTTGCTGTCTTTCTCTCAGCACTCAGCACTCAGCACTCGGCACTCGTGTCCGCCCAGGACAAGAAGGACAAGGCGCTGACGGTCCGCTGGTTCGGGCACGCGTGCTTCCAGGTCGAAGACAGCACCGGGCACAAGTTCGCGTTCGACCCGCACTACAAGGCGGTGTTCGGCCGCGTCCCGGTGCGGGCCGACTTCGTCATGGTCAGCAACCCGGCCAACGAGCACTCGGTCATCGAGATGATCGACACCGGCAAGAAGGACGCGCTCATCGCCCCGAGCGACGTGTACAACGGCGTCACCTTCACCAAGAGCGGCAAGCAGGAGGCCAACCCGGTCGATGCCAAGCGCGGCAACATCCGCATTCGGAACGTGGCCACCTATCGCGACACCCAGAACGGCCAACTCCGCGGCCGGAACGCGGTGTTCGTGGTCGAGGTGGACGGGCTGACCCTCTGCCACCTCGGCGGCCTCGGGCACGAACTGAGCGACGCCCAGGTGAAGGCGATTGGGAAGGTGGATGTGTTGATGATCCCGGTCGGCGGGGTGAAGACGATCAACGGCGAGCAGGCGCAAGCGGTGGTCAAGCAACTCAACCCGCGGCTCTACATCCTGCCGATGCACTACGCGGTACCCGGGTACGACGACGTCGCCGGCCCCGACGAGTTCCTCAGCGGGTTCAAGGAGGTGGTCAAAACCCCGGACACCAACGAACTCGTGATTCCGCTCGACGCGAAGGCCGAAAAGCCGACCGTGGTCGTGATGGGGTGGAAGAAGGCCGATCCGCCCGCACCGCCGAAGAAGTGAATCGCTTTTATCACTGGGGAAGTGGGGATTTCAGCCTCACTTTCCTACAACTTTTTCTCTTCAGCACCTTCTGCTCATCTTTTCCTGTAAATCAAGCTCTTACTGGGTAATAACTTGCGGCCACGCGGCCGCAAATGTCACATTTCGCACTTGTTTGGTCGTGAATTGACCGATACACTTCCCACACGACATTGCCCATAGGCAAAGTCGTGATTGGGAGTGTCAACCATGACTGAAGGGCTGTTCGATCGCTACTTCCGGCTGCTGGCCGGTCAGTTGCCCCCGGCCGAGTACGGCGTGATCGCCGACGAGGCGGGCGAGGAACCCACGGAGTCGATGCCCTCGCCGTGCCTTTGTTGACGCTCGCCCCGCCGAATCCGGTCCCGCCCGCTTTCACCTCGACCGCGAGTTAAAGGACGACCGATGCTTCGCCTCTGCCTCGCCCTGACGGGCGGTTTGCTGTCCGTTGCCCTCGCCGGGTGCGGGTCGAAAGGCCCGACCCTGTACCCGGTCACCGGCAAGGTGGTGGCGGCCGACGGCAAGCCGGTGGCCAACGCCAGCGTGGTGTTTCACCCGACCGGGGCGGCCGACCCGAGCGCCGTCAAGCCGCGCGGCAAGACCGGCGCCGACGGCAAGTTCTCGCTCACCACCGCCACGACCGACGACGGCGCGCCGAGCGGCGACTACCGCGTCACGGTCGAGCAGTGGCTGGCCGGGCCGAAGTCGGACGACCCGCCGGCCAACCGCCTGCCGGCGGCCTACGCGACCCCGGACAAGTCCGGGCTGACCGCCACCGTCGGCACCGGGCCGACCGAACTCCAGCCGTTCGTCATCAAGCGCTGACCGAACCTTTTATCTCCTCATTCGTGCCCCAACCTTCAGGAGCTTCTGTGACCACTCGTTTGACCGCCGACTCTCTCCCGCCGCGCGCCCGCCGCGCCTTCACCCTGATCGAATTGCTGGTGGTGATCGCGATCATCGCGATCCTGATCGGCCTGTTGCTGCCCGCGGTGCAGAAGGTGCGGGAGGCGGCCGCCCGCATGAGCTGTCAGAACAACCTGAAGCAGCTCGGGCTGGGGCTGCACAACTACCACGACCCCAACAGCGGCCTGCCGTCCAACATCCGCCCCGACGCCGTCAGCACCGTCCGCGTCCGCTGGCTGACCTACCTGCTGCCGTACCTGGAGCAGGACAACCTGTACCGCCAGGTGGTTCTGACCCAGAACTGGCACCTGCAGGGCGTCGGCGCGGCGGCCCCGCTCCAGCAGGTGTTCAACCAGCGTCTGAAGACCGTGGAGTGCCCCTCGTCCCCGAACGGGGCGATCATCGACGGCGCGCCGGACACGAGCTGGACGAACATCGTCGCCAACGGCGACTACTCCGGGTTCTACGGGGTGTCGCCGGAGCTGGAGACGCTCGGGCTGATCCCGGCCGGCACCGGGAAGATCGACAACGGGGCGATCTCGAAGACGGCCAAGCTGAACTTCAGCAGCTTCGGCGACGGGCTGTCGAACACGCTGCACCTGACCGAGAGTGCCGGCCGCCCGGACATCTACCGGGCCGGCAAGCTGTTCAAGAAGGCGAACGGCACCAGCCGCGTCAACGGCGGCGGGTGGTGCCGGCCGGCGAGCGAGCTGAACGTGCTCCGCGGCGCGTCGGCCGACGGGGCCACCATCCCCGGCCCGCAGGCGATCAACGCGACCAACGGCGAGGAACTCGGCAGCTACCCGCACCCGTTCTACAACACCGACGGCACCGGCCAGGTGTACGGGTTCCACAGCGGCGGGGTGAACGCCCTGTTCTGCGACGGGAGCGTCCGGTTCATCCGCCAGTCGGTCGCCATCCGCACGTTCGCCGCGCTGGTGACCCGCAACGGCGGCGAGACGCTGGCCGACGACTTCTAACCGAAGAGGGGTCAGGAGATTGGGGTCAGGGGACAGGGGTCAGAGAAGGCAAGGGCAATGCGCTTTCTGCCTTCTCTGACCCCTGTCCCCTGACCCCTGACCCCTCTATCATAAGCAGTCTGATTATCTCAAAAACCGCTCGTCGGAGTTCGTGTTATGGCTCACCGCATGTCCACCCGGATCCGGTACGACCGGATTCGCGACAACAGCGCCCTGTCGCGCACCGCCAACGGCCACAAGAAGCGCAAGGAGCGGGCCAACCGCGACGCCCGCATCAAGAAGCTGATCGCCGGCGGCACGTTCCCGTACACCCCGGCCGTGCAGAGCTGGCTCAGCACCCAACTCGGCATCCCGTTCACCCAGATCACCGAAGATCAGGCGAAGGAAGCGGCCAAGTAGCAGGGGTTGGGGGTCAGGATTCGGGATTCAGGGCAGAGAAGACAGAGGCGAGGAAGGGTGGACTACTTTTCCTCCTCCCTGAATCCCGAATCCTGAATCCTGACCCCTGCCCGTTCGGCGTGAAACTCGCAGTAGGCGAACCGCATCGGGAACACCGGGAGCAGGCCGAACAGGCGGTGGAACCGCACCGCCCGCGCCGCCGCCGGGCGGTTGCAAAAGCTGCACCGCATGGCGGTTCCGTCCGGTAATATGATGGCCGAGGCGCGCGCCCTCGCGTCGTGAGCGGCGATCTGCTCGCGCGTCACCCCGCGACGGTCGAGTTCCCCTTCCATCAGGTCGAGCGCCGCCGGTTCCATCCCCTCGCGGTACACCGTCACGCGGTCGAGCAGTTCGTCGGTTTCGGCCCGGCGGACGTATTCGGCCACCCGCTTGAGATTGAACTCCATTCGCACCCTCCGCCGGAACTTCGGGCGGCTGTCGGGGTTCAGCATTCAGGGTTCAGGGAAGGGGAGAAGTGAAGCCGGCTTCCCTTGTTGGCCTTTTTCTGCCCTGGATCCTGAATCCTGACCCCTGACCCCTGCTCAGTGGAACTTCGCGGCTCTCACCCGCGTCTCACGGATAGCCGCCGCGCCCGGAGCCGGAAATCGGTAGACCGACTCGCCCGCACTGGTCTACACTACAAGAACTTCCGACCCGCTCACAAGCCCGCCGCTCGCGCCGCGGGCCGCCGCGCCCGGCACCCCGGACTCACGCCCACTATCGAGGGAACTTCGGATGATCCGCTCCACGCTCCTCGCCGGCCTCTCCGCCGGCCTCCTGTGGGCGCCGGCCCACCCGTCGGTCGCCGCCGACGAGCCGAAGAAGGCCGACCCCGCGCCGAAGGCCGAGCCCGCCCCGAAAGCCGAACCGGCCCCGATGGGCGGCATCTCGCCGCAGACCCAGAAGATCAACGAGTTCATCCTCAAGGGGTACGAGAACGCCGGGATCAAGAAGCCGGCCGAGAAGGCCAACGACTACGAGTTCCTCCGCCGCGTGTTCATCGACCTGCAGGGCCGCATCCCGACGCCCGAGGAGGTCATCGACTTCGAGAGCGACCGCGGGCCGAACAAGCGGACGCGGCTGGTCCGCCGGCTGCTGAACGAGAAGTACACCCCCAAGAACGCGAGCGGCCGCCCGGTCACCGAAATCCCCGGGCTGGTCACCCCGAGGCGCCAGAAGAGCGTCCCCATCGACTACTCCGGCGGCTACGCCGAAAACTTCTCCGAACTCTACACGGTGTGGCTGCTCACCCGCAGCGGCGTCGATAACGTCTACCGCGAGCAGTTCCGGTACTGGCTTGAGGAGCAGTTCGACAAGAACACGTCGTACCGCGACCTCGTCGTCGAGCTGATCTCCGCCACCGGCAAGAGCAACGGCGACCCGACGAAGGAGAAGGTGAGCCCGGCCGTCCACTACGTGTTCCGCCACCTCGGCGACCCGATCATGGCCGAGCAGAAGGGCGCCCGGGTCGAGTACGAGAAGGAGGGCAAGTTCGACAACGTGCCCATCACCTCCCGCGTCACCCGCATGTTCCTGGGCATCCAGACCCAGTGTACCCAGTGCCACGACCACCCGCAGGCGAAGGAGTGGAAGCAGCGGGACTTCTGGGGCGTGAACGCGTTCTTCCGCACCACCGACAAGCGCGGCGCGCAGACCGCGATGATGAAGAAGAACGCCCCGGTCGCCAACTACGTCGAACTGACCGACGTGCCGGGGTGGAACAAGGACATGACGGTCTTCTACGACCAGCGGGACGGGCAGCGGAAGGCGATGTTCGCCACCATGCTCAAGGACGTCGCCCAGGCCGAGGCCGACCAGCGGTCCACCAAAACGCTCAACTCGGCCAACAACGCCGCCGGCAAGACCCGCCGGCAGGTGCTGGCCGACTGGGTCATCCAGCACGACAACTTCGAGAAGGCGTTCGTCAACCGGATGTGGGGCCACCTGTTCGGCCGCGGGCTGCACAAGGAGCCGACCGTTGACGACTTCAAGAGCGACAACGAAGTCGTCCACCCCGAACTGCTGAACTACCTGGCCGAGCAGTTCAAGCAGTACAACTACGACATCAAGAAGCTGCTGGAGTGGATCTGCACCAGCGACGTGTACCAGCTCAGCCACGTCGCTGTCAAAGGGCTGACGGACGTGAAGTACGACCCGTACTTCGCCCGGATGCCGCTCAAGGCGCAGTCGCCGGAGGTGCTGTTCGAGTCGCTGGTGGTCGCCACCCGGGTCCGCGCCCGGCTGACCGAGGAGGCGTTCTACGGCGACAAGAACGACCCGCAGAAGCCCGGGCTGAAGAACACCTGGACGTCCAAGCTGACCAGCAACTTCGGCGACGACGAGGGCAACGAGGCGAACTTCAACGGCACCATCGTCCAGGCGCTGATGATGATGAACGGCCGCGAGCTGAACGGCCAGATCAAGGGCGACAAGGGCAAGGGCCTGCTGGCCGACGTGATCGCCAAGCGGGGCAACCCGGCGGGCGTGTACGACGAGCTGTTCCTGATGACGGTGAGCCGGCACCCGACCGCGGCCGAACTGGCCCGGCTCGAGGAGATCCGCAACGGCAAGGGGCGGATCAACCTCGGCCCGCCGGCCGGCGGCAAAGGGCCGAGCGTCGGCACCCCGGTGCCCCCGGCCGCGGCCAGCGACGTGAGCTACTACGAGGACGTGCTCTGGGCGCTGCTCAACACGAACGAGTTCATGCTCAACCACTAAGCCTGTGAAGCTGTACTCGTGGCACAGGCTTTCCAGCCTGTGCGCCGTTTAGCTAACGGCGCACAGGCTGGAAAGCCTGTGCCACGAGAATTCATACCCCCGCACGTCTCGCACGCCGACTACAACCAGTACTTCGACCTTCCTCACGACGCACACCCATGGCCATCGCGGCACTGTTCACCTCGAGCACCGGCCTCCAGGCCGCGTCCGCGTTCCTCGACGTGGTCAGCAACAACGTCGCCAACCTGAACACGTCCGGGTTCAAGACCCAGCAGACGACGTTCCAGGACCTGCTGTACACCGGCCAGCCGCCGGCGACCGCGGCCACGCCGGTCGGCACGCAGATCGGCACCGGGACGTCGCTCGACGCGACCACCGGCCTGTTCACCCAGGGGCCGCTGACGCCGACCGGCGCGCAACTCGACGTCGCCATCAACGGCGAGGGCTTTCTGGCGGTCACTCTGCCCGACGGCAGCACCGGGTACACGCGAGCGGGCAACCTCAGCATCGACTCGACCGGCGCGCTGGTCACGTCCGAGGGGTTCCGGCTCGCCACCCCCATCACCCTGCCGGCCAACACGACGTCGGTGGCGATCGGGACCGACGGGACGGTGACCGCGACGACGCCCGCCGGGCCGCAGCAGGTGGGGCAGATTTCTCTGACGCGGTTCACCAACCCCGCCGGTCTGGCGCGGGTCGGCAACACCACCTTCGTCGCCACCGCGAGCAGCGGCACGGCGACGACCGGCACGCCCGGCACCAACGGGCTGGGCACGCTCAGCCAGGGGTTCCTGGAGGGGTCGAACGTCGAGGTGGTGACGGAACTGGTCAACCTGCTCATCGCGCAGCGCACCTTCACGTTCAACACGCAGGCCATTCAGGTGGAGAACCAGGTCCTGCAGTCCACCACGTCGCTGATCCAGTAGCGCGAACCCGGTCGCCGCGGCCCGCGTCTCTGTCTGCGGAACGAGGCGCGAGGGTTCGGCGATGGCGAAAGACGTCTTCTATCGGCAGTGTCGGCTGGTCAAGCGGATCGACGGCGGCGAACTGACGCAGGTGTCGTGGCTGCCCGAGCCGTACGCCACCGCCGGCCGCGTGGTGAAGCTGCGCGAGTGCGGCGTGTGGGACGACGGCTGGGTGGTCGCGAGTGCCGGGGCCAACCGCCTGCTCGCGTGCGACGTGCCGGACTTCCACGAGCTGAGCAAGGCGCACCTGCGGGCCACCGGCGACGCCGAGACCGCCCGCTGACGCGGCGACGCCGACCGACGGGTCGGGCGGGGGCCTGCAAAGCTCCCGGTGTGGGTTCGACTCCCAACGGCGTCTCTTGAAGAACCCACCCCCGGCCCCTCCCTGCAGGGAGGGGAGAAAGAGCCACGGCGCGCCGCGAATGCGAGCGAAGCGTGAAGGTTCTTTCTCCCCTCCCTGCAGGGAGGGGCCGGGGGTGGGTTCTGCGCACTACCCACCTTCCCGTTTCGCCGCGCATCCCGCATAATCGGTGCAGCCTCGTGGGGCCGACGCCGTGCGCGACCTGTTCGACCAGCGGCTGACCGACCCGACCGCCGACGCGGTGGCCGACGCGCTGCGCGCGTGCGTCGCGGCGGCGAACACCCAAAGCGACGGCGACCTCGTCGCGTTCGACGCGGACGCCGTGGCGACGCAGGTTCTGGGCGAGCGGAGCGGGTTCGCCTGGCTGTTCGGTGGCGACCCGGAGACGCCGGGGGCGGTGGACCAGATCGCGCGGCTGGCGGTCGCGTGGTGGACGAACCCGGCCGGGCGGAAGCTGGTCCGCGTCCGCGGGCGGCGCGAGGCCGACAGCGGCGATCGCCCCGGACCACTCGGCTACGACGAGTCGCCCACCCCCGAGCACGACCGCGCGCAGCGGCCGCCCATCTGGCACCTCGAACCGGAGCGGGTGGTCGAGGCGTTCACCGCCGGCGACCCGGAGTGGGTCGCGGTATGCGGGTGCGGGGCCGCCGGCAGCGCCGAATCGCTCGGCTGGAGCCACGGCATGTGCGGGCCGTGCGCCGACCGCGTCGCGGAGTACGGGGCCGACGCGGTGCGGCACGAACCCGGGCTGCTCGCGGCCGACGGTTTCGAGCCGCGCGACGTGGTGTTCACCGGCGACGGCGAGTTCGTCGTCGCGTGCGGGAGTGATCAACTCCACGTCTGGCATACGGCCACAGGTGCCCCGCACCAAAGCACGAGTTACTCCCATTACGCCGACGATCACATACTGGGATCGCGGCTGTTCACCTCACCGACCGGTCGTTCCGTTCTGACGACCGAAGACGGCATTCTCACCCCGGCCGAATCACGTATTGAATACCCATTTTCGTTCGACCTTGAGGCGCGAGCGGCGTACTGGACCGGGCGGCCGAACGAACTCCTCGTCCAATCCACCGAGGGCAACCTGTATCTCGCGAATGCCTACGACGGCCACGCCCCCGAGCTTGCACGGCCGATCCATCGCGACGCGCGGCTGCTCGCACTCCACCCGCACTCCGAGCGGCCGCGGGCGGTGTTCGCGTGGAACGGCAACGCCGCGGTCGTGCGCGTCCGCGACGACGGCACGCTCATCGAGGAGTGGCGGTTCCTGCTCGGCAACGGCCGGCTCGACCGCACCGGGATGTGGAGCGGCGGGCCGACCCTCGCCCGTTTCACGCCCGACGGCGAACGAATCCTGTTCGTCCGCGGCACCGAGGTCGAACTGTGGCTGCCGAGCCGCTCCAAGGCGCTTCAGCAGGTCGAGTGGGCGAAGCCGGTCCTCGACGCGCAGTTCAGCCCGGACGGCGAGTTCGCCTACCTGCTCACCGACGACGGGACGATTCACGTGTGCCCCGTCGGGGCGCTGAACCGGCCGCGGGCGCGGCTGCGGTGGCACGTCGGCGGGGCGACGCGGCTGGCGATCGCGCCCGACGGCCGCACGCTCGCCACCGCCGGGGCCGAGGGCGTGAAACTGTGGCCGGTCGCGAGCCTGCTGCCGCTACTGGACTGAGCGCATGGGCCGACCCAGCAAACGATCACGACGGGAGCACGTCATGGCGAACTTCGACGAGCGGCTGATCGACCCGGACGAGACCCAACTCGCCCGCGTCCTCGGCAGGGCCATGAAAGCCGCCAACCGCGAGAACAAGCACCAGCCCAACCGCATGGAGCGGGACGCGGCGTTCTGGGGCCGGTTCGCCCGCGACGTGCTGAAAAGCGGCGGCGCGGAAGGGCGGCGGCGGTCGTGCAAGGGCGGCCGGGCGGTGCCCGAGGTCGTCGCCGGGTGGTGGACCGACCCGGCCAACCGCAAGCACGTCCGCGTCGTCGGGCGCACCCGCCGGCAGTGGACGCGGCTCCGCGGCGAGGTCGAGATGCGGTCGCTGCCGCCGTGGTGGCACGTGTACCCGGAGGCGGTGCTCGGGGTGCGGCAGAAGAAGGGCGGCGAGCAGTTCCTCGCGGTGTGCCGGTGCGGGGCGTGCGGCTCGCCGACGGCGCTCGGGTGGATGGGCGACACGTGCGGCCCGTGCTTCGACCGCCGGGCCGAGGGCGGCACGTCGAGCGGCGGGTTCGGTCAGTTCGCCGGGTGGCTGTCCAACCTCGGCCGGTTCGCGTTCACCCCGGACGGCCGGCACCTCGTCGGCCAGAAGGCCGACGGCACGTTCTGGAAGGTGAGCCGCGACGACGGGTCGGCGGTCGCGTCGAAGCGGAAGAGCGTCCAGCAAATGGCGGCGGTCGTCGCCGACGCGGACAAGTTGCTGCTGGTCACCGGGTGCGGCAGCATCTACCGCTGGAAGCACGACGCCGACGACGTGTCGGTGCTGAGCAACCGCGGCATGTGGGGGCGGGTGGCGGTGTCGCCCGACGGCACGCGGGCGGTGCTGCTCAGCTACCGCGAGTCGCACACCTGCGACCTGACGGCGGCGCGGCCGAAGTGGGTGCGCGGCCCGGCCCCGGAGGGCATCCACGCCATCCAGTTCCACCCGGACGGCCGGTTGCTCGCCACCACCGGCACCCACGACCTCCGCGTACTCGACCCCGACACGATGGAATCGCAGGTGCTGCGCGACGACATCTACAGCGGCATGGCGCCCTGGAGCGGGTCGCTGGCCGATCTGGTCGTGTCGCCGGACGGGTCCGCGGCGCTGCTGCGGCGCGACTCGTACACGCGTCGGGGCACGATGGTGCACCACGTCCCGCTGTCCGGCGGCAAGCCGGTGGCGCTGCGCATCCCCGAGTGGCACCGGGCGACGTCGATCGCCTACAGCCCGGACGGCAAACACGCGGTGACGGCGGAAGCGGAGGGCGGGTGGGTCGGGTTCTTCGACACGGCGAGCGGCAAGAGCGTGGGGTTCGTGCGGGCGGTGCTGGAAGACACCGCGTGGCGCAGCGGGCACCTGGAGTTTTCGCCGGACGGCACCGCGCTGGGGGTGTCGTACAACGGCACGCACAGCGAAGCCGGCTCGACGGTCGCGGTGTGGCCGTGGCCGGACGTTCTTCTGAGTGCTGAGTGCTGAGTGCTGAGTGCTGAGACAAGGCAGAAGGCCAGAGCCAATCACGGTTCTGGCCTTCTGCCTTGTCTCAGCACTCAGCACTCAGCACTCAGCACTTATCTTCAGGCTTTCGGCGGTTGCGGCTTGGGCGCGGCCGCCGGGGCCGGCCTCGGCGGGGCGGCCGGAGCGGCAGTCGGGGCGGCCGGGGCCGGGGCACCGGCGGTCGCGGGGGCCGGCGGCGCGGCGGGTTTGGGCTGCGCCGGCTTGGGTTGCGCCGGCGGCTTCGGCTTGGCCGCGGCCTGGCCGCCCTTGTCGCTGCCGCTCGCCTTCGGGGCCAGCAGCGCCACCATCCGCTTGCCTTCCATCTTCGCCGGCATCTCGATCTTGCAGTCGTTCTGCAAGGCCTCGAGCACCTGATTCATGACCCGCTGGCCTTCCTCGATGTGCTGCATCTCGCGGCCGCGGAACAGCACGTTCACCTGCACCTTGTCGTTGTGCTCGAGGAACATCCGGGCCTGCTTGATCTTCGTCTCGATGTCGTGGTCGCCGGTCTTGGGGCGGACGCGGATCTCCTTGAGCTTCTGCTGGTGCGTCTTCTGGTGGCTCTTCTTGGACTGGGCGTACTTGAACTTGCCGTAGTCCATGATCTTGCACACCGGCGGCCGCTCCTTGTCGGCCACCTCGACCAGGTCCAGCCCGGCCTCGCGGGCCATCTCGAGCGCCTGCGCGGTGGGGACGATGCCGTGCGCCTCTCCTTCGGCACCGATCAGACGGATGGGGGTGATGCGGATCTGCTCGTTCATGCGCGGGCCGGACGGTCCGCGAGGGGCGTTGCTGCGGTCGAAGGGTGGGATGGCCGTGGCTCCTTGCAGGGAAAGCGGGAAGGACTGCCCGGGTCGCGCCGCGTGCGGGAGGGAGCGAGGGCCGCTCGCCCGTCCCGCGTCTGGGGCACCGGCTTCGGCCCGGGGGTGGTGCGACCGTCGCGCCAACCCGGGCCGGAAACAGTCCTTAACACATAACTCTTAACCCGTGGTTTGGACGTCGTCAACGCCGGTGTGGCAAAATCGGCACCGCCGGCAAACCCGCGGGTTACTCGGTTAGACGCCGCAGCGGCCCGACGGGTTCGGTAACTGCTTGAAACTGCGGCCGAACTTGTGACAATGCCCCCGCCTGCCCCGGCGGAGGCGAATCTCGCCTCCTCTCAGTCCCAGCCCCCGGAGTGTGCCATGCTGCGTCTCGCCGCCTTTTGCGCCGCCGTCGCGGTCGCGCTGTCGTCGGCCGCCACCGCCGACGACACCAAGCTGAACGTCAAAGAAGGGGACAAGTTCCCGACCGTGCCGCTGGCCGCGGCGCAGATCGAGAAGACCGGCGTGAAGGCCGACGCCAAGACGGTGTCCATCGCCGACCTCAAGGGCAAGAACGTCGTCATCTTCTTCTACCCGAAGGCGCTGACCAAGGGCTGCACCATCGAGTCGTGCGGGTTCCGCGACATCGCCAAGGACTTCCCCGAGAACACGGTGCTGATCGGCGCGAGCGGCGACGACGTGGCCCTGCAGCAGAAGTTCATCGACGAGCACAAGCTGCCGATGGCGCTGCTGGCCGACACCGACCTGAAGCTGATCAAGGAACTGGGCATCCTCGGCGCGGCCGGCGGCAAGACGCCGAAGCGGGTGACGTTCGTCGTGGACAAGGAGGGCAAGATCGCCAAGATTTACGAGAAGGTGGCCCCGGCGACGCACCCGAAGGAGGTGCTGGAGTTCGTCAAGGGGCTGAAGTAGTCTGCGAACCACGTCCGCGGGCGGCGCAGTTCGGCGCGCCGCCCGCGGACGGCCGGCGGTCAGAACCGCTCCTTGTACTTCTCTTCCAGTTTCTGCCGGGCATCGGCCAGCGCCCGGTCGATCTCGCTCCACACCTCCAGCCGCCGCTTCCGGTCGTCGTCGATGACCTTCTGCTGCTCCCGCCGAATCTGCGGCAGGTTGGTATCGACCCCCGCGTTCGGGGTGAACACCGGCCGGACGCCCCACCAGCCGACCGAGACGCCGACGCTGGAGTGGGTGTAGTAGTACGCCTTGTTCTGGAGCGCATCGACGTTGATCGGCACCCCGCGGAGGCTGGCGGCGATCGCCCGCAGCCGCCGGGACACGTCGCGGGCCGCATCGACCGCGACCTTGTCCACGCCCCGCGTCCGCAGGTGGTCGATCTGGTCGGCCGCCTTCTCGTTCCAGGTCGCGGTCTTGGCGTAGTCGGGCTTGTCCTTCACCGCCCTCAGGTCGGCGATCAGCGCGTCCACGGCGGCCAGATACCGCTTGGTGGCCGCGGCCGACACCTCGCCCGCCTGCACCTTCGGCTCGTCCTCGTCGGCGGCCCCCGGGAACGCGAACAGCGACATCACCCGCCGCAGGTCGGCCGGCGACAGCGACCCGGAGAGGGTCATCGCCTTCTCCTCGTAGGTCGCCGCCCACGTGTCCATCCCGGTGATCAGCACCCCGTGCTCGTCGAGCGCTTCGAGGAACAGCTCGCGGGCGACGGTCTTGAACGGCGTCACGTCCCACCCGAAGTCCACCCGGACGCGGGCGGTGATCCCGTCGCCGATCGTGACGCCGAACGTCACCCCCTCGGCGGACGCCACCAGCCGGGCCAGCCGGTCGAGGTCCGCGTCCTTGTGCCGGGCCATCGTCGGGCTGCCCGGCAGGCCGCGCCGGACGACGTTCGGGTCGGCCGAGTCGGACAGGTCCAGCGCGACGGTGATGGCCCGGTCGCCGGTCACCGCGGCGGTGGCCTTCTTCAGGTACGGGGAGAGCGGCGCGGGCTGGGGGGCGGCGGCGTACCGCACCCACCGGGCGGTCGCCTGCCGGTCGGCCGGGTAGACGGCGGACAGAATCTGGCCGGTGAGCGGGACGAAGTACACGCCGGTCGGGGACAGCACCGTCGCCCGGTCGGCGACGCGATCGACCGTCCCGCCGGTCCGCTCGGTCATGTCCCGGAGGGTGGGCACGGTGCCGGCCCGCACCAGCCCGATTTGGTGGCTGCGGGTCATGGCCGACAGGTTCACGTCGGACGCGACCGCGACGACCTCCGCGTCGGCCGGCACGAACCCGATCCCGGCCCGGTACCGCTTGTTGTAATCCTCCGCCCACTTCTCCAGCTTCGCGAGCGGGCTGGCGTAGACCGCCTTGACGTTCACCAGCGCCAGCGTGTTGGTGCTCGGCGGGACGAGTTTGAGCAGGTCGTCGTACGGGTCGGCGGCCCGGGCGGCGGCCGGGGCGAAGACGATGAGCAGAGCGGAGACGAATCGCGTCATGGGCAAACCTCGGGTCGGGGCGACGGCCGAACGGCGTCTCCGATGTCCTACGCCGGGCGGCGCGGGGCGGCGACGGCCTCCCCTTGACGCGACCGCCGGCCGTCGCTCTAATCCGGCACGCTTTGACTTCTCCGCGGGGTAGGTTAACTTAACTTCGACCCCTCTCCGTCTACCCCACTCCTTCACCGAGGCCCCGAGCCTCCGGTCTTCGCGCTATTGCGCGTGAGGGCGATTGTGACCAAGCTCCCCCGCTGTGCGTGCTGCGACGGCACCCTCGAACCGGCCCAGCAACTGCGCTTCCTGGTCGAGACGGACACGCTCGATGATCCGGCGCACCTGGCCCGCATCCGGCTGATGCCGAGTGTGAACGGCCGCCCGGTGCCGGTGTGCTGCGCGTGCCAGGAGCGCGTACAGGGGCAACCGGCGCTGCTGCGGAAGCCGCGGGCGGCGGGCATGTTCGGGCTGATCGGCGCGCTGTCGGTCGGGCTGCTGCTGAGCAGCCTGTTCACGTCACGCGGCTGACGTTGGCGACCGCTTCCGGCGCGCGTTACCATGAGACAAAGCCCGGAGGGACGACACGTGAGCGTGGACGCAATTCTGGAAGCGATTCAGGCGCTGAGCGACGCCGAGCGCGCCGAACTACGGGCGCGCTGGGACGCGGCCGAGCCGCCCGGTGCAGATGAGATCTCGCCTGAGCTGGCGAAGTTGCTGGACGACCGCAACGCGGCATACGAAGCCAACCCGGACGCCGTGTACACCTGGGATGAGGTCGTCGCGTACGTGAAGAGGAAGAAATGAGCACCCCGGTCGTCGTCACCACGGACGCCCGAACGGACATCGACGACGCTCGCGACTGGTACGAGAACCAGCAACCGGGGCGCGGTGACTCGTTTATCGACGAGGTCCGCGACCAACTCGACAAGATCGGTCAGAACCCGCAACAGTACGGCCGAGTCAATCGCAACACCCGAGCCGCTCCGCTGCCCACATCCAAATTCATCGTGTACTACCGCACCGAGCCGAATCGGGTAGTGGTCGTCGCGGTGCAGCACGCGGCAGCCGATCCGCGGAAGTGGAAGAGGCGAAAGTGACAAACGCCCGCGGCCCACCCTGAAAGCGGGGTCGGCCGCGGGCGTTTCGCACTAGCACTCGCGACGCCGCGAGCGGCGGGCGCGGGTTACGGCACTTCCACATTCTCCTTCGCCGCCCACTCGCGGAGCATCTTCATCCCGCGGACGTTGATCTGCCGCACCCGCTCCTTCGTGATGCCGAAGTGCTGGCCGATCTGCTCCAGCGTCATCTCCTCCGACCCGTCCAGCCCGGTCCGCATCCGGATCACGTCCCGCGTCCGCGCGTCGAGGTGCTCCAGCAGGCGGTTCACCCGCGCCCGCGCCGCGTCGGCCAGCGCCAGCACCTCTTGCTCGTCGCTCCGCACGTCGGCCTTCGCCTCGAACAGTTCGTCGTGCCCGGTCATGTACCGCTGCTTGTGCGTCTTCGCGTCCGGGATCGACCGGGCGAAGTTCTTCATGATCGCCCACGTCGCGTAGGTCGAGAACTTGAACCCGCGGCCGTAGTCGAACTTCTCCACCGCCCGCATCAGGGACAAGTTGCCGTCACTGACAAGGTCGTCGATGTTCTCGCCCAGCGCCAGCTTCTGCTTCGCCTGGGCGTACACCAGCCGCTGGTTGCAGTTGATGAGCACGTCGCGGGCGTCGCGGATGCCCTGCTTGAGTTCCTCGGCTCGCTTCAGGTCTTCGACCGTCGCCTTCGCCGGGTCGAGCGACTCCTGCAGCGTGTGCAGCTTGTGCTTGAGGAAGTTCATCTTGCGGAACATGTGCTGCTCTTGCTCCTTGGTGAGCAGCGGCCACTCGTACAGGTGAGCCATGTGAGCAGGCACGTCCTTCGGCGGCGTCTTGCCGGCGCGCTTGGTCTCGAACTCGGCCGCCTGCGGCATCGGGGCCAGGATTTCCGCCTCCTTGGCGGGGTCGTCGAACTCGGCGTTGTAGATGTAATCGACCGGCGTGCGCACCAACTCCTTGGCCCGCACCTCGTTCACCACGCGGTACATGCTGCTCCGCGTGCGGCCGAATCGTTTGGCGATGGTGTTCACGGTTTCCCCCGTGGGTGTGGCGTTCTGCAACCCGAGTTCGTGCTGCCGCTTAGCGAGGAACATTTCCTGCTTGGCGGCGTCGGTCAGCGGGCCGGTCGCGTGCGGGAACAGGGCCAGGTCCGGGTGCCCGCGGTCGAAGTTCTTGATCGTGTACCGCACCGCCTCCGGGCTGCGGCCGAGCTTGGTCGCGATCGCCTTGCTCGCCTCCGTCAGCGTCTGCCCGGCGTCGCGCAGGTCGCGGGCCTGCCGCAGGATGTCTTCCTTCTCGGCGTCGGTCAGGTGGCTGAACCGCGCCCCCTTCTCGACAAGCAGCTTGTGTTCCGCGACGAACTTTTCCACCGCCGCCGTCGGGAACCCGAGCTGGCTGCGCCCATTCACCTTGACGCGGCGGGCGGTCAAACCCTTCACCCGCCACCGCGAAATCGTCTTGGTCGAGACGTTGAACCGCTTGCTGACGTCTTCGAGGGTGAGCAGCGGCTCGACGGTCTGCTCGGCCGGCACCGCCGGCAGCGACCGCTGGGCGCGGCGGATGAACGCCGCGAGGTCGTGCCGCAGGTCGTCGCCGCGGATCAGGAGGTCCGGGTGCGCGTCCGAGCGGTATTCGGTCAGGCGGTAGCAGACGTACTGGTACGGGTAGCTGCGACCGGCTTCGATTTCGTTCGCCAACTTCTGCGCGTTGGCGATCTGGAGCTGACGCCGGGCCGTCGGTGCGTACCCGGTTTGCTCGCTCAACTCCCTCAGTGCGTGTGTCTTGAACTCGGTCACCGGCTCCTCCCGGCCGCGGGGAACTAGCCCGCTGGTCTATGCTGAACGCCGTGGCACTTGCCCGCGGCGGTAAACTGTTCACAGGACGCTACTTACTTGTTCGCTCCGGCGCCGGCGGGGTTTTGGGGGCTCGTCGCCCGCGACTGAGAATACCCCGCTCACCGCCTCCGTCTTAACTGCCGCTTCAAAGTTCGCTTGCGGCAACAATTCTCACCTCGAGCCAATCTGTTCAATTGGATAGCCGAAACCCGCTCCGGGTTTCGTGAATCCGCACATTTTGCCGCAGTCGTTACATCACCGGACGGGCGATCGGCAGGTTCTCGGCGGCCGGTCTCCGGGCTTCCGGGACTAATGCACGCGGCTTGCCAACACCTGTCCGAATTCGCCGCGATTCCCGGCTGCCGTCCGGTTAACGCTTATTTGGACACGACTTGCGGCCGGTCGGGTTCGCGAAAATGTGTTGAACCACGTGTCGGCCGATAGACACTCTTACGACGGAAAACGATGTAGTTTTGAACTCTTTGAGCCATTTTTTCAAGAACGCGGGCCGCGGTTACGTTCGGGCAACGCACCCGGCGCGGATCACTTAACCTTCGTAAACGTCACAAGTTACGCCACAGGGCGAAAGATTCACATTTCGGCTCAAGTTCACGCCGGCAGTCGTCGGGGACCGCGCTAGAATGACGCGCCACGTCGGCACGGACGACTCCGACACTCATGGACTCTTGCCATGGCGCAGCGCACGAACTTTTTCGCCTCGCTCCTGCTGGCGCTCCTCGCCTCGCCGCTCGCGGCGCAGGAGGTGACGCTCGCGGAGCCGTTCAAACCGGGGCACACGACCAAGATCGAGGTCCAGGTCAAGATCAGCGGCAAGCTCGCGTTACCAACAACCGACAAGGCAAAGCCGGCGCAACTGGTGCCGGTGGTCGGGAGCAGCAAACTCAGCTACGACGAGCGCCTCCTCGCGCCGGACGAACCCGGGACGACCAAAACCGTGCGCGCCTACCGCGAGGTCGAGTTCGAGCGCACCGTGTCTGACGTGAAACAGGACGCCGGCATTCGCCCGTCGGTGCGGCGAATGGTCGTGATTCGGTCGGGCGAAAAGAAGGCCCCGTTCTCGCCGGACGGCCCGCTCACCTGGGGCGAAATCGACGTCGTCCGCACCGACGTGTTCGCCCCCGCCCTCGTGCCCGGTCTGCTGCCCCCGAACCCCGTCAAGCCGGGGCAGTCGTGGAAGGCCGACGCCGCGACCGTGTCCGAGCTGACCGAACTCGAAAAGGTCACCGAGGGCGCGATCACCGTCGAGTTCGTCGGCGTCGCGCGGCCGGACGGCAAACAGTTGGCGCGGCTGAAGATCGGCGGCACGGTCCGCGGGGTGAACCTCGACGGCCCGAGCCGGCAGCGGCTCGACGGCACCGCCTACTTCGACCTCGACGCCCGCATGCTAACATACCTGTCGGTGCGCGGCACACACGAATTATTGGACGGCGACGGAAAGACGGTCGGCGTGGTCGAGGGCCAGTTCGCGATGACCCGCGGGCCGGTCGCGAAGATGCCGCCGGACCTGTCCGACGCGGCGCTGGCCGATCTCGAACTGAAGCCGACCGCCGAGAGCACGCTCCTGCTGTACGACAACCCGGACCTCGGGGTTCGGTTCCTGTACCCGCGCGGCTGGCGGGTCGGGGCGGTTCAGGGCAAGCAGTTGACGCTCGACCACTCCCGCGGCGCCGGCATCCTGTTCACGGTGGAAGCCCCGGACAAGGTGCCGGCGGCGGCCGACTACCTGAAGGAAACGCTCGAGGTGCTGGAGAAGCAGAAGGCGACCGCGGCCGTTGCCGACAAGCCCGTTTCGCTCCGCGTCGATCCGGTCCGGCTCGACCGCTTCGCCCTCGACGCGACCGTCGGCATGAACAAGCTGCGGCTCGAGTACGCGGTGCTGAAGCAGACCGATGGCGGCGCGACGGTCGCCGCGACGCTGCCCGCCGAGGAGGCGGAGTTGCGCGGCGAGGTGGCACGCATCGTGCGGAGCCTGAGTGTGACGAAGCGGATCGAGGAGAAGAAGTAAAGAATCTCACGCAAAGCCGCAAAGTCGCAAAGAAGACAGGAGAAGACCAAAGAGATTTATCCGATATAACTCTGCTTTTGGTCTTCTCCTGTCTTCTTTGCGACTTTGCGGCTTTGCGTGAGATTCTTCTTTGGGGAGTTTCCTGTGGCCGGGTTGCGGGTGCTGGTGGCGGCGAGCGAGGTGGCCGGGTTCGCCAAGACCGGCGGGTTGGCCGACGTGGCGGGGGCGCTGCCCCGCGCCCTGGCCCGGCGGGGCAACCTCGCGGCCGTCGTGATGCCGTTCTACAACGCGGTCAAGCGGAGCGGGATGCCGGTCGAGCGGACGCGGTTCGTCCTGCCGGTGCCGATGGGCGACCGCACCCTCGCCTGCCGCGTGTACCGCTCCCACCTGCCCAACACCGACGTGCCGGTGTTCCTGATCGAACACCAGCCGTTCTTCGAGCGCGACGACGCGCGCGCGGGCCGCGGGCTGTACCAGCAGAACGCGCCCGGCGGGAACAAGGTCGATTACTGGGACAACGGCGAGCGGTTCGTGTTCTTCTCGCGGGCGGTGCTGGAGCTGATCCCGCACCTCGGGTTCCCGCCGGACGTGATCCACGCCAACGACTGGCAGACCGGGCTGGTCCCGGTGTACCTCCGCGAGCTGTACCGGCAAAGCCCCGGCTACCAGCGGATCCGCTCGGTGTTCACCATCCACAACATCGCCTACCAGGGGTCGTTCCCGCGCGAGCTGATGACCATCGCCGGGCTGCCGGGCCACCTCTACAACCCCGGCCAGTTGGAGCACTACGGGTTCAACTTCCTGAAGGCCGGGGTCGTGTTCAGCGACGCGGTCAACACCGTCAGCCCGACCTACGCGCGAGAAATCCAGACCGGCGAGTTCGGGTGCGGGCTGGAAGGGCTGCTCGCGAACGTCAACTGGAAGCTGTCGGGCATCGTCAACGGGTGCGACTACGAGCACTGGAACCCCGAGCACGACAAGCTGATCGCGACGCCGTACACCCCGGACACCGTTTTCGAGCGAAAACCCCTCTGCAAGGCCGATCTCCAGCGACGGTTCAACCTGCCGCAGAACCCGGACGCGCCGGTGTTGGGCGTGGTGGCGCGGCTGGTGAGTCAGAAGGGCATCGACCTCGTCCTGAGCGCCGCCCCGGGCTTCCTCGACATGGGCTGTCAGATCGTGGTGCTGGGCGACGGCGACCGCGAGTTCCACGACCAACTCCAGGGACTGCGGGACCGGCACCCGGACCGCGTCGGCATCTACCTGGGGTTCAACGAGGGGCTGGCGCACGCGATCGAGGCGGGCAGCGACCTGTTCCTGATGCCGAGTCGCTACGAGCCGTGCGGCCTCAACCAGATGTACAGCCTCAAATACGGCACGCCGCCGGTGGTGCGGACGACCGGCGGGCTGGCCGACACGGTGGTGAACGCGACCGAGGAGAACCTGGCCGACGGCCGCGCGACCGGGTTCACGTTCGGCGACTACTCGGCGCACGCGCTGTACGAGACGGTGCGGTGGGCGCTGGCGCTGTACCGCACCCGGCCGGACGACTTCCGCCGGGTCGTGCGGACCGCGATGGCGCAGGACTGGAGTTGGGACCGGAGTGCCGACGCTTACGAAAAGCTGTATCTGAAGATTATCGGCTCGTAACCGTCCCCGCGGAGCGTCTGCCCATGCTCGAAATCTTGATCGTGATCGCGTTGTACCGCAACATCTCGGCGAAGGCCGAGGCGAAGGGCCGCAGCGGCGGCGGGTACGGGTGCATGGTGGTGCTGTTCTGGCTCGGCGGCGAGGTGCTCGGCGCGATCGCCGCGGCGGTCCTATCAACGGCCAAGAACGGCGGCGGCGAGCCGAACATGCTGTTCGTGTACGGCGGCGCGCTGGTCGGGGCGATCATCGGCGCGACGATCGCGTTCGTGATCGTGGGCAGCTTGGCCCCGGTCACGCGCGGCCGGTACGACGACGAATACGACGACGAGTATGACGACCGCCCGCGGCGCCGCGACCGCAACGACCGGGACGACCGGGACGACGATGACGACGACCGGCCGCGGCGGAAGCGCGACCGCGACGACCGCTGGTAGCGCTCGGTTGGCCTTCCCTCCGCGTTCGTGCGTCGGTAAATGCGCGGCCGAACTTCGCTCGCGGAGGTGCCGATGTCGCGTTCCCTGGTGCTGTGGCTGGCGGTGGCGTCCGTCGCGCTGACGGCCGCCCCGGCGCGGGCCGACGTGGCCCCGTGGCCGTTCAAGGTGCCGCGGCCCAAGCCGGCGCCCAAATCGTCGGACGATTCGGCCGAACCGAAGCCGGAGCCGAAGCCGGCCCCGCCGCAACCCACTGGCCCGCTGCGGTCGTGTGGTAGCGGCGCGCCTTTGGCGCTGGCGGGCATCGCGACCGCGTGGGGCGTGCTGTGGCTGGGCGGCCGCGTCGCCGGGCGCGTGTCCCGCCGCGCTTGACCCGCCCCGCGGGCGCGGTAAGCTGATGCCGTCCCCCGTCTAACCCCGCCGCTTCCGTCGAAGCGGCCTTCGATGACGCTGGAAGACTGGCTCGCTTCCCTTTCCGTGTCGGAACTGCATTCTCATCTGAGCGAGTTGCCCGACCGCAAACTGCACCTGCTCTCTGCCGCCTTCCTGCGGCGTGTGTGGGACGATCTGCCGTCCGACCACACTCGCATCGCAGTGGAGGCAACGGAGGCGTTCGCGGACAAGCGCATCACCGCCGCCGACCTCGCCCGACTCCGCTCGACCGACTTTCTGGAGTCGCACGAGGCGATCTGGCTCAGTCCGGGCGATTACCGCTACGAGGATCAGTTGCTCGGCCGGGGCTGCTGGGACTGCCCGTGCTGCGATCAGTTGGCAGACGAGTACGTGTGCCGCACCGTACACAGCGGCCAACCGCTCGACGGCATCCGCCAGAGCGTTGATGAGGCGGCGTGGGTCGCGGCTCGCGCCATCCTTCACGCACGCGAGACCGAGGCGTGGAAGGCACTTCCCGAGGACCGCGAAGCGGTCGAGGCGGACGAGCGCCGGGAGCAATTCGAACTGTTCCGCGAGATCGCCGGCCCCGGCTGGACCGACCCGCGTTGGCCGCGGTGGCGCACCACCGACGTCGTCGCGCTCGCCCGCGGCATTCACCGCGATCAGGCTTTCGACCGCCTACCGATCCTCGCCGACGCCCTCCAGGACGCCGGGTGCGACGACCAAGACGTACTCGACCATTGCCGGCGACCGGGCGGGCACGTCCGCGGGTGCTGGGTGGTCGATCTGGCGATGGGCTACGGCTGACGCGCCGCGGCCTTCCACCCGGCCGCTTCCTCGCCGTCGAGCCGCAGCGTCAAGCACTTGGCGCTGCCGCCGGCCTTCAGGAACTCGTCCAACTCGACCTCGACCGACTTGTACCCAGCCCGCGTCAGCGACTCGCCCATCCGCGGGCACCGGCTGTTGTGAACCACCGTCTTGCCGACCGCCACCGCGTTGCACCCGAAGCGGTGCGCCTCTTCTTCTTCCACCGCGATGAGCTTCGGCACGTGCGTCAGCAGGACGCGCTTGCCGTAGGTGTCGAAGGCACCCGGGAAGTACAGCGCCTCGCCGGGGGCGAGCGGGCAGAAGCAGGTGTCGAGGTGGTAGAACCGCGGGTTCACCAACTCCAGCGGCAGGACGCGGACACCGAGTTTCTCGCCCACCCACTGATGGGCGCTCGCGTCGGACCGCGTCCGGTAGCCGGCGAACAGCGTGTCGCCGCAGAACAGCGCGTCGCCGGCGCCCTCGTGGAACGTGTTCTCTGGCAAATGTTCGACCGCGAAGCCGTTCGCCGCGAACCACGCGTCGAAGAACGGCGACTCCTTCGCCCGCACCTCGTGCCGGAACCGGCTGCTGAGGAATGTGTTGTGGAACACGAGTCCGGCGTTGGCGGTGAACACGAGGTCCGGCAAACCCGGTTGCGGGGTCATCGTCTCGACCCGCACGCCGAGGCCTACAAGGGTGGTGTGCAGGTGCGACCACTGCCGGAACGCGAGTTCGCGAACCGCCCCGAGCGAGCGGTTCATCCACGGGTTGATCTCGTACTCGATGCCGTAGTGGTCCGGCGGGCACATCAGGATTCGCGGCGTCGGCATAGCGGAACTTCCGTGACAGCGGGGACCCGGCGCCTCCATTCTAACAGCCGCGTCGGAGAGTCGGAGCGGCCACGGCTTCGGAACAGAAAACCACTGAGAACAAATTTTCAGAAATCTTCCGAAATCGCATTTGACTTCGCGAAACCGTCACCCACCATACATTCAGTGACATTCCGAACAGATAATTAACCCGAGGGTCACATGCGCCGTCACCCACGTCGCCGGTCACGCCGTCTTCGGGGCTTTCGGTTTGGCGGGCAAATCTATTCGCGTCGTCAGGGGCGATCACTCCCGTTTGAGGCCGGGCGGCAGCTCCTTCAGCCGCTCCAGTTCCAGGATCTCGGTGAAGTACCACGGCTTGCCGGTGTTCTTCTTGTACCCGACGCACTTCGCCGGGTACTTGACCCCGTCGTGCTCCTTCCACTCACTGAACCGGTGGATGTCGGCGCGCCAGTCGATCCGCACCAGCCGGCTCGTCTCCTTGTCGAAGTAGATGTCCATCGCCGGGGTGATGGTGCCGCTCACCCGCACCCCGACGGCCGGCTTGTCGTCCTCCTTGATCTCGGGGAGCGCTTCGAGCTTCGACTTCGGGTCGGTGACCGCGCCGAGCGTCCACGCCCACACCAGGAACGTGGCCGGCTCCTTCTCGTCCTTGACCCGCTCCTTCTTGCCGAGCCACCAGTAGTTCGGCGGCTCGAGCACCGACGTCCGCTCGTTCCCCTTCTTGTCCGGGTCCGGGCTGACGTTCAGCCGCTCCTTGATGCGGAACAGCTTGAGCAGTTTGTCCGGTCCGCCGACAGCGGCGACCGCTTTCTTGACGGTGTCGGCCGGGTCCGGATCGGCGGCGCGGGCCGGCAGCGACAGGCCGACCAGCGCGGCGAGCAGCGCGAGGCGGATGGGCATGGGCAACCTCCGGGTGTCGGCCGCGATTGTCGCGCGCGTCTCTCGAATCCGCAAGCGGCTTTATTTGACGCACCGGAAGCCGGTGTGGTTGGCGCTGCTGTCGGGCGGGTTCTTGTCCCGCGCCGCCGGGATGTAGCGGTAGCAGTACTCGTCGGCGCACAGGAACGAGCCGCCCCGCCGCACCTTCTGCGGTTGCGGCTCGTCCTCGACGCCGCGCGTGCCGTCGTCCGGCCCCTTCGGGTTGTCCTTCGGCGAGTGGACATAGTACTTGGGGTCGTACCAGTCGCTGCACCACTCCCACGCGTTGCCGCTCATGTCGTACAGCCCGTAGCCGTTGGGCGGGTAGCTCTTGACCGGGGCCAGCCCGGCGAACCCGTCGGCCCCGCTGTCCTCGGCCGGGAAGCGCCCTTGAAAAGCGTTGGCGCGCCACACGCCGCCGTCGCCGTTGGGCTGGTCGCCCCAGCAATACCGCTTGCGGTCGAGGCCGCCGCGGGCCGCCCACTCCCACTCCGCTTCGGTCGGCAGCCGCTTCCCGGCCCATTTAGCGTAGGCGTCGGCGTCCTCCCAGCAGATGTGGACCGCGGGGTAGTTCTTCTTGCCCTTGAGGTCGGTTTTCGGGCCTTCCGGGTGACGCCAGTTCGCGCCCGGCACGTACCGCCACCACGGCGGCGGCTCACCTCTCGGCCGGTGCAGCGGAACGTCCATCGGCACGAACACCGCCGAGAACGGCTCGAGCTTCAGCGGGTCGGCGTTCGGGTACTTCTGCAGGTCGGGCTTGCGCTCCGCGACGGTCACGTACCCGGTCGCCTTGACGAATGCGGCAAATTGCCCGACGGTCACCTCGGTCACATCCATCTGAAAGGGTGCGACGGTAACTTCGTGGACGGGCCTCTCGTCGTCGGGGCCGTCGTCGCGACCCATCCAGAACGTCCCGCCGGGGATTGGCACCATCTCCGGCGGTGTCGGGTCAGCTTGGCGGAGCGCGACGTCCTCGCGCTGCCAGCCGACAGCGACCAGCGCCGCGATGAGTATGACGAGGAGAGCCGGGAGCGCGAACCACAACTTCGAGGCGCGCGAAGACGGTGCGGCGGGAGCAGCGGGGACAGAGTGCTTCGGCTTTTTCGACATGATCCCGCTCTCTCGCGGCCGAATTGCGACCGAGTGAATGACTGAACTTGCCAAACGTCCGCGTTTCGGCAAAACGAAGCTGACGCGCCTCTGTTATATCGCGCGGTGCAAAACTCAGTGACGCCGGAAGGCGTCGGGCAGGCCATGTCCATCAGCGCTCAGAACGTGACCAAGCGGTTCGGCGGGTTCGTGGCGCTGGACGGCGTGAGCGTCGAGTGCCCGGCCGGGTCGCTGGTCGCGCTCTTGGGGCCGAGCGGCAGCGGCAAGACGACGCTCCTGCGCATCATCGCGGGGTTGGAGACGGCGGACAGCGGCGGGGTGCGGTTTCAGGACGACGACATCACCCACCGCGACGCCCGCGACCGCAACATGGGGTTCGTGTTCCAGCACTACGCGCTGTTCCGGCACATGACCGTGTTCGAGAACGTCGCGTTCGGGCTGCGGGTGCGGAAGTGGCCCGAGCAGAAGGTCCGCGACCGCGTCAAGGAGTTGCTCGCCCTGGTGCGGCTGGAGGAGAAGGCGTCGCAGTACCCCTCGGCGCTCTCTGGCGGGCAGAAGCAGCGGATCGCGCTGGTCCGGGCGCTGGCCCCGGAGCCGAAGGTGCTGTTGCTGGACGAGCCGTTCGGCGCGCTGGACGCGAAGGTGCGGGCGGAACTCCGCGAGTGGCTCCGCCGGTTCCACGACAAGCTGCACGTGACCAGCATCTTCGTGACGCACGACCAGGAGGAGGCGTTCGAGGTCGCGGACAAGGTGGTGATTCTGAACAAGGGCAAGATCGAGCAGTGCGGCGCGCCGATCGAGGTGTTCGAGCACCCGGCGAACGAGTTCGTGATGGACTTCCTGGGCAACGTGAACAAGCTGCCGGTGCGAGTCGAAGGCGGCCGCGCGCTCCTGGGCGAGACCGGCACCGTGGAACTGCCGGCGCGGCTGTTCGGCAACGGGAGTGGCCGCACCGACGCGTACATCCGCCCGCACGAGCTGGACATCTCGCGGACCGGCGACGGCGGCAACTGCCTGCTCGGGAAGATCGTCCACATCAACCCGGCCGGGTCGGTGGTGAAGGTGCGGCTGTTGGCCGAGGACTTCGGGCTGATGATCAACGTCGATGTGACGCCCGACCGCTACAAGCTGCTCGCCCTGCGGACGAACGAGGCGGTGTACGTGACGCCCAAGTCGGCGAAGATCTTCGACGGCGACTACGCGATTTGAGCCGCGGAACCCACCCCCGGCCCCTCCCTGCAGGGAGGGGAGAAAAGCACCCGCGCGCCGTTTACGATGTAGGCACGCAAAGGTTCTGTCTCCCCTCCCTGCAGGGAGGGGCCGGGGGTGGGTTCTTGATTTTCTTCCGTGGCCTGAACTCCCGACTGTGCGGGTTCGGTAACCGCGTTGGCCTGTAGCGGTTTTTCGCTCTAGGGTTGTGCGGCATACCTGTTCGGGGACCGGACGGGTTCTCGAAGCCGTCGCGAGCACACCCGATGATCGGCCGCGTATTCCTGCAACGGTACGAGACCCGCCGCCTCCTCGGCGAGGGCGGGATGGGCAAGGTGTACCTCGCCCGGCAGCTCGACCTCGGCCGCGACGTCGTCGTCAAGGTGATGCACGAGGGGATCGCCTCCGACCCGAAGTTCCGCGACCGGTTCCAGCGCGAGACGCTGCTGATGGCCCGGTTCCAGCACCCCGGGGCGGTCACCCTCTACGACGCCAGCCTCGACGACCCGCTCGGCCCGTGCATCGTCATGGAGTACGTCAAGGGCGTCAACCTGGAGACGCTGCTGGCCAAGAACGGGCGGATGAGCGCGCCGCGGGTCGGCCGTATTATCGGGGAGTTGTGCGAGGTTTTGCAGGCGGCCCACGACGAGGGCATCATCCACCGCGACCTCAAGCCGGCGAACCTGATGATCGTGGACCCGGACACGCCCCGGGAGCGGATCAAAGTGATGGACTTCGGCCTGGCGAAGCTCATCGAGAGCGAGCCGATGTCGCGGAAGGTGACCGACACCAACGTCGATTTCGCGGTCGGCACCCCCGGGTACATCTGCCCGGAGCAGGTCCGCGGCGAGGAGATGGACCACCGCGGCGACCTGTACTCGGTCGGCATCATGATGTACGAGCTGCTGACCGGGCGGCTGCCGTTCAACGGCCCGACGTCGATGGACATCCTGCTCGCCCACGCGACCGAGTTCGCGGCCACGTTCGCCGAGTTGGGGCTGAGCGGGTGGGTGCCGGCCGAGGTCGAGGAGCTGGTGTTCGACACGCTGGCGAAAGACCCCCAGGACCGGCCGCAGACGGCCCGCGAGCTGGCCGAGCGGTACGACAACGCGCTGAACCGGGCGCAGGCGAAGGCGGAGTTGCGGGCGTCACACCACGGGCTGAAACTCCCGTCGGGCGGGTCGCACGCCGGGACGCCGACGGGGCTGTCGCACCAGGGGTTGTCGCACCACGGCCTCACGCACCCGGGGCACGCGCAGCCGGGCCACCGGTCGCACGCCGGCCCGCTGCCGGCGCCGCAGCACACCGTCCCGACGCCGGCCCCGACCGGCACGCCGACGGTGGTGCAGTCGTCGTCCCGCGACTCGGCCGCCTTGCCCTTCCACATGGAGGCGTGGATGCCGGAGCGGATCGCGATCATGAAGCTCCGCGGGTTCGTCCACGACGCCGGCGGGGAGGTGGTGGAGAGCGTCCCGGGGCTGATCAAGGTGCGGCTGGGCGGGCGCAAAGGCGCGTCGCACGGCCCGCTGTCGTGGCTCGGGTTACGGCGCTCGGCCGGGCCGGTGGACGTCGAACTGCACCTGCACCGGCTCGACCCGACGAAGGACAACCAACTGACGGTTCACGTGCTGTTCCGCCCGTCGCACCCGGCGCTCCTGACCGACCGCAACTGGCGGCAGCGGTGTACCCAGGTGTTCATCGAGCTGCGGGCCTACCTGATGGGCCGCTCGGCGGAGTGACGGCGTCGGAATTGCGCGACGGCGAACGCGAGGGCGGCGAGCCACCCGGCCGCGCTGATGGCCAGCCCCGCCCGCGCGAGCGGCGGCACGCGGTACGTCAGCACCACCTCGTTTTTGCCATCGCGTAGGGGCACCGTCAGCATCCCGTCGGCGGAGCGCGTCGGCTCGACCGGTTCGCCGTTCACGCGGGCCTCGTACCCGGGCACGAACTGCCGGTGCGTCTCCAACAGGGCCGGACGATCGACGCAGACGTCCGCGGTGTACGGCCGCAGCGCCCGCACCCGCACCGGAAGTGTGGCCGGGTCGTACCGGACGAGCGACCGGACCGACACCCGCACCGCCGGCGGCTCTGGGCCGTCCCGGCCGACGCACTCGGCCGAAACTCGCACCCCGTGTGGCGTCCCGCCGGTCGTCCAGACGGGGATGAGCACGTCCTGCGGCTTGACGCCGTTGAGCGGCGGCACGTGCAGGCGGTTGACCGTCCCGCCCTCGACCGGGAACCGCGCGTCGGCGTTTCGCGGGTCTATGTGCAGCGTCAGCAGGTAGTGCCACCCCGGTTCGACGGCGAAGCGGGCGACCGGTCGCGTCCCGTCGGCCGGGGCCAGTGAGATCGCGCCGGCCGGACCGTCGTAAGGGACGGGCGGCCCGCCCCGGGCGACCGTGCGGTTGCACGCCACGACCGCGCCGTTCGGCGACAGGACGCGGTCGTAGAGGACCGGGTCTTTGACGTTCGTCTCGCGGCCGTCGCCCCGCGGGTCGCGGAGGGTGAGCCAGTTGCACCAGTGGAGCGGCTGGTTCTCCGGCCGGGCCAGCACCGCGACCCGCTCGCCGGACGGCCAGTCTCGCGTCCAGTCGTGCAACCGCCCGACCTGATGCAGGCTGTACGCCACGCCAGCGGCCAGCGCCACGGCCACGACGGCGTTGACGGCGCGCACCGGGATGGCGGCACGCCCCCGGCCGAAGCGGAACGCCAGCCGGGCGTCGGCCGGCGGCCAGTGCCGCGCCGCAACCGCCGCCGCGCACACCGTCATCCCGGCGATCAGGATGCCGAACCGCAGCATCGGCCACCACTCGGTGACCAGGAACGGCCGCGGCAGGTGCGCCCAGAACTGCCGGGTGGCCGGCCCGACCGGGGTGACGGACAGGATCAGGAGTGCCGCGCCGCCGGCCAGCAGTCGTAACTCGGCCGACCGCCCCCACACCGCCGCCGCGGCCGACAGCCCGAGTACTCCCAGCAAGGCGTACCCCATCTGCTGCATGGCGAGCACGTCGTAATCGGCGGGTAGCGGCCGGTATGCCCGCTCGGCGACGCGATCGAGAACCCAGGTTACGACGGCCGCGTACTCGTCGCCGGTGACGGCGAACGGCAGCGGCCCGCCCTCGGCGGACTTGTTCATGGTGTGGCTGCGGTGCAGCCCGAGCGACAGGACGGTGGCGAAGAACCACGCCGACAGGACGAAGAACACCGCCGCGGCGCGGGCCGAGAACCATACCCCGACCCAGAACGGCCCGGCCAGCACCGCCCGCGTCGCCAGGAAGAGCGCGGTGCCGGTCGAGCACCAGAGGGCGACGCCGGCGTGGGCCATCCACAGCGCCGCCAGCGCGCCGCCGACCAGCACCGCCCCGGGCGCGTCCGGCCGGCGGGCCAGGCCGAGCAGCAGCAGGGGGAACAGCGGCACCGCGACCGTCGCCGGGTACATGTCCGACGCGAGCAGGATCGACAGGACGGCCGGGCAGCACACGTACAGCGCGGCCAGCGCCGCCGCGAGCCACCGCCGCCCGCCGGACAGGTGGCGGAGGGCGAGGTACGCGGACAGCGCCCCGCCCCACACGCACGCCGCCCCGGTGGCGTGCAGCAGGCCGACGGTGCTGAGGTGACCGGCGGTGAGCAGGTCGATGGCGAGCGCGGTGTACACCAGCCCGGGCATGAGCGCCGGCGGGTACCCGTTCCAGGCCGCCGCCGACTGTCCGACGCCGACCGGCAGCGTTCCGGCCCGGGCCTGCGCGCGGGCGTCGTTCAGGACGCCGAGATACCAGCACGCGTCCGGCCGCCCGCTGAACCGGTCGTCGCCGAGCAGCGGCCACACGGCGTACACCGCGACCGCGGCCAGCACGGCGAGCGGCAACAGGTCCGCCGCCACCGCCCGCCACACCGCCGCCGCGCACCGGACCATCGTGTCACCCCGTGTTCGCACTACGCCGCCCGCCGCGCCGGGAATGCCGCGGCCGGCGTCGCCGCCTGCCGGGTACGACGCGCGCCGCGAACCGCCACCACGGCCAGCCCGACCGCGGTCAGCACGCTGACCAGTAGGCCGGCCCGCATGGCGATCGTGCCGCGGTAGCGGAGTTCGACGTCCGCCGGCCCGCCCGGGACGGTCACCGCCGCGAACCCGTCGGCCGACGCGAACACCGCCGCCCGTTGCCCGTTGACGCGCGCCGCGTACCCCGGGACGTACCGCCGGTGTGTTACCACCACGGCCGCGTCGCCCGGGGCGTCGACCCGCGCCGTGTACGGGATCAGTTCGGGCACCCGCACGGGCAGTTCGTCCGGCCGGTACTCGACCAAGCCGACCGGTTCCACGTACGCCCCGCCGCCCGGCGCGCCGGGGTCGCCGCGACCGACCAGCACGACCCCAACCGCCCGCGGTTCGTCGCCGCCGACGGCCGTGACCCGCAGCCCGCGCACCCCGGCCGGGCCGCCGGTGTCGGCCGGTAGCGGGACGACCTGCCGCGTCGGCCCGTCGATCCGCAGCGCGCCACTGTAGCCTTGCGTCCAATACTGGAGCGTCAGCGCGTACCGCTTGCCCGGCTCGGCGATGAAGTGCGCGACCGGGTAGCCGCCCTGAGCATATGACGCTGCCTGCCCGGGGTTCGGGCGGAGCGACCTCGGCCCCGCGCCGGAGCCGGCGAGAGGGACGGCCGCGGCGTTGCTCACCGGCGGCAACGGCACACCGTCCCGGGCCGGGTGCAGTCGGTTGGACAGCAGCGGATCGGTGTCGATCAAGGGACCGTCGGGAACCGCTGCCGCCGGCACGGCCGGTTCGCGACGAGCCACGGCGAGCGGTTCGCCGCGGACCGTCGTAACGACGCCGGCGGCCGCCGCGACGCCGGCCAGCACACATGCGAGCGCGGGCAGCGGCAACAGGCGGGCGATCGGTTCGGGCGGAGCGCCGGGGCGCTCGACATCCAGCGCGATTTCCCACCGGTCGTCCGTCGCCAGCCGACGGAGCGCGAGGGCCGCGGTCGCGCACAACACGGCGGCCGGCACGGCGCACTGGTCGGTCGGCCACGCCCGCGCCGGGAGCCAGCCGAGCGGCCCGGCGCACGCGGCGAACCACGCGGACAGCAGCGCCAACAGCCCGGCCGCCCGCAGGCGCTCCCGCCACGGCCAGAACCCGAGCGCGACCGCCGCGGCCGCCGTCGCGGTCAGCCCGGTCGCCGGGTGCGACAGCCACACCAGCGCAAGCAGGGACGCCACAACGCCGGCCGCCCGTAAGCCCGGCCGACGTATGCCGCGTGTCAGTTCGCCCGCGAGCAGCGGAACGAGCGGCACGGCCAGGGCCGCGTCGGCCCCGCACCGCCCGGCGAGCCACAGTTCGCCGCACACGCCGACGTAGGCGACCGCGAGCAACACCCGCGTTCGCCGGTGCGCGGGGAAGGCGCGTCGTAAGGACAGGTGCGCCGCCCAGGCTCCGCCCGCCGCGCATACGATGGCCAGCAAACGCCCGACGGCTGCGGGCGGGACGCCGGTCAGCGCCTGTGCGGCCGCGCCGAGGGTGTACCGCACCGGCGGGCCGAGCGGCGTCCCGTCGGCGACCGCTTCGCCCTGGCCGACGTACACCGGGAAGACGCCGCGGCCGAGTTGCGCCGCGGCGTCGGCGAACTGGCGGTCGAGCCACGCGGCTTCGGCCTCGGACCGCGGCGCGAACGGATGCCCGGCCGCCGCTGCGACGACCGCCACCGCGATTCCGACGCCCCGAAGCCACATGTGCCCGTCCCTGGTGGTAACGCTCGCGGCGGGACAATAGCGTTGCCGCGGCGTGCGATCAAGCCGCGTTTGCCGGCGCAAAGGGGGTTGCACGCGACCGCGGATCGGTCATGCTGACGGCACCCGACCCGAGCCGGTGACCGCCGTGACCGACCACCCCGCACCGACCGACTCCGACTCACGCCCGTGGCGGCCGCGCGGGTGGTTGCTCGCCGGCGGGTTGCTGGCGCTCGTTGCGGCGGGCGGCTGGCGGATGTGGAGCGACCTGAAGTCGGTCGAACCGAACCTGCCCGGGCGGCCGCAGCCGCCGGCGCTGGTAAAGCGGGGCGAAGAGGTTGCCGAGTACGCCCGCGCCGCGCTGGCCGACCGCGCCGCCCCGGACGACTCGCCCGCGCACCCGCTCGCCGATGTGCCGAACAACCCGCCGCCAGACCTGGCCGCGTTCCGCATCGCCGAAGATCACCGCGTCTACGACCTCCGCGGGTGGCGGCCGGTCGGCCCCGACGACGGCCCGCACACGGCCGCCGTCGTCATGACCCGCCGGCTCAAGCTCACGAAGGTCGCCGCCGCCGATCGCATCGACTTCCTCACCCGCACCAGCGGCTCGGACCTGGTGGTGCGGGTGGTCGAGCCGCGGCCGGAGGCGGCCCGGGTGTTCGCCTCGCAGGCGAAGCCGCTCGTGTCCGGGCGGCCGATGGTCGAGCAGCGGTTGTCCGCCGACGTGTCGCAGATCGCGGTCGGCGCGCCGTTCGAACTGACGTTCCGCACGACCTACTGGAACTCGCTCCAGACGCCGGACGAGCAGTGGTTCGGCACCATCGGCTACGACGGCTCGACGCTGCTGTCGATGCTGCTCCTGTTCCCGGAGGCGCGGCCGTTCAAGGGCGGCGGCCTGCAGACCGGGCCGGCCGGCGGCGAACTACAGCCATATGACGGCACGCAGATGGTTTTCAAGGGCGACCGCGGGGCGTGGATGTACTGGGAGGTGCCCGGCCCCAAGACCGGGCACATCTACCGCGTCGATTGGCGGTGGTAGCGGCCGGGACGTCTTGCACGCCGCGGGCGACGTTGCTATGTGCGTTGCTTCCCGCCGCCTGCGCCCGCGGCGGGCACGGTTCTGAGGGTCACGGATGACCGGTCGCCGACCGCTGGTCGCTTTCGCGCTGCTCGCCGTTCCGCTGCCCGCGTGCCTGCACATCAGCACGCCGACCGCAACTTCCCAGCCCATGACCACGCCCGAACAGGCCAAGCTCGCCGAGGCGGCGAAGGGTAAGCTGGTGCCCGCGCCGCCGAAGGTGGAGGAGTTCGCGACCCTGCCCAAAGTGCCGGGGACCGTCGTTCCGACCAAGCCGAACGCGACCCCGCCCGCGCCGCCGGCCAACACCGTCGCCCAGAAGCCGACCGCGCCGCCGACCGCCCCGGTGCAGCCGTTGGTGGCGTACGAGCCGGGGCCGTTCCCGGTCGCCCAGCCGGCCCCGCTGCCCGAAGCGCCGCTCCTGGCCGCCGTCCGCGCCTACACCGAAGGCCGCCCGGAGCGGGCCATCGAGATCATTCGCACCCTCGACAAGCCGAACCAAGACCTGGTGCTCGCGCTGATGCCGATTCTGGCCCGCGGGGCCAGCGCCGACCTCGCCAACGACCCGGCCACCGCCGCGGCGCTGGTCGAGCAACTGCGGGCGGCCGCCTCCCGGCTGGAGCCGCGCGCCGCGCTGCGGATCGAGAAGGCGGTGTTCTGCCGGAACGTGGACGGGTTCGGGCGGTTCACCCCGCGGCCGGTCGATCTGCCGTACCGCCCGCACGAGCAGGCCCAACTGTACCTCGAAGTGCGGAACCTCGGCAGCCAGCCGGCGAATGGCGAGTTCTTGACCCACGTCCACGCGGCGGTCGAGGTGCGGGACGCGCACGGCAACGTGGTCGGGCAGATCGACAAGGAAGACTACCAGCGCCGCGTTCCGGTGGTGAAGTTCGAGAAGAAGCTGTCCAGCCAGTCGCCTCTGCACGACTTTCACGTCCTGTACATTTTCTCGGTGCCGGCGGTGCCGGGCGTGTACACGGTGACGGTCGAACTCCGCGACGCCGGGGGCCGCTCGGTGACCACCCAACCGGCCAAGTTCTACGTGGCGGGGCCGTAATTCAGTGCTGAGTGCTGAGTGCTCAGTGCTGAGACCGAAATGACAGCTCGCCTGGTCTCCGTATCTTGAACGTGATGGGTCCGCGCTGGCCGAAACTCAGCACTCAGCACTCAGCACTCAGCACTCAGCACTATGTCCAACGTTTTCTTCCACGCCGGCACGGTCACCCGCGACGACCGGGCGCGGCTGCTGCGGCAGACCGGGGCGACGGTCTGGTTCACCGGGCTGTCCGGGTCGGGCAAGAGTACGCTCGCGATGGCCCTGGAGAAGGCGCTGATCGGGCGCGGGCACGCGGCGTACGTGCTCGACGGCGACAACGTGCGGCTCGGGCTGAACGCCGGGCCGAAGGTGCTGGCCGAAACCCGCGGGTACGGCGAGGACGCGGCCGCGCGGTTCGGGCTGGGGTTCGCGGCTGCCGACCGCGAGGAGAACGTCCGCCGCATCGGCGAGGTGGCGAAACTGTTCGCCGACGCCGGCCTGTTCGCGCTGACCAGCTTTGTCAGCCCGTACCGCAAAGACCGCGTGGCCGCCCGCCGCGCCCACGAGCAGAACACGACCGGGCCGCTGCCGTTCGTCGAGGTGTACGTCAGCACGCCGATCGAGGCGTGTGAGGCCCGCGACCCGAAGGGACTGTACAAGCAGGCGCGCGCCGCGGTCGCGGCCGGCAAGGGGATCGGCTTCACCGGGATCGACGACCCGTACGAGCCGCCGGCGAACCCGGAGGTCACCTTCGACGCATCCGCCGACACGACCGAACGCGGCGTGGAACTGGTTCTGAACTACCTGGAGGCGCGGGGGCTGTTGAAGTGAGGCCGGGCGGGGCGCGATTGTGACGGCTTGCGCGGATGCGCCGTCCCTTGCGCGCTGCGCGGATGCGCCGGGTGGCGCGGCGCGGGGGCGGGCGGAAAACTCATCTCACCTCTCTCCCCCTGTTGACCCGACCCAGTTTCGCTATTCCACTGCATATGGCCCAGGCGGAGTATCCGGGCGGGGAGTCGAGAAATCCCGCCATTTTGACTCAACTCAGCTACGAGGCGTTCTTGAATGTGCCCGGGAGCCAACGTAGAGTTGTGCCGACTCGCGGCGCGAACCCAGGACCGGGTGTCGCGCCCGCGCTCAGCCGCGAGCGGCCGACCGACTCCGGGCCGCCCATATAACTGAATCATCGGGTTGACCATGCCGGCTTCCACCTCACGCCACGCCGCCGCGCACCCGGTCGAAGGGTTCTCCCCCGTCGCGCTGCCCGGTGCGCCCGCCCGCGCCGCCCGCGTCTACCTTCCGACCGACTACCAGCCGAAGTACGCGTACCCGCTCGTCGTGCTGTTCCACGCCGACGGCGAGTGCGAGGACCGGGCCGCCCGGCTGGTGCCGCAGCTGAGCCGCCGCAACTACGTCGCGCTGTGCCTCCGCGGCGGGGTACGGCGGGGGCTGCGGTCCGACGGCCGCGCCGCCCACGAGTGGGCCGCCGCCGACCGCGGGGCGAAGGTCGCGGTCGCGCACGCCCTGACCGCCTACAGCGTCCACCCGGACCGCGTGTTCCTGGTGGGCGTCGGCGAGGGGGCAACGGCCGCGTGCCGGTTCGCGCTGTCGCCGGGCGCCCGCGTCGCCGGCCTCGTGACCCTCAATGGCGCGCCGGACCTCGGCCGCGTGCCCGAAACCGCCCTCCGGGTGTTCGTCGCCCACGGCGCCGCCGACCCGGTGGTGCCGGCCGCGGCCGTCCGCCGCGCCGCCGCCAAGCTGGCCGCTGCCGGCGCGTCGGTCCGCGTCGTCCGATACCCCACCGCCCACCGCGTTCACGCCGACATGCTCCGCGACGCCAACCGCTGGATCATGGCCCAGGTCGCCGGTTCGAAAGTGTGAGTGCGGGTGTGAGTGCGAGGGAAACAAGAGTCTTTGAAGGCCGAAGGCCGGAGCCACTTGGCTGCGGCCTTCGGCCTTTACCACCTCTGCCCTCTGCCTTTACTTCTTCTGCCTTCCTCGCACTCGCACTCACACCCACACTCCGCTTCCCCGTATACTGATTTCCGTTGCCGCGTACCAACTTGCGCCGCGCCGTGAGGTCGGTCATGTCGTTCCTACTTCGGCCGTTCGTCGTCCTCGCCCTCCTGGTGTCGGTCGCGTCGGCCCAGCCCGACCCGGGCGCGGGCGAGGTGAAGGCGCTCAAGACCCAGTTCCAGGCCGAGCGCGAGCAGGCGGTGAAGGCCAGGTTCCCGGCCGACGTGCTGGCCAAGGCCGACGACCTCGTCGCCCGGGCCGAGGCCGCCGCCAAGGACGAGAACTTCAAGGCCGCGGTCCGGCTCCTGCGCGACGCCCGGTGGCAGCTCCCGTACCTGCCGCCGGGCCTGCCCGACCACGTCACCCGCGTGCTCGGCGAGGCGCGGATGCGGCACTCGATCTACGCCCCGCTGCCCGACGGCAAGTACGATGCCCGCGTCAACGCCCTGTCGTACAGCCCGGACGGGAAGACCCTCGCCACCGCCAGCCGCGACGGCACCGCGAAGGTGTGGGACCTGAGCAACGGCCGCGAGGTGTCCACCTACCGCGCCCACGTCACCCAGCCGGACGACCCGACCCGCGGCGCCACCAACGTGCTGTGGGTCGCCGACGTCGCCTTCCACCCGAAGGAGAGCGTCGTCGCGACCGCGTGCGGCAACCAGGTCCACCTGTGGAACCCGCAGACCGGCAAGGCGGTCAAGACGCTGCTCACCCTCGGCAAGACCGAGAAGCCGCTGAAGGCGCTGGCGTTCAGCCCGGACGGCAAGCGGCTCGCGGTCGGCTCGGACGACGGCGTCCTGCGGGTGATCGACGCCGACACCGGCAAGGCGGTGTACACCAGCCCGTCGCGGAACGCCCGCATCGAGCGCGTCGCGTTCAGCCCGAACGGGAAGCTGGTCGCGGTCGGCGACATGAACTCGCAGATCGCCGTGTACGCCCCCGCCGGCGCCAACACGCCGCTCATGAGCGTGCAAGGGATCGACGCCGGCGCGGTCACCGGGGTCGCGTTCGCCGCCGACAGCGCCGCGGTGTTCGCCGCCGGCGGCGACGGCAAGGCTCGGCTGACCGCCGGCCCCAACCCGGCCGGCGGCGCCGCCGCGAACACCGCGACCAAGCTCCGCGACTTCGTCGGCCACGCCGGGCCGGTCGGCGGCCTCGCGGTCACCGCCGACGGCAAGTACCTCGTCACCGGCGGCGACGACAAGACGGTGCGGGTGTGGGACGCGAACACCGGCAAGCAACTGCGGTCGTTCCAGGGGCACACGGACAAGGTCACGGCCGTGACGGTGCGCCCGGACGGCAAGCAGATCGCTTCCGCCTCGGCCGACGGCGCGGTCCGGGTGTGGGACCTGAACACGACCGACGACCACAAGGCCGCGACCGACGCGAAGCAGTCGCTGTGGGCGGTCGCGGTGTCGCCCGACGGCAAGACGGTGGCGACCGCCGGGGCGGACAAGTCGATCCGCCTGTACGACGCCGACACGGCTAAGCTGCGGGCGACGCTCGACGCCGGCACCGCGGTCACCGCGCTGGCGTTCCTGCCCGACGGCAAGCTGGCCGCCGGCGGCGGGAGCCGGACCGCCGCGGTGTACGACCTCGCCGCCAAGAAGGCGGTCGCGGAGCTGACCGGGCACGGGCTGGCGGTGCTGGCGGTCGCGGCGGGCGACGACGGCAAGCTGGTCGTGACCGGGTCGGCCGACGCGGCCGTCCGCGGGTTCGCCCCGGACGGCAAGGAGCGGTGGACGTGGCCGTCGCGCAAGGCCGCGTGCGCGGTCGCGGTCCGCAAGGGCGGGAAGCACGTCGCGGTCGGCCTCGCCGACGGCATGCTGGCGACACTGGACGTGAGCGGCGGCGCGCCGAAGGAACTGTCGGCGCTGTCGGCCCACACCGCCGGCGTCGCGGGCGTGTCGTTCTCGCCGGACGGCACCAAGCTGGCGACGGTCGGCGGCGACGGCGCGCTGAAGGTGTGGTCGCTGACCGACGCCGGGGCGCTGGGGCCGACCCCGCTGGCGAAGTTCGACGGCCCGTCCGGGCCGACGGCGTCGCCGCTGAGCACGGTGGCGTTCGGCCCGGACGGGCGGTTCGTCGCCGCCGCCGGGGCCGACGGCGTGGTGCGGGTGTGGGACGTGCAACTGAAGGCCGAGGTCCGCGGGCTGCGGGCGCACACCGACTGGGTGACGTGCGTCGCGTTCGCCCCGGACGGGCGGTTCGTGGCGTCGGTGGCGGCCGAGAAGGACAACTCGCTGCGGGTGTTCGAGATGCCGGCGCTGGAGAGCGCCGGCGCCGCCGGCGGGCACATGCTGGCCGTCAACGCGGTCGCCGTCTCGCCCGACGGGAAGCTGGCCGCGACCGCCGCGACCGACCAGACCATCAAGATCTGGGACATCGCCACCGGCAAGGAGGTGTCGACGCTGATCGGCAACGCCGACACGCCGTTCGCGATCGCGTTCCTGGGCAACGCGTCGGTGGTGATGGGCGGGCGGGTGCCGGTCGGCGGCAGCGGGCGGTTGCACCTGTGGGGCACGACCCCGCCGCGGCTGAACAACTCGGTCGCGACCAGCGAGGTGTACACGCTGGTCGCGTCGGCCGACGGGACGAAGTTCGGCGCGTGGGCGGTCCGGCCGACGACGGGCGAGGTGATGGACAACACGTACGAGGTGTACGACGCGAAGGGCGCCCCGCTGACCCCGAAGCCGCTGACGGACAAGGGCCGCAACGTCCGCTCGGCGACGTTCACGCCCGATCTGGCCTGGGCGGTGGCCGGGGACGCCGGCGGCACGCTGCGCGTCTGGGACATGGAGAAGATGGAGCGGATCGGCGGCGACTGGCCGCTGTTCCAGAAGAGCTTCGCGGATTTGGGCGTGACCGCGGACAAGAAGCTCTTGGTGGCGGCCGACGAGGGCGGGCTGGTGAAGGTGGCGGACATCGCCAAGCGGGAGGTGTTGGTGTCGGGCCAGGCGCACAAGACCGGCGGGGTGCGGTCGGTGCTGGTGTCGCCGACCGGCAAGACGTTCGTGACGATCAGCAACGACCGCGAGGTGAAGGCGTGGTCGCTGGCCGACCCGAAGGAGCTGAAGGAATTGCGGGCGTGGTCGTTCGCGGTGACGATCAACGGGGCGGCGTACACGCCCGACGGCAAGTCGGTGGTGACCGCCAACGCGGACGGCACCGCGTACGTGCTGGAGTTGCCGTGAGGGTGGGGCGGGGGCTGATTTGGGAGCTGCGTGGGTGGGCTTCACTCACCCGCCGTACTGATTTGCGAACCGTCTGCGTGGTGCCCCTCACCCGCCGTGCTGCGCACGTCGACCTCTCCCCAGCGGGGAGAGGTGCATCCGCACGACCGCCTACCGCAAGCGCGCCGCTTTGCTGTGCGTATCCCCGGATGGACCTCTCCCCGCTGGGGAGAGGTCGGCCGAGTCCGCGAGGCCGGGTGAGGGGAGGCTACCTATACGCTTCCCGGATCAGCGATACTCATCTCCGCCGAACCGCCCGTCGGCCGTTAGCTTGTGCCGCACTTTCGGGTTGCCGCTTACGCCCTCGACGCACGCCGCGTGAACCACATCGAGAACGCCCTCCGGGTCGTCGGCGACGGTGACGTTCCAGAAGCGGATGACGCGCAAACCCTGCCTGCCCAAGAATTCCTCGCGTCGCCGGTCCGCGTCCTCGTTACCGATGTGAATGTCGCCGTCGAGTTCGACGACCAAGCGGGCGACGGCGCAATAGAAGTCCGCGATGTACGGCGGGACGGGGTGTTGGCGGCGGAACCGGAACCCGGCGAGCCGGCGGTGGCGGAGCAGACGCCACATCCGCTTCTCGCCCGGCGTCGGCTCGTGCCGCATTTCGCGGGCGAACTCGATCAGCCGCGTGTCGCGATGCATCCGGCCTCCGGTGTCGAGTCGGGAAGTGGTGAACCGTGTGGGTGTTTCCCCTCACCCGGCCTCGAGGACTCGGCCGACCTCTCCCCAGCGGGGAGAGGTCCATCCGGGGACGCGCACAACAACACGGCGCGCTTTCGGTAAGCGGTTCTGCGGATACACCTCTCCCCGCTGGGGAGAGGTCGACGTGCGCAGCACGGCGGGTGAGGGGCACCACGTCGACGGATACCCGAAACGCACAACCACCGGGTGAGGGGAACCACCCCCGCGGCCCTCAAACCGGCCTTCGCCCGCTCACCGCGCGTCGGCGGTCGCCTTCACCGCCGGCACCGGGGCGGCCTTCCGCGCGGCCTTCGCGATCGGCTCGGGGTACACCCCGAAGAACAGCGTCCCGCCGGCCAGCGCCACCGCCGCCAGGAACGTCGGCACCGCCCGCGACCGCACCGCCGGCCGGATCGGCGTCCGCAGGAACATCACCCCCACCACCCGCAGGTAGTAGTACGCCCCGATCGCCGAGTTCACCGCCGCGAACACCGCCATCACCCGGTACAAGCCGCGCATCGCCGGCGTGTCCGTCGGTGCGTCCAGCGCCCCCACGAACAGCAGCAGTTTCCCGGCGAAGCCGGCCGTCAGCGGCAGGCCGATGAGGCTGAACATGAACACCGCCATCGCGCCCGCCGAGATCGGGTGCGACTGCCCCAAGCCCGCCAGGTCGTCGATCGACTCGACCGGGTGCTCCGGCGTGCTCAGGAACAGGATCACCGCGAACGCGCCGATCGTCATCATCCCGTAGGCGACGAGGTACACGAGGATCGCGTCCATCCCGCCGACCTCCGGCGCGCTCTTGGCGTCCGGGATCGAACTCGCGATCACCACGCCCATCAGCATGTATCCGCCGTGCGCGACGCTCGAGTACGCCAGCATCCGGCGGACGTTGTCCTGAAGCAGGGCGAGGACGTTGCCCAGGCACATCGTCATGACCGCCACGATCCACAGCAGGAGCGGCACCTGCGTGTCGGCGCCGAACGGCAGCTTGGCCGCGTCCGGGCTGAACAGCCCGAGCACGCGGGCGAGCGCCACGAACCCGGCCAGCTTCGGGAAGAACGCCAGTTGCGCGACCACCCCGGCCGGACCGCCCTCGTACACGTCCGGGGCGTAGAAGTGGAACGGCACCGCGGTGATGCGGAACCCGATCGCCGCCACCACCAGCACCACCGCCAGCAGCGACAGCGGGTTCAGCGCCTCCGCGTGCGCCTTCGCCAGCGCGTCGGCGATCACCGTCAGGTTCACGCTCCCGGTCACACCGTACAGGTAGCTGAACCCGAACAGCATCACCGCCGACGACATCACGCTGAGCAGGAAGTACTTGGCCGCGGCCTCCTGATTCAGTCGGGTGCGGGCCGGCAGGTACAGCAGGATGTAGGTCGGGATCGACAGCAGTTCGAGCGACAGGAACAGGGTGACGAGGTCGTTGGCCCGGCCGACCAGCGACACCCCGGCCGCGGTCACCAGCAGGCAGGCGTAGTACTCGGCCGCGTTGGTCCGATCGACCTCCGGCCACGACACGAACAGCATCACGAACGTGGTGACGAGCGCCACCCACCGGACGAACGCGGCGGCCCCGTCGGGGATGAGCGGCGACGCGCCCGGCACCGCCGGCATCGGCGTCTTGACCACCCCGGCCAGGATCGCGGCGACGGTCACCCCGACCAGCGACGCCAGGAACCACAGCCAGCGGCGGTTGTACATGCTCCCGAACAGGAAGATCACGCACGCGGCGGCGATGAGGGCGATCTCCGGCACGGCCAGCCGGAACACACCCTTGAGCGTCTGTTGCAGCAGCGGGTCGGTCATGGTGGCTCGGGAAAGTAGGCGACTCGCGGAGCGAGTCGCGCCCTCAGTTGTCTGGGAAGTACGTGAGTGCCGCGTCGGTTGTCGGCGTCACTCGCGGAGCGAGTGACCTACTTTCTCTACTCCTCGCCGGCCTTGTCGCCGCCCTTGGGATTGCCGCCCTTGCCCTTCGGGTTGAAGCCCTTGCCCTTCGGGTTAAAGCCCTTGGGGTTATCGACCTTCGCGGGCGGCTGGGGCGGCATCGGCGGCGGTTGCTCCACCGGCTCGTCGGACACGTACTGCACCCCGCCGGCCCGCGCGCGGGCCGCGTCGCCGACGTTCGCCAGCACCCGCACGTCCGGGGCGCTCGCCTCGATCAGCGGCTGCGGGTACAGCCCCAGCGCCAGGCACAGGATCGCCAGCGAGCCGAACGCGAAGAACTCCCGGCGGGAAACATCGGCCGCGGCCGGCGGGACAGGCGCCGCCGGTTCCGCGGGGGCCGCCGGCCGCACCGCCGCCGGCAGGGGGTTGCTCGCGGGGCGGGGCGGCGGCACCAGCGGCGCGCCCGCGGCCAGTTCCGGCTCCTTCAGCGGCTGGAAGAACACGCGGCGGAGCAGGGTGAACGTGTACCACGCGCTCAGGAAGATGCCGGCCGCGGCCACGACCGCCGGCCACCACATGCCAGTGTGCGGGTTGCGCGAGTCGAACAGCCCGGCCATCATCATCATCTCGCTGACGAAGTTGTTGAACCCCGGCAGCCCGACGCTCGCCAGCGCCAGCGCGAAGAACAGTACGGCGAATTGCGGGAACCTCCCCATCAAGCCACCATACTGCCCCGCGTCGGTGGTCCGGTAGCGGTCGATCAGGAACGCCAGTGCCGCGAACATCGCCCCGGTACTCAGCCCGTGATTCACCATGTGCAGCGTCGCGCCGCTCAGCCCCTCCTTGTTGAACGCGAACAGCGCCAGCACCAGGAACCCGAGGTGCGACACCGAGCTGTACGCGATCACCAGCTTGATGTCCTTGGAGGCGTAGGCGCAGAACGCGGCGTACACGATGCCGAATGCGGCCAGCGTCCCGACCGCCGGCAGGCCGTAGGCTAGCGCCGCGTCCGGCACCAGCGGCAACACCAGCCGCAGGATGCCGAACGCGCCCAGCTTCGACAGCAGGGCCGAGAGCATGACGGTTATGCCGATCGGCGCCTCGCCGTAGGCCGACGGGAGCCACGTGTGGAACGGCCACACCGGCACCTTGACCATGAACCCGGCCATCAGCGCGATGAACAGCCAGAACTGCGTGTCGAGCAGCCGGGCGCGGCTTGCCTCGGCGTCGGCCAGCGCCCGCTTGGCCGAATCGAGCCGCAACTCGGCCCCGCGGACCGCGTCCGGCGCCGGCTTCGCCGCGCGGGTCTGGGCGAGCGAGCCCTCGGCGGCCTCCAGCGCCCGCTTGGCGGTCGGCACCGCGTCGGCCCACACCTGCACGTTGCCCATCAGGTCGGGCAGCGAGAACGTCACCGGCCCGGGCTTGGCGGCCGCGAACTCGACCCGCGCCGGCCCGGACGGCGACGCCGGCACATCGACCGGCAACACCGCCGAGGTCACCCGCACCTCGGTCGTCGGGTGGACCGGCGTCGGGTTGGTCAGCGCCACCCCGACCACGCCCAGCAGCGTCAGCAGGCTGCCGGCCAGCGTGTACAGGAAGAACTTGCGGGCCGCGTCGCGGCGGGCCGAGCTGACGCCCCACCGGCCGATCAGGAAGAACGCCGGGATCAGCGTCAGCTCGAAGAACACGTAGAAGAGGATGACGTCGAACGACAGGAACGCGCCGACCACGCCGGCGTGCAGCAGGAGCAGCCAGCCGTAAAACGCACCCGGGCGCTCCTTCACCGCGTCCCACGAGACGAGGATGACCGGCGGGAGCATGACCGCGGCCAGCACCACGAGCCACAGGTTCAGCCCGTCGATGCCGAGGAACAGTTGCACCTTCGGCCCGGGCTTGCCGGTGTCGGCGGCGGCCGACAGGTTAAACAGCGTCCAGGCGGTGCGGGCGTCGGCCCCCTCGCCGCCCTTGCGCCCGGCCGGGTCGCCGGGCACGAAGTGCGGGTGGAACCGCTGCACCCACCCGTCGCCCCGCTGCCGGCTCGTGTCCTTGCTCCGCTCGTCCAGCGTCGGCAGCGCCAGCGCGACGACGGCCGCCGTCAGCCCCAGGATCAGGAACGACAGCCACAGCGCGGCGCGCCGCGCCGCCCGGCCGAACAGCGGCAGCACCGGCGCCGCCAGCAGCGGCACCAGCACCAGCAGCAGGACGAGAACGCGGATGACGGCGTAGGTGGACATATCTCATATTGCGGATTGCGGATTGCGGATTGCGGATTGAAAGACAGCAGAACAACCGGTGCCCCTGTTTTCCAATCCGCAATCCGCAATCCGCAATCCGCAATTCCCTAGCGCGTGATTCGGAACACAACGAACGACAGGAACACGGCCAGCCCCAGCGCCATCGACAGCGCGTAGAACTGCACCAACCCGGTCTGGATCGGGCGGACCCACCCGCCGACGAACCGCGGCACCGACGCGACCAACCGCGTGACCGCGTCCAGTACCCCGTCGAACACGCGGGCCAAGAACGCCAGCACCTCGGCCGGCTTCACCAGCACCGCCCCGTACACCTCGTCCACGTACAGCTTGTCCCGTGACGCGGCGAAGATCGGGTCGAGGCCGAGCGGGGCCTTCTCCGCCCCGCCGTTGCGGTAGAACGCCCACGCCAGCCCGATCCCGCCCAGCGCCAGCCCCGTGCTGATCCCGATGAGCGTCCAGTTCAGGTGGTGGGCGAGCGGCTCCTTGCCGGTCATCCGCTGCGCCCGGTGCAGCCCGGGCGCGGTGTCGAGGAAGTCGGCGAACGCGTGGCTGAACGGCCCCAGGGCCGCCCCGACGCCGACCGCGCCGAGCGCGAGCACCACGAGCGGAAGGGTCATCGACCGCGGCGACTCGTGGGCGTGGTGCCCGGCCTCGTGCGGGATCCGCTCCGGCCCCCAGAACGTCAGGAAGTACGCCCGGAAGGTGTAGAACGCCGTCAGGAAGGCGGTCACGCACGCGACGAGGAACAGCGTGAAGTACCCGGCGCTGTACCCGCTCTGGCTCTCGCTCGCCTCGGTCAGTGATTCGAGGATGAGGTCCTTGCTCCAGAACCCGGACAGCAGCGGGAACCCGGCCAGCGCGAGCGCACCGCACAGGAAGCACACGTGCGTCACCGGCATCACCTTCCGCAGCCCGCCGAACTGCCGCACGTCGATCACCCCGCCCATGCCGTGCATCACGCTGCCGGCCGACAGGAACAGCAGCGCCTTGAAGAACGCGTGCGTGAACAGGTGGAACATCGCCGCGCCGACCGCGAACGCCGGGTCGATGGCCCCGCTCGTGCCCAGCGCCATGAACATGAACCCGAGCTGGCTGACGGTGCTGTACGCCAGGACGCGCTTCAGGTCGGTCTGGGCCAGCGCGATGAACGCAGCCAGCAGGGCCGTGATCCCGCCGATCCACGACACCACAATTTGCGCGTCCGGGGACATGGCGAACAGCGGGGCGCAGCGGGCGAGCAGGTACACGCCGGCGGTCACCATCGTGGCGGCGTGGATGAGCGCGGACACCGGCGTCGGGCCTTCCATCGCGTCCGGGAGCCACACGTACAGCGGGAACTGCGCGCTCTTGCCCACCGCCCCGCAGAACAGCAAGAGGCAGGCCAGGGTGAGTTGCGTGCTGTCCGGCGGGTTCTTCTGGAGGTGGTCGAACAGCGCCGTCAGGTCGGTGTGCCACCCGCCGAGCTTCCACAGCAGGAAGATGCCGAGCAGGAACCCGGTGTCGCCGATGCGGGTGTACAGGAACGCCTTGCGGGCGGCCGCCGCGGCGCTCGGCTTCTCGAAATAGTACCCCACCAGGAGGTACGAGCAGAGGCCGACGCCCTCCCAGAACGCAACCAGCAGCAGGAAGTTGTTGGACAGCACCAGCCCGCACATGCTGAACACGAACAGGCTCATCACCGCGAAGAACCGCGGGAAGCCCTTGTCGCCGTGCATGTACCCGCCGCTGAAGATGGCGATGAACGTCGCGATGAACGTCACCATGCACAGCATGATGGTGGACAGCGCATCGACGGTGATCGTGAAGGACACCTTCAGCTTGCCGGCCGCGAACCACGTGACCGGGTCGAGGACGTACTGCGAGTTGCCGTCGAGCATCTTGCTCAGCAGGACGAACGACAGCGCCGCGGCGGTGCCGCAGGCGAGGATGAGCGGCAGGTGGGCAGACTTCTGGAGCGTGGTCTGCGGGATCATCCCGACCGCGTGTCCGACGTCCGTAACCGCTTCCGTCATCTTGCGGAAGTGGACGTTGCACATCGCCGCCAAGACGGCCGCGGCCAGCGGCAGGGCGAGGATGATCAGCGCGAGGTTCAGCGGCTCAGACACGGGCGGCCTCCTCCGCGATCGGTTGGGGCCGCGCGCCGGCCGGGGTGAGCGTGGGCAGCGGTTCGTCCTTCTCGGCCGGCAGCGGCTCAGCGTCGATCGTCGGCGGAACGCCGAGTTCCCGCAGTTCCTGCCAATCCGAAGCGTCCAGCGACCGCCGCCGCCGGTACAGGGCCAGGAACAGCGCCAGGGCGATGCCCGCCTCGCACGCGGCGACCGCGAGGATGAACAGCACGAACACCTGACCCTGCAGGTTGCCGTGGAAGCGGGCGAAGGCGACGAAGTTGATCGCCACGCCTTGCAGCATCATCTCGGCGCACAGGAACATCGTGATCAGGTTGCGGCGGGTCAGGAACCCGACCAGCCCGAGGCCGAACAGCGCCGCGGCGACCGCGAGGAAGTGCCAGAGCGTGATCGTCACTTGGCGACCCTCCCGTTAGCCGCGAACCCGCCGACCGGCTCCGCCTCGACCCGCTTGCGGTGCGCCACCGCGATCGCGCCGATGACCGCGACCAGGAGCAGCGTGCCCGCAAGTTCGATCGCCAGCAGGTGTTCGGAGTAGAGCAGGTAGCCGAGGTTGCGGACGTTGCTGGCGGGCAGTTCGCCCATGCCGTACAGCAGCGCCGCTTCATTCTTCAGGTCGCGGACGGCCGCTTTCGCCTCCTCCGCGTCCGGTTTTTCGGCCATGAGGGAAGCTTCGACCCGCTGCCGGGTGGTGAACGTCGCCTCACGGACCAGCCCGGCGCGGCGGAGGGCGTCGCGGGCCTGGGCGTCGTCGCGGTACAGCACCGCCGCCCGCCCGGGGCGCGCCGCCGACTGCTCCAGCCGGACGCGGATGCTGCCCTCGCGCGTCCCGCCGGACGTGTCCTTGCCGGACGTGCCGACCACCTCGGTCAGCGCGTCCTTGAGCGGGGCGTAAGCCTTTTCAAACGCCTTCACCCGCTCGGCACGGGCGGCGTTGGTGCCGGTGTCGCCGTCCAGTTCGGACGCGGCGGCTTCCAGCCCGGTAATCGCCTCGGCCAGTTTGGCGCGCTCCTCGGCGGTCACCGCGGCCAGCGGCAGCCGGCCGGTCGGGGCCGGCTCGCCCGCTTCCGCCGGCCGCCCGGCGAGGCTCGTCTGGTAGAGCGTGAACAGCACCAGCCCGACGAACGCGAACCCGGCGAAGCTGCCGTACAGCGGCTCGCGGGACCGGTCGTTCTCGTCCGACGGCCCGGCGGATTGCGACAGCATGAGCACGAACAGGAACGTCACGATGATCGCCCCCGCGTAGATGATGACCGTGGCGGCCATCAGGAACGGGGCGGCGAGCAAGAGGAACAGGCCGCAGGTGCTGAGCACGACGAACGCGAACGCGATCGCGCCGCGGGCCGGGTTCTTCTGGGCCACCAGCACCGCCCCAAAGGTCAGCGCCGAGGCCGAGAACAGCCAGAACAGCGCCGACCCGATGACGTCGGGCATCGGGTCGCCGAACGTCGTGTACGCCCACGCGGCGAACACCGCGGCGGCGGCGATGAGGGCGGCGATGCCGCCGGGCACGAAGCGGCCGCGGGGGCGGGGCAGCAGCAGGAAGAACCCGGCCGCGCCGAGCGCCGCGGCCAGAGCGATCTGCCCGCCGGCTTCCTGCGTCGTGGTTAGCGCGAACAGGTTCATGCGCGGTTCGTGAAGTTTGTCACAAGGCGGGACCTGAGTTCTTATACGTGTCAGGCACGAGGCGTCAGCCCCCGCGCGAGAAATCCCAAATCGCAACAGCCAAAAAACCAAACAAAGACAGCGAAAGCGGGACGGTCTTGTTTGTTTTTTGGCTGTTGCGATTTGGGATTTACGCCGTCGCCGGCGGCGCCTCACTCGCCGGGCCGAGCTTGCCGGCCTGCGTGCGAACCGGGTCGGTGCCGGCCTTCGTGGTCGCGTCGAACACGCTCAGCAGCTTTTCCTTGTCGAACACCATCTGCTCGCGGCTGAGGCCGGTGAGGTCGTAGAGGGTCGTCAGCTCGATGGCATCGACCGGACACGCCTCCTCGCACATCCCGCAGTAGATGCAGCGGAGTTCGTCGATGACGAACGTCTCCGGGTACTTCTCGCGGCCGTCCTTCTGCCACTCGGCCGGGGCCGGGGCGGCGACGATGTCGATGCAGTGGGCCGGGCAGGCGGTCGCGCACATGTAGCACGCGACGCACTTGGTGCGGCCCTGGGCGTCGCGGTTGAGCCGGTGGACGCCGCGATAGTTCGGCGTCATCTTCGGCTCTTGCTCCGGGTACTGCTCGGTGATCTTCGGCTTGACCATGTGGCCGAGCGTGGTCTTCAGCCCGGCCACCAGCGCCGGGATGTAGAGCTGCTCCCACAGCCCGAGCTTGGCCTCTTCGACCCAGGACACGTCGTTTTCGGTGAGCGGCATGGGTGACCCTACGAAAAAGAGAACCGCACGATGAACGCAGAAGAAGGCACGATCCAGGCAGAAATCCAGGTCTTCAGAGACGGCCTGCTGTTCGGATCGTGCCTTTCTCCTGTTTTGATCGTGCGGTTGTCGTTGTCTTTATTTGTGCTCGGCACTACTTCCCGGCGAACGTCACGCCGGCGGGCAGGCCCGGGGGCAGCTTCGCCACTTTGCGCTTCGGGTTGGTGACCGACCCGCTCGTGCGGACGCCCATCAGCCCCGCGCCGAAGAACAGCAGCACGTTCACCCCGGTCAGGATCAGAAGCGACCCGCCCCACTGCTTCACCAGGATGACGGCCAGAATGTTCAGCAGCGCCAGCGGAATCATCACCTTCCACGCGAGGTTCATCAGTTGGTCGAAGCGGAAGCGCGGGATCGTCCAGCGGACGAACTGGGCGAACACGCACAGCGCGACCATCTTCCCGCACAGGATCAGCAGCTTCAGCACCGAGTCGCCGATGATGTCGCCGGTGATCGACTCCAGCCCGAAGAACTGCCACCCGCCGAGGAACAGCACCGACACCATGAAGCTGCCGGTGACGAGGTGGACGTACTCGGTCAGCAGCATCAGCCCGAGCTTGAGCGAGCTGTACTCGGTGTGGTAGCCGCCGACGAGTTCCTGCTCGGCTTCCGGCAGGTCGAACGGCAGCCGGCTGCTCTCGGCGTAGCTGCTGGAGAGGAACAGCAGGAACGCGAGCGGTTGGAACACGATCAGCCACCACGCGGCGCCGAGTCCGATGCGGCTGAGGACGGGGTCGGACGCGCCGACCGCGTTCTGGTATTGGATGATCTTCTCGGGGTTGAGCGAGCCGGCGAGCAGGAACACGCCGAGCACCGCCATGCCGAGCGGGATCTCGTAGCTGATGATCTGGGCCGACGAGCGGAGCGAGCCGAGCAGCGAGTACTTGTTGTTCGCGCTCCACCCGGCCAGGATCACGCCGTAAACCGCGAGCGACCCCAGGGCGAAGATGTACAGGACGCCGATGTCCAGCCCCGGCGCCAGCACGAAGTTTCGCTGGCTTTGGTAAACGGCCTGCTGCCGCTGGAACTCCTCGACGCCGGCCGCGGAGACGTTCGCCACCGGGTCGGGGGCCGCCACGGTCGCGCCGAACGGCACCACCGCGAGCGCCAGCAGCGCGGTTCCCACCGCGACCGCCGGCGCGAGCAGGTAAAATACCTTATCGACGTGGTCGGGAATCACTTCCTCCTTGAGGAAGAACTTCCCGCCGTCGGCGAGCGGTTGCAGCAGTCCGCCGGGGCCGACGCGGTTGGGGCCGACGCGGTCCTGCATCCAGGCCGAGATCTTGCGCTCGCCCAGGGTCAGGTAGCCGCACACGCCCAACACGCCGCCGACGAGGCCGACGATGAGGATCGCGAGGTAGATCGGGTCGAAGGTCGGCATAATCGTGTCTTCTGTCGTGCTCGTTGACCTCCCACAAGGGAGGTCGCTTTCCCAAGCGGCGTCATTGCAATGACGCCGCTTGGTAAGAGGCCTACCTCACTCAGGCCAGCCCGGCGAAGTAGGCCACCGCTTTGGCCAACTCCGCCGTCACCGCGTGCGGCTGAACCAGTCCCTTGCGGCCGAGCAGGTCGGACGCGAGTTGCAACTCGCTCCGCGCCTCGACCGGCGGGCGGGCGGCGCGGCGGAACGTCTGGGCGTACCCGGCGTGGTTGACGAACGTCCCGTCCTTCTCGAACCCGGTCGTCGCCGGCAGCACGTACTTCGCGCTCGCGGTCACGACCGTCGGCAGGATGTCCTGCGCGACGAGCAGCGCCGGGGCCTTCCAGGTGGTCGGGACGAGCGCGTCGAGGTGCGCCGGGTCGGGATACCCGCCGACGAACCACATCGCCGCCAGTTCCTCGCCCGCGATCGCGCTGAAGGGGATCACCGCACCCTGTTGTAGGTGATTCAGAACGGCTTCCACGCCAATGCGGTTCGGGGCCTTCTCGGCGCGGATGGTGAACTTCACCGGCTCGACGGACTCGCCTTTCGCGTTCTTGGGGTACTTGTCGTCCTCGCCGATCACCGGGACCGGGCCGATCGCCAAGCGGACGTCCTTCGACAGCGACTTGAAATACGTGCCGAGCAGGAACGCCTCTTCGGCGGTGAGGAACGGCGACAGCACCGCGACGACACCCTTCGCGTTCGCCTGCACCGCCGTGGCGAACTCCGTTTGGAGCATCGACGCGAGCGTACTCCACACCATCGGCTTGAACTTGCCGTCGGTCTTCGCCAGCGGGCGGGTGAACCGCTCGCCGCTATTGGCGTGGTGGTACCCGTACCGCCCGTCGTCGCACATGAAGTGCCCCTGCGCCTTCGGGTTGTACCGCGGGCGCAGCCGGTAAACGATGTCCTTGTTCGTATCGACGTAGGTGCTGCACCCGGTCGAGCAGCGGTTGCACACGCCGTCCGCGGTCTTGAGATACCACACCCGCTGCTTGTACAGGAAGTCTTTGGAGCCGAGCGCGCCGACCGGGCACAGATCGACGACGTTTCCGCTCAACTTGTTCTCCAGTGGGCGGCCGGGGAACACGTCGATCTCCTCGTGGTGCCCGCGGCCGACCACTTGCAGTTCCGAGGTGCCGGAAATCTCCCTCGTGAACCGGACGCACCGGGTGCAGAGGATGCAACGGTCGGTGAACAGGGTGATCTTGCTCGACAGGTGCGGCTTGTTCGGCGGGGTGTTCTTGAGGTCCACCATCCGCGACTCGGACCGCCCGTACTTGTACGAGAAGTCTTGCAGCTTGCACTCGCCGGCCTTGTCGCAGACGGGGCAGTCGAGCGGGTGGTTGAGGAGCAGCCCTTCGAGCGTGTCGGCCTGCGACTTCTTGGCCCGCTCGCCGAGCGCCGCGGTTTTGGTGTACCCGGGGTCGTAGGGCAGGACGGGGAGCGACTTGTCCCGCTTGTCGTACTCGCCGGTGACGATGACGGTGCCGTCCTTCACCGGGGTCTGGCACCCGGGCACCACCTTCGGCTGCATGGTGACCTTGCCGTCCTTGAGGTCGCCCACCTCGACCAGGCACATGCGGCACGACGCGACGACGCTCAGCGCCTCGTGCCAGCAGTAGTGCGGCACGAACGCGCCGGCCAGCTCGGCGGCCTGCACGCAGTTCAGCCTCGCGGTGCCGATCTCGACCGGCTTGTCGTTCACGTAAACGGTCGGCATTGCTTATTCCAAAGGATTCACCACAGAGACCACAGAGACCACAGGGGAAGGCAGGAGACAGGGTTTTAAGAACTCTCTTTCTGCCTTCCTCTGTGGTCTCTGTGGTCTCTGTGGTGAAACTCCGACTTACTTCCCTAACCGCTTCTTCAGTTCGGCGGCGGTGAGCGTCTCGACGCCGTTGTTCGTGACCACCAGCCCGCCGCTTGTAATCGCCTTCGCCTCGAACGCCCACACGCTCTCGCGGACGGTCGCCCCGGTCAGGTGGATGCTGCCGTCCTTGACCAGCGGGGCGGCCTTCGAGTCGGCCGCGACCAGCGCCTGGTAGATCGTCAGTTGCGACGGCATCTTCCCGCTGGCCCCGCTCGCGTTCTCGACGAACACCCACACCTCTTTCATGTCCGCTTCGGTCACCGGGCTGAACTTCGGCGCGGTGGGCGCGGCGACCGGCGGCGCGGGCGGCTTGGCCGGCTGCGGCGGGACCGCCCCGGCGACCGGCGGCATTCCCGTCGGCATCCCGGCAGGTGCCGCGGGCGCAGGCGGCGCGTCTTTCGGCGGCGGGGCGTCGTAGTTGCCCTTCGGCAGCCCCCACCCCGGCTTGCCGCCGGGCGGCGCGTCGGCCGGCAACCCGGGGCCGTCCGTCTTGAACCGCGAGTCGCCCACCCAGTTCGGCTCGTCGGCCTTCGCGTCCTTCTTGTCCGACGGCGACGGAACGAGCGGCTTATTCAGCTTTTCGGTCACCGACGGCTCGTCCGACGCGGTCGGCTTCTTCGCGGTGCGCTTGGCGCAGCCGAGCATCACCAGCAGGCACAATCCGGCGGTCAGGATTCGCACGAGCACGGCGGAACCCTCCGAACGGGCGGTTTAGTGCGCCCCGGCCAGCGCGAGCGACTTCGCGTACTTGCTCTTGGACCCGCTCTTGATGGCCGCCTCGAACTCGGCCCGGAACTTCCGGATCGCGGTCTTCACCGGCCAGCCGGCACCGTCCGACAGGCCGCAAATGGTCGTCCCCGGCATGATGCCGATGCGGTCGGCGACGTCAACAAGAATGTCCAAATCTTCACGCCGGCCCAGCCCGCGGCGCATCCGGTCGGTGATCTTCAGCATCCACCCGGTGCCCTCGCGACACGGCGTACACTGCCCGCAGCTCTCGTGGCTGAAGAACTGGCACACGTTGTGAAGGACATCGACCATGCTGGTCTGGTCGTCGATCACAGTGACGGCGGCGGTGCCGAGGCCGAGGCACTGGACGCGGCCGGGGCCGTTGAAGTCGAGCGGGATGTCGTACTCGGTCTTACCGTCCTCGCCCTTGAGCGGCGCGTTGACGTCCACGAACCCCATCGACAGCCCGCCGGGGTTGACCGCCTTCGCCTTGCGGCCCTTCCACACCCCGCCGCCGTGCTTCTCCACGAGGTCGCGGAGCGTCACGCCCATCGGCAGTTCGACGCAGATCGGCTTCTCGACGTGCCCGGCGAGGGTGTACAACTTCGGGCCGTAGCTGCCGGCGTCCCGCGGGTTCTTCGGGTCGGGCGGCACGCCGAACGACTTGAACCAGTCCACGCCCCGCTTCATGATCTGCGTGACGCAGGCGAGGGTTTCGACGTTGTTGACGATGGTCGGCTTGCGGAACGCCCCCTCAATGGCCGGGAACGGCGGCTTGATCCGCGGCCACGCCCGCTTGCCCTCGAGCGACTCGATCAGCCCTGTTTCTTCGCCGCAGATGTACGCCCCCGCGCCGCGGTGGACCACGATGTCGAGGTCGAACCCGCTGCCGAAGATGTTCTTGCCCAGCAGCCCGGCCGCGTACAGCTCATCGACCGCGCCCTGGAGCGAGCGGAACGAGTCGCCGTACTCGTAGCGGACGTAGAAGAACGCTTTCTGGGACCGGATCGCGTAGCACGCGAGCATGATCCCTTCGAGCACCTGGTGGGGGTCTTTCTCCATCAGGATACGGTTGTTGTACGTACACGGCTCGGACTCATCCGCGTTGACGCACAGGTAGATCGGGCCGGGGTGGTCTTTGGGCAGGAAGGTCCACTTCAGCCCGCACGGGAAGCCCGCGCCACCGCGCCCGCGGAGGCCCGAGTCTTTCACCTGCGTGATGACGTCGGCCGGCTTTTTCTCCTTGAGCGCGCGCTCGATCGTGGCGTAGCCGCCGTCGGCCCGGTAGCCGTCCAGCTTGTGGCTGTCGGGCTTGTTGATGCGCGCCAGGAGTACGGGTTCGTAGTGCATGGCTTACTTCAGCTTCAGTTCGGTGATGAGCTGGTCCGCCTTCTCGGGCGTCACGTTCATGGCATGAACGTCGTTGATGAGGCAAGCCGGCGCGCCGTCGCAGGCCCCAACGCACTCGGCGAACTCCAGCGTGATCTTGCCGTCAGCGGTGGTGTGCCCGCAGTGGACGCCGAGCTTGCCCTCGCAGTGTTCGATCAGCTCGTACGCGCCGCGGAGCATGCACGCCAGCCCGCGGCACACCCACAACCGCGTCGTCCCGAGCTTCTCGCCTTCCCCCTTGAAGAAGGCGTAGAAGGTCATCGTGTCGTGGACTTCCGACGGGTGCAGTTCGAGGATCTCGGCGATCTCGACGATCGCCTCGTTGCTGACGGTGCGCAACTCGTCGTGGACGAGGTGCAGCGCCGGCAGCGTGACCGCCTGCTTGCGGGGGTACTTCGGGATGTACGCCCGGATGCGGTTCTTGATGTCTTCGGAAAGAGCGCCCATGTCCGGCTCTCAGTGCTATTTCGGTCGCTTGAAAAGGTACATTACGCCGGTGCCCCGACCGGCTTGAACCAACTCCCACCCGTCCTCGCCCAGCTTGTTCAATCCCGCTTCGAGGAATTTGCTTTCATACGGTGTCTTTCCCAGCTCGAAGCCGCCGATCTTGTCGATGTCATGTTCAGATACGGCTCGGTACTCCCACCGCGCCCTCTGCGCCTTCGGCGGATCTTTCTGAGCCGTTGAGGGGGCAGATTGGAGCAGCACGCCCACCACCCCGGCGGCCAAGATCAACGCCAGCACGGTTTTGTTCACGACGCACCCTCGGCTACCTATCCAACTCCGCCGCGATGATGTTCAGACTCCCCAGCACCGCGGGTACGTCGCTGATCTGGTGCCCTTCGATCATGGTCGGGAAGAGCTGGAAGTGGATGAACGACGGCGGTCGGGTCCGCGCCCGGAACGGCCGCCCGCTGCCGTCCGCCACCACGTAGTAGCCGAGTTCGCCGTTGGCCGTCTCGGCCGCCCCGTACACCTCTTCCACCGGCGTTTCCCACCGCCGGTTCCACATGAACAGCTCGAAGTGCTGGATCAGCCCCTCGATACTGCGGTACGTCGCCTGCTTGTCGGGGATGGTCAACTTGTCGTTCAGATCGACGTTCGCCGCCCCGCTCGGGATGTTCTCGACCGCCGCGGAGATGATCTTCCACGACTCCAGCATCTCGCCCATGCGGACGAGGTAGCGGTTGTAGCAGTCGCCGCCCTTGCCGCACACCACCTTGAACGCGCCTTGCAGGTCCGGGTAGGCGAGGTACGGCTCGTCCTTGCGGAGGTCGCGGGTCACCCCGCTCGCCCGCGCGACCGGGCCGCTGGCGCTCCAGTTGATCGCCTCTTCCTTCGTCAGAACGCCGATGCCCTTCGTGCGGTCGATGAAGATGCGGTTGCGGTTCAAGAGCCGGACGATGTCGGCGTGGACCTTCGGGAACGTTTTGATGAAGTCGCGGATGAGGCCGACGACCTCCGGGCTGATGTCGCTGGCGACGCCGCCGACGCGGAGGTAGCTGGAGTGGAACCGCTGCCCGCTCGCGGCCTCCTTGATGTTGTAAATCGCCTCTCGCTGGTTGAACGCGTACAGGAACGCGGTCAGGGCGCCCAAGTCGAGCGCCGCGGCCCCGACGCACAGCAGGTGGTCGCTGATCCGCTCCAGTTCGGCGAAGATCACCCGCAGGTACTTGCACCGCGGGGTGACCTCGACGCCGATCAGTTTCTCGACCGCCTGCAGCCAGCTCACCTCGTTGGCGACCGGGCTGATGTAGTTCATCCGGTCGACGATCGTGATGTACTGGTTGAAGTCGAGGTCTTCGCCCAGCTTTTCAAACCCGCTGTGCAGGAACCCGATGTCCGGGACCGCCTTGACGATCGTCTCGCCGTCGAGGGTGAGGATGAGGCGGAGGGTGGTGTGCGTGGCCGGGTGCTGCGGGCCGAAGTTCAGGGTGTAGAGGAACTCCTGGTCCGCGCCAGCGACGTCTTCGGCAACGGGAGCGACGGTTTGCAGCGGCATTTGAAGCCTCAGATTTCACCACAGAGACCACAGAGACCACAGAGAAAGACAAAAGCAGTGTCTTCAAACTCTGATTGGTTTTCTCTCTGTGGTCTCTGTGGTCTCTGTGGTGAAAACTCTTAGCTGTCGGCTCGCGTCACGGTCGGGAAGTTGTGCCGCTCGCCGTAGCCGCGGAGCGGGTAGTCCTTGCGGAGCGGGTGGCCGTCGAACTCGGCCGGCATCAGGATGCGGCGGTGGTCCGGGTGGCCGCGGAAGCGGACCCCGTACATGTCGTACACCTCCCGCTCCATCCAGTCGGCACCCTTCCACAACTCGACCACCGACGGCAACTCCGGGTCGGGGTCGTTGGCGAACGCCTTCACCCACACCCGCTCGCCGGTCGCCAAGTTCGTCAGCCCGTACACGACGCAGTAGCGGTCGGTCGCGTCCGGATAGTTCAGGTAGTCAATGCCGCCGAGTTCGGCGAGCATGTTGAACCCGCACTCCTCTTTCAGGCACTTCAGCAGGCCGAAGAGAACCGCAGGAGCCTTGTCCGCGCTCACCACGATCCGCTTGTTGTCGCGGAATTCGGACGTCGTGAACGCCCCTTTGAACTTCGCGTTGAGCGTGTCGAGGTAGGGCATGGTTGTCTGAGGGTGGTCCGCTCGCTCCGCGAGCGGTTGCTATTCGGTTCGGGACGCGACGCCGGTGTTCGTGTTGCTCGACTACGGGTGTTGCGCCGCTCGCGGAGCGAGCGGACCACCCTACATCAGCGGCTTCCGCAACCGGGTCGCGGTGCGGTAGTCGCCCGGGGTGATGATCGCCTCTTCCGGGCCGAGTTCGCGGGCCAGCGCGGTCGGCCCCTCGTAGGTGTTGCGGTCGGCGAACTCGCGGGCGTCGATGGTGCCGGTCCGCTGCACCTTCTCCTGAAGGTCGAGGACGGCGCGGATCAGTTGCTCCGGTCGCGGCGGGCACCCGGGGACGTACACATCCACCGGCAGGAACCGGTCGATCCCTTGGACCACCGCGTAGGTGTCGAACACGCCGCCGCTGCTGGCGCACGCGCCCATCGAGATGCACCACTTCGGCTCCGGCATCTGCAGCCAGATCCGCTGCATCACCGGCACCATCTTCATCACCACCCGGCCGGCGACGATCATCACGTCACACTGCCGCGGCGAGAACCGCATCGCCTCCGAGCCGAACCGCGCGATGTCGTACCGGCTCGACGCGGTCGCCATCAGCTCGATCCCGCAGCACGCGGTGGCGAACGGCATCGGCCACAGGCTGTGCTTCCGCGCCATGCTCGCCAGGTAGTCGAGCGGGGCGATCATGAAATCCGGCAGGAGGTTCGTTAGCGCCACTGGAACACCCCCCTCTTCCAGGCGTACACGTACGCGATCACGAACGTGACCAGGAAGATGAGTATTTCGACGAACACGACCGTTCCGAACACCGTGCGCCAGGTCTGGGCGCCGGCATCGCCGTAGGCGATCACCGCCCACGGGTAGAGGAACAGGAGTTCGACGTCGAACACGAGGAACAGAATGGCGATCAGGTAGAACTTGATGTCGAACTGCATCCGGGCCGAGCCGATCGGGTCCATGCCCGACTCGTACGGCATCTGCTTGATGCGGGTGGGCTTGCGGGGCTTGAACGGGAACAGGTGCGTGCCGGCGACGGCCGCGAGGCCGAACCCGGCGCACACGACCGCGTAAATCAGGATCGGGTAGTACGCCGCGAGGTCGAACGCGGGCTCGATCCCGCCGGGCGTCGCCACCGGTGTGACCGGCATGCCTCTACCCCCGCTTTGTGAAAGGTTTCACAAGTCCCCATACGCATAGTACGCGCGGCGGGGTGGGCGTCAAGCGACTTGTCAACCGCCCCCATCAACTGAAGCCGACGGGCTTGAGTTTTCAACCGGCCGTCACGAGAGCCGAAAGCAACGCGCTCATCCGCTCGACGGCCAGCTTCGCATTCGTCAGAACTTCGGCGTGGTCGAGGGTCGAGTCGCCCAACCCCGCGGCCTTGTTCGTGATGCACGAGATCGCGGCCACCTCCAGCCCCAGCCGCGCCGCCTCCTCAGCCTCCAGCGCCGTGGACATCCCCACGGCGTCGGCGCCGCACTTCGCCAGCGCGCGGATCTCGGCCGGGGTCTCGTAGCTCGGCCCGGTCAGCGCCGCGTACACACCCGACAACAGCCCGCGGGCCGTCAGCAATTCCAGCAGGGGTGCCGAATACGGGCGGGCGACCGCGTCGCCGCCCGCCAAGGCGCGCCAGGCGCCGCGGTCGAACAACTTCAAATGACCGCGGAGCGCCATCAACCCGCCCGGCTCCAGCGCCGGGTGCAGCCCGCCGGCCGCGTTCGTCAGCACGACACGCGACACGCCGAGTTCGGCCGCGGCGCGGATGGTGCCGACCACGACCTCGTGCGGGTGGCCCTCGTAGAAGTGGAGACGGCCCGAGAACAGCACCGCCGGCGCCCCGGCCCACTCGCCGACCGCCAGCCGGCCGCCGTGCCCGTGGACGGTCGGCGGGACGAGCCCGGGGACGTCGCCGAAGCAGACCGACGCGCGCGGGACGAAGGCGCGGGCGGCGTCCGCCAGCCCGGAGCCGAGCACGACCGCGGTCCGCGGCGCGAGGGCACGGGCGGCGTGAGAAAAAGCGGCGAACGCGGACATTATGCGCCCGCCAGTTCGTCCGGGGTGAGCGGCGACGGCGGCTCGGCCAGTTCCGCGAACATCTGCTTGGTCCGCACCGCCCAGCCGACGAACTGCGCCGCCCCCTCCACCCCCAGCCGGTCGGAGTTGACGACCACGTCGTACGCGGTCAGGTCGGCCGGGTCGGCGGCCAGCGTCTGGTCGAGGAACGCGGCCCGCCGGGCGTCCCGCGCCCGGACCTCCTCGACGGCTTCCGGCCGCGTCAGGCGAAACTCCTGCGCCAGGTACGCGACGCGGGACTCCTGCGCGGCGATGATTCGCGCGTGTACGGTGGTGTCGGGCGGCAGCAAGAAACCGGCGGCCCGGCCGACGATCACCGCGTTCCCGCGGGCCGCGACCGCCAGCACCAACCGCACGAGCCGCAGGACGGTGTCGTCGGCGTTCAGCCCGCAGTTCTGTTGGAGGTGCTCCAGCCGGTTTGCGGCCCAGCGCATCGCGTCCGGCGGCACGTCGGCCAGCAGTTGGGCGCGGGCGGTGTCGTCGCCGGCGAGGTAGTCGAGCGTGTCGTGGTCGAACACCTGCCACGACAGGATTTCGGCCACCTTCCGCGCGACCGTCGCGCCCCGCGCGCCGGCCTGGCGGCTGACGGCGACGGTCAGCCCGCACGGCCGCGCCGGGCGCGGCTCGGCCGCGCCGCGGAACCCGTGCAGCGGGGCGTCGGTCAGGTCCAGGGGCGGCGCGGACATCGGAAGGGCCTCACACGTCGTCGCGGTAGTCCGACCGCGCGAACAGAATCATACCGATAACATTGATGCCGACCGCGGCGGCGATCAGGACCGACCACGCGGTGACATCGGACACGGCCCCGGCCATCGCCGGCAGCAGTTCGACCGGGTACCCGGCGGCCGCGGCTTCATTATACATCAGCGACCGCGCGTAGAAGGTCAAGCTCAGCAGCTTCAGGCTGCCGGGCAGCGCGGAAATGACCGCCTCGAAGAAGAACACGTACACCAGCCCGACCACCACCGGCCGCCGGAACACCGCCCCGACGAGGTGGAACAGCGACGCGAACGCGACCGTCGCCGCCAGCACCGCCGGCCAGTACCGGGCCAGCGCCTCGCGGCCGAACGGCCCGCCGACGGCGCACACCGCCGCGAACCCGCCCAGCCCGAACGCCAGGCACCACGGCAGCGCCCCCAGGAACTTCGCCAGGTAGATGCCGCTCCGCGGGATCGGCCGGGTCATCAGCCACACCAGCGACCGGCTCTCGCGGTCGGTGCCGAACGCGGCGGTCGCGTACGCCAGCGCGAACAGCGGCAGCACGAACCCGAAGAAGGCGAGGTGGACGACCCACCGCGAGAACGTCATGAACCCCCAGTTGTGCCGGAACGCGTCCGACGCGACCACCGCCCGGGGCACCGCCAGGACGAGCGACCGGAGGGCGTCGCTGCTCGGGTCGAGCGGGTTGGGCACCTCGTGCCAGCGGCCCTCGACCGGCTGCGGCCGCGGCGCCTTCGGCTCCTTCTCGTACCACGACCACCGGCTCTCCGGCCGCAGCCGCTCCGCGTCCTGGGCGTTGGTGAGGGCCGACCGCCGCGCCCGCTGGTCGGCCCACTCCCACCCGCCGCTCCGCGTCGCCAGCGCCACCCACGCCGCCACCAGCCCCAGCAGCCCGAGCGACACCAGCCCCATCTGCCGCACCCGCCAGTGCCGCTGCGCGCTGTGCGCGACCAGCACGCACCACCCTCTCATTGCGGATTGCGGATTGCGGATTGCGGATTCAAAATCACAAGGCGGCTCGTTCTGCACTGGTGCGCTCATACGGCGTGCCTTTATCTTCATTCCGCAATCCGCAATTCAAGTGCGCCCGCTGCCGCCGAGCAGGTAGCCCAGGATCGCGTGTGCGGACTCGTCCAGCGGTTCCAGCCGGCGGACCTCAAGCCCGTGCTCCACCACCAGCTTACCGAACTGCTCGAAGAACCGCTTCGGGCTGCGCGCCTTGACCGTCACCGCGTCGGCCGCCGACACGTCCACCGCCAGCACCTCCGGCATCGCCAAGAGCAGCCGCGCGACCGCCCGCGGCTCGCCCACCTCGACGCACACCGACACCGGGTGGTCGTCCAGCAGGTCGCGGATCTGCTGGAGCGTGCCGACCGCCGCGACCCGCCCGCGGGCCATGATGACGACGTGGTTCGTCAGTTTTTCGAGCGCCTCGAGTTCGTGACTGGAGATCAGCAGGCACTTCCCCTGCCCCGCGAGCTGCTGGAACAGCTCCAGCAACTCCTGCCGGCCGATCGGGTCGATCCCCGAGAGCGGCTCATCGAGGATCAGCAGTTCCGGGTCGTGGAGCAGCGCCTGGGCGAGCTTGATCCGCTGCCGCATCCCCTTCGAGTACCCGCGGAGCTTGCGGTCAGCACGATCGGCCATCCCGACCCGCGCCAGCACGCCCTCCGTCCGCCGGGCGGCTTCCGACCGCGTGTACCCGCACAGCCGGGCCATCGTGTACACGAACCGGCGGCCGGACTGGTCCTCGTAGAACGCGTCAACGTCCGGGCAGTACCCGACCAGCCGCCGGGCGCGCCAGTCCCACGCGTCCACCCCGCGGACGCCGACGCGGCCCATCGTCGGCCGCAACTGGCCGTTGGCCATGCGCAGCAGGGTGGACTTGCCGGCCCCGTTGTGCCCGACCAGGCCGGTAATCCCGCCGGTCAGTTCCAGCGTCACCTGGTTCAGCGCCAGCACCGGCCCGTACCACTTGGAAACTTGCTCGAACAGCAAGAGGGGAAGTGAGGAGTGAGGAGTAGGGAGTGGGGAGTGAGGAACAGCCGCGACGCCCGCCGGCTCGCGAGCGACGAGCGTATCGACTGCGGCGATCGTGTCTTCTCTCCTCACTCCCAACTCCTCGCTCGTCACTGTACAATCTCCACCGCCTGAATCCGCCGGCGCAGGTACAGCACGCACGCGGCGACCACCGCCCCGACCGCGGCCCACGCCTGCCAGTATTCCGGCTGCGGCGCCGGGCGCACCGTGTCGTGAGCCGCGCCCAGGCAGCTCAGCCCGCACAGGTACAGGTCGTTCCACAGGTCGAGCAGCCGCCAGTGCTCGTCCTTCGTCGCCTCCACCAGCCACGCGGACAGCGTCGGCAGCAGCGCGAACAGCCCCATCCACACCATCGCCAGCGGGGCCGTCCGCCGCAGCCACACCGCGGTCGCCACCGCCAGCAGGCTGAGCGCGACGGTCAGCACCAGCCCGTACCCGATGATACCCAATAGCAGGTCGAAGTTGTCGAAATAGTAAGTTTGCCAGTCGTACAGCAGCCCGGCTTCGACCCAGAGCAGGAACGCGGGCAGCGTGGTGAACAGGTTGATGAGCGCCCCGACCGCCAAGCACTTGCCCAGAACGTAGTGCCAGCGGCCGATCGGCTTCGAGAGGTAGAACGGCAGGCTGCCGTGCGCGAAGTCGTTGCCGATCAGGATCGACCCGGCGAACGCCAGCGCGATCACCAGAACGTACCCCTGGAACCACACGAAGTTGCCGAACGTGTGGGCGCTGCCGTCGAGGGCGAGCCGGCCGAGGAACCGCGACAGGTTGCCGGCGCTGACCGGGATGCCCGCGAACCGCACGGTCTCGGTGGCGAGTTGGTTCGTGATCCACACCACCAAGTATTGGGCGTAGAAGAAGAAGAAGAACACCAGCAGCCCCAGCCCGACCAGCCCCCAGAACAGCCGGCGGCGGAACAGCAGCCGGAGCGACGCGGTCGCCAGCGCGGCCGAGGCGGACAGCGGCCCCTGCGGGGTGCCGCGCCACGGCCGGTAGCGGAGCAGGGTGTCCGTTTGCGCCATTGGAAACAGTGCTGGGTGCTGAGTGCTGAGTGCTGAGTGCTGAGAACGTGGGTGATGAAGAGTGGGTCGCACGCGGAGAAGGCAGTGGGCGGCTCTCGCGGCACTCAGCACTCAGCACTCAGCACTCAGCACTTTAGCTGCCTACTACGCGGAGGAACAGTTCCTCAAGCGTTTCGTCGTCGCGCGTCAGCGCCCGGACGACGACGCCGTGTGCGTCGGCGTGCCGGAAGAAGGTCAGGTTCGACCAGCCGGCCGGCACCGCGACGCGCCACTCGCCGGGGGCCGACTCGCTCAGCACCCGCGCGCCGGCGGCCGCCAGTTCGGCGCGGAACGCCGGCAGGTGTTCGCCCTGCACGCGGAGCCGGTAGCGGTCCTGGCGGCGGGCGCACAACTCGCCCACCGTGCCCTGCCGGCGGACGACGCCGCCGGCCACGATGACCACGCGCTCGCACACCGCCTCCACGTCGGCCAGCAGGTGCGTGGAGAGCAGGACCGATTTGCCGTGCTCGACGGCCAGCGCCTTGACGAGCCGCAGCATGGCGTCGCGGCCGGCCGGGTCGAGGCCGGACGTCGGCTCGTCGAGCAGCAGCACCGGCGGGTCGTGGACGATCGCCTGCGCGAGCTTGGCCCGCTGCTTCATGCCGGCCGAGTACTCCTCGACGCGGCGGTAGCGGGCCTCTTCGAGTTCGAGGTACGACAGGACTTCGTGCGCGCGGCGTTTGGCGTCGCCCCGGGGCATGCCGTACAGCCGGCCGGCGAGGGCGACGTACTCGACGCCGGTCAGCCCGGGGACCAGCGCGTCGGCCTCGGGCATGAACCCGATGAGCCGGCGGAGTTGCCAGTTGCCGCTGCTGTCGCGGTCGCCGCCGAGTTCCTGGTCCAGCACCCGCCCGGTGCCGCTCGTCGGCGGGATCAGGCCCATCAGGATTTTGAGCAGCGTCGATTTGCCGGCGCCGTTGGGGCCGAGCAGCCCGATCCGGCCCGGCGGCAGCGACAGCGTCACCCCGCGCAGCGCCGTGAACGCGCCGAACGTGCGGGTGATTGCGTTCAGTTCGATCAGGCTCATAGGGTCGAAGGTCGTAAAGTCGAAGGTCGTAAAGTCGAAAACCAAACCAGTCGAAGTCCTCGACTTTACGACCTTCGACTTTACGACCTTCGACCCTAAGTAGTGTAGTCCGCGTTCAGCTTCACGTACTCGTAGGTCAGGTCGCTGGTGTAGAACGTGCAGCGGCCGGCGCCGAGGGCGAACCGCAGCTTGAAGTGGACCTCGCGGTTGTGCTTCAGGTAGCCGGACGCGGCCGCCGCGTCGAACGGCAGCGGGGTACCGCTACGGTACAACGGCATGTCGCCCATCCATAGGGAGAGGTCGCGCTCCTCGAACGGCACGCCGGAGTAGCCCGCGGCCGACACGACGCGGCCCCAGTTCGGGTCGGCCCCGAACACCGCCGTCTTCACCAGCGCGCTTTCGGCGACCGTTTTGGCGATCTGCTTCGCCTCCGCGTCGGTGCGGCAACCTTCGACCTCGATCGTGATGAGGTGCTGCGCACCCTCGGCGTCGATGATGATCTTGCGGGCGAGTTCGACGCACGTATGCCGCACGGCGACCGCGAACGCGTCGAGTTCCGGCCCGGCGAGCGGCGGGCCGCTCCCGTTGGCGAGCAGAAAGACGGTGTCGTTGGTGCTGGTGTGGCCTTCGACGGAAATGCAGTTGAAGCTCTGCTCGGCGGCGGTTTTCAGGATGCGGTGCAGGTCGTTCGGGGCGACCGCGGCGTCGGTGAGGACGAACCCGAGCATGGTGGCCATGTTCGGGCCGATCATCGCGGCCCCTTTGGCGAACCCGGTGACGGTGAAATCGCCGTGCGTGCGGGTGGCGACCTTGATGCCGGTGTCGGTGGTCAGGATGGCGTGGGCGGCGTGCGAGAGGGCGTCGCGGCCCTCGGCCGCCTCACGAACCGCCTTCGGGATGCCGGCTTCGAGCACCGGCATGGGCAGCGGGCGGCCGATGACACCGGTCGATGCCACCAGCACCTGCTCCGGTTCGCAGCCGAGTTCTTGCGCGACGAGTGAAGTCATCCGGCGGGCGTCGGACAGCCCTTGCTCGCCGGTGCAGGCGTTGGCGTTGCCGCTGCACACCACGACGGCGCGGATGTCGGCCGCCGGGGTACGCTCGCGGCTGACCTGGACGGGCGCGGCGCAGACGCGGTTCTGGGTGTACACGCCGGCCGCGGCGGCGTCGGCGTCGCTAATGATGACGGCCACGTCGCGGCGGTCGGGTTCGGTGCGCAGCCCGCTAACAATGCCCGCGAACCGGTAGCCGCGGGCCAGGTGCCATTCGCTCATGGGGGCATGTTACGCCGCGCCGCCGCGGCGAGAAAGGAGGGACCGCCGAAGTGCGCGCGAAAACGCCCCGCCGGGCGAGCGGGGCGCGACACGCGGGGCGGTCAGTTGCTCAGCTTGATGGCCACGTCCTTCACGCCGGCGGCAATCTCGACGGTGTTGGCCTGGTTGTTAGTGTGGTACTTCTGCGGCACCGCGGCCATGGCCGTCGCCGAACCTTCGAGGGAGAAGGAGTACTTGCCGGGGACCAGCTTCGTGTTCACCTTGCCGCTGGCGTCGGTCTTGCCGCCGCCCTGAACCTGGTCGATGCTGGTCGGCAGCACGTTGAGGGTGACGTCCTTCGCCGGCTGGCCGTTCGGCAGGGTGACGGTGATCGTCACTTCCGTGGCCTCGGGGCGGGGCGGCGGGGCGGACGAGCATCCGGTCAGGAGGGCGGCGACCAAAACAAACAAGGCGAGCGCGCGGGCGGTCATTGTGATCTCCGTGGTGTAGGAACGGGCGCGGGCCGGCAAGTGCCGGCCCGCGCGGGTAACCCGGATCAGGGGTCAGTCGAGGTTGACCGTCTGGCCGTCGTCGGCCCCGGTGACGAACTTGAGCGTGAGCGGGGCGATCGAGTCGCGGATGAACCGCACCGACCCGTCGGCCATTACCGCGTTGACGCCGCCGCTGTGGAACGCGAACGGCTCATCGTTCGGCCCGCAGTTGTTCACCGACCAGAGGCAGGTCGTCGGGCCGCCGATCGGCGAGTTGCTGTTGTTGATCTTGGCCTGGCGCGAGGCCCCCGAGTTGCTCGGGCCGGAGATGCCGTTGGTGGCGGCGTCGGCGTCGGCCCACGCGAACACGCGGCGGGCGCCGCTGGCCGGCGAGGTCATCGCGGGGACCGGGTTGTTCATGGCCGACAGACGGCCGTTGCCGGCGTTGGCCCCGAAGGTGCTGACGTTCGGGTGGGCGCGGCCGGCGTCCTCGATCAGGAGCAGCGTGTTCGACGAGCCGTCGGAGATGCCGATGATGGTACGGCCCTCGCAGGTCATGGCCCCGTACACGCGCTCCAGGATCTGGGCCGCGGTGGTCGTCGGGCGCTCGCCGATCGTGCCGTTGGCCGCGTTCGAGCAGATGTCGCTCAGGGCCGCCGCCATGTAGTCAATCCCGCCGAAGTTATCGACCGGGTCGCGGGCCTCGTTGCTGATCGGCGTGCTCGGGCAGATGTAGGTCTTGATCTTCGTCTTGGCGGCGGTCAACCCGCTCGGGAACGCCGGGTCGTCGTAGGCGCGGCCGCGGGACGCGGTCGGGTGCAGACTGGTGTTGCGGTAGTTGGTGTCGGCGTAGTGGTTGTAGCTGGTGTCGAACAGGCGGTACACGTTGTCCTGCTCGATGTACGGCAGGATCAGCACCGACCAGCCGTGCACGGTGTAGGTCACGGTACCGCTCGAGGACTCACACTGGCCGACCGACGGGGTCTTGCCGTAGCTGCTCTCGAAGTTGTGGATCGCCAGGCCCATCTGCTTGAGGTTGTTCGAGCAGGTCATGCGGGCGGCGGCCTCGCGGACCTTCTGGACGGCCGGCAGCAACAGGCCGATGAGGATCGCGATAATGGCGATCACCACCAGCAGCTCGATCAGGGTAAAAGCGGAGTTCCGACGCGTACGCGACTTCATCAAAAGGCCTCTAAAGTGTCGGTGCCGGGACCGGGCTGAAAGCCCGCGGCCAAAAATAGGACGCCGGTGGGCAGCACACACATTAATAAACCCGAAAGAGCAAAGAGGAAACGGGCGAAACGATGAAGTTAGTGTGTAAGAAAGAAGTGCAAAAAGTGTAAAATTCGAGTAGAAAACTGGCCGCGTCTGAACTCGTTACTGGCACTAGAGATGTGTCGAATAATTGAGACCAGAAAGTGTGCAAGCCGGGCAACTACGGCCCGGCCTGCACGACGTTTTTTTCGACCGACGACTACTTCTTTTCCACGATGTCGTCGTAGGTGGTCGCGACGATCTTCACCAGTTCATCAATCTCGGCCTGCGGGACGTTGTACTTCTTGAGGGTTGCCACCAGGTGGCCGGCCAGCGCCTTGAACTCGGCGTCGGTGATCTCCATCCCCTTGTGCGACTCCTTCATGCTCTTGCCGGTGTACTTGAGCGGCCCGCCGGTCACCTCGCTGATCAGTTCCACCAGCAGCTTCTCCAGCCGCTCCACGCCCTTCTCGTCGAGCTTGTACTTGCCGTCGCGGAAGAAGTTCACCTTCGGGTCCGGGGCGGCGGCCAGCACGAAGTCGTGAACCACCGCCTTGACGGCCTTCTCGCCGCCGAGCCGGTCCCACAGCGGCTTCTTCACTTCCTTCGGCTCGACCGGCTTGGCCGGGGCCTTCTCCACGATGTCGCCGCGGGTGCTGGCGACGATCTTGACCAGCTCGTCCATCTCGGCCTGCGGCACGTTGAACTTCTTCAGGGTGGCGACGAGATGGCCGGCGAGGGCGTCGAACTCGGCATCGGTGATGCCCATGCCCTTGTGCGACTCTTTCATGCTCCGGCCGGTGTACTTGAGCGGCCCGCCGGTCACCATGCTGACCAGCTCGACCAGTTGCTGCTTGAGCTTCTCGACCCCCTTGGCGTCGAGCTTGTACTTGCCGTCGCGGAAGAAGTTGACCTTCGGGTCCGGGGCGGCCGAGGCGACGAAGTCCTCGACCACCGCGCGGACGGCCTTCTCGCCGCCGAGCCGGTCCCACAGCGGCTTCTTCGACGGCGCGATGTCGTTCTGGATCTCGTCCAGCGCGGTGCGCAGCTCGAACGCCCCGTCGGCGGCCTTCATGCCGGCGGCCCGCTTCAGCCGCTCCTTGACCGTGGCCTGCAGCTTCGGCCGGTGGTCGAGCAGCGGGGTGACGGCCAGCAGCGTCCCCTGGTACAGCCGGAAGGTGCCCTCGTAGTTCTTCTCGTCGTTGAACAGCTTGGTGCCGGCGACGGCGGCCTCGTACACCGTCGTCACCACCCGCTTGTCCAGCTCGGCCCGGTCCAGCGGCTTGTCCTGCGCGCGGGTCAGGCCACCCGCGGCGATCAGGAGAACCGCGGCCAACAGCAGTCGCGTCTTCATGTCCGCTCAGCCCCTTGTGCGAAGATAGGAAACCTGGGCAAAATCCTGCCGGAAACGCCCGGCAGCATGTCCAAACTTGCCGCTCACATCACGGTACGGCGACAGTGTACAGGGTCCGCGCCCGGAGGTGAATGCGTCAGGACTTTTCCGCAGATTGATGGCGGCCGGATTCAGATTCCGTGCGAGTTCCGGCCCGGTTCGTGCCTATCGTATAAGTGGTAGGACGAACGATGAGGGGCGGCGATGAGTGACTCCGATTACACCCCGCAGCGCGACCGCGACCGCACCCGGCCCCGCGACGAGCCGGCCCGCGGCGGCCCGCTGTACTCCGCGCTGTTCCTGGCGCTCGGCGTGGTGCTCGGCGGGTTGATCCTGTGGGGCATTACGGGGCTGTCGAAGTTCCGCGGCGAGCGCCCGGGCAACGACCCGACCGCCGCGCCGCGCGAGACGACCCCCGCCGCCCCGCCCGACGCCGAGGAGCAGGAAGCGGTGACGCTGTTCGAGCGCGTCCGCGACTCGGTCGTGAACGTGGACGTGGTGATGGTGCAGCAGAGCCGGTGGGATCAGACGAGCGAGCAGCAGACGAGCGGCGGCAGCGGGTTCGTGTGGGACACCAGCGGCCGCATCGTCACCAACTACCACGTCGTCGAGGAGGTCGCCAAGCAGAGCCGCCGGCTGGAACTGCGCGTCGTGCTGGCCGACCGCTCGGCGTACAAGGCGGAACTGATCGGCGTGGCCCCGGACAGCGACCTCGCGGTGGTGCAGATCAGCGCGCCGAAGGAGCGTCTCAAGCCAATTCCGGTAGGCACGTCGGCGGATTTGAAGGTGGGGCTGAAGGCGTACGCGATCGGCAACCCGTTCGGCCTCAGCCTGACGATGACGAAGGGGATGATCAGCTCGCTGAACCGCATCATCGAGTCGCCCAACGGGCAGAAGATCCCGAAGGTGATCCAGACGGACGCGGCCATCAACCCGGGCAACAGCGGCGGCCCGCTGCTGGACAAGAGCGGCCGGCTGATCGGGGTGAACACGTCGATCGCGACGCCCAACGGCGGGAGCGTCGGGATCGGGTTCGCGGTGCCGGTGGACACGGTCAACCGGGTGGTGCCGGAACTGATCCAGTCGGGCAGCTACCTGCGGCCGGACCTGGGCGTCAAGCTGTTCGACGAGCGGCGGCTGCGGCAGGCGCGGTACGACCGCGGGGTGATGATCGAGCGGGCGGCGAAGGGCGGGCCGGCGGACAAGGCCGGGCTGAAGGGCGTGACGCTCAACGCCCGCGGCGCGGTGACGCAGGCCGGGGACTTAATCATCGGCATCGCCGGTCAGCCGATCAATGACGTGGAGGATTACGAGCGGGTGCTGCGCGACCTCAAGCCGGGCGACCCGGTGGCGGTGCGTTACGTTCGCAACACCACTGAAGCGGAGGCGACGGTGGTGGTCGGCGGGGTGCGGGCGCTCGCTCAGTAGCCGACACGTCCGCGGTCGATCAGGATCACCGGGCGCTCTACCGCGCGTCGCCTGGCTCCGCCGGCACGGCCGGCACGCGCCCGAGAACCTGCTCGTAAGCGGCCCGGTCGCCCCGCCCCGCCCGTTCGGCGAGGTACGCGAGCTGGGCCGCGTCGTCTGACAGTTCTGATGCCACGCAAGCCTCCCACAAATCATACCGGGCTCAGTGCCGCGCCGCCCGCCGTTGCGCGGATTTCGGCGAACGCGGCCTCCGGGTCGGCGAACGCTTCGGCCGGCATCACCCCGTAGTCGCGCAAGTGCTCCTCGACCGCGCCCCACCCGGCCGCGGCCGCCCACTCGAACGCCCGCAGGCCGTTGGCAATTCGCTCCTCGGCCCGCGAGAAGTCGCCGAACGCCATCTTCTGCCCGCGGGCGAAGAACGCGAACCGGATCGTCGGCCGCAGCGCCACCCGCTTGGCGAACGGCCAGTCGAACGCCGCCACCGCGGCCTCCAGCGCCGGCCCGACGACGTGCTCCTGCTCGTACAGGAAGTGGGCACAGAACAGGTCGCGCCGCTCGGCATCGGAATAGGCCCGGCCCTCGGCCCGCGCCGCGTGCAACTTGCGGAGTTGCTCCCACATGGCGCCCGGCAGCAGGCGGCCGGCGTGCGGGTCGTGCCAGTGCTCGCGGGCGAAGTGGAAGGTGGCGTAGGTGTCGGCGCAGACGCGGCGGTTGACGTCGCGGAACACGTCGGCGAACGCGGTGAGGGCGGCGAGCTTCCGCGCCCGGCCGCCGAGGGCGTACCGCCACGCTAGCCACCACCCGACGCGGTCGCCCCAGGCGAAGTGCCCGCGGGACCAGCACGCGCCGTGCGCCGCGATGAGCGGGAACGCGTGGTTGCCGCCGGAGTCGCGGAAGATCTGGCGGTACACGACGGCCCGCTGCGCCACGTCGCGCAGCCCGCCGGCCAAACGGTTCCCCTCGCCGCGCCAGTACTCCAGGCGCGCGGACAGAGCGTGCGGTATCGACACGGGGCGATCTCGCGTGAGGCGTGATGTGCTTCCGCGAGATCAACCGCGGCGGCGAGGGTTCCGCCACCGCGATTCGAACGAAATGCGCGACTCGCGGCGGGCGGATCACACCACGTCGGCGAGCTTCTTCAGTTCGGCGGCGATGGCGTTCAACTCGGCCTCGCCGGCGGCCAGTTCGACCCGCAGCGCCTCCAGCTTCTTGGCCGCGGCCTCGTTCTCCGCGATCCGCGCCTCCAGCGCCGCCTCGGCCTTCGTCAACTCCTCCTCGGCCGCGGTCACCGCCTGCTCGGTGTAGCACGCGTCCTTCTCGGCCTTCTTCACCTCGTCCGGCAGCTTGCGGATGCGGTTCTCCAGCCCGAACTGGTCGGCGAGCAGTTGGGTGCGGGTGGCGCGGAGTTGCGCCCGCTTCACCACCGCGTTCTCGCCCTCGGCGGCCGGGACTGGAGCCGGGGTCGGCACCGCGACCACCGTCACCCGCGTCGCGGCCACCTCGACCGACTCGCGGAGTGATTTCCCCTTCAGCTTGTGGTAGACGATGGTGGCGAGGAACGTACCGAGCGCGACGAGCACTGGCACCGGGTTGGCTTCGATGCCGACCCACATCCGCAACGCGGCGGCGGTCGCGGCGTCGGCGGCCTGGCGGACTTCGGGCGTGTACGCGTTGTACGCGGCGACGGCCGACGCAGCGGTCGCCCCCGCGACGGCGAGGCTAATGAGCTTGATCATGAGTGCAATTCCCGGGTGCGTCCGGCCGACGCGGCTCGCCGGAAGGAGCGTCGGATAATGTGCGGGGTTCGCGCGGGGCACGAAGAAATGGCGTGGGCGGTCGCGAGGGCGGGGCCGCTTCAGCCGGACATCGCGGCGAGCGATTCGAGTACCGCGAACAGCGTCTGAAGTACGATCTGGTGCTGAACGGCGTTCTCCTCGGCCGCGAACTGCGCGTCGTAGGTGGCGGCCGAGACGACGGGCTGATACCGCCGCACGTCGGGGTCGTTCGGGCGGGCGCGGGCGTACTCGTGAAACGCCCCGTAGTCCGTCTCGCGGATCACCGGGCTGAGTTTCAGGAACGCGGTCAGCCGGCACGACCACCGCTCGACCAACTCCGTCGGCAGTTCAAACCGCCCGTCGGTGCCGCTGCCGTACAGAATCGGCCGTTCGACCGGAGCGAGCGGGCGGAAGCGGGTGGACCAATAGTCCCAGTGGCCGAACCGCCTGCGGTAGTCGGCGGTCGAGAGCCGGCTGCCGTGGCGGAAGTAGTCGCCCTCTTCGATCGGGGTGACGACGAACCCGTCGCCGTCGCGCTCGATCTGTTCGCACGCGTGCGGGTTCAGGAAGAACGTGAACCGCGCCCCGGGCGGGAGCGTCGGCAGGTGCTTGTACCAACTGTGGACGTTGGTGACGTGCCGCGCGAACGCGGCCGTCTGCCCGGCGGTCGGCAGCGGCAACCCGGCGATCAGGTCGGCGTAGTTCATTCCGCCATCGTAACGCACCACGCGGTTACTGAAAACCCAATACGAGCGACACGCGCTCGATCACGTGCCCGCTCGCGGGCGGGGCGGCCGTCGGTAACACGCGGTGCTTCCACACGTAGCGGCTCTCGCCGCTCAACAGCAACAGCGCGCCGACCGGCAGTTCAATCGCGGTCGGCGCGCCACCGTTGGCGATCTCGAAACGCACCGCCCGCTGCACGTTGAGGATCATCGTGACGACGCCGTTGGACGGGATATCGACGTGGAACGGGAACCCGGCGATCTGCCCGCCGGCGCGGGCGTAAAAGTTCATGGTCAGCTTCCACGTCAGTTCTTGGTGCGGGGGCGCAAGCCCCTCCGATTCGATCAACCGGCGCACGTCGGTCACGAGATCGGCGGCGAAGTCGGGCAGGTTGGCGTTCCGCTGGAAGTAGCACAGCGCGTGTCCGTCCTCGCCGTACCGCGGGAAGTACTCGCCGCGGATGACGCGGTCGTCGGCCTCGGTCAGCGCGACGCGGGTGAACCGCTCCTCGCTCTGGAGGTTGTGTTGAGCGCTTCGCACGTACGCGGGTTGCGGGATGTGCGCCGTCTGATACGCGCCCGGGGTGATTGCGTCCTCAAGCCGGTCGTACAGGTCGAGCGAGTGCCTTACCAGCAGTTCGCACCGCTCCGGCGCAAAGTAGTCAGGGAACAGCAGCAAGCCGGGGATGTGGTCGAACGCGACTCGCGACATGGGCGCACCTCCGTCCGCAGATACCGTCCGACGGCCCGGCCCTTTCTCGTTGCCCGCCCTCCGCGACGGTCGTAATCTGCTGGTCAGTTCCCCTCCCCTTGCAATTGCTGAGCGGTTCCATGAGCCAGAAGCGCGTCCGCGTCGCCATCGTCGGCCTCGGGTTCGGGTCCGAGTTCATCCCCATCTACCAGGCGCACCCGGACGCCGAGATGTACGCCATCTGCCGCCGCAACCGGGCCGAACTCGACGCCTGTGGCGACAAATTCGGCATCCCGAAAGAGCGCCGGTTCACCGACTACGAGACGATGCTCAAAGACCCGAACGTCGACGCCGTCCACATCAACAGCCCGATCCCCGACCACGGCCCGCAGACGATCGCGGCGCTGAAGGCCGGCAAGCACGTCGCCTGCACCGTGCCGATGGCGACCAGCAAGGAGCAGATCCGCGAGATCGTCGAGCTACAGCGCTCGACCGGCAAAGTGTACATGATGATGGAGACGGTCGTTTACGCCCGCGAATACCTGTTCGCCAAGGACCTGTACGACCGCGGCGTGCTCGGGCGGATCCAGTTCCTTCGCGGCAGCCACCAGCAGGACATGGACGGCTGGCCGGGCTACTGGCCGGGGCTGCCGCCGATGTGGTACGCGACGCACTGCGTCAGCCCGTGCCTCGCCATCATGAGCGGCCCGGGCAAGCCGGCACTGGCGGAAAGCGTCGTGTGCCACGGCAGCGGGCGGATTCGCGAGGAGTTCATCCCGATCTACGGCTCGTCGTTCGCCGTGCAGACCGCGACGTTCAAGATCGCCGGCACCGACGTGGTCGCGGAGGTGACGCGGAGCCTGTACGACACCGCCCGGCAGTACCGCGAGAGCTTCGACGTGACCGCGTCGAACGTCAGCTTCGAGTGGCAGCAGTTGGAGGGCGAAGACCCGGTGCTGCACATGCGCGGGCTGCCCGAGCACCAGATCCCGCGGCGGGTGAAGGTGCCGGACTTCGCCGGCCGCCTGCCGGACCCGATCCGCAAGTTCACCGGCGCGATCCACGACGCCACGCACCTCAGCTTCGTGCAGGGCGGCGGGCACGGCGGCAGTCACCCGCACCTGGCGCACAACTTCCTGATGGCGGTGCTGGGGCATCAACCGGCGTTCCCGGACGCGCCGACCAGCGCGAACTGGACGCAGGTCGGGATTTGCGCCCACGAGAGCGCCCAAGCCGGCGGCGACCGCGTGGGGATCCCGCAATACTGACGAAGAGTTTTATCCGCAGATTCCGCAGATAAACACAGATTGGAAGGCAGAGAAGGCAGTCGCCCTCTTCTCTGCCTTCCAATCTGTGTTTATCTGCGGAATCTGCGGATAAAACTCTTACTTCTTCTCCGGCGTCGCATCCTTCTTGGGCTCCGGGTCAGTCTTCGGATCATCCTTCTTGGCTTCCGGCTCCTTCTTCGGCTCGTCCTTCTTCGGCTCCGCCTTCGGCGCCGGGGCCGGCTCGTCCTCCTTCTTCGGCTCCGGCGGGGCCATCTTCGGCGCGACCTTGTCGAGGTCGGCCAGCGCGTCGTTGTCGCCGCCGGCCCGGGTGGCCATCGCCAGCAGCACCTTCGGGTCGATGTCGAACGGCACGAACCGGACGCTGCCGTCGGCCATCAGCGCGTAGCTGCCCGGCTTGGTGCGGCCCCGCTGCGGGTACTTGAACGCCCCCATCGGGTCGGTCTCGTCCAGCCCGCGGACCGTCGCCCCGCCGCCGGCGATCCACGGCTGCTGCAACCCCGGCGGGGTCTGCATCAGGTACACCGTGTTCGACAGCCCGTCGGTCACCTCCGACGGCTTCGACCCCCACCCGTACCCGGTGATGCCGACCTTCGTCTTCGGGAACCCGGGGGCGTCCGGCAGTTCGCGGGCGACGTTCACCCCGCGGCCGGCGACCGCCACGTAGTTGGTCGCGCCGAGCACGTAGTTGTCGGCCGGCGGCAGCACCGCCCGCCACGCCGACTGCGGGTAGTCGGGGACGAGCAGCTCGGGCACCCACGCGCCGGCCCGGTCCCGCCCGGGGGCGGGCAGGTTCTCCTTGTCGTGCCACGCCGCGCCCGGCTTGAGCTGCTGGTACAACTCGCCGCGGCCCAAGTGCGGCAGCAGTTCGGCGAACAGGCTGACCCGCGAGGTCGGCGGGTACTCCAGCCCGAACCGGTCGGCGTTGGCCGCCCGGCTGGCGGCGCCGCGGGGGTACATCGGCGGGTCCGACGAGCCGGGCTTGGGGGTGACCGACGCCTTCGGCCCGGCGGCCGCCAGCGCGTGCCACGAGAACTCCGATGCGAACACCGCCATCTTCCCCTTGATTTGGTTCGTCAGGCTGATCAGCCGCGGGGCGACCACCGTGCGGTACGCGGTGTCGTTCCACGTCAGATCGACCGCGATCACCAACGTCTGGTCGGTCATGCCGAGGTCGATGTGCGACACGACCGGCGGCGGCGCCGTGTTCGGGTCGCCGGTGCCCGGCTGCATGGGCGTTCCCGGCATGGGCACGCCCGGCCCCTCGGAGCCTTCGCCGCGCCCGGGCCGCGGCCCGGGCGGCCCCATCGGGAAGCCCGAACCTGCTGGCCCCATCGGGAACCCCGTACCCGGCCCCGCCGGCGTGCCCGTCCCGCCGGGGCCGGTGTTCGGCAGCGATTGCAGGCCGCCGTTGGTGTAGTCGCGGAACTCGACCGGCAACCCCAGGAGCAGTTTGAGCAGCTCGGCGGTGATCGCCAGCCCCGGCCCGAGTTGGTTCTTCGCGATCTCCTGCGCGTCCTCCTTCTTTTGCAACAGGATGCGCAGGTTCGCCACCAACTGCCGCTCGTTGAACACGACCACGTTGCCGCTCAGGAACACGGTGCGGGTGGTGATCGGGGTCAGCGCCTCGGACAGCGCCTGGTACTCCTTCTTCATCTGCTTCGGGTCGTACTCGGCGCGGTCGAACTTCTCGGCGTACACCAGCAGCGGGGTCGCGGTGCGGTCGGCCTCCATCACGTCGAGGGCCAGCTTGAGCGGGTTCTCGACGGTGCGGTAGGTGTCGGTGCCGGTGAACGGCTTGTCACCCCCGGTCGGCGCGGGCGCGGGCGCGGGCGCGGGGGCCGGCGTCGCGGGCGGCATCCCGTCCTTCGGCGCGGGCGCGTCCTTCGGCGCCTGCGGGGCCATCACCGTCTTGAACGGCGGGTAGCCGTCGGCGTCGAGCGACTCCAGGAACTGCTTCAGCAGCGCGTGGTCGCCGATCAGGATGTGCTGGGTGTCGTACACGCACACGCCGGTGGGCTTGGCGGCCGCGGCCGCGGGCACGGCGGTCGGCACGCGGTCGTACACCTCGCCGAACAGCGACCGCATCGCCAGCGCCTGCGACACCGCCCCGACGAACGGGTTGGACGCCACCGCGTACAGGCTGTACCGCTTGTTGTTGACCGGGGTGGGCTTGGGGTCGAGCTTGCCCAGCTTGGCGCGGGCGAGGGCGGCGGCGAGGTCGGCCGGCTTGGTTGGGTTCTTCAGCCGGATGACGCCGAACGGCTCGCGAGCGGCCCCGGCGACGCAGTGGATGTACGTCTCCACGTCGCCGGTCTCGAACCCCATCGCGTCGCGGAACAGCCCGCGGACGGCGCTGTCCGCGAGGGTGGCGTAGGCGGGGGTGTCGGCGATGCGATCGACGTTGAACCGGTACACCGCGACCGCGTCGCCGTGCAGCAGGTGGGTGGTGTTGGCCTTGCTGAGCGGCACCGGCGCGACCGTCGGCCCGACGGGTTCGGGGGGTTTCGGCTCCGCGTTCTCCGTGCCCTCACCGCTGCCGCCGCTGCCCTTGCTGCTGGCGCCCGGTCCGGGGCCGGAGGAGCCTTTCTTCTTGCCGCCGCCGGCGAACGCGACCACCCCGACGACCAGCACGACGACCGCGACCACCCCGACGAGGATGGGCACCAGCTTCTTGTTCTTGCCCTTCGCGGGCGGCGCGAGGGCCTTCTTCTCCTTGGTCCCGCCCTTCTTGTCGCCCGCCTTGGCGGTCGGCTCCTCGACCTTGAACCGGTACTTGCACTTCGGGCATTCGACCTTCGTGCCGATGAGGTTCGGGTTCTTGATCAGAACCTCGGCCTCGCAGCTCGGGCACGGCACCTTGAAACTGGCCATGGAGACTCCCGCCGGATGATTGCGCGACGTGGCGTAAGGGCCATCTTAGCGGCCGCGGCGCGGGCGGTGCAACCGCTTAGTTCCAGGTTCCAAGTTCCAGGTTCCAAGTTGACGGCGGCTTTAACGGCCTTCACGCCTTCGACTTGGAACCTGGAACTTGGAACCTGGAACCCGAATCCCCGATTGCCTCCGGCCACGGTTGGCCCGATAATGGACGTGCAATTCTCGCGTCACCGACTCCGCGGCGGGATTTCGACCATGGCGATCGAGTTCAACTGCCCGCACTGCCAGCACCAGTACCGGCTCAAGGACGAGTTCGCCGGCAAAACGGCCACGTGCAAGGGCTGCCGGCAGAAGATCACCATCCCGCAGCCGGTCACCGTCCCGCCGGACGTGCCGCTCACCGCCGCCGAGCTGGAGGCGCGCGAGGCCGCGGCGCTGGCGGCGCTGGCCGACGAGCCGGCCCAGGCCGAGCGGGACGAGGCGTCCAAAATCATCCCGGTCGAGTGCAGCTACTGCAACCACAAGTGGACGGAGCCGATCACCCGGGCCGGCAAGAACGCCCTCTGCCCCAACCCCGAGTGCCGGCAGCGGATCAAAATCCCCGAGCCGAAGGACGAGGGCCAGTACGACTGGCGGCAGACGCGGACCAAAGGCCCGAGTCTGGCGAAGCAGAACCAGCAGAAGCTGGAAGGGGTTCAGGACGTCGCCGACGCCAAGATCGTGTCCGGCACGGCGCTGAAGGAGGCCGGGGCCGACGGGGTCGAGTACGAGCCGCGGCCGCTCAAGCAGAAGGTGCTGTTCGCGCTGCTGGCCGTCGGGCTGGTCGCCGGGGTGGTGTTCGGCGGCATGTACGCCTTCCGCGCCCGCACCGAGGGCAAGGAAGACCGCACGATGGAGGACGCGCAGAAGGAACTGGCGAAGGCGGCCGAGGAACTGCCCAAGGACGACGCTCCGCTGTTCACCGCGCTGATGCACGCGGCCGCCGGCGAGTACGCGATCCGACACGACGAGACGAAGAAGGCGAAGGAGGGCATGGACCAGTACGCCAAGGCGGTCGCGGCGCTGCGGAACGCGGCCCCGACCCCGGCGCGGCAGGCGGCCGTGGGCGAGGTGGCCGCCGGGATGCTCGTGCTGGGCGGCACCGAGGAGCAGGCCCGCGAGCAACTCCGCCTCCGCTGGATGCCCGACTCGCAACTGCGGGTGCGGCCCAACGAGCGGGTGTTCACCGTGTTCGAGGAGCTGAACAAGGTGCTCGATCTGGTGCAGGCCGCCGACCCGGACTGCCGCGCCTTCCTCGCCCGCAAGCTGACCCGCGACCTCGCCGCCCGCGGGCAAACGGCGCTGGCCGTCGAGTTGCTGCCGCGGGCGCTGTTCGGCCAGGCCGAGCAGGCCGAGGCGCGGGCGCTGGTGGCGCTGGAAATTTATCGCGCCGACAAGGCGTCCGACGTGCCGCGGCGGGTCGCGGGCGAGTTGGCCGCCCGCGGCGCGGAGTTGACGAAGGGCGCGCCCGCGCCGTCGGCCCAGACGCTGTTCCTGGTGCTGAAGCCGGAGAAGGCGCCGACCGTGGTCCCGCCGCCGGGCGGGTCGGTGCTCGACTCCAGCCGTCAGGCTTACGTCGGCTTCCACGCGCTGGAGGGGCGGGACGCCGAGGCGCTGAAGCTGGCGACCGCGACCGGCAAGCCGGACGCGCAGGCGCGGGCGCTGGCGCTGCTGGCCGACTGGTCGGCCGACCCCGGGCCGGCGCTGGACGCGGCGGTGGGCGTCGTCTCGGCGAGCGTCGGCCGCAAGGAGAACGCCCCGTCGCCGTGGTCGGTGCTGCGGCTCGCGCAGATCGCGAGCGAGAAGGGCAAGCACGAGCAGGCGAAGCAACTGGGCGACAAGCTGCCGGACGACGGGCTGAAGGCGTGGGCGAAGGCCGATTCGGTCCGCGCCCGCGTCGCGGCCGCGCCGAAGGACAAGGCCGACGAGGGCTGGGCGGAGGCGCCGGACGACCCGCGCAAGGTGCGGGCCGGGCACGCGCTGGCGCGGCTGTGGGTGGCGCGGCAGAACACCCGGCTGTCCAAAGACCGGGCGGCCGAGGTGAAGGCGGCGACCGCGTGGGCGGCCCCGCTGTCGTTCTTCGGCAAGGCCGGCGTGGCGCTGGGCCTGCAAGACAAGCCATAACGGCGGGCGTCGGCCCTCCGGAGGCACCGCGTGGTTGGAACCCCTCACCCGGCGGCGAAGCGCCGCCACCCTCTCCCCGCAGAGCCGGGGCGAGGGGAGGCGCTCGGCGTCCCAATTGCAACCCCGCGCGAATAACACAGGCGGCCGCGCCGTGTTTTCCCTCGCCCCGGCTCTGCGGGGAGAGGGTGGCGGCGCTTCGCCGCCGGGTGAGGGGCACCACGTAGACGCCACTCCGACCCCGCCCCACACCCTTACAGTCACTACGGAACCCCTTCGCGTGCGTGGAATCGGCCCGCTGATGGGGTGGGAGCTGCGCCGCCTCGCCCGCCGCGGGCTGGCGCTGCGCGTCCGCCTCGTCCTGCTCTACCTGCTCTTCCTCACCTTCGTCGGGTTCGCCGCGTACTGGTTCTACCCGCTGCCGGCGCGCGAGGTGTTCAGTTCCCCGCGGCGCGTGCCGGTCGCCGACGCCGCTGAGTTCGCCCGCTCGTTCGCGCTCGTCCTGCTGCAAGCGCAACTGGCCGCGGTCGTCGCGGCGACGCCGGCGCTGGCGGCCGCGGCGGTGTCCGAGGAAAAAGACCGGCACACCCTGCCGCTGCTTCTCACCACCGACCTGACCGATCACGAGATCGTGTTCGGCAAGGCCGCCGGGCGGACGGCGTTCGTGCTCGGGGCGGTGTTCGCCGGCGTCCCGGTGCTGGCGCTGGTGCTGCCGCTGGGCGGCGTCGACGTGGCGGTGCTGGCGGCCGGGTACGCGCTGACGGCCGGCACCGCGGCGCTGTGCGCGGCGGTCGGGGTGAGCGCCGCGTGCCGCTCGCCGGACCTGCGATCCGCCCTCCTGCGTTCCTACGGCCGCGTCGCGGCGTTCGTGCTGGTGTTCAACCCCTTCGGAATGCTGGCCGCCGCCGACCGCGCCGGGTGGTATCTCGTCGCCGCGTGGGGCTATGCCGCGTTGGAGTTTCTCGCCGCGGCGCTCATCCTAGCGGCCGCCGGGCGAGCGTTGCGACTCCGCGAGCCGTCCGCCGGGCCGCCGCCGGCGACGCAGTTCCCGGCTCCGCCCCGCCCGGCCGACCCGCCGCTGATTCAGCCCACCCGTCCGACGCCCCGCACGCTGCCGCCGCTGGACGCGGCCGACCCGGTGTTGTGGAAGGAGCGGTGTGCCGGGTTCCGGCCGGCGTGGGCGATGCCGGCCGTGGCCCGCGTGCTATCCGCGCTGGTGGTCGCGCTCGTGATCGTGCTGTTCGCGGCCGGCGGGCGCGAGTTGGCGCGCCGGCTGGAGTGGGCGCTCGACCCGGACGCGCCGACACGCCCGCCGGGGTTGTATTCGGGCGGGTGGCTGCTGATGGCCGGCGGGGTATTCGCGCTGGGCCGCTACCTGCTGCCGCTGGCCGTCGGGGTGAGCGGGGCAGTGGCCGGCGAGCGATTCCGCGGCACGCTCGACGCCCTGCTGACCACCCCGCTGTCGCGCCGGGCGATCCTGCGGGCGAAGGTGCAGGCGCACGCCGAACGCGGGCTGGGGTTCGCGACGGCCGCGACCGCCGGGGTCGGCATGGCGTTCACCGCCGACGGCGTGCAACTGGGCGTCGCGGCAGCACTTCTGGTACTCTGCGGCAGCGGGTTGGCGGTCGCACTGGGGGCTTGGCTGTCCGTGCGGTGTCCGTCGGACACGCGGGCGTTCCGGCTGCTGTTGCCGTTCGCGCTGCTGGTGATCGGCTGGCCGGTGGGCGTGTGGAACCTGCTGCGGTTCGACCCGGACGCCCCGCTGCCGCCGGAGTTGGTCGCGCGGTGGCTGTTCGCGGCGGCGGGCGTGTGCGCGGCGGCCGGGTCGGGGCTGTGGTGGCACGCCGGCCGCGCGCTCGAACGCGGGGAGTGAGCGATGACCGAAGCCGAGTGGCTGGCGTGCGAAGACGCGAGAGCGATGGTCGGGTATGCTGCCAGACCGATGAGCGAACGGCAGTTGAAACTCTTTGCGTGTGCGTGTTGCCGTCGCGTTGAGCACTTGCTGCTTTTTGAGACGAGTCGGACGGCATTAGTCACGGTCGAGGAGGCGGCCGAGGGGCTGATCCCAGAAGTGGACGTCGGCAGTGCCGGTTGCGAGGCCCACGACACCGAACTCAGGATCGAGGCGGTAATCGACGGCGGCGAGTCAGACGAGGAGGTTTCGGACACGATCGCGCAGTGCGGCGCGGACGGGCGGGCGGTGCTTCAAGCGGCCCGTGCGGCCGCGGCCATCGCCGATTCGCATCTCGTTCGGCACTCGCTCCCACACGTTCTGGGATCGACCGCGGCCGCGGCGGCCTGGTCGACGGCAAGCGGAACTTACGACCCGGCGGCGGGGTTAGCGGAGCAGAAAGATCAGGTACGGGTCCTCCGCGACATCTTCGGCAACCCGTTCCGCCCGGTCGCGTTCGCGCCGGAGTGGCGCACCGGCACCGCCGTCACCCTCGCACGGCAAATGTACGAATCCCGGGACTTTGGCGCGATGGCTATCCTTGCGGACGCACTTCAGGACGCCGGGTGCGATTCCGACGAGGTGCTCCGCCACTGCCGCGAGCCGGGCACGCACGTCCGTGGGTGCTGGGTGTGCGATCTGGTGTTGGGGAAGGAGTAGCGTTAACCTGGATGGCGGAGGTGAGCTATGTCCGCCGTGATCGAAGCCCCGCGCGCGTTGGTCGAATCCGTCGCCGGCATGCGGTTCCCGGCCAAGACCGACGCCCGCATGCAATCGCTGATGGATCGCAACACCCGCGGCCAACTGACCGCGGCCGAGCGCGAGGAGTTGGAAGCGCTCGCGGAACTGAGCGAGACGATGGCCCTCGTTCGTGCGCAAGCGCTCAAGCTGTTGGCGCGGAACCCGGTGTGAGCGAGACGTGGGCGACCGTCGCGGCACTCGACCTGAACCACCCGCGGCGGGTTCGCATCCGCGAGGCCGAGGAGTGGTTCGACTTGTTTCCGCCAGACGGGTAACGACAAATCCGAGATTCCGGCCAGATCCCCCTTGACAAGCGTTCACTTATAGCGCACGCTTGGATAAAGAGCGTTAGCTCACGACCTCTTTCACCACGTGGCCGTGGACGTCGGTCAGGCGGAAGTCGCGGCCGGCGTACTTGAACGTCAACTTCTCGTGGTCGAGGCCGAGTTGGTGCAGGATGGTCGCGTGCAGGTCGTGCATGTGGACCTTGTTCTCCGTCGCGGCCGCGCCGAACTCGTCGGTCGCGCCGAACGAGAACGCCGGCTTGAACCCGCCGCCCGCCAGCCACACGGTGAACCCGCCGGGGTTGTGGTCGCGGCCGGTCCCGTTCTTCTCCGCGTACGGGGTGCGGCCGAACTCGCCGCCCCACCACACGATCGTGTCTTCGAGCAGCCCGCGCTTCTTGAGGTCGGTCAAGAGGCCGGCGATCGGCCTATCGACCGCCTTCGCGTGGTCGCCGTGCTTGGGCAGGTTCGAGTGCTGGTCCCACGCCGGGTTGGCGCTGTTGTCGCCGTAAGTGACCTGCACGAACCGTACCCCGGCCTCGCTCAGCCGGCGGGCCATGAGGCACTGCCGGCCGAAGTTGTCCGTGACCTTGTCGCCGATGCCGTAGAGCTTCTGCGTCGCGGCGGTTTCTTTCGAGATGTCCATGACGTCCGGCGCGTTCTTCTGCATGCGCCAGGCGAGTTCGTACGACGCCGCGACCGCCTCCAACTCGGCGTCGCCCGGCTTCTGCTTGAGTTGCTCGGCGTTCAGTTCGCGCAAGAGGTCGAAGTGCTCTTGCGTGACGTCCGCGGGGAGGTTCGGGATGAGATTCCGAATCGTCGCGTCGGACGCCGGGCCGCCGGCGCGGCCCACGGGAGTGCCCTGGTAGATCGCCGGCAGGAACGCGTTGCCGTAGTTCCGCGCGCCGCCGTTCCCGTTGGAGGGCGCGATGCTGATGAACCCCGGCAGGTTGGCGTTCTCGCTGCCCAGGCCGTACAGCGCCCAACTGCCCATGCTCGGGCGGACGAAGGTGGTCGAACCGCAGTGGAGGAACAGCGTCGCCGGGCCGTGCGCGACGCCCTCGGTGCGCATCGAGTGGATGAAACACAGGTCGTCGATGACGGTGTTCACCTCGGGGAACAGGTCCGACGCCCACTTGCCGCTCTGGCCCCGCTTCGCGAAGTTCCACAGCGGCTTCATGACCCGCTGGCTGCTGCCGCGCATCCCGGTGTTGGCGAGGACGCGGGCGTCGTCGAACTTGAGTTGCTTGCCGTCCTCCTTGTCGAGGACCGGCTTGTAGTCGTAGGAGTCGACGTGCGACACGCCGCCCTGCATGAACAGGAAGATGACCCGCTTGGCGCGGGCCGTGTGGTGCCCGGGCCTGGCGGCCAGCGGGTTGGGAGCGGCGGCGCGGGCGTTCTGAGCGGCGAGGCCGGCCAGCGCCAGCGCGCCGAACCCGCAGGCCGATTGGGCAAGCGCTTCACGACGGGAGAGCGGCAGCATGGCGTATTCCCAATAGGTCCGATTTCATCTTGTGGCACAGGCTTTCCAGCCTGTGCGCCGTTTAGCTCTGGGGCGCACAGGCTGAAAAGCCTGTGCCACGAAGGTCAGTTCACGTAGCGGAACTCGGCCGACGCGAACAGGGCGTGGAACACCGCCGCCCACGCGTCCTTGTCGGCCTTGCCCTTGAGGTAGCGTTGCGCGATCTCGCGTTCGCCGCTCGTCGGCTCGCGGCCGAGCGTCAGGCGGTAGGCGCGGGTCACGCGCGCGGTGTCGTCGGCGTGCTTCTCGGCGAGCAACCGGGCCGCCGCGTGCTTCGACTGCGCGAGTACGAACGGGTGGTTCATCATGAACAGCGCCTGCGGGGCGACCGTGCCGCTGTTCCGCTTGCCGGTCGTGGTGCTCGGGTCGGCCGCGTCGAACACCTCGAGCATTTCCGGCATCGCGTTGCGGAACGCGGGCAGGTAGACGCTGCGGCGGTTCGAGTCGGCCTTGTACCCGTAGTCCGCGGCGACGTTCCCGAACGTGGAGCCGCCGCGAGCGGGGTCGAGTTGGCCGCTCACGCTCAGGACGGTGTCGCGGATGGATTCGGCTTCGAGCCGGCGCCGATTCGCGCGGCCGAACAGGCGGTTCTCGGGGTCGGCGGCGACCGCCGCGGCGTCCGCGGTCGAACTCTGGCGATAGGTGCGGCTCAGAACGACCCCCCGCACCAGCTTTTTCACGCTCCAGTCCTTCTGGAAGGAGAGTGCGAGATGGTCGAGCAGTTCCGGATTACTCGGCAGTTCGCCGGTGGTGCCGAAGTTGTCCACCGTGCGGACGATGCCGTCGCCGGTCAGCCAGTACCAGACGCGGTTGGCCATCACGCGCGCGGTGAGCGGGTTGTCGGCCGACGCGATCCACGCGGCGAGTTCGGCGCGCCCGCTCTGGGTCTTCGGGACGCTCGGCGGGGTGCCGTGAACGGCGACCGTCAGGAACCCGCGCGGGGCCGCCGCGCCGAGGTTGTGGACGTTGCCGCGAACGTGAACCTTGGTGTCCTCGATGATTTTCTCTTCGACCACCGACATGACGTAATCGCGCTTCGGGCCGTTGTCGATGAGCTTCTTGAGTTCGGCCTCCATCGCCTTGACCGCGTCGGCGGTCTTCGCCGGGGCGTTGCCCTGCTCCTTCTTGTCGAGCGGAAGGAACACGACCGCGTCGGCGGTGACGTGTCCCTTCGTGTCCTCGTTCGACAGGATGACGTACGCCTGCCCGCCCTTCTCGAAGCGGAACTCGCCGAGCGACACGAACCGGGCGTCGATCGGCGGGTTCTTCTTCATGTCCACCTTCACCTCGGTCTCGCCGTCGGCGCTATGGACGTGGGCGACGACGCCCGACGCGCGGCTGTCGCCGGGCGAGTACGCGAGCCGCACCTCGTACCTGCCGGGCGGCACCTGCTCCGGTTGGAAGGTGAGCGTCTTCTCGCCTTTACCGGCGTTGGCGTCGTGGACGTAGCCGACGCCGATGTACGTGCCGGAGTGGGTCGAGTGCGTCCACTCGCCGACCTTCTTGGCCTGCGCGTCGTCCACCACGATGCCGGGCACATCCTTGACGGCGATGACGCCGGTCGCGGACTTGGCCGGCCCGGTGACCTTCTTCGCCTGCGCGATCTGCGATTGAAGCGCCGCCACGGCCGCGTCGTGCTTCTTGAGAGCCGCTTCCGTCTCGGGGTCGGCCGGCAGCGGCACCTCGACCCACTTGGAGACGTTGGAGTGCTCCATCGCCTTGACGTTCCGCAGGATGCCCGCGAGCGCGTAGTAGTCCTTCGTCGGGATCGGATCGAACTTGTGGTCGTGGCAGCGGGCGCAGGTCACCGTCTGGCCGAGGAAGCCCTTCGTGATGACGTCGAGTTGCTCGTCCACGACGTCCATGCGGAGTTGCTTCTTGTCCTGCTCTTCGAGGTTGGTGTTGCCGAGTTGCAAGAACGTGGTGGCGATCAGTTGCCGCTTGCGGTCGTCCGGGGTGGCCGCTGGCAGCAAATCGCCGGCGAGTTGCTCCTTCACGAAGCGGTCGAACGGCACGTCCGCGTTGAACGCGTCGATGACGTAGTCGCGGTACCGCCACGCCTCCTTGAAGACCAAGCCGCGGAGGGTGACGGACTCGGCGTAGCGGGCGATGTCGAGCCAGTGCCTGCCCCACCGCTCACCGAACTGCGGCGAGGCGAGCAACTGATCGACCAACTTCTCGTAAGCGTCGGCCGCCTTGTCTTGCACGAATGCATCCACGACTTCCGGCGACGGCGGGACGCCGACGAGGTCGTAGTAGAGGCGGCGAACGAGCGTCGCGCGGTCGGCTTCGGGTGCCGGCTTGAGGCCCTTCGTGGTCAGTTTGGCGCTCACGAGGGAGTCAATCGGGTTCGCCCCGTTCGGAACGGCCGGCGGTTGCGGGAGCTTGTACGCCCAGAACTTGCGACCTTCCTCAATGGTCAGCCCGGTCTGCTTGCGCGGGCCGACCGCGGCGTCGCTCCGTGGGTCCGGGGCGCCCATCTTGATCCACTTCTCGAAGTCGTCGATGACCGCTTGCGGCAGTTTGCCCTTCGGCGGCATCTGCACGTCGCCGTCGTACTGAAGCGTCTTGAGGAGGAGGCTTTCGGCCGGCTTCCCGGGGACGAGCGCCGGGCCGCTGTCGCCGCCCTTCAGCAGCGCGGCGCGAGAGTCGAGTTCCAGCCCGCCCTTGAGCTTGCCGGCCTTCGTCGCCTCGGCGGAGTGGCAACTGTTGCAGTGCTGCGCGAGCACCGGGCGAATCTTCTTCTCGAAGAACTCGGCCCCGGCCGGATCGACCTTCGCCGGCGGCTCCTCGGCCGCCGCCCGCGGCGCGGGGGTGAACAGCAGAGCGGTGGCGAGAGCGGGAAAGAGCAGGAGAGCGCAGCGCATCGCGAGGTTCCTGGCAGCGGGCCGATCGCGAGTAGTCGAATCACTATTATGCCGGATTCGTTTCGCAATAACAGTCGGAATCTCGCAACCAGCGGAGCGGGCCGCCGCACGAGAGCGGCGCAACATAGGGGAAATCCTGACGCCGGTGAGAGAGACGCGGCACACGGTTCGCGATGGGTGGCACCAGCGCCGGCGCGCCAAGCCGGGCGGGAGTGCCCGGGAACGGAAGGCGCGGCCCGCCGGGAGTCGTACCAGGAGCCGCGGTCAGGTTTTGCCATGTTCGAATCCGTCCACAACGTCCTGGCCGAAGTCGGCGCGTTCCCGTCGGTCGGTAAGGTGGTCGCGCTGGCGGTCGGTCTGCCGGCCGCGTTCCTCCTTCTGGAGTGGCTGTTCCGCGCCCGCGACTACCCGCCGGCGGGGCGGCGGGCGGTGCGGCTCAACCTGACGTACTGGTTCGCCAACCCGCTCGGCGTGCAGGTGGCGACCAAGCTCGCGGTGTGCGGGGTGTGCGTGGCGCTGTGCGCGGTCATGGGGTGGGAGGCCGACGAGCGGTTGCTCGACGGGTTCGGCCCGCTCGCCCGGCTGCCGCTGTGGGCGCAGGCGGCCGTCATCGTCGTCCTGGCCGACTTCATCGACTACTGGACGCACCGCACCTTTCACGTCACCCGGATGTGGCGGTTCCACGCCGTCCACCACAGCCCCGAGCAGATGACGTGGCTGGCGTCGGCCCGGATGCACCCGGTGAACGACTTCGTCACCCGCGTCTGCCAGGTGGTGCCGCTGATCCTGCTCGGGCTGTCGGTGAAGGCGGCGCTGCTGGTCGTCCCGGTGCTGGTGTTCTTCGTGGTCGTGCTTCACTCCAACCTGAACTGGGACTTCGGCCCACTCCGGTGGGTGCTGGTCAGCCCGCTCTACCACCGGTGGCATCACACCACCGACCCGGAGGGCCTGGACCGCAACTTCGCCGGCGTCTTCCCGCTGTGGGACGTGCTGTTCGGCACCGCCCACTTCCCGCGGCGCGAGCCGGCGCGATTCGGGGTGAACCACGACCCGCCGCCGGAGACGTTCGTGGGCCAACTGCTGTACCCGTTCCGCCGCGGCACGCCCGCTGCATCTCCGCCTGCGCCCAACCCCGGCGGAGGAGCGACGTGAGCAAGAAGGTGCGATACGCGGTCGTCGGCAGCGGGTGGTTCGCCCAGGAGGCGATCCTGCCGGCGTTCGCCAACGCGGCCGACAACTCGGAGCTGGTCGCGATCGTCAGCGGCGACCCGCACAAGCAGAAGGAGGTCGGCGAGCAGTACGGCGTGCCCGTGTACGGGTACGAGCAGTACGGCGAGGTGCTGGAGAGCGGGCGCGTGGACGCCGTGTACATCGTGCTGCCCAACTCGATGCACAAGGAGGCCACCCTCGCGGCCGCCAAGCACAACGTCCACGTGCTGTGCGAGAAGCCGATGGCGGCGACCGCGGCCGAGTGCCGCGACATGCTCGACGCGTGCGACGACCGCGGGCTGAAGCTGATGGTGGCGTACCGGCTGCACTTCGAGAGCGCCAACCTGACCGCGATCGACCGCATCCAGGGCGGGGCGATCGGCGAGCCGCGGCTGTTCAGCTCGGTGTTCACCCAGCAGGTGCAGGAGGGGAACACGCGGCTCGACGGCGGCCTGGCCGGCGGCCCGCTGATGGACATCGGCATCTACTGCATCAACGCCGCCCGGTACCTGTTCCAGGACGACCCGGTGGAGGTGTCCGCGTTCGCCGCGTCGGCCGGCGACGCCCGGTTCCGCGAGGTGCCCGAGATGGTGTCCGCGACGATGCGGTTCCCCAAGGCGCGGGTCGCGCAGTTCACGTGCGGGTTCGGCGAGGCGCGGGTGTCCGAGTACCGCGTCGTGGGCACGACCGGCGACCTCAAGATGGAGACCGGGTACACGTTCCGCGGCCCCATCACCATGCACCTGACCGGCAAGGACGGCAAGACCGAGCGGACGACGTTCGAGGAGCGGGACCAGGTGGGGCCGGAGATCGCGTACTTCTCGCAGTGCGTGCTCGAGAACAAGACGCCCGAGCCGAGCGGGCTGGAGGGGCTGGCCGACCTGCTCATTATCAAGGCGATCGAGACGGCGTACGAGTCCGGGCGGACGGTCAAGCTGCCGCCGTTCCCGGCCAAGCCGCGGCCGAGCCTGGCGCAGGAGTACAAGATGCCGAAGGTGCAGCCGAAGGGGATGGTGAACGCGGCCTCGCCGGGCGGCTGATTTTTCCAAGTCGCAAGTCGTAAAGTCGAAAGTCGTAAAGTCGAAGACCGACATGATGTGCGTCTTCGACTTTACGACTTTCGACTTTACGACTTGAGACTTCCCAGAGGGCATAGCCTTTGCTCGCCTCCGGTCCTCCCGACACCGGAGGCCGCTCGAATGATGATGCAGCTCAACCCGCCGCTCCCGCTCGACACCCCGAAGGGGCCGGCGTACGCACACATGGCCATCGACTACAGCCAGGAGCATTACGTGCTGTTCGTGTGCTTCGTCCGGGCGACCGGCGAGTGCTGGGTGTTCCCGAACCGCGACGTGAAGCTCGAAGCGAACCTGACGATGGGCGTCCGCCCGCCGGCCGCCACGCCGTGTACGTGCGCGGCCGATGCCGTCGGTCACAAGCAGTAAAGTCGGGCGTAGCCGAGTCGAAGGTCTGAAAGTCGAACGTCGTAAAGTCGAAGACCTACGGAATGTGGGTCTTCGACTTTACGACGTTCGACCTTACGACTTGAGACTTTATTGGGGCCGGACGTTGAACTCGCGGACCTTGTCGAACCCGTTGCGGGCGTAGCGGCTGACCTCGCCCCAGGCCGGGTCGGCGGGGTCGCGGGTGCGGTCCCACTCGGCCCGCAGCGCCGGCTCGGCCTCGTCGAACGTCTTCCCGGCGTGCTCCAGTTCGTGCCGCAGCCCGAAGCGGTACGCCTTGGTCGCGGCCTCGTCGCTCACGCCGTCGAGCGGGCTGCGGCCGGCCAGCCACTCGCGAATCCAGTTGTCCTCGGTGGTCGGGTCGATCAGTTCGCCGACGCCCTTGCCCGCGTACCCGCCGGCGATCGCCCCGACGGCCGCGCCGAGGATCACGCCCGGCGGGCCGAGGACGACCCCCAGCGACGCCCCGGTGGCCGCTCCGCCCAGCGCCGCCCCGACCCCGGTCTCGATCGGGTGCGACCCGGGCGTGTCGGTCACCGGGTCCGGGTTCCGGGGCCCGTACGGCGGCAGGTCCACCGACTTCTTGTCGTTCTTGTCGCTCTTATCGTTCGCCATGTGAAACTCCAGGTTGGAGGGAAAGGGCTTGGTCAAGGGCGATTAGGATCGGCAGTCGCCCCTCACCCGGCCGGCGGCGGGGCTACGCCTCGTTACGTCTGCTTGCCTGACCCGCGCCGGCCACCCTCTCCCCGCAGAGCCGGGGCGAGGGAAGACACCTCCGCCGCCCATTGGGACGCCGAGCGCCTTCCCTCGCCCCGCGCCTGCGGGGAGAGGGTGGCCGGCGCGGACGCCGACAGCGAAGGTCGAAGGCGTACTCCAACCGCCGGGCGGGTGAGGGGCCGCCGCCCACGCGATCGACTACTTCGCCCCGGCCGGCTCCGGTTGCCCGACCGGGGTCAGGTCGGACGCGGCCGGGCCGTGCAGCATCTCGCCGGTGCAACTGAACCGCGACCCGTGGCACGGACAGTCCCACGTCTGCTCGCCCGGGTTCCACTGCACGATCCCGCCCAGGTGCGGGCACACCGCCGACAGCTCGTGAACCGTCCCGGCGTCGTCCTTGTAAATGGCGAGCTTCGTCAGCCCGCGGCGCACCACCGCGCCCTGCCCGTTCGGAATCTGGGCGGCCGACGACACCTCGCCGCCGGTCAGCCAGTCGGTGTACTGGGCGGCGATGTTGGCGTTCTCTTCGAGCAGCGTCTTGAGCGCCGCGGGTGCCCACCGGGCCGGCGAGTACAGCCCGGCGTAGGGGTTGGTGCGGCCCAGAATGAGGTCGCTCACCAGCCGCGCGCCGAGCGTGCCGTGGGTCATCCCCATCCCGCTGTCGCCGGTGATCACGTACACGTTGCTCCGCCACCCGGGCGCCAGCCCGATGAACCCCAGCCCGTCGGGCGTCTCGAACACCTCGCCGGACCAGTGGTGCCGCACCGCCCCGGCCTGCGGGAACCGCTCCCGGGTCCACGCCTCCAGCCGCGCCCACCGGTCTTTCTGGTCGTCCGCCTGCCCGGTCTTGTGATCCTCGCCGCCGACGATGAGCAAATCCGTGCCGTTGGCGGCGGGGCTGAGCCGGACGTAGTGGTACGGGTCTTCGGTGTCCCAGTACAGCGCGTGCTTGACGGCGCCGGCGGGCACCTCGAACGCGACCGCGTAGGTCATGTACGCGCCCAGCTTCATGTGCATGGTCACGCCGACGTCGAACGGCGACCCGGTGGCGACCACGACCGCGTCGGCGGTCACCGTGCGGCCGTCGCCGGTGTGGACGACGCACGGCGAGCCGCTGTCGATGTTCACCACCCGGGTGTCGGTGTGGATCACCCCGCCCTTCGCGCGAACGACCGCGGCCAGCCCGGACAGGTACTTGAGCGGGTGGAACTGCCCGTTGTCGGGGAACCGCAGCGCCGGGCCGACTGGCGCGCCGGCGAACGGCAGCCGCTCGACCCGCTCGAACGGCAGGATCAGCCGCGTCGCGGTCACCATCTCGTCGCGGAGCGCGTCCGGCCCGTCCTTCCCGGCGAACAGGTAGCCGTCCACCCGCTCAAAGTCGCACGCGATCCCCTCGCGCCGGCCGATCGCTTCAATCAGGTCGATGGCGGACCGGTGACTTTCGGCCGCGAGCCGGGCGTTGTCGTCGCCGCGGACCTGGGCGACGCGGGTGAACCGGTCGTCGATCACCCACGCGAGGTGGGCGGTGGTGTACTCGGTCTCGCCGGCCGCCACCTTCGGCTTGGCGTCGAGCACGACGACCGACTTGCCCTCGTCGGCGAGCAGGTAGGCGGCGGTGAGGCCGGCGATGCCGCCGCCGACCACGCACACGTCGTACCGGGTGTCGCCGGCCAGCGGCGCGGCGTTGCGTGCCGGGGCGTCTACCGCCCAGGGGGAACTGGTGGGAGTCATGGTGTGAAGCTCAGGGGGTGGGCGGAATGCGACGGGCAAACGGCGAGCGGACGAGGTCGAGCGGTCGCCCCGGAGTGGCGACGGATGTCGGAAGCCCTCCGGGGCGACCGCTCAACGCGGGCTTCAAACGCTGAAGCCGCGTTCCCACTTACGGGATGATCAGTTCCCGGCGGGCGGCGACCACCTCGGTGCGGGCGGCCGGGAACAGCCGGAAGGTCGGCCCGCGGCCGGCGATCGCCCCGCCCATCGCCGCGGCCATCGACAGCAGCACCCCGACCAGCGCCGCCCACGACGCGGCCACCGCGGCCTCGTGCGCCCGCTGCTGCGCGGCCGGGTCGTTGGCCGCCTCGCGCGCCCGGTTCGGATCGACCGACGCCTTGGCCGCGTCGATCCGCTCCTGCGACACCCCGGCGTTCCGCGCCGCCTGCTCCCAGTTGCTCGCGCCCTGCACCTCCGGCGTGCCCTGGACGATCATCGCCCCGCCGATCAGCGCGAAGTACCCGGCCCGCATGCCCATCCCGACCAGCATGGCCGAGAACACCATCACCGCGGCCCACGTCATGATCCCGTACAGGGCGGCCTCGCGGTCGTTCTCGCCGGCGGTCAGTTGGGCGGCCACCCACCCGCCGATGAACAGCGACGTGATGACGCTCAGCAGGGTGGCGATCAGCACGCCGACGCCGACCGCGTTGGCCCGCACCCCGGCCTCGGTGAGGGTCAGCCCCAGCGCGCCGAAGAACAGCGCGAACACGAGGTTGGCCGCCACCGCGGTGACCGCCCCGGCCAGGATCGCCTGCCACGAGATGCGGCTGCGGACGCCGGCCACGTCTTCGACCTTCACGGGATCTGCTGCTGTTGCCACTTCGATATCTCCAACGATGGGGAGGGTAGTGTCGCGCGCCGGCGGACGCTGTGTTGAAGCCGGCTGCCGGAAACCGGATGCACGGATTGTGCCGCGGCGGCGAGGAACCTACCCCCCGGCCCCCTCCCTGAAGGGAAGGGGAGGAAAGCATGGGCGGTACGAAAAGCTTGTCGGCGCGTGAGTGTTTTCTCTCCCCTTCCCTTCAGGGAGGGGCCGGGGGGTAGGTCTCCGGCACGCGATTCGCTCAACGGCCCCACCGGTCGATCTCGATCTGCACCCGGAGGTAGGCATGCGCGTGTGGCCCGGACGCCCGTACCCGCTCGGCGCGACGTGGGACGGAGCGGGCGTCAACTTCGCCCTGTTCAGCGAGACCGCGACCGCCGCCGAGCTGTGCCTGTTCGAAGGCCCGGCCCGGGTCGAGCGGCGCATCCCGATGCGCGAGCGCACCGACCAAGTGTTCCACTGCTACCTGCCCGACGCGCTGCCCGGCCAGCTCTACGGGTTCCGCGTCCGCGGCCCGTACGAGCCGGACAAGGGGCTGCGGTTCAACCACCACAAGCTGCTGTTCGACCCGTACGCCAAGGCCGTCGGCCGCGGCCTCACCTGGAACCCGGCGCTGTTCGGCTACACCTGCGGCGAAGAGGATACGACCTTCGACGAGCGCGACAGCTCGGCGTACGCGCCGCTCGCCGCCGTCACCGAGACGGCGTTCACCTGGGGCGACGACCGCGCCCCGAACCGCCCGTGGCACGAGACCCTCATCTACGAGCTGCACGTCAAGGGATTCACCAAGCTGATGCCGGGCGTGCCGGAGCACATGCGCGGCACCTACGCCGGCGTCGGCTCCGACCCGGCCGTCCGGCACCTGAAGGCGCTCGGCGTGACCGCCGTCGAGCTGCTCCCGGTCCACTACCGCATCGACGACGGCCACCTGATCGACAAGGGGCTGACCAACTACTGGGGGTACAACACGCTCGGGTTCTTCGCCCCGGACCCGCGGTTCTCCTCCGACCCGGACGACCCGGCCGCCGCCGTCCGCGAGTTCAAGATGATGGTGCGGTCGCTCCACGCCGCCGGCATCGAGGTCATCCTCGACGTGGTGTACAACCACACGGCCGAGGGCAACCAGATGGGGCCGACGCTGTCGTGGCGGGGGATCGACAACGGCAGCTACTACTTCCTGTCGCCGGAGTCGCCGCGGCACTACATGGACTTCACCGCGTGCGGCAACAGCCCGAACATGCAGCACCCGCGCGTCCTCCAGCTCATCATGGACTCGCTCCGGTACTGGGCGACCGAGATGCGGGTGGACGGGTTCCGGTTCGACCTCGCGCCGACGCTCGCCCGCGAGCTGGCGGTGGTCGATAAGCTCGGCTCGTTCTTCGACATCATCCACCAGGACCCGGTGCTCAGCCGGGTGAAGCTGATCGCCGAGCCGTGGGACATCGGCCCCGGCGGGTACATGGTCGGCAACTTCCCGGTCGGGTGGACCGAGTGGAACGGCGAGTACCGCGACGCGGTGCGCAAGTTCTGGGCCGGCCAGGACGTGCCGACCGAGCTGCTGGCCCGCCGGCTGACCGGCAGCGGCGACCTGTACGAGCAGACCGGCCGCCGGCCGTACGCCAGTATCAACTTCGTCACCTGCCACGACGGGTTCACCCTCCGCGACCTGGTCAGCTACAGCAAGAAGCACAACGAGGCCAACGGCGAGGACAACCGCGACGGGGCCAACGACAACCACAGTTGGAACTGCGGCGCCGAGGGCCACACCGACGACCCGGCGGTGCTCGCGCGGCGCCGGCGGCAGCAGCGGAACCTGCTCGCCACGCTGCTGCTCAGCCAGGGCGTGCCGATGCTGCTCGCCGGCGACGAGTTCGGCCACACCCAGAACGGCAACAACAACACCTACTGCCAGGACAACGAGCTGACCTGGCTGGAGTGGCCGCGGGCCGACCCGTCGCTGCTCGCGTTCGCCCGCCGGCTGACGCAGCTGCGGGAGGAGGAGCCGGTGCTGAAGCGGCGGACGTTCTTCCGCGGCCGGGCGATCCGCGGCGCGGGCGCCAAGGACGTGGCGTGGTTCAAGCCGGACGGCACTGAGCTGACCGACGGCGAGTGGCAGGAGTGCCACAAGTGGCTCGGGATGCGGCTGGCCGGCGACCAGATCCGCGAGACCGACGACCGCGGCGAGCCGATCGTCGGCGACACCCTGTACGCGATCTTCAACGCCGGCCCGACCGGGGTGCCGTTCGCACTGCCGGCGACCAACCCGGAGCACGTCTGGGAGTTGCTGTTCGACACCGCCGACGACAAGAAGCCGCACGCCACGTTCACCGGCGGCGCGGCGTACGACCTGACCGAGCACGCGGTGGCGGTGTTCCGCACCCGGCCGGTGAGCGAGCCGGACGCCGACGTCACCCCGCTGCAGGCGGCGGTGCTGCGGAAGGCGGCCGACGGGGTCAAGCCGGCGCCGCTCCTGACCGGGGGAAACTCGTGACCGCGCTCGAGCAACTCGCCGCCGACGCCCGCGCGCGGGCGACCGCCCGCCGCGCCGCGCCCGGCGCGACGTACCGCCTCCAGTTCCACGCCGGGTTCACCCTCCGGGACGCGGCCCGGCTCGTGCCGTACTACGCGGCGCTCGGGATCACCCACCTGTACGCCTCCCCGCTGCTCACCGCGCGGCCGGGCAGCACCCACGGGTACGACATCACCGACCACGACCGGCTGAACCCCGAGATCGGCACCGAGGCCGACCTCGCGGCGCTGGCCGCGGCGCTCCGCGCCCGGGGCATGGGGCTGATCCTCGACGTGGTGCCGAACCACATGTGCGTGACCGGCGACAACGCGTGGTGGGCCGACGTGCTGGAGCACGGCCCGTCGTCGCCGTTCGCCGGGCACTTCGACATCGCCTGGAACGACGCCCCGCGGGCCGACATGCACGGCCGGCTGCTGCTGCCGGTGCTCGGCGAGCCGTACGGCCAGATCCTCGAGGCCGGGCAGTTGCAGGTGCGGTTCGAGCGCGGGCGGTTCGTGGTGAAGTACTGGGACGCGACGTTCCCGCTCGACCCGCGGACGTACGGCCAGCTCCTGACCCCGGCGCTGGACGCGCTCCGCGCCGCGGCCGGGCCGGACGCCGACGTGGTCGAGCTGCGGAGCATCCGCAACGCGGTCCGCCACCTGCCGCCGCGGGACGAGGCGGACTTGATCCGCGTGTCCGAGGGCCGCACCGAGTGCGGGGTGATCCGCCGCCGGCTGTCGGAGCTGGCGGGCAAGTCGCCGCCGGCCGCGGCGGCGGTCCGCGACGCGCTGGCGAAGCTGAGCGGCACCCCCGGCGACCCCGCGTCGTTCGCCCCGCTCGATTCGCTCCTGGAGTCGCAAGCATACCGGCTCAGCTTCTGGCGGGTGGCGTCCGACGAGATCAACTACCGCCGGTTCTTCGACGTGAACGAGCTGGCGGCGCTGAGCACCGAGCGGGAGGACGTGTTCCGCGCGGTCCACCGCAAGTGGCTCGGGTGGGTGGCCGACGGGCACGCCGACGGCCTCCGCATCGACCACCCCGACGGGCTGTTCGACCCGAAGCAGTACCTCGACCGGTTGCAGTCGCACTACCTGCTCGCCGTCGCCGAGCGGCTGCTGGCCGAACACCCGCAGAAGTACGACGGGGTGACCCTGCCGCGGGACGAGTGGGAGCTGCTGCGGGCGTTCGCGGAACCCACCCCCCCGGCCCCCCTCCCTGAAGGGAAGGGGGAGAAGGAACCTTCGCGCGCCGAATCCGCGACCACTGCGCCAAGCTCTTCCTCCCCCTCCCTGCAGGGAGGGGGTTGGGGGGTGGGTTCTTCCCCCCTCTACGTCGTCGTGGAGAAGATCCTCGGCGACGGCGAGCGGCTGCCGGCGAACTGGGTGTGCGACGGCACCGCCGGGTACGAGTTCGCGGTCGCGGTCAACGGGCTGTTCGTTGATCCGAGCGGCGAGGCGCCGCTCACCTCCGCGTACCAGCGCTTCACCGGGCTGGACGAGCCGTTCCACGAGGTCGCGCACAACGGGAAGCTGCAAATCCAGAACTCGTCGCTGGCCAGCGAGCTGTGGGCGCTGGCGCACCAGCTCGACCGGCTCGCCCGGCTCGACCGGCGGTCCCGCGACTTCACCCTTAACGGCATCCGCCGGGCGCTGCGGGAGGTGATCGCCTGCTTCCCGGTGTACCGCTCCTACGTCAACGGCGCGGTCCACACCGCCGACACCGCCGCGGTGGTGCGGGCGGTCGTCCGGGCGCGGAAGCGGAACCCGACGCTCGGCAAGCCGCTGTTCGACTTCGTCCGCGACACCGTGCTGCTGAAGGACTCGCCGAGCGGCCCGGCCACCGACGAGTACCGGCAGCTGCAGCGGCGGTTCGCCGGCAAGTTCCAGCAGGTGACGGCCCCGGTCACCGCGAAGGGCGTCGAGGACACGGCGCTGTACGTCTACAACCGGCTCGGGTCGCTCAACGAGGTCGGCGGCGAGCCAGGGCGGTTCGGGTGGTCGGCCGAGCGCGTTCACAAATTCATGGCCGAGCGGCGCGCCGAACAGCCGGGCGGGCTGTCGCCGCTCTCCACCCACGACACCAAGCGGAGCGAGGACGTCCGCGCCCGGCTGAATGTGCTCAGCGAGCTGCCCGAGGATTGGGCACAGGCGGTGTCGCGGTGGGCCGAGATGAACCGCCCGCACAAGGTGGCGGTGGCCGACTCCGACGCCGCGCCCGACGCGAACGAGGAATGGCTGCTCTACCAGACCCTTGTCGGCGTGTGGGACGGCCCGCCGACGCCGGAGTTCGTCGCCCGCGTTCAGGCCTACATGAAGAAGGCGCTGGCCGAGGCGAAGGTCCACAGCAGTTGGATCAACCCGGACGCCGAGTACGAAAACGCGGTCGCGGATTTCGTGGCAAAGATTCTGGACTCGCGCGAGTTCGTTCAGGACTTCGACCGGTTCGCCGGGCGGGTCGCGGCCGCCGGGCGCGTCAACTCGCTCGCGCAGACGCTCCTCCGCTGCACGCTGCCCGGCGTGCCGGACACCTACCAGGGCGCTGAGAGTTGGGATTTCAGCCTGGTGGACCCGGACAACCGGCGGCCGGTCGATTACGCGGCGCGGGCCGCGGCTCTGGCCGAACTCGACGCCGCCGACCGCCCGCCGGCGGCCGACGACCCGCGGGCGAAGCTGTTCGTCACGGTCCGGGCGCTAAACTGCCGGAAGGCGCACGCGAAGCTGTTCGCGGAGGGCGAGTACGTGCCGCTGCCGGCGACCGGCGAACACGCCGACCGCGTCTTCGCGTTCGCGCGGGTGCTCGGCGGCTCGACCGCGGTGGTCGCGGTGCCGCGGTTCACGGCCGGGCTGAAGTCGTGGGGCGACACCGCGCTGCCGCTGCCCCCGGGCCGCTACACGAACGCGCTCACCGGCGGGCGCCTCGAAGGGGCGGTGGGCGCGTCGGAGCTGTTCGCCGCGCTGCCGGCGGCGCTGCTCGTCCCGGGGTGACGGCGGAAGGGTCGAGGGGACGACGCAACACAAGGCTTGCCCAACGAATCGAGGCCCGCATGTCCGACTACACCCGCCGCTACCCCTACGGGGCGGAGGTCACGCACGACGGCGTTCACTTCCGCGTCTGGGCGCCGGTCCGGCACCGCGTCGAGGCGGTGGTCGAGGGCGGCCCGGGGTTCGAGCTGCGGCCCGAGGGCGGCGGGTGGTTCGCCGGGCACGCCGACGGGGTGACCGCCGGCACCCGCTACCGGCTGCGGCTCGACGGCCAGGACTCGCTGTTCCCCGACCCGGCCTCGCGGTACCAGCCCGACGGCCCGCACGGCCCGTCGGAGGTGGTCGATCACCGCACCTTCCCGTGGGGCGACTACCACTGGAAGGGGCTACCGGCCGAAGGGCAGGTGCTGTACGAGATGCACGTCGGCACGTTCACCCCGGAGGGCACGTGGGCCGCGGCGGCCGGGCGGCTGCCGGAGCTGGCCGAGCTCGGCGTGACGGCGGTGTGCGTGATGCCGGTGGCCGACTTCCCGGGCCGGTTCGGGTGGGGCTACGACGGGGTCTGCCTGTACGCCCCCACCCGCCTGTACGGCACCCCGGCCGACATGCGGCGGTTCGTGGACGCGGCCCACGCGAGCGGGCTGGGCGTCATCCTCGACGTGGTGTACAACCACTTCGGCCCGGACGGCAACTACATCCGCGAGTTCGCCCCGCAGTTCCTCAGCAGCACCCACAAGACGGAGTGGGGCGAGCCGTTCAACTTCGACGGCAACGACAGCGGCCCGGTGCGGGCGTTCTTCGTCGCCAACGCCGCCTACTGGGTCGATGAGTTCCACATCGACGGGCTGCGGCTCGACGCCACCCAGGCCATGTACGACGACTCGAACGAGCACGTGATCGCGGAACTGGCCCGCCGGGTGCGCGAGGCGGCGCGGGGCCGCTCGACGTTCATCATGGGCGAGAACGAGCCGCAGGAGGCGTCGCTCGTAAAGCCCCCGGCGGAAGGCGGGTATGGTCTCGATGCCCTGTGGAACGACGACCTGCACCACTCCGCCCGGGTCGCGCTGACCGGCAAGAACGAGGGGTACTTCACCGACTACCTGGGCAGCCCGCAGGAGCTGGTGAGCGCGGCGAAGTGGGGGTTCCTGTACCAGGGGCAGCAGTACCGGTGGCACCGGCGGCGGCGGGGCACCCCGGCGTTCGGGGTGCCGCGGAACCGGTTCGTCACGTTCATCGAAAACCACGACCAGGTGGCGAATAGCGGGCGCGGCTACCGCGTCCACCAGTTGACCAGCCCGGCCCGGTGGCGGGCGATGACCGCGTACCTGCTGCTCGGCCCCGGCACCCCGATGCTGTTCCAGGGGCAGGAGTACGCCAGCACCCGGCCGTTCCTGTACTTCGCCGACCACCACCCGGAGCTGGCGGCGATCGTCCACGGCGGGCGGCGGGCGGAGGCCCGGCGGTTCCGCAGCCTGTCCGGGCCGGAGGGGCAGCGGCTGATCCCCGACCCGGCCGACCGAAAGACGTTCGAGGCGTGCAAGCTCGACCCGGCCGAGCGTTCCACCCGGGGCGAGTGGCTGGCCCTGCACGCCGACCTGATCGCCCTCCGCAAGAACGACCCGGCGCTGCGGGCCGGGCACCGCGGCGGGGTGGTGGACGGGGCGGTGCTCGGCGCCAACGCGTTCGTGCTCCGGTTCTTCCACCCGCAGGACGGCGACCGGCTGCTGGTGGTGAACATGGGCCGCGACCTGATCCTGGAGCCGGCCCCGGAGCCGCTCCTGGCCCCGCCGGCGCGCGGTTCGCACTGGCACCCGGTGTGGTCGAGCGAGGACCCGCGGTACGGCGGCCACGGCACCGCCCCGCTCGACACCGACGACAACTGGCAGATCCCCGGCGAGGCGGCGGTGCTGCTCGCCGCCCGCCCGGGGTGACCGGAGGTCCGAGTTGGAAGGCACTCCCAAGAACGGATTCGCGGTGGGGCCGGTTCGCGTCGCGGCGACCTGGGAACCGGCCCCCGAATCGTGGACCCACCGGCGCGAGGGCGCGGACGTGTTCGAAGGCCCCACCATGCTACCCGCCCAGACCGGCTACCGGCCCGCCCTCGAGTACATCACCGGGTTCTGGGACCGGCTCATCCGCTTCCACCCGCACGACACCGGCACCCTCATCGGCCTGCCCCGCCCGTACCTGGTCCCGGCCACCGACCCGGCCCGCCCGCTGTTCCAGGAGATGTACTACTGGGACAGCTACTTCACCTCGCTCGGCGTCGTCGGCACCCCGCACGAGTGGCTGGTGCTCGACATGACCGAGAACATGGCGGCGATGGTCGCCCGGTTCGGGTTCATCCCCAACGGCAACCGGTACTACTTCACCAGCCGCAGCCAGCCGCCGTTCTTCACCATGATGATCCGGCTGGCCCACGGGCTGAAGGCCGCCCGCGGCGACGCCGACGCCGACGAGTACCTGCGGCACATGATGCGGCTGGCGGTCCGCGAGCACGAGACCTGCTGGCTGGGCGAGAAGCACCCGCACGAGCGGCGGAAGTACCGCGGGCTGTCCCGGTATCACGACATCAACTACAGCGACTTCCTGGCGTCGTGCGAGAGCGGGTGGGACCACTCGACGCGGTGCGACGGCGACCGCCCCGGCACCGAGAGCGGGCGGTGGATGGACTTCGTGCCGGTGTGCCTGAACAGCATCCTGTACGCCCGCGAGGCCGACTTCGCCTGGGCGCTGGGCCAGCTCGGCGCCGCCGACGAGTCCCGGTACTGGCGGGAGCAGGCCGAGGAGCGCGCCCGCACCGTGCGGGAGCTGATGTGGGACGCCGAGAAGGGCTTCTTCTTCGACTTCGAGTGGAAGCGGGAGGAGCGGTGCCGGGTGCTGTCGCTGGCCGGGTTCTACCCGCTGTGGGCCGGGATCGCCACCCAGGCCCAGGCCGACGAGATGGTGGCCCGGTGGCTGCCGCGGTTCCTGCTGCCCGGCGGGCTGGTCACCTCGCTCGACCCGTTCCCGGGGCGCCAGTGGGCGTACCCGAACGGCTGGGCGCCGCTCCAGTGGCTGGCGGCGTCCGGGCTGGACCGCTACGGCTTCCACGCCGAGGCCGACGAGGTGCGGCGGCGGTGGTGCGACGCGTGCGCGCACGGGTTCGCGCTGCTGGGCACGATGCTCGAGAAGTACAACGTGGCCGAGCCGCACCGCGAGCCGGAGCACGGGGTGTACGGGCTGGTCGAGGGCTTCGGCTGGACGAACGGCGTGTTCGTGGACTTCGTGCGGAAGCTGGAGGCCGGGCGGGCGTGAGAAAGGCGCGCGGCGCTCACGCCGGGCCGGACGGCGCGCCCCGCGCCGCCTCCAGCGCCGCGTCGAACGGCTCCGACAGCAGCACCAGCGACCGCAGCCCGGTCGCGTCGGTGGTGACCGCCACCGTCTGCCCGTCCACCGTCACCAGGTGAATCGCGGAGCGGCGGTCGAGCGGGAGCGACGCCTCGTGTTTGAGGCGCCCGCCGCCGTCGCCCTTCAGGTCGGCGGGCCGGGCGGCGCGGCGGGCGAGCCACACCACCGCGGCGCACGCCGCCAGGAGCGCCGCCGTCAGCGCGAACAGCCGCAGCACCAGCCCGGCGGCGTCTGGCGGGGCGGGCGGCGGCGCGGGCGTGTACTCCAGCGCCGCGAGCAGCGCCGCCGCGGTCACAGGTCGGCCTTCCCGCCGCGCGGCGGGAGCAGCGTCTTGATCCGCACCGCGAAGTGGTCGTCGATCACGATCACCTCGCCGGTCGCGAACGGCACCCCGCGGACCGTCAGCTCGATCGGCGCGCTGATCAGCTCTTCCAGCTCGACCACCGCCCCCGGGCCGAGCCGCAGGATCGCGCCGATGGGCAGGGTGGCGTGGCCGAGCCGGGCGGTGACGGTGATGGGCACGTCGCGGAGCGAGTCCAGCGGCGTGCCGCCGCTCGGCCCGGCGGCCGGGTCGAGGGCCGGGAACTCCGGCCGGCGCGCCTCGACGGGCGCGTCGGCGGTCGGTTCGGCGGGTGCGGTGTCGGGCATCGGAGCGTCTCTTCGAATGCGGAATCTTCGATTGCGGATTGCGGATTGCGGATTGCGGATTGGAAGACAAATCTCCGATGCTTTACTGCCTTCCAATCCGCAATCCGCAATCCGCAATCCGCAATCCCCCTACCCCTCGTCGGCCGGGGCGTCGATCACCACCGCGGCCCGGTCGCCGACCACGCCCGGCCACACGCGGAACTTCCGCGCCCCGGACACCAGGCCGTCGAGCGGCTGGTCCACCTTCTGCCGCAGCACCAGCACGTCGCCGGCCTTGATCCCGCTGAGCGCGCTCATGGCCAGGTCGGCGGTGCCCAGCAGCACCGTCAGCTCGACGGACATCTCGCGCACCAGCGCCTCGATGTGCCTGGTCGGGACCGGCGGGGCCGGGGCGGCGGCCGGCGCGTCGGCCGCGGCCAGCTTCGCGCCCGGCCCGGACCGCGGCACGATGACGTAGACGGGGTGCTCGCCGAACGGAGTTGCGGCGTCGAGGGTGGCGAACAGCACGAGGTCGGACCCGGACCCGGGCCACGCCAGCCGCGGCGGCAGCAGCGGGCCGGGGGCCAGCTTGGGCGGGGTCAGCGCCGGCCAGGCGCGCTCCAGCGAATCGAGGAACAGTTCGCGCACCGCGTACCCGACCAGCGACGCCTCCAGCTCGGTCGGGTCGCGGTCCTCGGGCAGCGCCGACGGCGTCTCCCCGACCAGCCCGGACAGCAGCGCCAGCAGGAACGGCCGGCGCACCACCAGCAGGATGACACCCTCTTCGCCGTCCGCCGTGAGCGGGACCGCGGCCGCGTCGTCGGGCAGCGCCGACAGCCCGGCCGCCGCCCCGACCACCTCGACGTTGCTCACCTTGAGCGGCGCGGGGTACGGCAGCAGCCGCGTCCACGGGCCGGCCATGCGGCGGCACGCGGCCGCCAGCCACCGCTCCGCCTGCCGGCCGAGTTCGCCCGGCGGCGGCTTCCGAAAGTCGTACGCGACCGGCGTCATTGAACGACGTATTCCTCGAAGAGCACAGATTTTATCTTGCTGCCCCCGTCCGGGTACAGCACGTCCTCGACCCGCTCCAGCAGTTCCCGCTGCGTCCGCGTCACCCCGTTGGGGCCGCTCACGTCCTTGACCGTCTTCCCGGCCAGGTGCGCGATCATCGCGCTCTTGATCGCGGCCTTCTTCTTGGTCACCTCCGCGGTGACCTCCTTTTCGGCCTCGGCATCGACCAGGAACGCCGCCTTCAGACGAAGATACCGTTGGAGGCGCTCTTCGGACAAGTTCACTGTGATGTCGCCGAACGGGACGATGGCCGTTTTGGCGTCCTTCTTCTCCTTTTTGGCCGCGGCCGCGTCGTCCTTGCCCTTGCCCATCATGGCCGGGACGTTCACGATCATCGGGAACGCCGCCCCGGCCCCGGCGAACACCAGGCACACGGCGAGCAGGACGATCTTCTTGCCGCCCTTCTTGGGGGCGTCGGTCGCGGGCGCGGCGGCGGGTGCGGACATGGCGGGTTCCGGGTGTGGGTTCGGCGTGTGGGCTTCGCGTGGCGCTCGTGGCACAGGCTTTCCAGCCTGTGTGCCCCAAAGCTTGAGGGCGCACAGGCTGGAAAGCCTGTGCCACCACGGCCCGCACGGAAGAATCGCCAAACCCTACGTCACGTTCCCGACCGGAACCGCCCCGGAATCACGGCGCGCAGGCGGATTGGCCGCCGCGGACGGCCCCGACTCGTGCCGCGGTTGAAGTCTCCGCCCCGGTCGAAATTACGCCCGGGATCGGCAGCCCCTGGAGCGTCAGAACCGCCTCGTGGCACACCCACCGCTGGAACAGCGCCGGCGAGTCCAGCGCCCGCTCGTCGACGAACGAGTCCTCGGCGATCGGGATGCGGGTGTTCCGCAGGAACGCCGGCCGCGGGCGGACGCTCTGCCGGTAGTAGATGCGGCACCGCTCGGCGACGTACGCGTCGGTCGTGTCCCACAGCCCGTCGACCGACGCGACCACCTTCGCCTCCTCCGGGGCGACCGCCTGCAGGATCAGCCCCAGCCGCGGCGGGCCGTACCCGGCCGGCGAGTACTGGGTGACGATCCCGTGGACGATCACGTCCGCCCCGGTGCCCTGGGCGAGCAGCAGCATGGCGGCCTCGTCGAACCGGCCGTTGCGGTGGATCTGGGCGGCGAGCACGGCCCGGTCGTCCGGGGCGGCCGCGACCACCTCCCACCGCCCCTGCCGCTGGAGTTCCGACGTCAGCGCCGCGCGGACCTCGTCGCCGGCCCGCGTGTGCGGCGACTCGTTGAGGATCGGCAGCACCAGAATGCGGTTGACGCCCGACCACGCCCACCCGTCCTGGTGGAACTGACTGAACGTCGGCTCCTGCGGCCGGTGCTTCGGGAACCGGCCCTTGGGCAGGATCCCGCACCCGGCGGCGAGCGCCACGAAGACCAGCAGCGCGCCGCGGGTCATCACTTCTTCTCCGGCGGGGCGAACGGGCCGAGCGCCTTGATGATCTCCCGCAGCAGCGCGATGTCTTCCTCTTCGAGGTCTTTGATCTTGGCCTGCAGGCGGACGACCTGCGCCTGGAGCGCCGCCCGCGTCTTCTCGGTCTCGGCGGTCGCGGCGGCGACGGCCCGGGCGGCCTCGTCCAGCGCCTGGTCGCGGCCCGCGCCGGCGTTTTCCAGTTCCTTGATCCGCCCCGCGAGCGCGTCGTTGTACTTGGTCAGCCGCTCCAGGTGGAGGGTGAGTTCGACGATGCGGTCGGTGGACATCTCGTTCGGGGCGAGGGCCAGCCGGCCGCCGGTGGCGGTGGGCGTGACCCGCTGGTGCGGGTCAGCCGGCGTCGGGGAGGCGAACTTGGTGACCGGCGGCAGCGGCGGGGGCATCATCGGCGGGAACGGGTCGCCGGGCGCGGCCGGGAGCGGCCGCGGGGTGGCGAGCAGGTCGGGCTGCGCCGCGCCGGGCTGAGCCGCACCGGCCGACACGACCTGACCGCCGCCGATCGCGTCCACCGGCACGACGGCGCCGGCCCCCGCACCGGGCGGGTTGGGCGCGGGCTTCGCCGCGGTCACCGGCTCGAGCACGGTGCCGCGCAGCGGCGCGCACCCGGACGCGAGCGCGGCGCACACCGCGAGCAGGCCGATTCGCTGTAGCGTCCGCGCGTCCACAGCCCCTCCTTGGGCTTCGGGTCCGGTTGGTGGGCGAAACTCAGTAGTCGCAGCGAATGCAGATGCGCTCGCCGCAGGTGCACACGACCTGGATGACGCGGACCGCGTCGCCCTCGTGGAACACCTGAACCTTCGGCTCCGGCGCGCCGGCCGGTCGGGCCGGCCCGACCCGCACCGCCTCGCCGGACACGCGGACGCGCGCCGCCGGCACGACCGACCCGCCGACCGCGGGCACGCCCTCGTTCATACCCGCTCTCCCTACATGAATGGGCGACGTATACCACGGCGATACAAACTGTCAACGCGCACTGGACGGCCCGCCGGCCTACGCCCGCAACTGCTCGCCCAGCTCGAACAGCGCCTTGCTCAGCAGCCGGGATACCCGCGACACCGACAGCGCCATCACCGCGGCGATCTCCTTCAGCCGCATGTCCTGCTGGTAGTACATGGTGACGGCCTTCCGCTCCTTGTCGGGCAGCCGCTCGATGGCGGCGGCCAGCCGCGCCGCCCGCTCGGCCCGGTCGGCGTCCTCGTCGGGCGCGGCCTCCGGGGCGGCCGGCTCCAGCCCGCCCGGCTCGGCCGACTGCTCCCACGACGTCGTCTTGGCGAACCGCTCGGCCGCCAGCGCGTCCGCGACCTCGTCCTCGGTCAGCCCGGTCGCCGCCATCAGCGCCTCGACGCTGATCGGGTGCGGGAGCGTCCGGTACGCCTTCCGCACCAGCGCGACGCGGGCCAGTACGTGCTGCGGGAGCGGGCTGTTGCGGCGGAGCTCGTCCACGATCGCGCCGCGGATGCGCAGGTAGGCGAACGTCTTGAACTGGGCGTTGCGGGTCGCGTCGTACTTGGCCGCGGCCTCGACCAGCCCCAGCACGCCGGCCGACTCCAGGTTCTCCGCGTCGGCGCTGGTGGGCAGCTCGCCGAGCAGCCGGCCGATGACGTGCTTCACCAGCGGCAGGTGCCCGATGATGAGTTCGTCGCGCCGCTGCTGGTCGGCGGTCCGCTGGTACGCCCGCGCCACTCCGCTCGGTCCGCTCATGGTGTCACTCTTCGGAGGGTGGGCACCGCCCACCACACTTCGTCATTGAGCGTTCGCCCAGCGGGGCGAGTGTTGTTGAACTCGGTAGGCCTCGCTGGGGCGAACGCGAAACAGGGCCTTCCGAACGCCGTTAAGACTGCCGCACGTCCTGCGCGAAAATTCCGAAAAATCTTTCTTGACTCCGCCGAAACATCACCCAGACTCCATTTAGTGACATTTTGGCCATCTGTACGCAATTAGTCAAGTATTTTTCGGCTCGAACAGCGACGCCACGGCCGACGGCCCGGTGGCGACCAGTTCCTCGGGCCGGATCACCGCGACCGGCTCCATGAGCAGGTCGTTGGGGATTTCCTGGTAGGAGATCACCACGAGGTCCGAGAGGGCGCGCGAGAGCGAGTGCCGGACGGCCCGCCGGAGGCTGGCGTCGCACAGCAGCGCGACCTCGTACCCGCGGGCGTTGGCTTTCCGGAGTTCGTCCATCAGGCGGAGCGTCAACTGCTCCAGCCGGCTCGGGTCGATGACGAGTTGCTGCCCCTGCGCCGACCGGCGGAGTTCGACCTCGAGCCGCGGGTCGAGCACGATCGCGCGGATGCGGCCGGTGGGGTCGCGGAACCGGTCTACCACCGACCGGCCGATGTCCACCCGCACCCGCTCGGCCAGTTCGCCCGGGTCTTTCGTGCCCGGCGCGTGCGTGGCCAAGCTTTCCAGGATGCGCGGCAGGTTCGAGATCGGGACGCGCTCGTCTAACAGGAGAGTGAGGACGCGATGCAACGTGCCCATCGACACGACGGTCGGGATGACCTCCTCCACGACGGCCGGCGAGGTCTCGCGCACTTTGTCGATCATCGCCTTGAGGTCTTCGCGGCTGAGCAGCTCGCCCGCGTGCTTGCGGACGATCTCGCCCAGGTGCGTGATGATGACGTTCGGCGCATCGACCACCGTGAACCCGGCGGCCTCGGCGCGGTTGCGGTCGGCGTCGGTGATCCACCGCGCCGGCAGCCCGAACGCCGGTTCTTTGGTGACTTCGCCGGCGAGCGTGACGCGGGACGCCCCGCCCGGGTCGATGGCCAGCCACATGTCGGGCCGGACGTCGCCGCGGGCGATCTCGCGGCCGCCGATGAGGATGCGGTAGGTGGGCGGGTCGAGCTGGATGTTGTCGCGGACGCGGACGGCCGGCACCCACAGCCCGCTCTGGCGGGCGAGGTCGCGGCGCAGCCCGCCGATGCGGTCGAGCAGCCCCGGCCCGCGCCGGGCCGACACCAGCGGGATCAGCGCCGCGCCGATTTCGAGGCTGACGCGGTCGGCCTGCAGGAAGTCGTCGAGGTAGCCCTCGGTGGGCGATTTCGGCGCGGCCGCGGCCCCGGCGCCGGCGGTTGCAGCGGCGGCGTCCGGCGGCGCGGGCGGCTTCGGCGCCGGCCGGGAGGCCAGCCGCTGCGACAAGAAGTACAGCCCGCCGCCGAGCGCGATGAACGGCAGCATCGGCATCCCCGGCATCAGGCTAAGCGCGCCCAGGATAATCGCGCCGAGCCGCAGCGGCCCGGCGGCCGCGTCGAACTGGTTGCCGATCTCCTGGCCGAGGCTGCTCTCGCTCGTCGCCTTGGTGACCAAGATGCCCGACGCGGTCGCGGTGATGAGCGCCGGGATCTGCGTCACCAGCCCGTCGCCGACGGTGAGGATCGAGTACGTGCGGACCGCCTGCGACAGCGGCATCCCCTTGGTCAGCCCGATGATGAACCCGCCGACGAGGTTGATGGCGGTGATGATGATCGCCGCGACCGCGTCGCCGCGGACGAACCGGCTGGCCCCGTCCATCGTGCCGTAGAACTCGCTCTCGCGCATCAGCGACGTGCGGCGGCGCTTGGCCTCCGCCTCGTCGATGAGGCCGGCGTTCATCTCGGCGTCGATGGCCATCTGCTTGCCGGGCATCGAGTCGAGGGTGAACCGGGCCGCGACCTCCGACACGCGCCCGGCCCCCTTCGTGATGACCACGAACTGGATCACGATGAGGATCAAGAAGATGACGAGGCCGACGACGAGGTTGCCGCCGACGACCGCCTTGCCGAACGCCTCGACCACCCCGCCCGCGTGCGCGTTGAGCAAGATCAGCCGCGTGGTGGCGACGTTCAGCGCCAGCCGGTAGAGCGTGAGCAGCAGCAACAGCGACGGGAACGTCGAGAAGTCGAGCGGCTGCTTCACGGTGAGGGTAATGAGCAAAAGCAGCAGCGTTGCACCGAGATTAAATGCCAGCAGCAGGTCGAGGACGATCGTCGGGAGCGGGACGAGGAAGATGACGAGCAGGCCGAGGAGCGAGAACGACAGCAACAACTCGCTGCGCGCCAGCAGCGGGCGGTTGGGGTTGGTCGGGGTGAGTCGCGGGTCGGTCGCCATTCGGATTCCATTCGCCGCGCCCGTTGTGGCCGGCAATGAGTATTAGAACAGACGGCCGCCGGGTTGTCGCGTGTTCTCAGAGCCGGCCTGATTTTGGTCCCGGTGGGCCGGCGGTTTTCGCCCGCGGCGCGAATTCTCACTTGAGTCGAAAGTCGTAACGTCGAAGGTCATAACGTCGAAGCCACAGGCCATCGACGTTGTTGACTTTACGACCTTCGACGTTACGACTTTCGACTCAACCAGTGCCGCGTAACTTGTACACGAACGCGAGCACCTCCGCGACGGCCTTGAACAGCGGCCCGGGGATCGCGCTGCCCTCCCGCACGCCGCCGTAGATGGCCCGCGCGAGGGTCGGCCGCTCGACCACCGCCACGCCGCTCTTGCGGGCCGTGGCGACGATCCGCTTGGCGAACGCGCCGGCCCCGCGGGCCACCACCACCGGCGCGTCGTCGCGTGCCGCATCATAACGCAACGCGACCGCGTAGTGCGTCGGGTTGGTGACGACGACCGTCGCCTTCGGCACCTCGTTGAGCATCTTCCGCCGGGCGCGCTCGCGGGCCAGTTGCCGCATCCGGGCCTTGATCTGCGGGTCGCCGTCCTCTTCCTTGAGTTCGCGCTTGAGTTCCTCCTTGGTCATGCGGAGCGACTGCTCGAACTTGTACCGCTGGTAGAGGTAGTCGAGCACCGCGACGAGCGCGACGGCCCCGGTGAGGTACAGGGCGAGCCGCATGACGATCGCCCACAGCGCCGGGGCGGCCCACGCCAGCCGGTCGCGGCTGAGCGACGTGATCACCCCGCCGCGGCCCTCAAGGATGATGTACGCGACGACGCCCAGCGCGCCGACCCGCAGCAGGGTCAGCCCGCCCTTGACGAGCGCGCCGACCGAGAACAGCCGGCCCACCCCGCTCGCCGGGTTGAGCTTGTCGAAGTTCGGCGCGAGCCGGTCGGTATTGATCTGAAACCCGACCTGCGCCACGCTGGAGACGATGCCGACCGCGAGCAGGGTGCCGAACAGCGGCAGGAGGGCGGCGAGCAGGCGGACGGCGGTGCGGGCGATCAGCTCGGCCGCCGCGGTCGAGTCGAAGTCGGGGTGGGACGCCCGCGCCAGGTCGTGGCGGAACATGTTCAGCATTTCGGCCCAGACGTCCGGGCCGAAGTTCATCAGCCCGATGACGCCGGCGAGAACGACGAGCGCGCCGACCAGTTCGGCGGAGAACGGCACCTGCCCCTGGCGGCGCGCCTCCTCCCGCCGACGCGGTGTCGGGTCTTCTGTCTTCGACTCCTGATCGACTTCTTCGGCCATGGTCCCTCTCGCACCGCAAAGGGGATTACCTTGGCGGCGTGTTTAGCGTTCGCCCCAGCGGGGCGACGGCTTTCGAGTTCGTGGCCCTCGCCCCGCTGGGGCGAACGCTAAACGACACCAACTCCCCTGTGTAACGACGGCTACACCATCTGCGGCAGCATCGCGCCCAGCTTGGCGACGATGACGTTGAGGATCAGCACGAACTCGGGCAGCAGGAACAGCCCGCCGAACAGGACGACCGTCACCTGGAGGGTGAAGCCGACCGAGTAGATGTTCAGTTGCGGGGCGGCGCGGGCCATCACCGCGAGCGTGATCGCCAGCAGGAACAGGCACCCGGCGATCGGCCCGGCGAGCAAGAGGCCCATTTCGTAGGCGACCGCGAGGCCGTTCACCGCGCCGGCCGCCTGCGGGACGTTCGTGCCGCCGAGCGGGTACGCCGCGAACGACGCGTGCAGCGCCATGAACACGACGTGGTGCCCGTCGGAGAGGAGGAACACCAGCCCGGCGACGGTCTCGAAGATGGTGGTGAGCGCGCCCGCGCCGGCGTCGCCGGTCGGCCCGGGCAAGGGCGCGATGTTGAGGCCGATCTGCGTGGTGATGAACTCGCCCGCGATCCGGGCCGGCAGCAGGAACAGCCCGAACGCGAACCCCATCGCCGCGCCGATCAGCGCCTCGCGCACGAGCGCCAGGCCGTAGCGGAGCGAATCGACCTCGAACGCCTCCGCCGGGGGCGCGCCGGCGGGCGGCGGGGTCGTGCTCAGGTAGAACGCGGCGAGCACGATCACGAACCCGGCGCGGACGGCCCGCGGGGTGCGCGCGCTGAACAGCGGCATCACCGCGACGAACGCCCCGAGCCGGGCGAGCAGCAGCCCGGCGTAAACGGCGAGGGCGGGCGTCATCGGAACGCCCCCACGTCGGCCGCGTAGGCGAACATGCGGTGGGTGAACGCGACCGCCTGCTGGAACGAGACGCCGAGCGTCACCACGATGGCGAGGCCGACGAGCACGATCCGCGGCACGTAGCTGAGCGTCTGGTCCTGGATGCTGGTGACCGTCTGGAAGATGCTGACGACCAGCCCGACGACCAGGCTGATCGCCAGCGCCGGCAGCGCGACCAGGAGCGACACCAGGAACAGCTCCTGCGTCATCCGGATGACTTGCTCGATGCTCACTTTCCCTCCGGGAAAGGGTGTTTGGTTTTTGGTGTCTCGTGTTTTGTGCCTGGCGGCCGCACGGAACACCCCGACAACGGAGGACGCTCACAAAAGACTAAAAACCAAACACAAAATACGCGTCAGCGGTAGCTGACCGCGATGGCGTACGTCACCAGGTGCCAGCCGTCGGCCAGCACGAACAGCAGGATCTTGAACGGGGCCGAGATGGTGACCGGGGGCATCATCACCATGCCCATCGAGGTCAGCACGCTCGACACCACGAGGTCCACCATCAGGAACGGCAGGTAGATGCAGAACCCCATGATGAACGCGGTCTTTAGCTCGCTGATGACGAACGCCGGGATGAGCGTGAAGAACGGCGCGTCCTCGGCCTTCTTGACGGTCGTGTTCTTCGACAGGTGGAGGAACAGCGCGAGGTCCCGCTCGCGGGTGTGCCGCAGCATGAACCGCTTGTGGATCTCGACCCCCTTCTGGATCGCCTCCGGGCCGGGCAGGGCCTTCTTCAGGTACGGCTGAAGGGCCTCGCGGTCGATCTCGTTGAGCGTCGGCTGCATGATGAACAGCGTCAGGAACATCGCCAGCCCGGTGATGACCAGGTTCGGCGGCACGTTCTGCGTCGCCAGCCCCTGGCGGACGAACGACAGCACGATGACGACGCGGGTGAACGAGGTGAGCGTCATCAGCGCCGCGGGGAGCAGCGCCGACAGGCCCAGCACGAGTGCGAGTTGCACCGGCGGGGAGACGTTTTGCAGGTTCGGGCCGTTCGGTCCGAACAGTTCGCCGAGGTCGCCCATGATGCCGCCTCCACGTGAGTGCGGCCGGGGTTTAGCGTGAGACGGGAACCGGGTCAAGGTGGGTCAAGGCGGAGGGGATGCGGCCTTCTGGGCGCGGAGTTGGAGCAGGAGGTTGAGCAACTTCTGCTGCGTCGCCGACGCCGCGGCCGGCACCGACTCCGCGGGTTCGGGCTCGGGTTCCGGCTCGGTTTCAGGCGCGGGTTCGGCTTCGGGCGCGGGGGCGGGCCGCGGTGCGGTCTCGACCACCGGCGCGGGCGCGACTTCGGGCGCGGCTTCGGGTACGGTCGCTTCGTCCGCCTCTTCTTGCGGGAGGGTCGGCGGCGTGCCGGGCAGTTCGAGCACCGCCTTCACGCCGGCCGGGTCGGTGCCGACGAGCAACCGGCGGTCGCCGGCCCGCACGAGGTGGAGCACGCACGGCCCCACCACGATGGACGCGTCCACGGTCATCGAACCGGGCGCGGGCGGCGGCTTCGGGCCGACGTACTTCGCCGCGAGTACGCACAGCCCGCACACGACCGCAAGCCCGACAACGAGCTTCAGCAGCGAGCCGACGAGGTTGGGCGCGGACGGCGGCTGAACCGGGGCCGGCGTGAGCGGGGCCGCCTCGCGGGGTGCCTCGTCGGTGGGCGCGGCCTTCGGCGCGAGCAGCGGGAGGCCGAAGCCCAGCAGCATGACCAGCACGCCCGCGCCGATCAGCCCGGGCGAGACGCGCAACGCCTTTGGCGGCGGGGCGGGGGAGTTCGACATGGTGCCAGTCCGTTGGCGTGGTAAAGCGATGGGTCGCGGCGGGCTACGGGGTCTTCGGGGCGGGCGCGGCCGCGACCGGCGGGGTGGGGCGGAAGTTCTTCATCCGCTCCAGCACCTGGAGGGCCAGCACCGGGTCGTTCATCGCCTCCAGCACGCGGGCCGCGTTCCGCTCCTTCATCAGCGCCAGGATTTTGGCCGCCATGTCCACCTTGCCGCTGTCGGCCATCTGCTTGAGGGTCGGGGCGGCCGCTTCCGGGCTCATGGCGTCGTACATGGCGGCGATCTTCTCGATCTGTTTCCGCTCGCCGGCCTCGAACTCGGCCTGCTGCTTCTTCAGGTCGGCGGCGAGGGCGTCGAGCCGGCCGACCTCGGCCGGGATCTTCTTCAGCTCGGCGGTGACCTCGCGGAGCGCCTTGTCGGTCGCCTCCCGCTGCACCTGGAGGTCGCGGACGACCATCTCGAGTTGGTCGGCGCGGAGCTTGATCCGCTCCTGCTGGTCGCGGGTGGCGGCGCGGTCGCGCTCCGGCCCGGGCGCGGGCGGCTCGACCTTCGGCGTGCCCTTCGACTCGGTCGTCTCCTTCGGCTCGCCGGACTTGGCGCCTTTCGACGCGACCTTGTCCTTGTCCTTCTCGGCGGCCGCGTCGGTCGGCTGCGTCTTGGACTGGTTGAGCCACAGCGACAGCGCCGCCGAGACCGAGAACAGCAGCCCGGCGAGCAGCCCGAGGATGAGGAAGTTCTTCATCGTGTTCGTCCTTTGTCCCGCGTCCCTCGTCATTCGGGGAGGTGGACGGGTGAAGTCGCACCCTTTGTGCCACTCGACGGCCGGCGGATGAGCAACCCGGTTCGTGACGCCCCTCGAATGACGAGGGACGCGGGACAAAGGACGTCCTCAGGCCACCGCTTCGGCCGGGAGTTCGTCCTGCGCCTGCCGCCACAGCCGCAGGCCGACCTCGTCCTGCCGCTCCTGGTCGGCTTTGGCCGCTTCCTGCCGCCAGGCCGCCCACTGCTGACTCCGGAGGGTGACGATGGCCTCGACCTCGGTCGCGAGCTGCGCCCGCTCCTGGGCTGCCACCATCAGCTTCTGCTCCGCCTGCGCGACCTCGGTTTCGGAGGCGCGGATCGAGTTGCCGAGCCGCTCGGCCATGTTCGAGGCGCTCGCCCACTGGAGCGGGGTCATGGCCCGGCCGACGGCGGCGGCGAACCCGTCCGAGATGCGGGACAACTGGTCGCGGAACCCGTCGAGCCGGGTGCGCGCCTCCTCGACGACGCCCTGGGCGCGCCGCTGCTCGAGTTCGGCCAGTCGCTCCTGGTGCCGCTTGACGCGAAGGAGTCGCTCGAGTGAGAATTCGAATCGTTTCACGGCCGCCGACCTCCAGGGTGGCGGGGGTTATGGCGAACAGGAGAAGCTGAGTCAAGGGCAACGGGGAAGGGCGATTTGAGATTGCAGATTGAAAGGCTGCGGAACCGCCACTTGCTTTCAATCTGCAATCATAAATCTGCAATCTCAAATCAGAACTTCCACTCGTTCGCCAACTGGTTCAGTGCCGCCCGGGTCTGCTCGAAGCTCGCACGCTCGCCGACGTCTTGCTTCAGGAACCTCTCGACCCGCGGCATCAGCTCGATCGCCTTGTCGGACTCGGCGTTCGACCCGCGGACGTACGCCCCGATGCGGATCATGTCGTGGACTTCGGCGTACGCGGCCATGATCGCCCGGATCTTGCGGGCGGCCTGAACGTGCGGCTTGTCCACCACGTCGGAGGCCACGCGGCTGACGCTCCGGGCCACGTCGATGGCCGGGTAGAACCCGCGCTCGGCCAGCTTGCGGTCCAGCACGATGTGCCCGTCCACCAGCCCGCGGACGTAGTCGGCGATCGGCTCGTCCATGTCGCCGCCGTCCACCAGCACGGTGAGCAGCGCGGTGATGTTGCCGGTGGCCGAGTTGCCGAGCCGCTCGACGGTGTTGGCCAGCGCCGAGAACACGCTCGGGGTGTACCCGCGGCTGCTCGGCGGCTCGCCCAGCAGCAGCCCGAGTTCCCGCTGCGCGATCGCGAGCCGGGTGAGGCTGTCGATGACGAACAGGACGTTCTGGCCGGCCTCGCGGTAGTGGTCGGCGATGGCGATGGCCGCCTGAGCGGCCCGGACGCGCATCAGCGGCGTCTGCTCGCAGGTGGCGACGATCACGATCGACCGGGCCATGCCCTCTTCGCCGAGGACGTCTTCGAGGAACGGGGCGACCTCGCGGCCGCGCTCGCCGATCAGGGCGATGACGTTGACGTCGGCCTGCGAGCCTTTGGCGATCTCGCCCAGCAGGGTGCTCTTGCCGACCCCGGAGCCGGCGAAGATGCCGATCCGCTGGCCCTTGCCGCAGGTGAGCATCGAGTCGATCGAGCGGATGCCGGTGACGAACTTGTCACGGATCCGCTGGCGCTCCATCGCCGGCGGCGCGGGGCGGTTGAGCGGCACCGGCTTGCACCCGGTGATCGCGCCCTTGCCGTCCACCGGGCGGCCGAGGCCGTCGATCACGCGGCCCAGCATGCTCGGGCCGACCGGGATCGTCGCGCCCTTGCCCTTCCGCAGCACCGGCATGCCGGGGCGGAGGTCGTCGGTCGCGTCGAACGGCACCATGTAGGCGACGCCCTTCTCGAACCCGATCACCTCGGCCAGCACCGGCTCGCCCTGCCGGGGCATGACTAGGCAGTGGTCGCCGACGGCCGCCGGGATGGCCGACTTCATCAGCCCGGTGACGCTCTGCAGCCGCCCGCCGACGCTGTACAGCGGCGTGGTCGTGATGCTGCGGTTCATCACGGACAGGTCAAGACCGAGCATTGTTCAGGCTCCCTAG